>SXGQ01283808.1_pt1 | contig 17363 bp, 14 predicted proteins | sample 3178371 | NCBI WGS metagenome assembly SXGQ01 (sample SAMN11356859, study PRJNA531348) | freshwater metagenome | isolation source: freshwater sample F1-20 | place: China: Fuxian Lake, Yuxi | collected 2017-12-25 | reverse complement strand
TCTGCCCCGTGGACACGTGGATGATGTCCGCCCCCGCCTGGCCAAAGGCGCGGGCCACGGCCACGGCCTCGTCCGGGGGCAGCCCGTCCTCTACCCAGTCCGTGGCGCTGATGCGCACGCTGATGGGCCGGTCCTCCGGCCACGCGTCGCGCAGGGCGCGAAAGACCTCCAGGGGAAAGCGCAGCCGGTTTTCCAGCGTTCCGCCGTATTCGTCCGTCCGCCGGTTGGAGACGGGCGTGATGAACGACGACAGCAGGGAGCCGTGCGCGCAGTGCAGCTCCAGCATGTCGCACCCCGCCTCGGCCGCCATCCGCGCCGCGCGCGCGTGCTGCTGGACGACGGCGTCCATGTCCGCGCGCGCCATCTCTCGCGGCACCTGGTTGCGGGGGCCGTACGGCACGGCGGACGGGCCCACCACCTCCCACGCGCCCTCCAGCAGCGGCTCGTCCATCCCCTCCCACATCAGCCGCGTGGCGCCCTTGCGGCCGCTGTGGCCCAGCTGCAGGCAGATCTTGGACCGGCCGTGCGCGTGCACGAAGTCCGTCACGCGGCGCCACGCATCCACGTGCTCCGGCGCGTACATCCCCGTGCAGCCCAGCGTGATGCGCGCCTCGGGGCTCACGCACGTCATCTCCGTCATCAGCAGCCCCGCGCCGCCCAGGGCCCGCGCGCCCAGGTGCACGAGGTGAAAGTCGTTGGGCAGGCCGTCCACGGCGCTGTACATGTCCATGGGCGACAGCACCACGCGGTTCTCCAGCCGCAGCCCGCGCAGGCGCAGGGGCGTGAACATGGGCGGGGGCGGCGCGTCCGGCGTTTGCCCGCTGGCCCGCGAGGCGAACCAGCGCTCCACGTCCGACAGGTACGCGCTGTCGCGCAGGCGCAGGTTCTCGTGGCTCACCCGCTGGCTGCGCGTGAGCAGCGAGTAGGCGAACTGCGGCGGGTCCAGGTTGATGTACCGCCGCACGTTCTCGAACCACTCCATGCTGTTGCGCGCCGCGTTCTGCAGGCGCAGGGCGTCCGTGCGCCGCTCGTCCTGGTACGCCGCCAGCGCCGCGCCGACGTCCGGGTGGGACTGGAGGATGCGCGCCAGGGCGATGGCGTCCTCCATGGCCAGCTTGGTCCCGCTGCCGATGCTGAAGTGCGCCGTGTGCGCCGCGTCGCCCATGAGCACCGTGGGCGCGACCTCGGCCTCCAGGTCGTACCACTGCTCGTTGCTCACGCGCGTAAAGCGGATCCAGGGCGAGCGCAGGTGCGGCGCGTTGCTTTCCAGCGCATGCCCGTCCAGCCACGGTGCGAACATGCGCTCGCACGCCGCCACCGTCTCGGCCTCGGTCATGGTGTCGAAGCCGGCGGCCTTCCACGACCGCTCGTCGCACTCCACGATGAACGCGCTGTGGTCCGCCGAGTAGCGGTACGCGTGGGCCTGGAAGACGCCGTGCTCGTTCTCCACGAACAGGAAGGTGAACGCGTCGAAGAGCCGGGTGGTCCCCATCCACACGAACGGCGCGTGGCGTACGTCCAGGTCGGGATGGAAGACGTCGGCATAGCGCGCGCGGACGCGGCTGTTGACGCCGTCCGCCGCCACCACCAGGTCCACGCCGCCCAGGCCCAGACGGGACAGGTCGGAATCGTCGCCCACGTCGCAGCCAAAGCGCACGTCCACGCCCAGCTCGCGGGCGCGCTCCTGCAGGATGTGCAGCAGGGTCTTGCGGGCGATGCCGCTGAAGCCGTGGCCGCCGCTGGTGACCACGGCGCCGCGGTGGTGCACGTCGATGTCGTCCCAGTGGGCGAACTCGTCGGCGATGCGGGCGGCCGTGGGGGGATCGGCCTCGCGCAGGTAGCCCAGCGTCTGGTCGCTGAACACCACGCCCCAGCCAAAGGTGTCGTCGGGGGCGTTGCGCTCCAGCACCACGACTTCGTGGGACGGATCGGCCCGCTTCATCAGCAGCGCGAAGTACAGTCCGGCGGGCCCTCCGCCAATCACGGCCACCTTCACTGGATCCACCCTTTCGTCATGCCCGTGCGGTTCTTCGCCCCAAGGCGGGGCCGGGATTGTAAGGGCGAGCGGAGTGCGCGGAAAGGTGACGGGCTCCGTCGCGGGACGAACCGTCCGAACCCGACGCGGCGGTTCGCGCATGCGCCGGGTGCCCGTAGACGTCTACACCCTCTCCCACGCCGTTTGCGGGAGAGGGTGCGGGCATCGGCGAGCGGGTGAGGGCCTACAGGACGACGGGCTCGTCGTAGCCGTGGTAGTGGGCGTGCCCCTCGCCGGCGTGCGTGCCGCGGCGCGCTTCTACGCGGCGGCGGGCGGGACGCACCACCGCGGCCAGGGCCAGCCCCAGCACGAACGCGCCGCCCAGCACCAGCAGGGTCTTCGTCGCGTCGAACGGGGCGGGCGGCACGGACACCACGCCGCGCGCGTCCATCACGGCCGGCGCGTCCACGTAGCGTCCGTGCGCGGGGACGGCGCGCGTGCGAAAGTCCGCCGCCAGGGCGCGCAGCTCGTCGCGCAGCTGCGGGCCGCCCAGGGGAATGCCGTGCCCCGTGGCCGCGACCTCCGGCTCCAGCGCCGCCAGCAGCTTCACGGACTTTTCCGCGCTCACCCAGTCCGGCGTGTAGTACGCGGGCGGGCCGGTCACCTCCGGCGTCTGCTCCAGGACGTACGTCAGCGCCTCCTGCCGCGTGGTGACGAACGCGTCGCCCGCGAGCAGCGTGCGGCCGGCGTCGCGGAACAGGGCCACGTGGCCGGCCGTGTGCCCCGGCGTGTGGATCCACCGCCACCCCGGCATGCCCGGCACGGAGCCGTCCGCCGGCAGGGGCCGCACCCGGCCGCCCAGGTCTATGGGCTTGCGCGGGTACATGAACGACAGGCGCGCCATGGCCCCGCCCGGCACCGTGGGGTCCGGCGGCGGATACGCGCTGTCGCCGGTAAGATACGGCATCTCCAGGGGATGGGCGTACACCACGCAGTCCCACATCTCCACCAGCTCGTGGATGCCGCCCCGGTGGTCAAAGTGGCCGTGCGTGAGGATGATGGCCCGCGGCCGCGCCCCTTTCCCGAACCGCTCCTCCGCCGCCTGCACGATGCGGGGCGCAAAGCCGGGCAGGCCCGTGTCCACCAGCACCCAGCCGCGGTCGCCGGCGTCGCGCGGGCCCCACAGGAAGAGGTTGACGATGGCCGTGCGCAGGTACGCCAGGTCCGCCGTGATGTCGCGCGCCGCGCCCGACGACGGGAACGCCGTCCGCTCCAGCTCCTTGCCCGAGATCCTGTCCAGCGTCGCCGCCATCAGCCACCTCCGATCGTTCGCCAGCCGCGCGCGAAGCCCCTGCTCCGCATCCATTTGCGCGCCCCAGCAGCAAGCCCCGCGCCGGGGGGCCGTCACGCCGGCCGTGCCCCGCGTCCCTCCGTCCTTATAGAACGACGGCGGGCGGGGAGACGAACGTCCCACGGACATCCCGCGCGGCACGGGATCCCGCCGGCATCGTGGTTCTCCGGCCGATCGCGGGGGAAGGCAAGCCGGGGGATGGGGCCGTCGCCCTTCGGGGGCGGAGGCGATAGATTAGCCGGCAAGCGCGTTCAATCGCGCATCCGACAAGCAGATCGGCAAGGACAAAGCAGAGCGGGAGCGTTTGTGGCGGACATCGCGATCGACCTGGGGACGGCCAACACCCTCATCGAGATGAAGGGCGAGGGGCTGGTGATCAACGAGCCCTCCGTGGTGGCCATCGACCGGGAAAGCCGGCGCGTGCGGGCCGTGGGGCTGGAGGCCAAGCGCATGGTGGGCCGCACGCCCGACGGCATCATCGCCGTGCGGCCCATGCGCGACGGCGTCATTGCCGACGTGGACATGGCGGACCTCATGCTGCGGCACTTCCTGGAGCGCGTGCTCAAGCGGCGCGGCCTGTTCCGGGTCAAGCCGCAGGTGGTCATCGGCGTGCCCAGCGGCATCACGGAGATGGAAAAGCGCGCCGTGCGGGCGGCCGTCATGGGCGCCGGCGCGCGCAGCGTGGCGCTCATCTCCGAGCCCATGGCGGCGGCCATCGGCGTGGGGCTGCCCGTGACGTCGCCCAAGGGCAGCATGGTGGTGAACGTGGGCGGCGGCACCAGCGAGATCGGCGTCATCGCCCTGTCGGGCATCGTGGCCGACGCCAGCATCCGCGTGGCGGGCAACGAGCTGGACGAGGCCATCATGGGGTACGTGCGCAAGAGCCGGAACCTGCTCATTGGCGAGGCCACGGCAGAGAGCGTCAAGATCCAGATCGGCAGCGCCTACCCCCTGGGCGACGAGCGCGAGATGGACGTGACGGGCCGCGACCTGGTGAACGGCATCCCCAAGACGGTGCGCGTGCACAGCGAGGAGATCCGCGAGTGCATCCAGGAGCCCGTGCACGCCATCGTGGCGGCCGTGCGCCGCGCGCTGGAGGTCACGCCGCCGGAGCTGGCGTCGGACATCCTGGACGCGGGGATCGTGATGACGGGCGGCGGCGCGCAGCTGCGCGGCCTGGGGCGGCTGCTGGAGCGCGAGACGGGCCTGCGCATTCACCTGGACGAGCAGCCGCTCACCTGCGTGGTGCGCGGCGCCGCCCGGGTGCTGGAGGACATGCGGACGTACGGCGGCGTGCTTTCGCCCTGAACCGAAGTGCGTGAGTGCGTGAGTGCGGAAGTGACGGCGGGGTAGGGTGGATCGGCGGGGCTCGAGCGGGACGTGCGGAGTGCGCGCCGAGCGACTGAAGTCGCCGCAACGAACACACGAAGTCCGCCTGCGCGGACTGGGCCGCCGCGGGCGCGGTCAGGGTGCACCAGGGCAAAAAGCCCCGCAGCGTCGGCGGGGCTTTTTGCTGTCATCTGGCGATCTGCCTTACATCCTGTCCCAGTCCCAGATGGCGTATCCCTCGTTTTGCGGCAGGCGATGGCCGCACAGCTTGAGGGTGAGCAGGATGTTGCCGCGATGGTGGCTTTCGTGGCTGACGAGGTAGCCCACGCTCACGGCCAGCCCTCGCTGGAAGCCGCGCTTTTTCGTCTCGCCGGCGGCGGCCAGGCGGATGAACCGCTCCACGGCCTCGCCGGACTGCGTGAACGCGGCCGCCAGCTCCTCGCGCGTCACCACGTCCTCGCCGGCGTACTTGCGCAGGTCCAGGGACAGTGGCTTGTGCCAACTCTCCAGCTTGTACGCGCGGATGGTGTGCAGGTGCGCGAACTGCTTCCACACGCGTCCCCCGCCCCGCGGCCCCGACGAGCACGCCAGCCCCTCGTCGGAAATGCGCTCCAGCAGGAACAGGTTGATGCGGTCGTGCACCCGCCACGCCTCTACCAGCTCGTCCGCCAGCTCGCTCATCCAACTCCCCTCGTCTCTTGGGATGGGGTCATCCTGAAGGAGCGCCCTGCACGAAACGTCCCCGTGCACGACACGCTGGGCGCGACCGAAGGATCTTGCGCGCGAGGCTGAGTGGCTGCTCCCCCGCACGACAGCCGGCGGTCCGGTTCCGTAGCCGCGGCGGGGCCCGGAGCACGGGGAGAGAAGATCCTTCAGTCGCGCTCGAGTCGGATTCAGGTATCGGGCGGGCGCTCCTTCAGGATGACATCGCCGCGGGGATCGTCCGACGGACCGGATGGCGATTCGGACCAAGCCTGGTCCAGCACGCCCGTGAGCCAGTGCACGACGTTGAGCAGGAACTGCACGTTCTGCGGGGCGCCGGGGTCGTTCATGCCCATGGGGCTGCGGCTGGGGCCGGCCAGCTGGGCAGAGAACATGGCCGCCTCGCCAAAGACGGCCACGCGCCCTGCCCCGTGGCGCAGCACGGCCCCGTGCAGCAGTCCGTCCGCGCGCATCCGCGGCGTGAGCGACGAGAACTGCCACGCCACCTCCGGCATCAGCAGCACCGTACCGGGACCCAGCGTGAGCAGGGGCTGCGCGTCCGGGCGCATGAGGCGGAACGCCTGCCCCGTGAAGCTGTCCACGGAATCCACCCGCTCCTCGCGTCCCCGGCCGTTCACGACGGGGTGGTCCGCCAGCAGCCCGTTGGCGCGGCTGAAGCGAAAGCGCGACTGCTGCTCCGTGCTGTCGTACGCGAACCCGTTGCCCATCGCCACGCCGAACGCGGTGCCCAGGGCATCGGCCGCGCCGGGAAAGGGCATGTGGTCGGCGATGAGCAGCAGCGACCCGCCCTCGCGCACCCATGCCTCCACGGCCGCGATCTCGTCCGGCGTGAACGCGGACGGCGTGGGCAGGATCCAGTCGTTGTCGTTGCGCGGATGGAGCGCATTGGCCACCACCAGCACCCGCGCGCCGCCCAGCGACCCGCGGGTGAACGGCTCGCGCAGGCCCCGCACCACGTATCCGTCGCGCCGCAGCAGCTGCGCAAAGGCGTAGTATCGCCCGTCCGTCGTGTGGAAGTTGGTGTGCGCCTCGTCCACCAGCACCACGGGACCCGCCCCCGCCGCGAACGCCGGCCGCGCGATGGCCGGCGCAAAGGCCGAGTCCGGCACCTGCTGCGCATCCGCCGTCCCCGTCCCTGCCGCCACGAGGGCCAGACACGCCACGGCACGCCGCATTCCGCTGATCCGCATCATCCGCCTCTTCAGAAAGATTTGTCGACGATCTGGCCGATCTGAGTACGGACGCCCGGCAGAAAGGTTCATGGGCGTGGGACGAGGCGCGCGGCCACGGGACGCGACGCGCCGGGGCGGGACGGACGGCTACTCGCCGGGGGGTGCGGCCAGCAGCTTGGGGGCGGGTGCCATGAGCGTGCGGGGGTTGGCGTAGGCACGCTCCTGCAGCTCGGGGATGGTGGCGCCGGAAACCAGGAACCGGCCCGTGCCCTCCACGATGCGCCGGCGAAGCAGCTCGGCCTGCTCGGGCGCCATGCGGCCCTGCGCCTGGCGCTCGCGGATGCGCTCCAGCACGGGCAGGCTCTCGGCCGCGTGACGGTAGCGCTGCGCGGCCGGCAGCTCGCGGTAGAACACCACGCGGTCCCACACGCTCAGCAGCAGCGCCCGCACGGCCCCGATGACGGGCGCGGCGCCCATCAGCTCGAACGTCTTGTCGCTGCCGCTGTCGCAGGCGATGACGGAAAGCCCGCCGGGCTCCGCGCCCTCCAGCACGGCGCAGGCGCCGTAGAGCGCGTCCAGGCTTTCCAGCAGCGTGGCCAGCCGCGTGGGTGTGGAAAACCGGCGCGGCGACTCGATGACCTGCACCGTGAGCACGTCCGTGCCCGCGGGCCCGCCCTGGCCGCGGCGTGCGGCGTCCAGGGTGGGAATGCCGGCCTGCGCCAGCAGCCCCGTGACGCGCGGCAGGTACTGCGTGGCGAAGCGCACCCGCTCCGCAAAGGCGAACGCCTGCTGGGCACGGTTGTCGGCCGCGATGAGCAGCGACCACGTGTCGGCCTGCTCCAGGGGCGCCAGCTCCAGCGCTTCCACCAGCAGACGCGCGGGGCGGGTGTAGCGGTGGGCCCGCAGCCCGTAATCGCGCAGGGCCCCCAGCAGCCGGGTGAGCAGCTCGCCGGGCACGGGCTCGCGGCGGTAGCCCAGCCGCGCCACCTCCACCAGCGGCAGCTCCAGCCCGCTCTCGTCCAGCGCGCGCGACACCTGCTCCGCGCCGTTGATGAGGTCCGCCTTGCGCATGGGTCGGGGTCTGCCTGGAGGTCCGGAAGGGGAAGGGCCGCAAGGTAGAGACGGGAGAAACCACCGGCAAGCAGCGTGAGGTGGGGATCGTCTGCATCGACGAAAAGACGGCTTCCCGGGTGCGCGGGAAGCCGTCCAGAAGGGCACCTCGGTGGCGAACTTACGCCAGCAGCCTGGACACCAGCCGAAACTCCCGGTCAAAGACGAACATCACACTGCTGTCCTCGCGGATGTGCGCGTACCCTGCATGAGACGCGGTGGGACGGTCGACCGCGGCGAAGTAAAAGCCGCCCGACGCGAAGAGAGCCAGGTGTCCCGGCGGAACCCGGCCGCCGGCGGCATGCGCAAGCGCGGCGCGCAGGGACCGGCACACGCTCGCGTCGGCAGGCCCACGGAGCGCACGGACGTCCTGGGGAGTGGCGGTGCGCAGTCCGAGCTGATCCCGCACTTCCGCCAGGTGGGTCGCGGCAAGAAACTGCCGCACGCGCTCCCTGGACGTGGACGACTCACCGGGACAGCCGTCCGCAGGCGCGGCGTGGGCGGAAGATGCGGCGGCGAGCGGCACGAACGCGAGAAAAAGGATGGAACGCAGAAGTCTCATGATCCAGTGTCTCCGTTCAGTATCCGCAGCGGGTTTCGCGTTGCGCGGACTCACCCCCTGTCGCGGTATAGCGGCCGAGTCCGCTCGCGTCCAGAATGTAGCCGGTGGAGAATCCGAACCGGGACAATGCCGCACGGTCGTCGGTGCTGGGTGTGCCTGTACAGACCGCACCATAGCCCGTACACGTGGTCGTGGTTTCGCCCAGCCTGAAGGGATGCGTATGCACCATGCTCACTGCGCCCGGTGGAGGGGTTTCGTAGACGGCGATGGAGCACGGACCGGCGGACGCATTCAGGATGGGCACCAGCGTGTACCCCGAAGCGCTCTGCACAATCCAGGCGGCCTGCTCCCGACGCTCCGACTGCGGTGTCTGCGAAGCGTAGTTGCTCTCGATCCATAGCCCGGCGAAACCCTCGTACACGGTGGGGCTGTCGAGCTTGGCATCACCCGTCACACAGGGGTCTGGCTCCGGATCGGGATCACATCCATCCTCCGGACAAGGCGGTGAGGTCGGCCCTCCGCTGCTCCCGCCGCCTCCGCTTCCAGGACCTCCCGGTCCTGTCCCGCCACAACCCTGGACCGCCTGGAGGGTTTCTGTCGCCCCGTATCGGTGATGCAGGCGTCGCCATCGCCCTGGCAAAAATTCAGATCTGTGTACGGATCGCATTCCCCAACGACGACGATGGGTTCCAGAATCAGCGTATGTCGAGCGCGGCTCCCATCGTCGATGGTCCGCGAGTCCGGCATCATCGAATCCGCACACCCAGCGGTCGCAAGAAGCAACAATACTACCCACAAGCAGGATGGGACACGTTGTCGCATAATGAAACCTGGGATGAAAGGCTGGGGGCACACCGATCGAGAAAAGTGCCAAAATACGCGATGACGTGTCGCACGTCAGCGGTCATGAGGTGATTTCCCGCTGAGATACATGCGATCCAATGCGGAAATGATGAAACTCCCGCAACCTGCGGCAGTCGGTGCAAGTCGCCGCAGAATCGGGGCGTAGGAGCGTACGGAGCGGTCGCGCGAACGGGGGACATTTCCCGAGCGCGCACCGAGAGTATACCGAAAGTCACCCGGGAACCGCCCATCATCCCGCATCAACATAGTATCTAAATGATCGCCAGGCGTCCCCAAAGAGCCGTAGGAAGAAATTCGTACGCTTCGGGCCTGGGCGAACGGGTGACGGCGTGCTAACTTGATCGTCAATCCCGTCACAAATTCGGAATGGTCCCACTCGCATCCGCGTCTTCCCCCCGGCGCTTGCCGTAGACGCGGGACGGCTCCTGGCTGGCCCCCCGCATCCCGCGTTTCGCACGTGATGCTCCCGGACACATCCGCCGCGTTGCTCCAGGCCGATACCCCCGAAGCCGGGTTCGAGCGGCTGGCGGCGTTCGCCGCGCGGCTGCTGCACGTGCCCGTTTCCGTCATCTCCCTGGTGGATGGCGAGCGCGCGTTCTCCGCGGGCGACGCCGGCGACGCGTGGCGACCCGTGCGCGAGGCGCCCCTGTCGCGCTCGCTGGGCCGCCTTGCCGTGGACGCGGGCATGCCCCTGCTGCTGCACGACGCCCGCGAGCACCCGGCCGTGCGCCAGGACCCGGCCGTGTGGCGGGGCGAGGTGGGCTACGCGGGCATCCCGTTTCGCCACGCGGACGGGCGGGTGGCGGGGGCCCTGTGCGTGGCCGACGGTCGCCCCCGCGCGTGGACGCCGGAAGAGGTGGACGTGCTCGTGTCGCTGGCGCGCTTCGCGGGGCTGCTGGCCGCCGCGCGCACGCCCGCCATCCAGCAGGCGCTGGAGGCCGCCGCCCGCAGCGCGCAGCGCAACGTGAGCCTGCGCATGCTGCGCAAGGCCGTGGAGACCATGCAGCTGGGCGTGACCATCACGGACCCGCAGGGCCGCATCCTGTACAGCAACCCGGCCGACGCGGAGCTGCACGGCTACACGCCCGAGGAGCTGGTGGGGCAGGACGCGCGCCTGTTCGCGCCCCCCGCGGCCGCGCGCCCCCTGACGCGCATGCACGAGGTGGGGCGCTGGGTGCGCGAAACGGTCAACGTGCGCAAGGACGGCTCGGAGTTCCCCGTGCTGCTGCGCTCGGACGTGGTGCGCGACGCGGCGGGGCGGCCCGTGGGCCTGGTGACCTGCTGCGAGGACCTGACGCACCGCAAGCAGCTGGAGCACGAGCTGCTGCGCAACGCCTTTTACGACCCCGTCACGGGGCTGCCCAACCGCGGCCTGCTGTCCCACCGGCTGGACCTGGCCATCGACATGGCGCGCCGCGAAGGGCCGCGCTTTGCCGTGGTGGCCGTGGAGCTGGACCGCATGCAGCTGGTGCAGGAGACCCTGGGGCGCGCGGCGGCCGACGAGCTGCTGGCGGCCGCGGCGGCCCGGCTGCGCGAGTGCGCCCCCCAGGAGGGGATGGTGGCGCACGTGGCGGCAGACCAGTTCGCCGTCCTGCTGGACCCCGTGTCGAGCATCGGCGACGCCACGCGCGTGGCCACCTGCGTGCGGCACATGCTCACGGAGCCGTTCCGCGTGGGGGGACGCGAGGTGTTCACGGGCGCCAGCGTGGGCATTGTCATGAGCGGCCCCGCCTACCACCGGGCCGACGACGTGCTGCGCGACGTGAACATCGCCATGCTGCGCGCCCGCGACGCGGGAGACGGCCAGTACCAGCTCTTCGACCCTGCCATGCACGCCGAGGCCATGGCGCGGCTGCACCTGGAGACGGACCTGCGCCGGGCCCTGGAGCGCGGCGAGCTGCGGGTGCACTACCAGCCCATCGTGCGCCTGGAGACGGGGCGCATCACCGGCTTCGAGGCCCTGGTGCGCTGGCAGCATCCGCAGCGGGGGCTCATCCTGCCGGACGACTTCATCCCCCTGGCCGAGGACACGGGGCTCATCCTGCCCATCGGGATGTGGGTGCTGGAGGAGGCCTGCCGCACCCTGCACGCCTGGCAGCAGCGCGCCGGCGGCGCGCGGCTTACCATGGCCGTGAACCTGTCTGCCCGGCAGTTCACGCAGCCGGACCTGGTGGAGCGCGTCGCGCGCATCCTGCGCGGCACGGGCGTGCAGCCGGGCACGCTGGAGCTGGAGATCACCGAGAGCGTGATCCTGCAGCACTCGTCCACTGTGCTCGACACGCTGCGGCGGCTCAAGGCCCTGGGCGTGGCCCTGCACGTGGACGACTTCGGGACGGGATACTCGTCGCTCAGCTACCTGCACCGCCTGCCCCTGGACGCCCTCAAGATCGACCGCTCGTTCGTCTCCGGCGCCGACGCGGGGAGCCTGCAGATCGTGCGGATGATCGTGGCCATGGCCAAGGCCCTGGGCGTGGCCGTGGTCACGGAGGGCATCGAGACGGCCGAGCTGCTGGGCGAGCTGCGGTCGCTGCACTGCGAGTTCGGGCAGGGCTACTTCTTTTGCCGGCCCATGGAACCGGACGCGATGGTGGCGCTGTTCGAGGAGGCGCCGTGCTGGTGAACGGCAGGGAATAGAGAATAGGGAACAGGGAATAGGGAACAGCCTGCAACTGCGGAACTGCGCCCCTCCCTGCCGCCTCGCGCCGCACGATGAGGCTTCGACGCATCTGGGGATGCGCCCTCCGCGGCGCATCCATCGGCTCGGCGCGAGGGCGGCTCGACGCCTGCGTCCTCATCTCCCTTGACGCCGGATCCTGCGGGACGCAGCCTTCCTCGTCACCCTCCCCATCAAACCAACCCCACCCGGAGGACCGCATGCGCAAGCTGCACCTGAGCCTGGACGCGCTGGACGTGCAATCGTTCGACACGACGCCTCTGCTGCGCCGCCCCGACGGCACCGTGCAGGCCCACGAGACGTTCGAGAGCGAATGCGTGTGCGATACCGACGGCTGCGGCCCCGGCCCCGCCACGGGCTACACCTGCGGCGGATGCGACACGCCGGGCTTCACCTGCGAGGAGAACTGCACGGGGGTGGAGCCCATCAAGACCGTCCACGACGTTCGCGCCTGGCGCTGAACGGCGCCGGAGCGGAGGCGCCGGCATGAGCGAAGGGTTCGAGTACCGCGGGCGCTGGGCGCTCGTGACGGGCGCGTCCATGGGCATTGGCGAGGCGTTCGCGCGGGCCCTGGCGCAGCGGGGAATGAACGTCGTGCTCTGCGCGCGGTCGGCAGACCGGCTGCAGGCGCTGGCCCAGGCCATCGCCGCGGAGCACGGCGTGCAGGCCGCCGTCGTGGCGGCCGACCTGTCGCGCCCCGGCGCCGCCGCGGACGCGTGGGCACGGGCCTGCGACGGGCGCGACGTCCACCTGCTGGTGAACAACGCGGGCTACGGCCTGCACGGCCGCTTCGAGTCCCTGCCCCGCGAGGGCCAGGCAGAGATGGTGGCCCTCAACTGCACGGCCGTGCTGGAGCTGGCGCACCTGGCCCTGGGCCACATGCGGCCGCGGGGCACGGGCGGCATCGTCAACGTGGCCTCGGTCGTCGCCTTTCAGCCCGTGCCGTGGCTGGCCACGTACGCGGCCACCAAGGCGTTCGTCCTTTCCCTGTCGGAATCGCTGGCCGAGGAAAACCGCGGCTCGGGCGTGCGCATCCTCTGCGTCTCGCCGGGGCCCACGCCCAGTGGCTTTCAGGCCACGGCAGGTACCCGCGTCCACGCGGGCCAGCCCGGATACCTGCAGCCCGACGCCGTGGTCGAGGCCGCCCTCGCGGCCCTGGACGCCGGACGTACGCAGGTGGCGCCGGGGCTGGCCAATCGCCTTAGCACCGTCTTTGGGCGCCTGCTCCCGCTGGGCACCGTCACGCGCATCGCCCGCCGCATCAACGAAAACCGCGCCTGACGGGTCGTACCTGCACAGGGCGCGGGTTGCCGTTTCCGGCCGATTCCCGGATTTCGCATCCTTTCTTCACGCGCCGATAAACCCTCGGGCGGGGTCGTGCATCCAAGCCCTGTGGATGCGGCCGCGGTCGTCCAGCCCTCTCGCTGGCGTGGCCGCCGCACCCGTACCCCCATCCGCAGATGAACAGGAGACAGACGATGCGGTACGCGGCACTGGTAACGGCTTCGGCGGCCGTCGTGGCGGTGATGGCGCTTCCCCGCGACGGGCGGAGCGAGTCGGCGGCGGCGCCCGTGGCCCCGGCGCAGGCCCGCACGGCGGAGCGCGCCGCCACGCAGGAAGACTTTCGCTGGAGCGGCCGCATTGCCCGCGGCAAGACCATCGAGATCGCGGGGCTGCTGGGCGACGTCCGCGCCGAGCACACCTCCGGCGACCGCGTGGAGGTGGTGGGCCGCCGGCTGGGCGACGACGCGGACCAGGTGCGCATCGAGGTGGTGGAGCAGGCGGACGGTGACGTCCTCATCTGCACCATCTACCCCACCCGCGAGCGCTCCAGCAACCGCGCCAGCCGCAGCGAGCGGGGGCGGAGCGACGACGACGGGCCCTGCCGCAACGGCCACTCCGGCGAGCTGTCCCTGGATGCCGACGAAGCGCGCGTGGACTTTACCGTCCGCGTTCCCGAGGGTGTGCAGCTGGCCGCCCGTACGGTGGACGGCGACATCGAGGCCACGGGCCTGCGCAGCCCCGTGGACGCGGCGTCGGTGAGCGGCAGCGTGCGGGTGAGCACCACCGCCACGGCCCGCGCGGCCACGGTGAGCGGCAACGTGGACGCCACCTTTGGCCAGGCCGACGGCGACGACATGGAGTTCGTCAGCGTGAGCGGCAACGTGGTGGTGCGGGTGCCCAGCAGCATGGGCGCCCAGGTAGAGGCCCGCACCCTTTCGGGCGACATCGAGTCGGACTTTGACCTGGACATGGGCCCCGGCGACCGCGCCACCCGCCGCGGCGGCCTTCACATCGAGATCGGCAAGCAGGCCACGGGCACCATCGGACGCGGCGGCCCGGAGCTGAACGTGAACACCGTCAGCGGCGACATTCGCCTGCTGCGCAACCGCTGACGGAAACCGCGCCCCTCCCGTCCCCGTACGGCCCCGGGCCGGCGCCGGACGCACGGGCGCGGCGCACGCACCCCGAAGGAGCGGACGACCTCCGCCTTCTACACATAGATCGCAGGACGCGCGCGGGCCGGGGACCAGTTCCCCGGCCCGCCGCCGTTTGCGGCCACCGGGCGGCATCCATTGGCCTCGAGGCATGATGTCCGTGCGCCCGCCCCTCGCTTCCCCCCCACGGCCGGTTGCGGGCGCGTGTCGCAGCCGCGATCTTGTCCGCTCAGGTGTGACACTCACCGCCTCAATCCGCATGACATCGTTGGCAGACGCACTGGACAGGCCCAACGGCCGGCCCATTACCCGCGTGCCGCTTCGTGACCAGGTGCACCACGCCATCGTGGACCGCATCCTTCGCGACGAGCTCAAGCCGGGCGCGCGCATCAGCGACACGGCGCTGGCGCGCGAGCTGGGGGTGAGCCGCACGCCCATCCGCGAGGCCCTGCTGCGCCTGGAGCGCGAGGGCTTCCTGGAGGCCGACGTGGGCCGCGGCTTTTTCGTCAAGCCGCTGAGCGTGCGCGAGGTGCGCGAGGCGTATCCCGTGCTGTGGACCCTGGAGGTGCTGGCCCTGCGCAGCACCGCGCCCCTGACGCCGGAGCGCCGCGCCGAACTGGACCGCATCAACGCCCAGCTGGAGTCGGAGCACGACCCGGAGCGCCGCATCGACCTGGACGGCGCGTGGCACCGCACGCTGCTGGAAACGTGCGGCAACGAGTACCTGATGGGCCTGGTGGGCACGGCCAAGGCCGTCATCCGGCGCTACGAGTACGCGTACATGCAGAACGCCGGCTACATTCCCGTCAGCACGCGCACGCACGAGCAGATCGCCGAGCTCGTGTCTGCCGGCCGCGTGGACGACGCCGTGCCCTTGCTGGAGAACAACTGGCGGTTCACCATGCAGAGCCTTACGGAGTGGCTGCGGGAGATCGTCTGAACGGCGAGTGCGCGCGTGCGAAGCAGGTGATGCGGACGGGGCGGCTTCCTGCGCGGAAGCCGCCCCGTTCCCATCCAGGCCCAGGGCTCAGGGACAGTGCTCCACGCACGACATCTGCCCGCAATAGGTGAGGCACGTGTTGCACGACGCGTCGTCGCAGGTGTGCCAGCAGGTGTTGGGGCAGGTGTAGTCCTGCGTGCGCGTGCAGCTGAACCCGCACGTGTCCGCGCAGGTATCCGGGCAGGTGGGCGCATCCACCGAGATCAGGCAGCGCACCACGCTCACCTGGAACGCGTCCACGGTGCCAGCGACGCCCTCGCGTTCGATGGTGTCGAACGACTCGACGACCAGCCGGTCCAGATCGAGCTTCAGCTTGTGCATGGGGCCTCCCGTATGGGGATGGATGGATGACGCGGCAGTCCGCATGCACAATTTACGACGTTGATTGCGCATCATCCACATCCATCGATCCAGCCGTTACGCAGCGTGCGGAACGCATCGGCCGATCCCAACACCTCTACCCGCTTGCATCGCGACAGTACCAACCATCGCGGCGCTCCGCCGCCGCCATCCGCCAGGATGAAAACGGAGCCCCGCCGGCACGATGGCCGGCGGGGCTCCTCGTCCATCCGTCCGCAGGGACGGGCTACCGGCCCGGGGAGGGGAACACGACCAGGCTCTCGTTGCCGTCGCGGTCCACGGCCGCCACGCCAAAGAAGTAGTTGTCGATGATGACGCCTTCCAGCGTGGCCTCGGTGACGTTGCCCACCCAGCGCGAGTAGTCCCACGTGGGCGACGTGGCCTGGCGCCAGTAGACGCGGTAGCCGGCCAGGTCCGCCGCCTGCACGGGCTGCCAGCGCAGCGTGGTGTTGGCCGACAGCGCCCCCGCGATGCGCACGCTGTCGGGCGCGGCCGGCGCCCAGGCCAGCGACGCCAGGGCGGCCGCGTTGAGCGACGTGATCTTGCCCGTGTACAGGTAGTCCACCGCGTCGGGCACGTCGCCGTAGACGATGCCGTTCTCCGTGCGCAGGTCCTGGTGCTGGCGCGTGTAGTCCTCGTACATCTCCGTCAGGCGCACGGCCGGATAGCCGGCCTGGAAGAACGGCGTGTGGTCGCCCCCGCGGCCAAACCGGTCCAGCCGGTAGATGACCTCCACGTCCAGCTCCGGGACGTAGCGGTCGGCCGTGCGGTCCACGTACCGCGCCAGCTGGCGCGCGCTCACGTCCAGCTCGCCGCCGCTGTACAGGAACCGGCGCAGCTCCGCCGCCGGTGCGTCGGTGGGGATGCCGGGCGAGAACACGCGCATGACCGTGTTGCTGGCCTGCCCGCCGATGCCCCGCGTGTTGCCCACGATGTCGTTGTTCAGCACGCCCGCGATGCGCCAGCCGTTGGCCTGCGCGTGGCGCACCAGGATCTGCGCCCCGTTCAGCCCCTGCTCCTCGCCCGCCAGCGCCGCGTAGACGATGCTGGCGTCAAAGCGGTGCTTGCTGAGCACGCGCGCCGCCTCGATGGCCGCCGACGTACCCGACGCGTCGTCGTTGGCGCCGGGGGCGTCGGCCGTGGCGTTCATCACGTCCGTGACGCGCGAGTCGTAGTGGCCCTGGACGATGACGTAGCGGCCCGGGTCCGTTTGCCCGCGCTGGATGGCGACCACGTTCACCACCCGCGTGTCTACCGGGATGCGCGACTGCGGGTTGCCGGGTACGATCTCGGACACGTAGCTCACCTCCAGGCACCCGCCGCACTCGCGGCTGATGCGCTGGAACTCGTCGTAGATCCACCGCCGCGCCGCCCCGATGCCGCGTGTGGGCGACGTGGTGTCGCTGAGCGTGTGCCGGGTGCCAAAGCCGGCCAGCGCGCGCACGTCGCGCTCGATGCGGGCCGGCTGCACGGCGCGCACGATCTCGTGGATGCGCGGGTTTTCGCCGCTGGGCCCCTGCGTGCCGGCGGCGGGCGACTGCTGGGCCTGCGCCGCCTGGGCGGCCAGCGCCAGCAGCGCGGCGGATGGGATGGTGCGAACGCGAAGCACGATGGTTCTCCGGATGGCGGAGGCCGGCGGGGCGTGCGCCGGCCGCGATGTGTCATGTGGGGCGAGTGAATACAGAATACAGGTTGCGCGGCGGGAGGCAACGTCCGGGGTCGAGGGAAGAGGGAATAGCGGACAACGACGGGGCGTGCGCCGGGCGCCTCTGTACTTTCGCACTCACGCACTCACGCACTCACGC
>SXGQ01517217.1_pt1 | contig 17367 bp, 28 predicted proteins | sample 3178371 | NCBI WGS metagenome assembly SXGQ01 (sample SAMN11356859, study PRJNA531348) | freshwater metagenome | isolation source: freshwater sample F1-20 | place: China: Fuxian Lake, Yuxi | collected 2017-12-25 | reverse complement strand
GATTCGTATTCAGATGAATATCGCGCATTTCCAAGAAGTCTGCTGGCAGTCCTACCTTGGATTCTCCACCCACTGTGCTAGCAGTAGCCACTACCAACATCTCACGGGTTCTTAGATCACGGCGTAACCGTTCCTCAGACAGCCGAATAAAATCAGGAATTACCGATGTCAAATCACTACGAGCCAGATAGTTCGCTATCGTAGTCTTTAGGTCACTGTAGCTCGTAAATGCCATGTCTATTTCCCGTTATTGTGCGCTTCTATCGCGCCTTCCTTTACATCTTCCCATCGATACTCGTAAGTACCAATGTGACCAATATGTTTTGAGAGACTGTGGTCTACATGAGTCTGGAATCCTGCATCTAAAGCCTTAATACAGAAATGCACATCCTCGCCAATAATCCCCTTAGACCCCCAACCCACATCAAACCAGGGCTTAGGAACCTTCTCAAAGACTTCCTTGCGAATCATCACCGCACCAAAACCAACCGCTGTCACAGGCTCTACGCCCTCTTTATTCATCGAATCTACTTTATGCCAAGCATGACTGACAATCTTGCCCTCGTCATTCTTCTCAATCTCAAGATTCAACGCAGTCGGTAATGTCGGCTTCCTTCTAGTTACAGCATTAACCCCAACAATCGGAACTTCACGGCTTAACAAAACGTCAATAATGTCAGCAGGAAACCTCATGTCTGAATCAATAAACAGAATCACCTCACATCCCTCAGCCAGAGCAGCATCAACTAGCTTCTCCCTCTGATCAAATATCAGCGTTCCTGCCATCGTATAGAGCTTTAGCCCATTGCCTTCCTTAGAACACCGATGCCTTGAGTCTCTACCAACCATCTTGGCAAAGTCAAATGCAAACGCTGTATGAACCTCATCTCTAGCTGGTACGCAAGCCCCTACAATCATATAGTTCCCCTATAAACCTTCCATTGTGCATTGTCGGAATTGTTGAGCCATCGAGCAAAAGCTGCGTCATCTATTATTTGAAAGCCCTTCATTATCCCCATCTTGTTCAAGTCATCAATGACCGTAAAAGGGATTCTTGCTACATGATGAAGATCTTTTAGATGTGCAGTTCTTTGCTTGTCTGCCTCCAGTATTTCCTTGTTACTTTCTAGTATCTCGGAAACATCTTGTTTAGTCTCGATGATAATCCCGCCATCACCGTCCGCATGAACAACAGATTGTCTATAGGTCATAAATCCTCGTAGAAAAGCCCCCAACCATAAGGTCAGGGGCTATCTTATTTACAGAGCCATATTCAGGTCAGCAACGATACCATGAGCAGCCTCGTTTTTAACCTCTAGTGTGCATTCAACCAAGATCTGAGTCTTGTCAGCATCGCCAGCCTTAGCCAGTTCGTTCGTCTGGAACGGACGCAGGTAAGCAATTGCTGCATACTCAGGATCAAGGATCAGAGCATCACGGGTACGCATGAAGCGGTTAGGAACCACCGAAATATTACCGAAGTCGCTGACGTAAATGTCAGCAGCACCGATAATCGTCGAAGGAGCAGCACCAGTCACGTTGAAACGAGTCTCAGCAATACCAGTGAACGAGCTAACCTTCTGCTTACCAGTTGCGCCAACCATCAGCACTTTAGGCGAACCACCGGACACAAACACCTCAGCCACGACTTCTTTCAGCAGGGCTTCAGTAAAGGTACGGGTATTGCCATCGGTACGAGTAGATACGCCGATAGTCGTAGGATCGCCACCGTTAGTCTGAGCAGACGAGTTGGTTTTGATCCATGACAGTAGCGAACCCATCTTACGAGCAGTAGAACCGTCACCAGCAGAGCGGCCCTGATTCGACAGCAGGATGGTTTCCAGATCGCGCTTGATCTCTTGCGAAGCCTTAGCCAACTGATAAGCCTTCTCAGACTTACGACCAGCCTTGTTCACTGTGTCCAGAGTGCCAGAGACTTTGATAGTCTTTTGCATAATCTGGGTGTAGTTGCCAAGACGAACAGTTGGAGACAGGGTAGCGTCCGAAGCGTCAGCACCTTCAACAGCAGCGTTAGCAGTAGTAGCGGCTGCAAGGGTGTCGGTCTGCCACTCGTGGTAGACAGCCGTTGCTTTCGTCTTGCCAATCGAAGACATGAAAGGAGTCTCGGTAGGCGAAATGTCATAGATCACATCGGTCAAATCTTCGCGCTGACCAATTGCGCTGTGGGCGGTATAAGTTGCCATAATATAAAGTTCCTATAAGAATCGTTCAAATACACTTGCGGCATCAGCCACCCTTCCGGATGACTTAGCCCTCGCTTTAAGTTTTCTCAGTTCCTCGCTATTGCTGTCTCTCGGCGTAGAAACGCCTGGCTTAATCGCCCTTGGAGCCTCTGAAACCTTCTTGTTAACAGCAGGTTTGCTCGACTGTAACTTGTCGTATTGCATCGCCTTGTACAGCGTCAGAACTGCTCTGGAATCGAACACATTAGCCAATTCCTCGTCAGAGAATCCCATCTGCTGACCGAAACTGCGGATTTCCTTGCGGAGTGTCTCGCCCTTGTTCGGATCAGCATACTCAGGTATCGCAGCAACTAGCTTCTCAGACTCAACAGAAATCATCTGTCTCATCTGTTGTTGCCTGTCATATTCCTGCTGTTGCGAGATTCTGTCTCGTTCAGCACGAACCTGCGCTAACTGTTTCTCCTTCTGAGACATTTCAGCAACCTTCACGGCATAACCGATAGGGTCAGTCTCTTTCAGGTAATCAAGATTCTCTGCTTCCTGCGGTTGGTTCAACATCTGCTCGATGATATCCAACCGTTGCGCGTATTGATCGCGCATAGCCTTAGCTTCTTGAACCGCATGGCGCTCGGCCTCGACAACCTTGCGTTCCTCAGCTACAGCTTGCGATTTTCTAGTGTAATCTGTGCCAAGTTGATAAGACTTGATAAGCTCATCAAGGGTTACCTCCCGTTCTTCGCCAGCGGCTTTGACACGGAATGTCTGAGGCTCCTCTTGCTCATCCTCGCCATCATCTTGTTCTACCTCTGATTCCTCGTAAGATTCCTCAGATTCGGCCTCGCTATCGTTGGCCTCTGCTTGGAGTTCAGGTTGCTCCTGTTCGGAGCCTTCTTCCCCACCCATTAGACCCAAAATAGCGTTAGCTGCACCATCCACTGTTAACTCACCACTACCCTCAGGTGTCGTGTTTTGAGTATCGCTCATAAGTTTCCTAAATTATATCGGGAATCGCCCGATGCGAGTTATAAAATCTTCATCCTTTTCTCGTCAATCATCTTTTGAGCAGCGACGCTTTCAAGATAGGACTCAACGGAATCTAAGACTCGGAGGCGCATATACGCTTGTTCCCTAATCTCAGTCTCACCATAATTACTATTTATAAATTTGTTAAGCTCGTTGCCTCGGAGTTCTTCCATCATCTCCTCAAACATCGGCTCCCTAAGCAGGTTAATTGCCCACTGCGCTTTATCCATTTAATAATCCAAATCCCTAACAATCATTGCTGGAAAATTCTTTACCCCAAGCAAATTCAATGCCCCAAGCCTATGACCACCCTCAAGAACATACGGGCCTTCTTTATCAATAGCAACAATTAAAGGATCAATATATTTATTTTTTTTAATCTGATTAGCCAAGTCTTTTACTCTTTTTATATCATCAGAAGACCTAAATAAGTCATAAGGGCTACTTCCTTTAAATGCACTCATTGGCACAGACCTAATTCCTACGTCAGTCTCGTATTTATTAAACGATGCTGGAATAGAACTAGTGTTTTTTATATTTTCGCCAACTCTCAACCCATCAACAACCTTCTGAGCTTTAGGATACTGAACAAAGAAAGGAGCCATTCTTTCCAAATTATTAAGAGGATTATTTAATGGCTTTACTGATCCAACAAACCCCATAGCTACATCATTGGTAACCCTATCAACATATTGTCTAGCTGATAATTGTTCTGGCGTAACAGGAAGACCTTTACTAGCATTTAAACTGCCTTGAGCCGCTAAAGATTGCAAACGATTAAAGTCTCTAGCTTGGCCTTCCATTGTTGCTAGATATTCTTTAGGATCGCTAAAAAGCAGACCTACATTAGCTTTAGCAGCCTGTTTAGACCTATCTATAAATCCAGTAATATCAGATAACAATCCAGCCATTACGCGCTCCCGGTAAGGCTACCCAGTTCCTTAATCGTCTTCAGCACAATCTCAGCCTGTTTGTTACGGGTATCCTCGTCAGCCAAGTCCATAGCCAAAACCGCTTGCAGTTGCTGGACTGCTAACTGAGCCTCTTTAATGCGAATCTCGGCCTGATCTTTCTGGCTTTTCATCTGCATCTCAATGCCCTTACGCATGAACTCAGCCTCTAGGTTCTGACGCTCCAGATCCAACTTGGCAGCATCAATCTGCGACTTAGCCTGTGTCTTCTCACGCTCTACCTCAGCCAACATCTTAGCTAACTCAGCCTGAGCATCTGGACTAGGAGGCTGTGGCTGAGACAACTGAGCATCCATCTCAGGCGTGATCTCGTTCATGAAGGCATCAGCATCCTTAAATCCTGCCGCCTCAATAAATCTTGCCAATGTGTTACGGTACTGACCAATGGAAACCAGAGGATTCGACGGGCCATAAGACTGAATAATCTGCTCCTGCTTGGCAAGGATCATCTGGAGCATAGTCAGCTTCTGATCCCTGTCTCCAGCACCCAGACCCACGTTAATGGAAACATCGTATTCATTCGACCATGTACGAGGATCAAAGGTCACATACTTGCCACGCATACGGACAATCTTCGGCTTATCCTGATATTTGCCCAATAGACGCAGAATGCCCTTAAACAGGCTCTTAACGCCTGTCTCAGCAAAGATACGGGCAATCAACTCCAGCTTGCCAGAGTTCGACTTCATCATCGCAGCCACAGCCGCAGCCGTAACATTGGACAAGACATCGGGGTCAAGCCCCTGCTGCGCGTCATTAACACCAGTACGCTTGGCCTGTACGGAGTCCATGTACTCCAACATTGGCATAGCCTGACCAAAGGTAGACTGAACTTGAAGCGGAACCAGAGCATTCGGGTTCTTCATCCGAACAATGCCGCCAGGAGTAGCGTTCAGCAGGTCATCTAGGTTCACCTGACCATCCACAGCGCCAACCCGATTATTGTTCGTTAGGTAGAGATTATCCAGAGACTGACGGGTAATAGTGGACTTGATAAGCTGGATGTCCATAGTCCGATCTGCCAGCGATTGACCAAAAAACTTATGCGGAATCGGTATAGGGCAGATGCTATGGAACGGGATATAGTCGCATTCTTCATCTTCAAGGATCTCCGAGCCACAGTAAACGATACGATGGAGTTCAGCTATACCGTCCTCATCCTCGTCAATCCGGATATAGCACTCGTAGACCTCAACCGTCTGCATGGCAGGATCAAGGCTCTGTGCCTCGTCTGGCTGTTCACCCTGGTCAAATCGAGCAATACGCTCAGGGCTGAACGACAGATCATCATAAGAAGGTAGCTCATCTACGATGTCTTTGTCGTAACCCATCGCAATCAATTCTGACCGCTGCATGAGTTTTCGATGAGCTACAAAAGGAGCATCCTCAATAGTTCGTGCTGCCTTAGAGATGAGGAACTCCTCAGGAGGAACATTCTCAATCTTTACGCAACCGTACTTATTCACCCGCTTGACCGTCACAGCATAAGACGGAGCCATTATCGGCATACCCATCATATCCATGCCAGCAGGAACCATCTCAACATCCTGCTTGACCACCTCTAGCGACTCATCCGACAGGAGTAGAGCCAACTCGTCCTCTGTCAGGTTCTCGTACTTCTCTTTGGTAACGTCTTCCTTGGCATCCCAATAAGACTTAACAACACCAACCTTTTGCAGCAGGGCATCCTTGAACCAGTTGTGCAGGATCAGTAGACCCTCGTTCTCACGGTAGAACACCCAGTTACAGTAATCTGTGGCCTGTTTAGCCGACTCCTCATCATTGGCAGTCTTAGGCTCGAAATAGACAATATCCTCAGTAGTCGTAAATACTCGGATAAGTTGTGGCAGCGCACCATCAATAGCCTCAGCAACCTCGCCAGTTACGATCTGGCTGCGGCCTTCTACCTCATTACCATAAGGATTACGCAGGTAGTAATCCAAAGCTCTACGACGATCTTCTGTAGTCTCTGTCTCAATGTAGCCGATACTATTGTCTATCTCGGCTTCCAATATGCCCTTAATTTGGCCTTCATCCATCTTCATAGCAAGCCCTTACAGGAATTTTGCTCATTATACAACCCATTTGGCATTGATAGGCAAATCCGTTGACCATGAATCGTCACTTTCGTCAAGTCCAATCGCCAAGTATCTGAAGGCATCCGAATAGTGGCTAGACCAGTCGTGGAGAGGCTTATCGTAAAACACATTTTGCTTCTCGTTAAACTCCCGACGATAGTTCCTCAAAGCATTCAGGCCAGAACTAACCTTATGGTCAAACCAGCAACGTGGCAGCAAGCGCCGAACAGCTTGGATGCCATCAGCTATAGACAATCGAGGCGCAACCGTGATGTCTAGCCCTGCCTCCTGCAAGACCTCCTTACGGCTGCGACCAGTGCCTAGCTCCCTTACTTCCACATCGTGCGGCAGTATCTGTGCAAAGCCTTCGTATTTGTTCTCCCTGAGCCAGGATACATACCAGTCCAGACCGACACCGTGGTTCTCGACGCAGTCGATAAGCCTAACCTCCTTGCCAGCCAACTGAGCAACAAATAGGCACGTAGAGTCACCCATACCAAGATCCCAACTAACAAAAGACCGACAAAGGTCATCCCGATCAATAGTCGTGATTCTGCCCTTGGCTTCGAGATCGTTAATAATCTGCCCATAGTAGCTCCCTTCAACGGGACTTGAGAAGCTGCATTCAAACTCTTGCTGGTACTTGTCTTCGCCAATTTCATTGCGAGTAGCCCAAAGTTCCTTTTCTGGAATAATATTGGTTTGAGAGGCTTTGAACTCAATCAGCGCCCAATCCTCAGCATCCTTAGCCCTATCACGCAACCCCTTAAAATGATTGTTACCCTTTGGTGTTCCGATCATTAGCGCCCATCCAAGACGGTCAGCCAGGGCAGGGCGCAAAACCTCATTCCATACCTTTGGGTTCATGTCACCAACCTCGTCAAGCACTACCCCATCATAGTAAGTTCCTCGCAAGGAATCAGGATTGTCAGCGCCATGAATAGAGATTCTGCGCCCCCAGAAATCTATCCTAAGCTCAGAAATATTAACCTTAGCCCCTAACGGCCTTGTGTACTTAACTAAGTAATCGAAAGCGATACGTTTGGCTTGGATGTAAGTTGGAGCTACATAGGCGTATCTCGGCTCCTCTAACGGACATTCAATGGCTCGTTTAATGAGTTGGTTAATGGCTGCAACAGTCTTGCCAAATCGTCTGTGCATCACACCGACAACAAAGCGATTCTTGTCTAGCGCCTCATGTACGGCTAACTGATGCTCCCTTGGCCTGTAAGGGATTTCGATTACTTCTGCCATGTAACCACATGCTCCTGTGGCCCACCACCAGCGCCTGTAACCTCAGTCCTAGCCAGCTTAGGTATGTGGTACTCACTGAGCTTCTGGATAATGTCCAATGCCTTATGAGGATCTTTGTCAGCTACCTCATTTAGCCATCTATCCATGTTAGGAGCATTGCGCTCCAGTAGATTAGCAATAGCCTCTCGGACTATGCTAGTTGACTTGTTAGGCATACCCTTAGGTCTACCTGGCCCTGCTAGCCCTTTCCCGATTTCTACTGTTTTTAAATCGTCATTTGTTTCCATAATTGCATTATCCTTTGGATGTCATGCTTACTTCTTTTGTTTCTTTTTTGGCATTTCTGCTTCTGTTCCAGCTAATAATCCTAGTGGAACACCAGCAGCCAATATATCTGGTGAATTTATATTAGCTGGATCAAATTTAGCAAATCTTGAACGAATCTGAGCAGGATCAAAAACCACGCCAACGTCAACAAGTTTTGCCGTTCCTGCGCCAGGATCATAAGTATTTTGCAAAATCAATGCGTCATGCCCTTTAGCCTTTGCTTCCTTTACCAAATCAGCATAGGTTTGATCTCTATATGCACTACCCTTAAAATCATAATACATTGGATTCTTATACCGCAATGCAACAGGCATTACGTTAGCACCCCTTTGGACTTCATCAGCTAATCTTTCAGCAGTTACAGACTTATATTTATCAATTGCATCTATTGCATCTGCGGCTTTATCTTTACCTATTTTATTTATTAATTCTTTTTTTAAAGTATTAACTTGAGCAGGATTGTTATACCAACCGTAACCCATTAATTTTTCAAATGAAGGATCAGACGCTGTAATGGATTGTATTTTTGATAACATAGTATCTCTTGCCTCACCATGTTTTGCAGTTAAAAGTTGGGCTTGATTTCTTCTGCTCGTATCTAAACTATCAGCAATCAAAACTTGTTTTTCATGTTCTGCCCAATCGCGTTTTTTTGCTGCCAAACTAGCATTTCGCATTGCTTCTCTAAAATCTCTATCGCCACCAATTTGTGCATATCCTGAAGCTGTATGCGCCCCATGACCTTTCATTGAAATAGTATTCATTTCTGCTATTTCTTCGTCTGTTTTGCCAAGACGCTTTAACAATGCAATAGTTTCAGGATCAGTCGATTTTTGAGTCATTTCCTTGGGTGGATTAACTGGATCTCTAGCAAAGAAAAACCCTTCTTCTGCACTTTTTGCTTTAGTTGCCTCACCTAACAAATCACGCCTAAACTCCTTAATGTCTTCAGATGTACCGTGATACCAACCTCCCTCAAACAATGGTTTAGTTGATTGAAGTAACCCTGAAGTATCTTCAATGGACATTCCAACTGGCATACCCTTTGTTGCTTTAAAAGCTGTCTTCCCAGCAGCCATACCGCCAGCACCCAAAGCCAATGTTTCAGCAACGTCCATAGGCTGTGGCACACGTCCGTAACCAACATCTGTATAAGCACGTTCAGCGCCAGAAACACCTAATACGTCAGCAGGTTTAATAGCACTCAATAGTTGATTCATATTAACTTGCTGAGACTGCAATCCACCAGGCATAACTTCACCAGTAGGCGCTTGCTTAGGCGCAAAATTAAACCCAGTCGGTATCGTTACCTGAGGTTGTGCATTTGTTGTGGGAAATAATCGCTCAAGATTTAACGGGTTAGCGGCTACTAACTGTTCCGCATTTGGAAACAACTTGTTAATAAAATTTCCAACTCTTTCAGCACCACCAGCCGCTAATTGAGCCACATTTGGGTCTATAGGCGTAATGGTTCCAGACGTTTGTTGCCGCAAGTTTTGAATTGATGGAACAGGAACACGGCCTCGCGGATCAAGACCTTTGCTCTGAAGAAATAGAATTCTATCTATTTCAGCTTGCGACAATTGTCTGGGCATCTCAGCCATAAAATACCTCGTACATATCCGGTCTGTTAGCCTTTATCCACTCTCGTGGTTCCTCGTGGCATTTCTGGTAGTCATATCCTACTGTCTGGCTTCCTGCATGATGCACATAAGCCCTTGACACAAAATGCCTAAACCCCGCCTCTTGCAGGTCATGGCATATTATATTATCGGAATACCAATTCGTGCTAGGAAACTTAGCCGCATCCCATGCCTTCTTGCTAATACTAGCAAATATCGGAGCAATTACGCCTGTCTCTTTGATATTGCCCTCACTAGCCCACTTTAGACCTGATTGCCTGTCTTCCTCCATCGGAAACCTGATGTTCTGGTCATGCAGCACATAGTCAGACCTAGCACCCAAGAATCCGATATTCATAGCCTCTGATTCCAGAATTCTCGTATCATGCGTTAACAATTTGATAGTATTTGGAGTCAGCACCACATCGTCATTACTGAGGATTACTGAGTCAAATTTCCCATGATCAAAAACATAACTTGTAGCTACATTGTAAGCATCACCAAAGTTCGTAGCCTGATTCGGCCTCCAGACAAGATTCGGCAGGATTGCTTTGGCTCTGTGCCACAAATCCAGACTATTCCCAGATAGGTATACAGGCATTGCAGGGGCATAGATTCTGATGCTCTCCAGCAGCACCGTAACGCCAGGATTGTTGACCGTACAGATGACTATTGCTTGCACAAGGTAACCTTCATGGAATCTACTGCCCTTGGAGTTCTCAAAATTTCCTGATCGGGAAGTCCGGTTTCTGACATCTCTGTGCCTAGTTCCGATAATGTGAACTGAATTTCCTCTAGCTTAAACCCTGCGTCCCACCCCAAATACCAGCACCAGTCAGTGTAATACAGCCAACTGTTCTCATTAAATGCCCGTACATGAGTCGGATCTTGCCAAGCACCCAAACTTAGCTCATACGGTACGGAGATTATGAATTTGCCACCACTTTTCAATAAATCCCGACAGTTCCTCATGGCGCTAACCAAGTCTGAAATATGCTCCAGCACATCGTTAGCCAGAATCGTGTCAAATATCTCTGGTCGTATCTTGATCTGTCCGAATCGAGTCTCAACAATCTGACCCCATTGAACCTTTGAAATGTCGCAACACCAGTCAGGTTTTACCCTTGCCTGAATGTCGGAATTGAGACAGTCTTCTCGCCAGTCTTTGCCAGAGCCTAGATTTAATATCACTTTTTCTTGTTTCTAGCGGAAATTGCTGCGGCTTTCTTCTTAGCATCAGCCTTGCTTGATGCTCCCCAGGCTCGTAAAGACAGTAACAAACGAGTAGGCTCACCATTTGGTTTCTTCTCCGGACCAGGCATATTCCCCATTCTTGCCAAAAAGCTCGCTCGACGGGGGTTGTCACCTGCTTTGACTGGGGCTTTCAGGTTAGAACCAGGGTTCTCAGCCTCGTAAGACTTCCTACCCTTTTCGTTCAGACCACCTTTAGGATTCTTCCCCGACTTCTTCGTCCAAGCCGCTGTCATTTCTTCTTCTTTGCTTTGTTCGTAGCAGTACGAGAACCGCGCTTAGGCATACCAACCATAATAGCTATGGTTACGCCCTTACCATTTTTCTCCATCTTTTCTTCTTTTTCTTCGTGGTTATTATTTTTGCTAGATTTTATCTTTTTCATTTCTTCACCTTCTTCTTTACTGGCTTTGCAGTCTTAGCCGCCTCAATAAAATCAGCCTTACTTGGCGCATTCTTACTGCCTACCTTATTCATTTTCTCACCTGAGCCAGCAGCTATCCGCTTTTGCTTGGCATTAATATTGGCGTACAGTCCTCGTTTCATTTGGAACCTTTCGGCTTAGTGTGTGTTAATACTTTACTACCCTTAGTATGCTTCTGGCCTGTCATTAAAACCTTACCAACCTTATGGGTAGCCCCAGTATAAAGTTTGCCATTTGGTAAATAATGCGGCTGACCCTTCATTTCTTCCCCTTCTTAGCCATGCCAGCCTCGCTCAAGGCAATTGCTACCGCCTGTTTCTGAGACTTGACTACAGGGCCGCCCTTGCCACTATGCAGCTCTCCCTTGCCAAATTCCCTCATTACCTTGGCTACCTTCTTCTGGCCTTTGGTCTTCTTCTTCATTGAGCAATTCCCCTAACTGTAATTGGAGTTCCTGTTCAGTGACACCATAAGCTCTCTCAAAGGCTTTACGGCCTAGACCGTGATAACCTGAGTTTCCCCTGTGATGCTCTGGGCAAAGTGGCAATACGTTATCGTGCGAATTCCTGACCCCCATCCCAAGACCCAAACCTCGGATATGATGAATCTCAGCAGGAGTGCCAGGATAACCTGCTCTATAGCAGATTATACAACCAATGTCAGCCACTTTTGACAAGTATTGTGCTTCTCTTTTACGCAAAATTTTTACCTTCTAGCCGCTTGTGAACCAGCTTTGCTAAGTCTTTTATCTGCTCTGGGTAGTAGTACCAAAGGTTCCCAAAAGACTGTAACCCGATTTCTTCAATGTCCTGATCCGTGAGCCTTCGCAAGGTTAGCGGCAATTCGCTGCTGTCGAGCAAGGTTTGTTGGATCATAGTCGGCGAATCCGTCTACGTCACCACACTCAGGACACTCAGTAAGAGTATCCTCTGTAAATTGGCAGCGCCCTCTAGGTATTTCATCCCAATCGTCCACAAATCCGCAGTAGCAACATTGTGCCAAATTGCTATCATCGACTATATATTTGTCATCCATATTATCCCCCTATTGGGTTGCTCTATCCAGACCTCTATTTGAGGCTTCCTGTGACCGCCAGACATCGATCCTAGCCTGTGCTGCTACCAACATCCACCTAAGCGTTTCTGCCTTCTCTACAGCCTCTTTAAGCCCGTCTAACACCGCTAGATACTCCGAATGGCTGTAAGCGTAATTATCCTTGTCGGCAATAGTATTTCCTATTGCCGCAGAAAACAACATTGCTTTTTTGCTTTTGCGGAATTCTTCTAAGTAGGTAACCTGAGCCTTGGCCTGTGCATACTCCGCAGAGTTCCGGATCATGTAGTTAATTGCTTCGTGAGGATCTATTGGGTTCATATTAAACATAGTAATTGATATTTTGCTGCGGTTAAAAAACTATAGCATAGTATTCCGCCGATGCAACATTATATTTCTATCAGCTAACAATTATCAATAGGTTTTTTTAATAATCTCTAAAGCCTCGTCTGACGTTACAATAATATTAACTTGCCCGTTCCAGTTGTGATGCCAGATAACCTGATCTGGTGTAAGTTTGGCAGCAGTGTCTCGCTTAATCTCAAACATATAGTTTCTGTTTTTGTATCCAACCACAATGTCAGGGCATCCACCATGAACCCCATGCAGGTGCTGAACCGTCATCCCTGCGGCCCGGAGTTCCCTAACAATCTGGGTCTGGTTATCATCTACCCGTTTATAAGTCATCTACCCACTCATCTAGCACATCAGAAGCCCAAATTGCTAAAAGTTTGTCATTCTTACCATCTTTTGTATCAATTTTTTTAATTAATAATCTAAGTGCATCTTTGCCATTTGTTTCATAAATAAACTTTATTAAATCCTCAACCCAATCTGCATATCTTTCTTCTTTTTCTTGAATTTCATTAATCTCTTCATCAAGTTTTTCTACTAATGCTTGTAACGCTCTAATTTGTTGATGTATGTGCATTTTATTCTCCATTAGTAATGTATGTTTCAACTTTTATTTATTTTTACTCATCGCCAGTCATCTTTTCCCCCATTGCCCGAATTGTAATAGCGCATAAAGAAGAAGCCCACCAGCCTCTCGTGTCAATTTCAAAGCTGTTTTGCCAGTCATCGCATACCTTTGCACATTCCTCGCGCTCGGCTGCTGCGACTAAGGCGGCAAAGCGTTCAAGCGTTTCCCACCGCATAGGCTCTTGATCCCAAGGCTTAGATATTCCAGCTTCCCGCGTTATGCGGATAATCTCGTCTCTATTCATTTCCAATCTCCTTTTATTCCCCTATTACCCTTAGCCCACTGCTCTTTAGTGTCGCGTTCTAGCTTGTTGGCAGCAGCCTTATGCCGTTTTTGTCGCACTTTGCTGAGATAACTGATAGCTTTGTCACGGCTTTCTGCTCTCCACCTAAGAACCTGCCTGACCTCGCATTGGTGTCTGTATTCCTCAGAGTTGTTCACTTAGGATTCGCCAGGCTGTTGCTGCACACAATGGGACTTGTCCGTTTCCAATGGCTTTAAGTCTGTCCACCCTAGCGGCCACCCCATGAGCCACTCGACGAATGTTGGGTTCAATGCTCCAGAAGTTGGATGAACCGATTGGCTCAACATAATTTGCTTTCCAATTGCAACTCTCCTCTGTATTGATGGGTTGCTCATATTTCCTCGATCTCTGCTGTCTGATGCTTGCGGAGTCGGCCACAGATTTTTCTTTGCCATCATCGCTAATGTTGGTCGCTTGTTGTCGCTCCCTACTGACGTATTGAATCTTCCCGTTCCAGCGTCTATCGTTACCGGAGTCGGGTACATTCCCATCTTCTTTTTTAATGCTTTCCTGCTGTTGCTCCCACCGTCTAATCCTGCTGTGTTGGGAGTATGGAAGCTGTCCACGCCATTTGGCGACAATCCAGATTCTGTCCCTCTGATGGTTTGCTCCAATGTCTGCTGCTCCCAACACTCCCCATCGCGCATCAAACCCCATCGAGGCCAAGTCTCCAAGAACGGTTCCAAGTCCCCTAGAAGTGAGCATTGGTGAGTTTTCCACGAACGCGAATCTTGGTCGTACTTCGTGAATGATCCTCGCCATTTCTCGCCACATTCCGGATCGCTCTCCATCGATTCCAGCCCCCCCCCCTGCTGCACTAATGTCCTGACATGGAAAGCCACCACTGACGACATCGACAAGTCCTCGCCAAGGATGTCCGTCAAAGGTTTGAACGTCATCCCAAATCGGGAAAGGCGGGAGAAAACCGTCATTTTGTCTGGCGCACAATACGCTTGCTGGGTAAGGTTCCCATTCGACAGCACAGACTGTTCGCCATCCAAGGAGTTTCCCCCCAAGTATTCCTCCACCAGCACCCGCGAAAAGAGCCAACTCATTCACGAAATCTCCCCTTGTTATCGTAGTCGCTAGGCTGACCCTCAAACCTTTCAATGAACTGACTAGAATCCCTGTGGAACCAGAACGGATACCAGTCTGTACTCTCCCCGTTTCTCTGCTTCTCGTTCATTAGGATCATATCTGGACTCTGAGGATCAACCTGCTGACCCTTCTGAATGTCGTTCTCTTTCTTTTTGTTGCGCCACACAATAAACACGTTGTCTACCTGATCCGTAATTGAAGACGATCCTCTTAGGTCATTCTTGTTCGGCATCAACTCATCTGATTGCAGCTTGCGGATATGGTGAATCAGGTGAATATGGCAGTCGTGATCCCTAGCCAGAGCAGTCATCTCGTCAACAAACCGTTTCTGACCATTCAGGTCATCTTCACCCGCCACTGTCTTCATCAAACTATCCACAAAGAAGTGCTGAACCCCTAGTTCCACAGCACAATATCTTGCCACTGAGATAACTTGTTCAGCAGACGTAGTTCCCTGCTGGTCATAGAACCAAAGATTACCCATCGCAAAAGCCTTAAAACGGGCGTATACGGCGCGTTTATAGGGTTCCCCTTGTCTGGATGCCTCCCACTCGATGTTTTCGCCTACAAACTGCCTTAAAAGCCGTTTAATCGATACTCTAGGTTTCATCTCAAAGCTGGCAATACAGCATTTCTGCCCAGCCTTGATTAAACCCAAGGCAACCTGACCTGTCAGCAGAGACTTACCACCACCATTTGAACCTGCCCAAACGGTGACCTCACTAGGACGGAAGGCAAACGACTTTGTGGCTTCCCAGACCATAGGAACAGACCGATCCACCAGCGGGTTATCGATCTGGTCTTCAAGCTCGTTAATCCAAACGGAAACATCTTTGACTAGGTACTTGTGGTCTGTAGCGTGTAGGTAGGCAGAGAAGTCAATATTGTCATTCAGGTACATAGTCATCAGATTCCTCAAGATTATTTATCAATATTTGTCCACATACAGTGTGTACTCGTAATGCCTTGGCCTTCATAAAAGCGTTATGCAGTGCCTTGGCCTTCTTGTACGGCTCTCGTGTCGTTATGTGTACTGGCAAGCCTACAGCAAACCTGAGATCCAATGTATTGATATTTTCAATCGGCAATATTTCTACATCAGGAAACACTATCGAATGACGATGCCAGTTAGCACATGATTTAGTTTTGTCTTCACCGTAATGGACAAAGATAGCTTTAGGAGCAACCCTATCAAGACGCATCTTGATAATCTCTTGATGGCCTTTCATTTAATTCTAAATTTCCATTCTGGAACAGCTTCTGATTTTGCTTTAATCCAATCAGCCTCAAAGCCTTGCCAGTTCCTAACGCACATTAGCTCCATCGCAGACTCTAAACTGATACCAGCCTTTAATGATTCATTTCGTATGTTTTTGATAACAGTCTCTGTAATTGTTGCTGACTTAGATTTCCTATGCTTAACCCAGTCTGACCAGACAATTTCACTAACGTCATCAGGTTTTGTAATAACAAGTTTTGATGCCTTCTTCTCTGCCTCTCTCTCTCCCTCTCCCTCTCTCTCTGGGATAGCAACCTGCAAGCAAGGTGCTAGCATAGTGCTAGCATTAAGAAAAAAGCCTTTATCAATCAAAGGCTTGAGTCCTGACTCAATATCTTTTTTAGCAATATGTAAACGGAATGCTAGTTCATCAATAGCAGCATCAAAAGTGCCATCTTTAGACTCACTTGCTAGCAGCCAAAGCAATGGTGCTAGCGCCTTGCTAGCTATTGGCAAATTAGCAAAAACTCTATCATTTAGGATGTCGCGGTGTAATTTAATCCAAGGCGGACAACGGTCGCGGTAATGCTGGAACTTGTCCCAATTCTTAGGTATCAACTTCATATAAGCCTCACGTTATTGGCTGTCGTTACTGGGCGGGATAAGGCAGGACGGTAACGAATCGTCTTTTCGGGAGCTACCCTAGCCATTCCCATAAATCATACCGCGACGTTTCTTAGCTTGCAAGTCCTGCAAATATTGGCATTTTGAAACTGATTTTGGCTTCTGGGCTTTTTGCAGCCAGGACAAATTTTAATCCCAAAAAAATGGGTTTTTGACGTTGCTAACACAGGTTTTAAATTGTCTATTGGGGATTGTTTGTCCACGAGGCGAAACCTTTGGTAAAAATTTTGTCAACGGTTTAAATGTAGGCTGGTATCTAACTGAAGCAACTTGCATAACGACTTCAGGCTGCCCAACAGCAAAGTATACATTACCTATTTTTATTAGTTTTCGATAATTAATTAAATCAGTTAGCGCCGCGATAAGTTCATACGTTTGACCATAACCAAACATACCAAAATTCATTAACAAAGTGTCATCAGTCATCCCGCCGTGTTTATGAAACACTTCTAAAATTTTATCTCTGCGAGTCATAGCTTATGCCCCCTAATAAGTCTGCACTTCTCACGATCCTGGTAATTGAAGTCTGGACTAATCTCAGCAAATGCACAATGAGACTGTCTAAACCCCCGATTCTGAGCCTTAATAGACCAGTAAATACTTAACCCGCCACAAATAAATACAAATATCAAAATAGTAATTTCAGCAACTTTCATAATTTCCTCTGTTAGTTGTGCTGCCGAAATATAGTGGGGCTATTAGCTAGTCCTGTCAATAGAATTTCTAAATAGGAATATTGCATACGATTATAATTATTCATTGACAAAACTATTGCATCGGCGCACTATCCTTCTACCGCAACAGCGGATTACTAGGAGCCTAATATGAATAAATATGAATTGCAACATTACTATCTTAATGAAATACAAACAG
>SXGQ01468907.1_pt1 | contig 17367 bp, 28 predicted proteins | sample 3178371 | NCBI WGS metagenome assembly SXGQ01 (sample SAMN11356859, study PRJNA531348) | freshwater metagenome | isolation source: freshwater sample F1-20 | place: China: Fuxian Lake, Yuxi | collected 2017-12-25 | reverse complement strand
TTGAGGGTAGGTGTCCAAAACGCTTATTTCTTCCCTAAGATAGCGTATTAATTCCTTATCTGTGGGCTGTATACTATAGTTCTGCTTAAAGAAAATCTCGTAACTATCGTTTCCGTATTTGCCGATACCGTACAAATCTAGTGCGTTTTTCTTGTTCCACGACAGATAATCTTCTGACATACGGCGCAACCTCTTCTCCCTGATATTGTACATACCAAGTGGCTTGATGATATCAATCACTTGTTGTGGTTTACTATTTAGGAGACTTCTTGCGTTTGGAAACTTTTTTAGGAACTTTGGAAGCACGTGCTTTACTGGCTTTCTTCCTGTTTGGTTTAGCATTATCACACCGACCATGTGTTCCCACTCGTTCTTTATTTGTTGTTGAACCATCAGATCGTCCCTTAATGCTTTTACTCTCACTCTTTTTCTCCTTGGGTGGTTTATCAATAAACAGTTTGCTATCACACATTGTATACATGGTTGTCTCGGTAATCAAGCGCCAACCTTCAAAAATCACTATTTTTTCAGTGGTTTCTTTAGCCAAAAAATCTCTGAGTTCTGAGAGACTATTCCATTTTACTTTTTTCGGTATATACATTCTGACCATCTCAATGTGAACCATTCTACTTCTTTTGTATCACTTAGATATATCCTAGTTCTATGATTATCTGTGATAAATGCCCAGTTTGGACTACTCTTTAAATACTTCATATCTATAAATTTCAATTCACGTCCCGGACCCCATGTCTGCCAGCACCATTCTCTGACTTCACAAAACAGTTCTCCATCCTTATAGGGATGTGTAAATTCTACAGTGTACTTAAAATCACGACCACCTGTATAACGTCTATCCAATTTTACTATTTTCATTGCCATCGTAGTACGAACCACTCATAATCACGTTCATATCTAAATCTTATCTCAAAATATCCGCCGTCAGTCAATCTCCAAACTGTATGCTTTCTATGTCCTTGAAGATTAGATTGCATCCATATCATTAGTTCTTCAAATTTTTTAGAAGATTTTACTCTTATCTTACAATAGTACCAATTAGGCTTATGTTTATCCCAAGTCATTAGTTCTTTGTCAAAACATATCTGCCTGGAGTGTTTGCACCATTAATTAAATGTTGGTAGTTATGTTCGCAAATCTCTGCTGTATGCTTGATAAAATCATTAAGTTCTTGACCCTGTAGGTTACATAATCTTTCAATTTCTTTAATTACCATTAATAATCTCTGACCATCATCTCCTACGAAATCATAGGATTCGTCAATCCATGGCGCAAATGTTTTATATCCAATGTTTCTAAGTTGGCATAGTGTATTTTGTGTGCCGAGCATAAGAAATGGATGGCGTTGTGAAATAATTTTATAAGTTTTTTCGCTACAATGCATTCCTGGATCAAAGTTAGGATGTTTACTTAAAAAGGGAGTTTCTGCTACAACACTAAAATATGTTTCATTATAAAACTTTTTCATGTCCTCAGTAAACCAGTCCATTACTTGATTTTGATCGTCTTTATCTACATATAATTCAGGGAGACTGCATATTTTTTGTTCATTTTCTTCTAATGTTTGTATAAATTCAGGCGTGTCTTTAAACAAGACTTTGAGATAATCAAACATATTACTCCAGTTTCTACCCTCACATGTTGCTAGACTTACATGTCCATACTTTAATAAGTCTTTGGCAGCAAGCATAGCAACTGCACCAGCACGATGTGGTCTCCATCTACGGTTCAAGAAAACAAACTTTTTCTCAAATATATTGTTAAGTTTTTCAACCGGATTAGATTTTATGTACATAACTTCGTGAGATGCTACTGTATATTCATACATTCGTGTTTCAGCAACACGTATTAAATCCTTATTATATTTTTTGGCTACTCTTTCAACTTCTCCCATTATATCCATGCAATGTGTAAATAAGTACACATAAAATTCCGGAAGCCCCATTTCAATAATAGCCTTTTGATATATGGGTTCTACTACCCCATGATAGGCTTCTAAAAAGTTATTAAAAATAAGCCACACTTGTTTGTCGCGTACCTTTTGTCTAATTTCTTCTGGTATTGCGATTTGTAAATTTTCATCAGTTAAATCATTTGCATGTAGAAATTGTATTACCCAGTAGTCTTGATGTGAGTGAGGTACAAAGTTATAGACCTTATCTACTCCGGTCTCATCTAAAAATCTTACACCTTCATTGGTTAAATAAGGCACGTTTGTTTTGTTTAATATCATAATTTATTACTCTTTTAGTTATTAAATTTTTCCTAATCTTTCATCTACGATCCATTGATTTAAATTCTTATTGGCTTCGGCGTCGATAACACGCTCACGTAATTCTGTGGTACTAAAACTATGCTTACGTTTGTTAAAATGAAACTTCATGCCCATATCAACACAAATTTCACGGCCAGTAAAGTCACGATTTTCATACTCTTCGCCTAGAATACGAACGTTGATCGGATATGCTAATAGTATATCAATCAATTCTTTTTCAGTAGCATAGACTACTATCTCATCAACATACTTACAAGCCTGTAGTTGAGTATACCTCTCAAATACACTTTGTACAGGCTTGTTTTTTTCTGGTCTATCAATAGTAGGATCGGTTTGCAATCCTACAATAAGATACTCGCAAACCTTCTTGGCTTCTTTGAGCATTAAAATATGACCTGCGTGAAATAGATCAAATGTAGCGCAAGTAAATCCAGTAATCATGTTACCACCAATTTTCCCACGGGAAAACGCACCACTCTGGATTTTCTAGTTTGTTTATACTATGTCCATAATAGTCAACTGCTTGTTCACTACTTTCATTATCAATACATACAGCAAACTTGACATTGAAACCTAAAATACTTTCCCAATCACCTTGATTGGATTTCCACTCATTCTTTAGTGTTTGTAGTGTAGCGCCAGTATCATTTATATCATCAATGACTAATATTTTGCTACCCTCAAGAGCATCTTCTGGAATCCAAAAATTACTTTCTTCTTTGTTTAGTACATACATAGGGATCTCAAGATAATGACTTAGCATCGTGGCTGGAACAATTCCGCCCCTAGCGATACCAACAATGTAGTCAGGGTGATAGTTATCCTTATACATTTGCCTAGCGATTGTTAGTATATAACTCTTGATTTGATTATTAGTGTAATAAACTCTATTCATAATTACCAATGCCTTATTACATTTGCTATGATGAAGAAACATGTTAGTACATGTAGTGCTACCCAGAAAGTTTTAAGGAACAATGCGATACGGGCTTCACTTAAAGTCAATATTGGAATACGGGGACGGTCATCATCGGTCTCACCCATGAGATGACCAGTAGCCCTAGCCCATATTTTGATTAATGTGTTCATCCTTCGTATATCGCAGAGTTTGCGCCATGCTCAAAAACTTCTACGCTTTTAACACGCACATTACCGTTCACTATAACTTCGGGGTTTTGTTTCATTTCTTCAATGATTTCTGACACCTTGTTATATGCCATTTCAGCAAACTTCTCACAGCCTACGGCGGGCACTATTCGTAAATCAGCCAATGCTGAAATATGTTTTGGACCAAGTTCACCGATATTTGCTAAATCTATAAATGTGTTCAAGTACGGGTCATCTTCAGCAATCAGCATAGTATGATCAAACATATATTCTGCCCACTCTTTGAACTTCTTTAGTCCACCAAAGTCCATGACCCAGTTTCTAGGATCTAATGTATCACTCTCAAAAACTAACCGTATGCCAATGCTATAGCCATGTAATAAACTACAATGACTATGTGTGCTGCGCCACTGACGGAAGCAGCAGCTTAACCCCCTGTCATTGCCATATGTTTTTGTGCTGTAATACTTAGCCATTCTTGTTCTCATATTCTTCAACAATCTTGTTCTTCAGGCTTTCAAATAATGGATCCAACGCAATGCTCGGATTTAATTCTACTTCTTTGTCTGTGATGCAATCCTTATTATAGATAATGATGACTTTATCACCTTTGTTGTTTTCCCATGTTAGTTTCATTGTTTATCTCCTACAAATAGTTTAGCATGTTCTTTGATCATACTCAACATATTATATGCGCCGTTTCTACGGTTCATGCTTAGTATGTTTCCCAAATCAAGTTCTTCCATCAGGTTCTTGTCATTTGCTAGTATATCATCTGCGCTATGACCGCTATAGATATCGCTTACCAATGTTATAGTGCCCTTTACTATCATAGCATCACTATCACTAAAATAATTGACCTTACCTTCTTCCAGTTGGGGAACAAGCCATACTTGACTCATACATCCCCTAACCTTGAAATTTTCTAAACGGAATTCTTCAGGAAAAGGTTTGGCCTTGCGCGCCAAATCAATCAAGAACTTATATCGTTCATTATTGTCACTAAACATACTTAGGACAGTTTTGTATTGGTCTATTTTTTTATTGATTAGTTCCATCTGTTTACTATTATAATTCCATATCTATACATATGTGTTTCTACGCCTATACGGTCTGTTACACTATGTACTAATTTTATCATTTTCTCACTATTTCCGCAAATGATTTCTAGCGGCATATCATATTGATTCATATAGATAAAATCTTCTACGAGTTTATCTACTTCACTATGACGAACACCATGTAAATCAAGTTTTCTCATTCGGTATAAAGTTTTTGTCTACAGTTGGTAAGCAACCTGCAATTATCCACCACCAAAAGTTAATGAATGGTACGAACCACAACAATACCCATAATGGATGAATATCGGCATCGCGGCATCGTCTTACGGTAGTTGCTAATATCAGCCAAAAACTACCAACTATCCATCCTAAAATTGTAACTAATACTAGAAAACCGCCGGTCATCTCACTAACCATTGCTACTAAACCTGCCATTATCAGTGATACAACAAACAATATCCAACCTACAAAAAATGTGAACAATGTAACTGCCCAGTATTCTTGACGCTTTGCTAAACCACTAAAACTAAAATATTTCATTCTGCGTACCTCTTTTGATTCTCAGAAATCCATACACGCTCACGCAAGTTTGTGCTACTAAAACTGTGATCACGACCATTGAATACAAGTTGTATCTTGCGCTTCTCACAGATAGCACGACCAGTGAATTCACTCTGCATATACTCTACACCCAAGATACGAACATCTAATGGAAGTGTGAGCAATATATCTTCAAGGTCTTTTTCAGTATTGTATACTACTATCTCATCAACAAAACGCACTGCGCTTAATTGTATCTGTCTTTCAACTAGACTTTGAATAGGAGCATTTTTTTCTGGTCTGTCCCATTGTGCGTTGTTCTGTAATCCAGCGATTAGATAATCACAATGATTTTTTGCTTCTGCTAACATGGCGATATGACCTGCGTGTAATAAGTCAAACTGACTAAATGTGATACCAATCTTTAGTCCTTTATCCTTTAGTTCTTTTACTTTGTTGAATATCATCGTTTCAACTCACTCCACACTTTCTTTTTACTTTGCTCTTTCAACCATTCTTCTTCATCACCAAAAGTAGGTTGACGCTTGAGCATTTCTTCCAGTAACCATTTGATATCATAGAGTTCTTTTTTTAATTCCCATGTTGTAAATCCATCATTGAATGGACTACATATTTCTCCATGAGCCCTCGCCAATTGAAATTTAAGATCAATTGCGTTTATTGGTTTCTTGAATCCCATTTGCCACCCTGTTAGTATCAATAATAATTTCTAGTGCTTGCTTTAGAAGGTTTTCAATACGAACAATCTTTTGCTCAGTTTCGTAAAGAGCCTGATTATTCAATTCAAGTTTTGCTTCTAATGTACAAACCTTAGTAAATAGTTCTTCATTAAAACCGCTCATTTACAGCCCTGCCTTGCTATATTATAAAACTCTTGTCTAGCAGCAGGATCAGATTTAAAGCCGCCGCCAAGACGGCTAGTGACTGTGCTACTACCAGTATCTTCAACACCACGACTCTTGACACAATAATGTTGTGCGTCAATCATAACAGCAACATCATCTGTCTCAAGGATATAACAGAGTGTGTGAAAGATTTGTTCGGTTAATCTTTCTTGAATTTGTGGACGCTTTGCGAAATACTCTACGATACGATTGATCTTTGATAATCCAAGCACCTTCTTTTTTGGCACATATGCTACTGTGGCTAATCCATCAATCACAACAAAGTGATGTTCACAGTTGCTTTGGACATTCACGTTTCTTTCAACGACCATTTCGTTGTAGTGCATTTTATTTTCGACTGTAGTACATTTAGGAAATGCCTCCCAGTCAAGACCCCAGAAGATTTCATTGACATACATTTTTGCTACACGCTTTGGTGTTTCATTAAGACTATCATCACCTAGATCAAGTCCAAGTGTGCGCATGATGTTTGCGAAATTATGTTCGATGATCTCAATCTTGTCTTTGCGATCAAGACTGTTTGGGATAGTTGGGGTTTCTACTCCGACCTTTACTAGATGTTCATGAACTCTTTGACCAAGTTCACTGTCGGTTTTCGTCTTGTTGTATGACATTGTTTTTCTCCTTCCTTACACGGATAAAATTGTATTAACTTGCTACCGTTGTGTAGCATATGTATTTATGTCAGTCAATATAACCCTTATTTTTTAGATAGGGTATGATTACAGTATTAGTTAACAGTTTATGATGTTCATTAGTAGGGTGTATATCGCCGGGGATATATGGGTAGCCGCTGTTATTTGCAAATTCTTGCATATTAGTGATGGGTAGCCAATGGTCTCTGTCAATTAAATCAAATAGATATTTTACATCGGGATCAGCCAAAATTTTGATAATATGTGGATGGTCCTGTGTTGGTAATGTATCATGACTATATTCTGCCATAAAATATTTTATATTGTGTAGTTTTAAAAACCATTGTACACGTAAAATGTGTTCCATAGTTATCATAGAAGCATGAATATCATTATAAAAATTTTTGTAATAATTTATATTCAATTCATCTGTCCTATGGACATTAAATAAATAAAAATTTTTATTTTTTGCTACTGAAATTGGATTACCCTGAGTGGGTCCACAGTCTTCTCGATCGTGAGGTATTGGTTCATGACTATATACTTCATATCTGGAGTAAGAACTCCACATTATTCCTACTAATATTTCTTCAGGTTTAAATGTTTTAAGTTGTTCAGTAACATTATAAATTACTTTGCGGCTAATAATACCGTTACCTACAGCACCTTGACCTAAATATAAATTTGTTTTAGGATTAATATATCTACTTAAAGTTACTGGCCAAGTAACAAACTCATTCGGTACCGTTGAAAAACTGCAACCTGCAGTAATTAATAGTTTAGGATTTGCCATTAGTAAATACACCATTAAATTGTTGTGTGACTCTTACAAAGGTCGTACACTTGCTCAAGTTCTTTAGACTATCTGCGCCCACATAAGTACAGGTGCTACGCAAGCCGCCCAATATATCGCGCACGGTATTTTCTACCTTACCGCGATAGGGCACAGTCACAGTGCGACCTTCGCTACTGCGATATTCAGCAACACCACCATTATGTTTATTCATAGCAGTATCACTACTCATACCATAGAATGTTACACTACCATTTTCAATATGCCCGCCACCTTCATCATGTCCGGCTAGCATACCGCCAAGCATCACAAAATCAGCGCCAGCACCAAAGGCTTTAGCCACATCGCCAGGACAAGTACAACCGCCATCAGCAATAATGTGTCCCCCAAGACCGTGAGCAGCATCAGCACATTCGATAATCGCCGAGAGTTGAGGGTAACCAACGCCAGTCTGAATCCTAGTAGTACACACACTGCCAGGACCAATACCCACTTTGATAATATCAGCTCCACGTAGTATCAACTCCTGTGTCATGTCTGCTGTAACAACATTGCCAGCAATAATTGTTTTATTAGGATATCTTTCACGAACCTTGCTAACAAAGTTACCAAAATGTTCGCTATAGCCATTAGCCACGTCTATGCAAATATATTGTATTTCGGGATATGTAGCAAATATTCTGTTCAATCGCTCAAGATCATTACTACCTGTACCCGTGCTTACAGCAAAATAATCAGTGCCTATATTGAAGATATTTTTACTGATATCACTTTCATCATAAATTTTAACCAGACAAGTAAAAAGTTTATGCCTACTAATTTCTTCAGCCATTTGTAATGTACCAACACCATCCATGTTAGCAGCCATGATAGGAACGCCTGTGTATACTTTCTTGCTGTGCTTAAAGGTATACTTGCGTTCAAGGTCAACTTCTTTGCGACTTGATAATGTACTACGCTTTGGGCGTATAAGCACATCTTTAAAATCAAGTTTGATATCTTCTTCAATTCTCATAATTATGTTTGTGTCCGCAATGTGGGCAATATAATCTTTTTGGTTTCCAACCATCCATGCTGGAAATACTCCACCAATTCTTGCAGGAGTCACAAGTAAAATGCCAAATGATTTCACTTGTGATTCTCAACAAGTCGGACATCATTTAGCCCTTTGCTTCCTTTCGTGCGTTCTTGGTAGCAGTAATTTCGTTACGGCGTGCCTTGACAGCCTTAGCAAGTTCGCCAAGAGCCTTACGTGCGCGTGTACCTGCGCTGCTATTGCCCTTTTCAAACTTCTCATGTTCAACCTGATAGTCGGCTAATCTAGCCAAAATGTCATCATGTGCGCTCATTTCTTTTCTCCTATTAATATTTGCTTTCTCTTGTATGCTTACGATAATCCGTACTCATACGCAACCAGTTTTCACCCTTGCCTTCAAGGATGTCACAGATTCTATCTATCGTGCCATCAGTCCAGTCACTTATTTTACCCATATATGGACTTTGATTGAAAATTGCATGATTGAGTTTGTTTAGCGCATCTGTCTTTGACCATGGCACGTACATACGTGTATGATCGTTAGCGAATGTCTCTGGGAAACTGCGATATGCTGGATATATGACATTACATCCAAGCGCATCAGCCTCGCTAACTGTATTGCTTACCCAGTCTTGTAGTGCGCAGTTGAACAGTACACGGCTATCGTTCAACAAACTATAATAATCATTTTTGTCAAGATCGCTGTAAATTACTAATTTGCCTTCACTTTCTAATCGTAGTGTGCGTTCCATATACGAACTGTTGTTAGTGCGCAACTTAGCACCACTCAATAGTGCGAACTCAACATCGCCATTCATAACCTTAGTATATTCTTCAATAATATCCATATAGAAATCAGGCTGCTTTTCTTGATCCCATCGTGCAGCAAAGACAACTCTACGCTTACGTAGATCAAATGGCTTGATTGATTTGACACGACTACGAACTTCATCTTTGCCAAACGCAAGACCACTGATATTATAGATCGGAGCCTTCCAGCCTGCGACCTTCATATGCATGACCATTTCTTCGTTTGATGCGAGTACACCATCGACAAACTCATTAACCATTTCTTCATACTTACGCATGAAGCCCTGCATATCCCATACATGTAAGAAATCATCTGGATCAATTGTCTGTGCTAGGCAACGAACAAAAATCTTGGGACGAAATTCTTTGGGTACTTGCTTGAGAATATATGGGATACTATCAATACCACTAGTATACATATCCTCAAAGTAAATCACATCTTCATTAGTCAACTTACCTTCTTTCATCATCTTTACAAGATTAGCCATCTGTGTGAGGCTGAAGTAAGTGCGACCATGTGCATCTAAAACTTGACCAGTCACGATGTTCTGATCGCTAGTCAATGTGTCTCCCGGCACTAATACATAATCAATACCGCGCTTTTTGAAAACTGTTTCGTTCCAGTCTTGTAACTGTAATGTGTAGCGAGCCTTATAAGGCTCAAGTCCCATATAATATAATTTTCTCATAACACCTCAAAAGATACGAGGGGGCAACCCCCTCGTTCTATTTTATTATCAAGCAGCCTTACTGTCTTGCTCCCACATGTCCTTGAATGGCTTACCCTGCATGAATTTAGTGAATTGTCTATAACTAAACACGCGGTCCTTATATAGGTCAGCCTCATCAAACTTATAACCATATAGCCTGCAGAAATTACGATAATCTTCAAGGTCATCGAAAATTTGATTGACTTGATTGTTTGACTTTCTTTCATTTCTTGACATATATTAACTCCTCAAATTACTACATTAAGATTTGGTTTTGTAGTGTTATAACGAATCGTGGCACCGTTCTCACCATCTTCGCTGACAGTAATCTCAATGTCACGGCCTGGGTAACGACTAGCAATAACTTCATAGAGGTCATCGCTAATCATCTCACAACTCTTGTAGTTTAGTTTCAGTGTGCCTTGGTAGAGACTTTCTAGCCAACGCTTGAACTGGATAAACTCAATATCCCTATCGTTGTGAAATACTTCAATACTAATATTGAAATGAAAAATATGTCTGTGTTCGTTTGCCAAGAAAGCAACGTCTGCTAGATTAGGATCAGTAGCAGCAGCAGGAAACTTATGAATACCCTCGCGCTGAAATGTAACCCAAATAAAACGCTTTGCTTGATTCATAATGCGATGGCGTGTTTCAGCTTTAGCCTGCTGTGAATTATATTGTACTACATCTTCACTCATCGTTCTTCTTCCATTTTAATACGTTCATAATTTTCTTCCCATTCAAGGCGGCGCATCTTCTTAATCTCAGCCTGAATTTGTAAGACCTTGTAAGTATGATCATCCACAAACGGCGTCTTGGAAAGTTGTTCTAACTTTTGTTCTAAAATACGAATCTGTTGTGTGTAAGCCATAAAATATCCTCTAAAAAGCAGGGCCCCAAGCCCAAGTTACCAAGGACCAACGTTCTCCGCTATTTACCTTTGTAACATTATGTTTCAGACTACTAGGGAATATAATTACACTTCCAATACTTCTAGGTAGTTTTACTGTATCCACCAAAACATCTCCTGCTATATATTCACTATCTTCAGACAATTGTACAATCAAAGTTAGTTTTCTGTCAATATTATCGGTCACACAAATATAATTATCAATGTGTTCGGAAAAAAAACTACCTGATTTATATCCTTTTAAACTATATTGTTCTATAAAATCTATTCGTGAATTAAAAAAGATAATTGATTCTTCCCAAATACCATTTAAAAATTTATGTATATTATGGTCTAGAGGTAATCCACAAACATTAAATTTATGTTCCCATTTTGTAAAATTTTTGTCAGGGTATTGATTTTCTTTTCCATATTTCACTAATTCTTTACATAATTCTTTATCTAAATAATTTTCTTTAATAAAGATATTTTTTTCTGGTTCTACCTTAGTTAGTTTAGGGCGTTCTTTCACTAAAATCACTCTACAACCTCATTCATAGCATCATCACTATCTTGTATTAATTCGTCAACCTCTTCTTCAACCTTTTCTCCAACACTAAACAATTCATCAAACATAGTCATGGCATTCATTGTACGCTTACCGCTTATGCCCTGACTGCCACTCTGCATTTGCATCCAGTATTTACCATAGTATTCAACCACATCTAAACTTGTTTGACGATCTTTCTGACTGAATATCATATCAACGATTTCACCAAAACTCATACAATCGGTAGTACTAGTGTTTAATACCATTTTAGGAGTCACACCTTTTTCATATTGACGATTGGCTTCTTGTACCGCTGTAATATGTTGGTATACATTATGTGCTTGAAGCAAGGTATATGACAGTGTATCCCAACTTGTTTTTGTTTCTTTACCTTGATTATTAATAAAGCCTACGCCACGGTAGCAAAGATCCTTAAGCATCATACGGTCCGTAACTGGACTATCTGTGAATACTTTATGTATACCCTCAGCCAGTACAGCATCGCTAAACTTGCGAGTGTCGTTAGCATAACTTTTACTTTCAGCAGTTTTTTCCATACTATATGACCATTTCTTATTATGCTCAATGTTAGTATTGAAATATGCTAGACCCTTTGCTGCACCATAGAATGGGCTAGCGCAGTCAAATGTAATCATGAAGTTTGGGTTATGATACTTACGCACAGCCTTCTGTATGTCTGTGAACAACACAGCATACTCCATGATGCTTGTGCCGAGGCAGTGTAGTAAGTCATGTTTGCCAGGGATCAATAATCCATCATGGATAATATGAACAAGGCGTTTGAGCATCAACTCAATATCAATTTTGTTTTGACCACCAAACGCCCAGCCATTAAAATGATTATCTGGGTAGATATTTGGGTCACAATATTTCTTCATCTCACTATACCAGTCATCACTTTGCTTGTGATTACGACCCTGCATGACATTTAAGAACTTACAATTACCATTTCTATTGTTGATGAAGTATTCATTGTTAATATGCGTAGCAGTAATGGCTTCCTCAATCGTGCTGATACCATGTGCGCTCTTACCAGTTTTCTTATCCTTGATATGATAAGTGGTCAAACTTTGTGATGGGATATCAAGACACATACCATAATCCATGTATGTATCCATCCAACGCAATACTTGCTTACGCTTAGCCATGGCACGTGTACAGTTAGGATTTTTCCAGTCTGCTGGCCACTGGCACTTGAGAATCTGAAATCCGCCACTGTCACCCAACATAAACGTACCTTGTTCGCGTTTGCGAATGATACTCTCAGCATGATCATCGACAGTAGTGTCAAGGTTAGCGTGACCTGCTGAATAGAGACCCCACTTATAAGTGTACAGTCCTTCTTTACTATTTAAAAAGTTTAGACATTCAACATCACCATTGAAGCCTTGCGGGATGCGTTCACCAGGAAAGTATTGTTCACCTTCACGCTGCTTACCTAGTCCACTAATAAAGAATGAACTGACCGCGGGCAAGAATAATGCCCAGTCTGGATTTTGTTGAACTGAAAGATTAACTCGCTTGTTCATCTTCAACCAATTTTAGTATGATATCTAACTTTTCTTTAACATCTTTTACAGCAGGATATTCACGCATAAGTTTTTCTAATTTACGCTCATATTGTATTTTCTTTTTAGCCCAGTCTATAACTTCTGCAAGTTCTGGGTCGCTTGTTAATTCTACTTCTGGGTTAATACGATACCAGTGACCGCTAGTGTTATCACAAACTTCAAACTCCTTAGTATGTCCATTCCACCGGACTTGACCACTTTGTGCTGGCAGAAGATATTGTTTATCTGTCTGCCAGATTATTGGTTGATGTTTTGAAGTTATTCGTATCACTTAGATTGTGCAGGAAGTAGATAGCGATATACAGCCAAACCACTATCAACTGTGATCTCTGCTGCGCCCTGATCGCTAATTCTCACCGTTTTTTCACCCGGCAAGTCCATGATTGCCAAGAATACCTTGACGGGCCACTGCCAAGCACGACCGAGAGTACCACTCACACCCGTATGAAATACAAAGTTACCACTGTGAGTTGATGGGTCACCAAAGTAAATCTTTAGATCGCTTTTATCAGTCTTGGCAGTAAAGTTGTTTTCTTCACTATTAGCCTGAGCCTGCTTCTTCAATCGCATGATGCCGGCAACAGTTGGTTCAAACTCAACGTTCCACGCTGCACCCTTGAACTTGACATCCTTGACTTTTTCTTCGACAACAGCCTTAGCCATCAAACGATAGTCATTGACGAAATCGCCGGCCTTAGTTTCAAAGTGAACTGCGCTTGGGACGCCGTCTTTGTTAGTAGTGATATTAATCTTAGCATGTTCATCATAATCATCAAAGCCCAAGATAGTCTTGAGTTTGCCTAGATTTGGCATACCGAATGTGCCGATAAAGTCTGCTGAAGGATTCTTGAATGTGCCCTCAACGACTACACTCTTATCTTCGGCGATAGCCGAGATAACAGTTTGCTTATCAGTACCATTGACTTTGATAAGTTCAATGACTCCTAAGCCATGTGTATATTGAATCAAGTCTTGTAAATTGTCTTTCATGTTTGCCTCTTGTAATATTTAGGAAAGCCTATATTGTATAATAGTGGAATTTTTTACGAATGTCAAATACTTTCTGTCCTTTTATAACTATCCCATAATTGATAATTTTGTAAAATCCTATTTGGATCAATAAAGTTAATAGTTTTATAAAATTCTAAATCATCCTTCAGATATCTGTGCAAATTTTCTTGGTTTGTAGGATCTGAATAATAATGATTTTTTATAATATCCTCTATTCCCTGATATTTTACACTACCGTGATTTATTTCGGAAATAATCTTATCTGCATCCTTTATATTATGCTTAAAAATTTTTGGTATGTCAATAAACGATTTAGTAAATTTTATGAACACAGCATTATAAATTTTGTATTTTTTTAAATACCATTGTTGAAGTTGACTATGTAACCCGAAAAAACCTTGTTTGAAAAAATTAGCAGCAACTTTTGTATCTTCTATACCCTCTGGAAAACTTTCAGGTTTGTAATCTTGAGTAAATCCTGAAAACCAGCGTTCTATTGGATCTCTATATACTATTATTGGAATTCTATCTTTCATTTGATCATGATAATAAAGTTTATAATAACTCCAACCAATCTGAGAAAAATTTTGATAAATTGTAGTTGAACCATTTTTAGGAATAGGAATAAAATAAAATTTGCTATTAGGATGGTAAATAATTATATCATCTGATGATCCTAGTTTGTAATGCGATGTCTTTTTCATACTTAACCAAAACTAAATAAATTATCAAATGTGCTGTTTGTATCTGTATTTGATTTTAGATCCCATTTTAGTACGCCTAACAAATTCTCAACCTTTTTGTCAACAAGTGTTGCTTCCATAGCATGATCATCAAATGGAAGTTCAGTAAACCATTTAGGTAACCTTAATTCATCAACAGGATATGCTACACTTGTAAAACCAAGTGCGTTTGGCTTTAGTTTACATACGATTACTTTCATGCCATCAACAATTTTCATGCTATAGTTGTCACCATTGACACGGCGTAGATAGTTCCAGTTCAATGCTGCGCGAACATGCCCGGGCATATTTGCTTTACCCGTCTTGCTGTTCGCTTCAAGTTCACCATACATAGTGAGTTTGTTGACGGATTTAGGGCTACCCTTAGTCCAACTATCTTGTTCGCCCAAGTGTATCTTGAATTGTTTGATACGCTCAATAACATCTTCTCTACTCTTGCCATGTAGTACCATCTCAAGCACTTCAAATAAGAAGTCCTGTACATATCTAGGAGTGTCAGCACGTTTCAAATCAAGACCCATAGCCTTGATCTTACCCTGTTTACCGTTAGTATCAAGGCGCTTGCCTTCTTTATCAAAGATGTTTACAGCATAACGCTTCTTTGTGATGAACAACGTTCTATCACCGATCAACTCACGACCTGCTTTGATGACGCACATCTTTCTAGAGACATGGAACGCACGTTCACAGAAACTTGGAAATGTGTCATTCGCTTGCTCTGTGATATTATCATATAGTTGTACACAGAGTTCCTTGCTCCACTCCATTTCTTCATTCGCTATTTGCGAATTCAGAATGGGCCAAGCACTGAAGTAACAACTGTCAGTATCGCCATATACTATAGCATCACCATAGTAGTCATATTTGCCTGTGATGATCTCGTTAATCTGCGCACTCATATGCTTGACAATCTGCCGACCAGTCAATGTAACACTCTGACCTATACGCTTATCATAGAATCGGCAATGCTCGTTGAGAAGTGCGCCATAAGCACTGTTCAACAAAATCTTACGAACTAACTGACGCTTATCCCAATACTCAATATCTTCCTTAGTAGTGCTTTCTTTGAGTTTCTTCTGCATGTCTTTACGATCACTATACCAACGTGTCAATAATCCGGGAATAATACCCTCACTATCTGACCTAAAGATAGTGCCATTAGCACTCAAGATATAAGGCTTGTTGCTATCAAAAATCATTTTCCAAACTTCAGCAGCACTCATCTCTACGCTATCACCGCTTTCAAAATCAACTGTAAGCATAGTGCCGCGTTCTTGATTCATTATGGCTTCATACTCAAGCGTACCGAACATGCCTTCCCAAAGTAACGAACTCATCTCAACTTCGTCATCTTCGTCGTATCTTGCTTTCTCACTGGCAAGTTTACGTGCCTTGTCCATCAAGTGTTGCTCAGTCAAAGTCTGGCGAACCTGACCAACGATTGTTTCGGGAGCCATGTTGAGTGTGCGTATCGCACTAGGATATAGACTGTTGATGTCAACTGCGCCTACCCATTCATGTATACCTTTCTTTGGCACAGCGACATATGCGCCTGCTGCTGCCATCTCACCGTCACTACTATTCTTTTTCTTATCAGGAACCATCATGCCGCGCTCATGCGCTTCGTTCATGACAGCCATTTCAATCATTGCTACCGAACCCATGACTGTTGGAAGCAATACAGTATTTTCGTGCGCAAGTGCGTTAGCAAGTTCAAGGAACTTGAGTTTGTTGTGTATCTTCACCAGCAACATCGTATCCTGACGATTGTACTCTAAGAACTTCTTGAAGTCCTTGTTGTATAATTGATCAAGTGTGCCTTCATATTGTGTCTTGCGCTCATTGACTTCCATCTCACCGATAGCATCTAGCGAATAACTATGGCGAGATTCGTAGTTGTACTTCTTATACAACTGTAGATAGTCAATGTGTACACGACCAACTAGGTCGTATGTAGTTTCACTTTTACCGAAACGTTCGTATTCTCTTGGCTTAGGCGTCTGACCCAATAGACAGAACTTGCGCGTATCGTCTTTGCTCATAACCCTTGTGACACGATTGACCATGTATGGAATATCGTATCCTTCTGAGTTCCAGCCAGTGAGAATATCTGCGTCCTTGATTAATTCAAAAAATGTCTCAAACATTTCAATCTCGCTACGAAACAAGATTGTGTTTGGCATGTCTTTAGTAAAGTCCTGAGCAGATTCATCGCTCATATGCTTGGGAGGAATCGCAAGAGTCACAAGTGTATCTTGCCAATCCAAGTACATTGAGATAGCAGTTACCGGATTAAACGGATCATTAGTGGGGCTAAATCCCTTCTCCGGATCAAAATCTACCTCAATGTCAAAGAATACTGTATGGAGTTTTGGAATCTCGCAACCTAAGTAGTTTTCACTCAGGCAACGAAAGACCGCGTTTATATCCGATTCATACAGTTTCTTATTGCTGTGGATTCGTTTTTCTTTTTCAAACTCACTACGCTTGCGTGTGCTGAAACGTGTGAGTGGTTCGCCATAGATGCTACGATACTTACCTTTAGGATCAGTATAATAGAAAGTATAGTTGGCAGGAAACTCGTTGAATGTACGCTTACCGTCAGGCTGGCGCTCTACAACGAATATCCTATCTTTATCTCTATCGTGAATTGCGTCAATGTAACTCATTA
>SXGQ01193554.1_pt1 | contig 17367 bp, 13 predicted proteins | sample 3178371 | NCBI WGS metagenome assembly SXGQ01 (sample SAMN11356859, study PRJNA531348) | freshwater metagenome | isolation source: freshwater sample F1-20 | place: China: Fuxian Lake, Yuxi | collected 2017-12-25 | reverse complement strand
GGTCTCTGAGATAGCCATGGTGCCGGACAGGCTGTGAAGTACACCGACTTTAATGGTGTCGGCAGCGGCAGCGTAATTCGAAACGCTCAACCCACTGACAGCGACTGCGGCGATCGCAGCCAGGGTTTTAAGATGGAAGCGGCGGTTCATCATGCGATGTTCTCCTGAGGTTGTAAGGGCGGGTCTGGTGCAACTACCCTGGTTTAGCAACCACCGTGCCCACATCATGAGCTCACCGATAAAGCCTTATATATCAACGAGATTATTTAATTGCGAGGAAACTTCAAGGATTGATCGTCACCACTTCGGGGCGCAGTAGGCGCCTGCGTTGGCAGAGCTTGGCGCACCATGCACTCATGCAGTGCGGGCAAAAAGATCCAGATACATCGGCGCGCGCCTTGGTGGTGCTCTGTTATTACGCACGCTGTGTGTCGGTATGTTGAGCGCGCCTCAATCAAGCTGAATAGCGATGAGCTCAGGTCGCGGCCCTGCGTCTCCGGTAGCTTGAAGTAGCACACCAGAAGCGCCATGAGTAATAGGGCGTTTGGGTAGATAAGGCCGACCAGGGCAACGCCTGATTTGCTCGCGATCAGGTTCACCATATAGGGCGATAAGCCGCCGATCCAGCCGGCAGAGAGATTGTGCGGCAAGCCCACAGCGGTATAGCGCGTGCGCGCATTGAACAGCTCTGACAGTAAGGCCGTCTGCGGGCCGGTGACCAGTGCGACCGCGCTCACTAATATCAACTGCAATATAAATACCAGTACCAACTGATCAGCCAGTAGGGGTAGGGCACTGTAAACCGGGATAATCGCAACAGCACCTATTAATAACCCCGATAGCACCACCGGCCGCCTACCCCATCGGTCGGATAGCGCGCCGGCTAAAAATGTCAGCGGGAATAGGCATACGGTGCTTGCCGCACTCAACCAGCTGACCGTGACCGGGTTCATCTGCACTACAGTTTTCAGATAAACCGCGAGGTACACCTGCGAGCTGAAAAATAAAACACTGCCGCCTGCTGAAACCCCAAAAAACAGTAGCAGCATATGGCGCAAGGTTTGTGGGTCTTGCACACAGTCCTTGAGCGGTGTGGCACTGGTGTTACCGGTACTTTGCACTTGATAAAATACGGGCGACTCGAGCAGTGCGAGTCGTGCCTTGAAGCTCAGCAGCAGCAATACTGCAGATAATAAAAAAGGTATACGCCAACCCCAGCTCGAAAAATCTTCTTTACTGAGCCATGTTTGCAGAATAATCAGCTGCGCCGTCGAAGCCAGAATACCGAGACCACCCATCCATTGCAGCACACTGGTGGCGGCCCCGCGTTTGTCGCGCGGCGCATGCTCGGCAAGGTACACATTGGCGCCACCAATTTCACCCCCCATGGCTAAGCCTTGAATGACACGAAGTGCGAGCAGCAGGCCGGTGGCCCACCATCCCCACTCGGCAAATGTGGGGAGCAAACCAACCAAAAATGTAGCGATGCCCATGATGCCAATGGTCGCTATGAATACTTGACGGCGACCATACCTGTCACCAAATGATCCGAACACCGCGGCGCCCAACGGGCGCACTACCATGCCGATACCGAAGGTGGCCAGGCTGTAGAGCAATCCAGCGACCGGGTCGTCCGTCGGAAAGAACAGCGCAGCGAAATGAACCGCGAGCGTCGCAAACGTCAGGAAATCGTACCACTCGATGAAGGTACCAAAGCACGCGGCCAGCGCGATGCGGTTGTAGTTGCTTGGTGCGGACATGGCGGGATTGTGCCTGATGCCGCTGCTGTGTCAGCATCATGTACAAAAATAAATTATAAATATATAAACTTTTGCAATCGCCGAGATAGCGCTTTAGACTCAAGCGCATGTATCTCAGCGCGCGCGAAACTCGGCTGTTATCCAAAGCATTCGGCCTGTTGGCGGAAGGATTATCTGCGACCGATGTGCGTGAGCAGCTGGGCTATTGTTTGATGGAGCTATTGCAAGCTGATTTTTTCGCATCGTATGTATGGAACGATTCGGAAAACAAGTTTGATGAGGGCATTTCGATCAACATGGACGCGGCCAATCTCGGTACCTATGATGCGTATTACCAGTTTCATGACCCCATCACTTTCGAGCTGCAGCGACGCAGAGTGCCGACACTAGTAACTCAGGTGATGCCACAGCGTGACTTGATGCGCACCGAGTTTTTTAATGATTTTTTAGCGCGGGACGGGCTGCATTGGGGTGTGAATGTGTACAGCAATGTAAATGGCCGTAATGTCGGCGATTTGAGAATATGGCGTCGACATAATCGATCAAACTTTGATCGTCACACCCTCGAGCTATTGAATTTAATCGAGCCGGCATTCTCAAAAGCCTTACGCCAAAGCGCAGAGATCGATACACCTGTCTATGACAAGTACGAAGGTGTATCAACGCTTTCAGCAAGGGAGCGCGCGGTCGCGCAGTGTGTGATCGAGGGATTAACAGACAAAGAGATTGCAGTGCGGCTAGCCATTGAGTTATCTACCGTACGCACTTACCTAAAGCGCATTTTCTCAAAGCTTGGCTTGAACCGGCGCAGCGGGTTAGCCGCTGCGCTCGGGAAAAATCATTAGTAGTTACCGCTTTGCAGGCGGCGGCAGACGTCCGAATAACTGCTCAAGTGCGAGCCCGATACCGATGAGTTTTCGGTCGCTGCCCGCCGGGCCATCCAGCTCCAGCCCCACCGGAAGCTTGCTCGAGGTACCCAGACCCACCGGTACCTGCAGGCCTGGAATACCGGCGTTACTACCCGGGTCGGTATTCTGAATATAGGCAAGGAAATTACCCAGACTGCTGGAATCTGGCGTGGCATCCATCGCGACCTTGGTCACAGTCGGGAACACAAGCGCATCAATCTTGTTTTTGCTAAAGGTGGATTTATATAGCTTGATCAATGCCGGCCGGGCAGTGCTAATTGCTGCATCGTAGGCAGGCTTTGCATCGACGAGTGAATTATCAGGTCCTGGCAGTTTGCGCGGGATGACCAAACCATCGTAGGTGCCTTTTACATCCGGGCTGCTAATCTCCTTGGCGAGATCGGCGATGGTGACACCGGAGCCGCTGTAGTTCAGGTAACTGACCATATCATCGTAGGCTTCGTATAACGCAACCGGGAAGCCGATCTGGCCGTTGAGTTCTGTAAGTCCGGGAATATCCACGTCGACGATAGTCACACCGGCATCTCTCATTTTTTGTATTGCCACATCAAATCCGGCTCTGGTATCCGCATCCAAGTTGGCAAGCATTGGTGCGTAGACGCCAAAGCGAAGCTTTTTCAGATCAGCGGCGCGGACGGGAGATTCTCCGGTAATCACCCGGTCGAGTAGCTCAACATCAGCCATGCTAATTGCCATCGGACCGGCAGTGTCGCGCGTGTGTGAGATCGGCGCAATTCCTGCTTGCGAGTATCTGCCTAAGGTCGGGCGTAACGATGAGCAGCCGTTTAATGCGCATGGAACGCGGACCGAGCCGCCGGTATCGGTTCCAAGACCTGCCGGTGCAATTCTGGCGGAGACAGCTGCTGCCGTACCTGACGAGGAGCCACCCGCAATCTTGCTACTGTCGTAGGCATTACGTACGCCCGCATTGGAACTGCTCGAGAAGCTTGGATTAAAACCGGATACACCAAAAGCCAATTCATGCATATTGGTCTTGCCAATTACTATGGCGCCTGCAGCGCGTAGTTTGGCGACCACCGGGGCATCCGCTTTTGGCACGTATTTCATTAATGCTTTCGTGCCGGCAGTACTGGGCAGGCCTACCACTTCAATATTATCTTTAATGACAATCGGTACACCTTCGAGCGGCTTACAACGTGCGCCACTCTTTCTAGCGGCATCGACCTGCTTGGCTGCGGATATTGCACCGCCCTCGTCAAGGGTGATGAAAGCGTTCAGCTCTGATAGCGCTTTAGCGCGGCTAAGCGACTCGGCTACGAGGCTCTCGCTCTTGACCTTGCCCGCACAAATATCCGCAGCAGCTTTTGCTGCGGTTAAAGTATCTGAACCCGTGGCGTGATGATCTGCATAAGCCGATGATGCGACCATAAGCGCTGTTGCGAATATGCTGGCCGCGGCGCTTGAGAAGCTTTGCTTGTACATGATGTTCTCCTTGAGTGTTTGTTGAGCCATGCACGACCCAAAGGCTAGTGTGTTGGGATTGAGGCGGAGTGTCTGTCCTCATTGTTGGGGACATGCGGGGCATACTCGACCAGCGATTAGGTATTTTCAAACTGTCGAGTGGCGCGCCTCAGCGACTCACTAGAACCTGTCTGGCTAGGCCACTTGCGGCGTCGGTGGCAAACCGGCGGGCATCTTGCATAGCCTTCGCCGCCGCCTTACTAGCGACCTGATGCGACAGGCTTTCAGTACATTTCGTCAGGCAATAACGACTTCCAAAAGATACGGCTCCTTGGCACTCAGCGCCGCCAGCAAAGACGAGCTAAGCTCATCCGGGTTATCTAAACGAGCGGCTTGCACGCCTTGCGCCTCCGCCAGCCTGACAAAATCAATACCTGATAAATCCGTGCCAACAGGTTTTTCATCGGGCGCATAGCCAAACACCGGCGCGAACTCCTGCAGCGCCGCGTAGCGGCGATTATTCATAATCAGAAAGATGATCGGCAAGCCCAGTTCAGCAGCGCTGTGCAGTGCTTGTATTGCGTACATTGCCGAGCCATCGCCGATCAGGGCGATAACGCTGCCCGCCAGGCCCAGTTTTTTTCTACCGAGTGCGACACCCACCGCGGCAGGCATTCCCCAGCCTAATCCGCCGCTCGCCATTGTATAAAAATGATCTTCCCCCTCCATCGGCAAATACTGCTGCATGGTACTGCGCGTACTCGGTGATTCTTCGACGATGACATCGTTGTTGCCTCGCACCTGATCTAATACGCTCAGAACGAACGCGGCACTCATGGGTGAGGTAGCAGGTGGCCGCGGTGGTTTTGCTCTGGCAGGTGGCGCAGATCGTGGCTGATCGAAAGAGGCGTTTATAGCAAGTAGCGCATCAAGCGCTAGATCAATACTCGACACGATGGTGTGGCCGGTGGGTGTCCATGCCGCTATGTTTGGGTCATCGATAATTTGCCAGCACGTAGCACCCAATGGAATATGCGGGCCAGCACCTTCAATGTGATACGTGAACGCTGGCGCGCCGAGTACTAAAATTGAATCATAGCGCTGTAATTGGGCGACAATTTTTTCGCGCATTGGCGGTAAAAACCCCATGAATAAGGCATGCCGCTCAGGGAATCCGCATCGCGCGCTCATCGGCGCGCTGTATACCGCCGCCTGGTATTGCTCAGCCAAGCGTACTGCTTGGCGAATTGCACCATCTCGCGCTACGCCGGCGCCGGTGATCAATGCGATATTGTTTGCTTTACCAAGATCGTGGCTAAGCCGGCTGAGAAAGGTTGGCTCCGGGCCGATTGATTGACTGACTGATCGCGGTACCACCCAATCTGTTTCGGCTTCCCAGTCATCTGCAGGAATTGACAAGAACACCGGGCCGCGCGGCGCTTGCATCGCCATGTAATAGGCGCGCGCCAACGCAATAGGTACATCAGCTGCACAAGCAGGCTCGCATGCCCATTTCACATAAGGTTTAGGTAAATCCGTGGACTGAGCAGAAAACAAATAGGGGTCAAACGGTAAAATCGAGCGCGCCTGCTGACCGGCAGTAATGATGAGCGGTGTTTGGTTTTTATATGCCGTGAAGATATTTCCCATGGCATGGCCAACCCCCACCGCTGAGTGCAAGTTCACCAGCGCTGCCCCCTTGGTAGCTTGTGCGTAGCCATCGGCCATGCCAACCACTACCGATTCTTGAAGACCCAGCACATAACGCATATCAGCAGGGAATTGCCGAAACATAGGTAATTCAGTTGAGCCTGGATTACCGAATACCGTATCGATACCTAAGTCTTTCATCAAACGGATGAAAGCATCGCGTACGCTTGGGCTGCGGCTTGGCTGAGATGTCATGGGTTCGAGAGATTCTCAGAAAACAGCAATTGCCTGCTGCGTGGCTTGAAGCACAGTCACCGCCTCATCATCGGGAATATCAATCTCCATTTTGAGTAATTGCGCGCCTATGGTCTTGCCGAGATTATCGCTGCGCAGGCTGGATGTGGCCCCGCCGTTCAGTGCGCCATGCAATACGAATTTCAGTGCGAGCAGCTTGGGCAATTCATAGCGTTCGATGGGGTGTGCGTATTCTGATGTGGCATTCACCTGTTTCGATGCTGCCCACAGATGGGAAAAATGCTGCCGTAACGCGTCGACAGTTACATGTTGAGCGAGAATGCTATAGCCGGTCGGCTCCCATGCAAACAGGCTGAGGTCAGCGATATCGCCTTTATCACCACTGCGGGCATGTGCGATTTGAGCAAGGCAGAGTTTCATGAATACTCACACTAAAATAAGCTAAAAATTTTGCTGCTAAAAGGTTTCAAGTATTTCAATTGCGATCTGCTCTTCCACCCATTGACGCGGTATCAGTGTAGGCCATACGCCGATTAATTGACTTGCTGCTGGAATACCATGAAAGCCACCCATAAAAGGTGGGCCCGATAGCGCGAGCCAGGGAAACAAACGCGGGAATGCATCAGCCTGTTTTTTTTCTTTGGTGCGGATTGCCATACGCAACCATATCTCGTTTAGCTCTTCATCTTGCGCCTTGGTTGCATGCGGACCAAGAAAGGTGCTCTGGCCTAAGAACTCAATACATAACTCATCATGATGAATGCCTTGTTGCTGCATCATCAGGCTTACCGTATCGACCACAGCCTGCGCTTTTTTTAGCGCGTCTGGCCAACAAAATCCAATCACAATATGGCCCATCCAGCCGTGATGATAGCCGGCGACTATTTTTAATTTTTCTGGTGCGGCGCGGCCGATAGCACCTGTTACCCTGACACGATCATCACCCAAGTCTGTTAATTCGAGCTCACTCATATCAAGCACAACATCCGGCGTGACATACGCCTTCGGATCATGGACTTCATATAGCAGCTGCTGCCGCACCGTATGAAAATTGATGCGGCCACCGCTACCCGGTGCTTTGCATAAAATTACCTCGCCATCGCTGCCAACGTCTGCAATCGGAAATCCGATATGTGCTAGATCAGGTATCCGTTGCCAGACTCCGGCTGCACCAAAATTTCCACCCGCTCCTTGGCCAGAACATTCGAGACAATGACCCGCAACCACACCTTGCGCTATGCGCGACCAGTCACTTGCGCTCCACTCAAACTCATACAGTAGCGGGCCAAGGAATAGGGCGGCGTCGGCAACCCGGCCGGTAATAACAATGTCCGCGCCCTGCTGCAGTGCCTGCGCGATTGGCTGTGCGCCGAGATATGCGTTGGCAAAAATGAGTTGCTCGCGGATCGGCTCGATCGATGCGCCGCTATCCATATGCTGCAACGCTTCACCGCTAGTTTGGAATCGATCAATATGCTGCAGCACATCATCACCAGTTACCACGGCAATACGCGCATGCCAGTGTTTTTCGGTAAAAAGTTTTTGCAGTGCTTCAGCCGCTCCGTGTGGATTCAAGCCACCGGCATTGAATATAAACTTCACGCCGCGTGCCGATGCTGCAGGCCACAGACGCGCCAGCATCGGTATCAGATCACGCGCGTAGCCGGCTGCCGGGTCTTTGGCACGATCTTTCTGCAGAATAGCCAGCGTTAGCTCGGCCAGGTGGTCGGAGCACACATAATCGACATCACCGCGCTCGATTGCAGCAAGCACAGGGTGCCAGTTGTCGCCATAGAACCCCAAACCAGAAGTCAGTCGGATACGCTTCATCGTTATCTATCTCGGACTTCACTCGCGCCGCATAAAAATCGCTTCAGATAGGGTGCCCGGTGGGGCATGTGATGACGACGCATGAAGTTGCCTTTCTGATTATTTTTATTTTTTTACACCTGCCAATGGGCAGTGTAAGCTGAGTATTATTCGGTTGAAAAGCCGGGTGCGATTCACCGGCATTGGTCGGATCACTCTCATCGGATTGTGTGACAAGCGCATGCAGGTATTACAGGTCATTTTAAGCGGCGTATCTCAGGGTTGTATTTATGGCCTGATTGCGCTCGGCTTTGTGCTGATTTACAAAGCTACCGAGACAGTCACCTTTGCGCAAGGTGAATTAATGATGCTCGGCGCATTTGCCGCGCTCGGCAGCGCCAGCTATTTGGGCTGGTCGTTTGCCGGTGCAGTCATCACCGCGACCATTGTCATGGCGGTCATGGGCTGGATGATAGAGCGGGTATTCATTCATCCGGTGCTCGGCGAGCCGGCGTTCGCGATCGTGATGCTATCGATTGGTGTGGGGTATGTCGCGCGTGGCCTGGTCACTATGGTGCCTGATATCGGCACAGAGACACACACCTTGCCGGTTCCCTATGCCGATGCCAATTTCAATCTGGCCGGGCTAGTGCTGAGTGCGACCCAACTGATTGTGATGCTTGCTACCGGTTTATTGTGCGCTGCGCTGTATGTTTTATTTAAATACACCCGTATCGGCATTGCGATGCAGGCGGTTTCACAGAACCAGCTTGCGGCGTATTACATGGGTATCCCGGTCAAGCGCTTGAACAGTTTGGTGTGGGCATTGGCGGCGGTTATTGCCACCATCGCCGGAATCTTGCTGGCGCCAATTACGTTTGTTCACGTGAACATGGGTTTCATCGGGCTAAAGGCTTTTCCTGCTGCGGTGGTCGGTGGATTCGGCAGCCTGCCGGGTGCGGGGGTCGGCGGCATCATTATTGGCGTGGTTGAATCGTTGGCAGGATTCTGGCTACCCGAAGGCTTCAAGGATGTGGCGGCTTATGTTGTGGTGCTGCTGATGTTGGTGATCAAGCCAAACGGTTTGTTTGGAGATAACTTGCGCAAAAAGGTGTGATGCATGCGATTTATCTTTAAAACGACCTATCAGCAAGATATTCAACTGGCGAAGCATGGTGGCCATGTGGTTTGGTATGGGCTGCTATTACTACTGCTGCTGGCAGCGCCCTGGCTGCTACCGGAGTATTGGCTGGCGCAATTGTCGTTTGTCATGATCTACAGCATTATCGGCCTGGGTCTGATGCTGTTGGCCGGTTACACCGGCTTATTCTCGATTGGTAACGCTGCCTTTATGGGTGTGGGTGCCTATGTTGCGGGCGTGATGTCGGGCTACGGCGCGCCTTTCCCGATCACGCTGCTGCTGGCAGCGGGGCTATCTGCCTTGGTGGGCGCAGTAGTGGGCCTGCCGGCATTGCGCGTCAGAGGTATTTTTCTCGGCATCGCTACGCTGTCATTCGGTTTTATTGTTGAAGAAGTACTCGCGCGCTGGGAAAGCCTTACCGGCGGTAATGCAGGTTTGCATGTCAAGACTATGGTGATCGGCAGCCTGAAAATCGATAACGCGGAAAAATTCTATTTGGTGTGCATGGTTGTCACGGTGCTGTGCACGCTCGGTGTATTGAACATACTGCGCAGCTCGACCGGACGTGCATTTGTCGCCATCAGAGATTCCGAGATTTCTGCGCAGAGTATGGGCATTCATCTCGCCTATTACAAAACACTATCGTTCATGATCTCGGCGGCGTTGGCCGGTGTTGGCGGTGCGCTTTACGCACATAAAATGCAATTCATCAGCCCTGATCAATTCAATATTCTGCAATCGATTGATCTGCTGTTGATGGTGGTGATTGGTGGGCTAGGGTCAGTGCATGGTGCATTTTTAGGTGCGATCTTTTTGATCACTATGCCGCAGCTGATTACGCTTGCCAAAGATTTCCTGCCGCCGTTGGTTGCGCAAGCGCCCGGGTTGCAGGCGGTGGTGTATGGCTTGGTGCTGATTGCGTTTGTGATGTTCGAGCCTATGGGTTTATATGGTCGCTGGATAAAAATACGAACCTGGTTCGAGCTGTTCCCGTTTTATCGCAAGGGCATGTTCAAGCGCCAGAAAAGTTTCCAGAAATCGGACCGACTGAAATGAACACGCTCCTGCTTAGTGCGCACGATGTCAGCGTCCGGTTCGGCGGCTTGTTAGCCGTGAACAAGGTCAATTTTTCTGTACATGAAGGTGAGGTGTTCACCTTGATCGGGCCGAATGGGGCCGGCAAAACGACCGTATTCAATCTGATTAGCCGTTTGTACACGCCGAGCAGTGGTTATATCGAGTATCGCGGCATGAAGCTGGGTGACATGCCCGCACATGCTGTAGCGGCGGCGGGTATCGCGAGAACCTTTCAGAATATCGAGCTGTTCGAGCATGCTTCGGTATTGCAAAATCTGCTGGTCGGTCGGCATGTCCACCGCCGTACTGGCTTCTGGCATCACATGATGTTTTCGTCGAGCGTGCGGCAAGAAGAAATCGATACCCGAAGAAAAGTCGAAGAGGTGATCGATTTTCTGGATTTGCAGCATTATCGCGATACCGCGGTTGCCGGTTTGCCGTACGGGATACGAAAGATTGTTGAATTAGGCCGTGCGCTGTGTACTGAACCTAAATTGCTATTGCTTGACGAGCCATCGTCGGGTTTGAATGTAGAAGAAACTGCCGATATGGCGTTCTGGATTCAGGATATCCAAAAAGATCTTGGTATCACTGTGCTGATGGTTGAGCATGACATGAGCTTGGTGTCGAAGGTTAGTGATCGTGTGCTGGCGATGAATCAAGGTGAAGTGCTCGCGATTGGTGCCCCAGCTGAGGTGCAGTCGCACCCCGCCGTGATCGAGGCTTATCTGGGTGGTGGCTTGGAAGATATTCAACGCGATCAATCAGGCCTTGCGCCTGCGGAGTCCTAGCCAGATGAGCGCGCCGGTACTCCAGCTAAGTAATGTAGAGAGCGCATACGGGCCGGTGCGTGCGCTGCGTGGAGTCAGCTTGTCGGTACCTGGCGGTCAGATTGTTGCGCTGCTTGGTCCGAACGGGGCAGGTAAGTCTACGGTGCTGAAAACCATCTCGGGCATTATCGATCCGCGCAAGGGCACGATTTTCTTCAAGGGTGACAATATCACCGCGCTTGACCCTTCGAACATTGTGCGGCGGGGTCTGGTACAAGTACCCGAAGGGCGGGAAGTATTTCCGTTGCTGTCGGTACGCGATAACCTGATCATGGGTGCTTATACGCGCCAGGACAAAGACGGAATCGCGCGTGATATCGAGCTGGCGTACCAGTATTTTCCTGTGCTGCGCGAGCGCGCAATGCAATCGGCAGGTTTGCTATCGGGCGGTCAGCAGCAAATGCTGGCGATTGCGCGGGCTCTGCTGGCCAAGCCTGAGCTTATTTTATTGGATGAGCCTAGCCTTGGTCTTTCGCCCAAACTCACTCAGGAAATTTTCAGCATCGTGCTTCGCATTAATCGCGATCGTGGCACCTCTATTTTATTAGTTGAGCAGAATGCCAATATGGCGCTGCACGTGGCAGATTATGGCTATGTGCTTGAATCAGGGCGCATCGTCATGGAAGATAGCTGCGCCCGTCTACGTCAAAATGACGACATCAAGGAATTTTATTTAGGGCTGAAAGAAGCAACCGTGCGTGATGAGCAGCGCTGGAAAAAGAAAAAAACCTGGAGATAATGCATGAGTGTTTTATGGGACACCAGCAGGCTGCAGCCGCGTAGTGATATCCAGATGGCGGGCGAGACTATCACCGACATATTCTGGAATGCGGTGCAGGCGCGTGGCCCGAAACGCATGATGCGTGAGAAAAAATTCGGTATCTGGCAGAGCTGGTCCTGGGATCAAACCGGCCTCTTCGTGCGGCAGCTGACGATGGGTCTGGTCGCGAAAGGTTTTGCGGTGGGTGACTGCGCCTCGATACTTTCCAACACGCGGCTCGAGTGGGTGCTTGCTGATATGGCGGTACTGTCAGCCGGTGGCATTTCAAACGGTATCTACCCCACCGATTCGGTCGCACAGGTGCAATATTTGTGCGAAGACTCAGTGACCCGGGTACTGTTTGTCGAAGATGAAGAGCAGCTCGATAAAGCCTTGCTCGCCCGACCGCAGCTACCGAATTTATCGCTCATCGTACTGCTTGATACTGAGGGTCTGAATCGTTTTACCGACCCGATGGTGCTCAGTCTTGAGCAATTACGCGCGCTGGGCGAGCAATATGACCGAGATAATCCCGGCGTATTCGAGGCGCGTCGTATTAGCCGTCAGCCAAATGATCTGGCGATTTTGATTTACACCTCCGGTACGACCGGCCGGCCCAAGGGCGCGATGCATAGCCACGCCGGCATGGTGTACTCAGTGCGCGGTTTTAGCCAATATCTGGCGCAGGGTGAGCAAGACGAGCGCATGTTGTTCTTGCCGCTGTGTCATGTGGCTGAGCGGCTTGGTGGCATGTACGCTTGTATTTATACCGGCTCGACCCTGAACTTTGTCGAGAACCCCGATACCGTACCGGAAAATGTGCGCGAGATCGCGCCGACGGTGTTCTTTGCAGTGCCGCGCGTCTGGGAAAAATTTTATTCAGCGGTGACCATCGCCATTGCCGAGGCTGGCGCTTTGCAGCAGGCGGTGTATCGCTTGAGTTTGTCATGCGGGCAGGCCGTGGCGCAGCATGTGCTGCAGGGCAAAGCCGTACCGGTGTGGCTTAAGCTGGCCTTCGCAGTCGCCAAGCTGGTGGCACTGAATAATGTGCGGCGCATGATCGGCATACACCGCGCCCGCTTTTTGGGCACAGGCGCTGCGCCGATTTCACCCGACTTAGTGCGCTGGTATCTGGCGCTGGGGATTCCCATGCTGGAGATTTGGGGGCAGACTGAATCCGGCGGTGCATCGACCTTCATGCCGGCTGATCGCATCTTGTTGGGCTCGATCGGTAAAGCCTGCCATCACAATGAGGTGATGGTTGATCCTGAAACCCAGGAGCTGCTGATACGCGGGCCAAATGTGTTCATGGGCTATCTTAATCAACCCGACAAGACCGCTGAAACTATCGATGCGAATGGCTGGTTGCATACCGGCGATGTGGGCGGTGTTGATGATGCCGGCTACTTTCGTATCACCGACCGCATGAAAGACATCATCATCACGGCAGGCGGTAAAAATATCACTCCGAGCGAGTGGGAAAACGAGCTGAAGTTTTCACCGTATGTGACCGATGCGGTGGTAATTGGTGATCAGCGGCCGTATTTGACAGCGATTGTGATGATTGATCATGAAAATGTCGAAAAATTTGCACAAGACCATGACGTGCCGTTCTCGAATTATGCGAGCCTGACCCGAACCGCTGAGGTGCAATTACTTATTCAAAAAGAAATTGATAAGGTGAACACTAAATTTGCGCGGGTAGAGCAAATCAAGTATTTTCGGTTACTCGAGACGCAGCTTACCGCCGAAGATGATGAACTCACGCCTACAATGAAGCTGAAGCGTAAATTTGTCGAGACCAAGTATCAGGATCTGATCAATGCCATGTATCAGCAGTAGATAAGCGCGATAGAACAAAAATTTACTGGAACGGGAGGAGATAAAATGAACATGCTCACTAAAAAAATATTCAAGCAAGTGACGGTACCGACAGCGACTCACGCTGTTACGCTCGCCACCACCCGAGCTTCTGCCCAAGCAGCAGTGATGACAGCTACACGCGCCAAGCATGATTCAGCGCATGGATGGCTCAAGATGCTATGGCTATCTGCTGCCTTGGCGTTCGGCGCAGGCTCGGCGATAGCAGACCAAGGTGTCAGTAGTAATGAAATCTTGATTGGCACCATACAAGATTTGTCGGGCCCGTTAGCGGGCTATGGCAAGGCGGTTCGCAACGGCATGCAGATGCGCATGGATGAGATCAACGAGCAAGGTGGCGTCAATGGTCGGAAGCTCCGGCTTGTGACTGAAGATTCCGGCTATGACCCCAAGCGTGCAGTGCTTGCGGCGCAAAAATTGGTCAACCAGGACAAGATATTCATGATGCTGGCGCATATCGGCACGGCACAAAATAATGCGGCCATGCCGGTTTTGTTTGATAAGAATATTGTTAACTTCATGCCGGTGACTGCGGCGCGCGAGATGTATGAGCCACTCAACCGGCTCAAATACGCTAACTTCGCTACCTATTATGATCAGATGCGTTCAGCCTTGCCTATTCTTATCAGAGAAAAAAAGTTGACCAAGGTCTGCGTGATTCATCAGGATGATGAATTTGGGTTGGAGGTATTGCGCGGTGCGGAGTCTGCACTGAAGACCATGAATATGGAATTCGCCGAAAAAACCAGCTTCAAACGCGGCGCTACGGATTTTTCTTCGCAGGTAGCGCGAATGAAGTCGGCAGGCTGTGAAATGGTCGTGCTGGGTACCATTATTCGCGAAACGGTTGGCACCATTGCCGAGGCGCGTAAAAATGGCTTCAACCCGTTATTCATTGGATCAAGCGCAGCATATACCGATCTGATTCACAAGCTGGGCGGCAAGGCGACAGAGGGTATGTACGCCACCATGACCGTGCCGCATCCTTATCTGGATGAGGCCTCGAAGCCAATCGCTACCTGGGCAAATAAATACAAGACCCGGTTTACGGATGATCCGACCGTGTTCTCGGTCTATGGCTATATTATTGTGGATGCCTTCATCCGCGGTGCGCAGAAGGCGGGTCCCAATCTGACGACTGACAGCTTCATCAAGGCGATGGATACCACGACGCTGCCGACGGATATTTTCGGTAGCCCGGAAGGAAAATTTACACCGACCCAGCGACTAAGCTCCAACCGCTCGCGGCTGTCGCAAATACAAGATGGGAAGTGGAAGATTATTTCCGGCTATTTCGAATAAAGCGGGTAACTGTCAGATCTAGCCGCGATTACGGCAATTGAAGCGTAATCAGCACCTGGCCGCTGCTTACTTGATCACCGATGCGCACCCGGACGTGTTCGATCTGCGCATCGGAAGGCGCCAGCAGATGATGTTCCATTTTCATGGCTTCCATAATCACGACTAGCTGACCGTTGCTCACCGAGCCGTTATCTTGCACACAGATCTGACTAATTCGACCGTGCATCGGCGCTCGAATCGTATTACCCGCATGCGATGTTTGTGCCGCCGATGATTGCAGGCGCTGATCAATAAAGCGTGCCTGCGTGTCGCGATATTGCAGCCAGAATGTATCCCCGGCCCAGCTAAAAAAAACCTTGATAGGCTTGCCATCGATACGGCATTGGATACTTCCTCTGCCTTCAAGATATACAGGCAACGTGGTGCGTAATGGCGATGTTTGATCTGCAGGTGGCTCCATCAACACCTGCAGAGTATCAATAGAAAATTTTCGTGCGTCGTGGATGATGGTGAAAGTATCGCCTGCCATAGTGACTTGCAGCGATTGACGATTATCATCAATGCCTAGAGGCACAGTCGTGCTGAAGTGGCCACTGCTTCGCCAGTTCCACCATGAATCGGGACAATCACGCATGCCATCGCGTGGCAGACAGCCAATAATCAGCGCAGCCAGTGCCGGTAGCATGGGTGGTGTAGCGGCTAGCTTAAATGCATCGCTTGCATGTAGCAGTGTGGTATCAAATACCCCGCTATTGAAAGTGGCGCTGCGCAGTACCTGAGATAGGTACCCGCGGTTATTGACCAAACCAAGGCATACGGTGCGATCAAGCCCATCGGCCAGTTGCTGAATGGCGCTGTCACGCGTTGGCGCATGCGAAATCAGCTTGGCCAGCATGGAGTCATAGTTGGGGCTGACCCATTGCCCTGATACCAAGGCTGCATCACAACGCAGCTCAGGCGCGGGTAGCCAGTAGCGCAGTTTATCGCTTTGCGGTAAGTGATCTTTAGCGGGGTCTTCGGCGCACAAGCGCGCCTCAATCGCATGCCCCCCCTGCTCGAAGCGCTCGAGCATGGCATCTTGCTCGAGCGTCAGTGATTCTCCCGCTGCGATTCGCAGCTGCCAGCGTACCAAGTCTTCTGCAACCAGCGCCTCAGTTACCGGATGCTCCACTTGCAGCCGCGTGTTCATCTCGATGAAGAAAAACGCCGAATCCTGTGTACTCGCGGTATCGAGTAAAAATTCGACTGTGCCTAGACCGACATAGCCCACGCTATGTGCGAGCGCCAGCGCGGCATCGCCCAGTTGCCGGCGTAATGCCGGGTTCACTGCGGGTGAGGGCGCTTCTTCTATCAGCTTTTGATGACGGCGCTGTACTGTGCAATCGCGCTCACCCAGATGAATTATCCGGCCGTGTGCATCAGCCATAACTTGAATTTCAATATGGCGTGGTGATAGCAGCGCACGTTCGAGCAATAATCTGCCGTCACCAAATGCCGCTTTGGCTTCCTGGTGCGCCCCCTCAAGTGCGCGCTGTAACTCGCTGCCCTCTTGTACAAGGCGTATGCCACGGCCGCCGCCACCGGCGCTGGCTTTGATCATGATTGGCCAGCCGAGTGCTTCCGCATCATGGACTAATTTTTGCAGATCGTCGCTTGCTGTCCCGGTACCCGCCAGCACTGGAATACCACAGCGTTTTGCCTGCGCTCTGGCTTGCGCTTTATCGGCCATGATGCGCATCGCAGCGACCGACGGCCCTACCCAGACCAAGCCAGCCTGAATAACAGCCTCAGCAAACTCCGGGTTTTCAGATAAAAACCCATATCCGGGGTGAATGCTATCTGCACCGCTTGCTTGTGCAGCGCGCAGTATTTTTTCGATGCTGAGATAGCTATCAGCGGCGCTGCTACCGCCAATCGCTACCGCGTGATCACAGTGCGACAGGTACGGCGCATCATGGTCAGCCTCGGAAAACACAGCAACTGTTTGCAGCCCCATTGCTTTTGCACTGCGAGCGATCCGTACAACGATTTCGCCGCGATTAGCAATGAGCAGTGTGTGCATATGATGGCGTGCTTGGTAATGATGCAGTCTATGGGCAAGCTAGCGGCGGCCCGGTAAGGTGTGCATATATTTGCTGATAATGCCAAGCATGACTTCATCAGCGCCGCCACCGATCGAGGCCAGCCGGCCATCTCTGAATAAACGAGAAACCGGGTTATCCCAGGTGTACCCCATGCCACCCCAGAACTGCAGGCAAGCATCAGGTACACGGCGTAGCAATCGACCCGCTTTCAGCTTGGCCATAGAGGCCCATTCGGTTACATCTTCACCATCAACATAATGCCGGGTTGCCATGTAGGTGAGCGCTCGTAAACTTTCAACTTCGGTTTTTAATTCAGCCAAGGTGAAATGGACGACTTGATTATCCAGAACCGATTGACCAAATGCTTGCCGCTCGCGTGTGTAGGTAATAGTTTGCTCGATGCAGTTGGTGAGGCTTTGGATCGCATTAGCGGCAGCCCACAGGCGCTCTTCCTGGAATTGCATCAT
>SXGQ01465104.1_pt1 | contig 17368 bp, 15 predicted proteins | sample 3178371 | NCBI WGS metagenome assembly SXGQ01 (sample SAMN11356859, study PRJNA531348) | freshwater metagenome | isolation source: freshwater sample F1-20 | place: China: Fuxian Lake, Yuxi | collected 2017-12-25 | reverse complement strand
CGCGAGCATGGCCGGGGTCGCCGCGAGGAGACCCGCGGCGGCGCCGAACTCGTCGAGGAGCGCGGTGGCGAGCGCAGGATCGCCGATCGCGAGGGCGAGCAGGTCGGTGTCGCCGAGGGCTTCGGGACCGAGTCGGCTGTAGGAAGTGGGGTCGAGGGTCATGCGGGGCCGGCTCAGCAAGGCGCGTGCCGGAGCGGGCGTTGCGACGGGGCGAGCGTCACCCGGCGTTTTCCCCACTCCCCGTCCCGCCGGCCGACGGACGTCCGTCACATTCGCCGTCGCCGTGGTGGCGGCCGGCGGCGGGTCCAACCTCCCGGTAGGAGCCGCCGCTGTGCCCCATCCGAAGCAGCCACACCCCGAAGTGGCTTCGTGCAGCAGGACCGGCCACAGCGGTGCACCGTCGCGTCAGCTTAGTAGATTCCGATCTCCGAGCCCCCCCTGATACTCCTCATCCAGCCCCCGAGCCGCGAGCAAGGCAAGCTCATCTACCCGCCTCTCGGGCTCCTCGCGGTGGCCGCGCTGCCCGAGAGCCACGGCATCCCGATCCGCATCCTCGACGCCAACGTGCTCGGACAGGAGGAGGTGGAGCGGGTCATCCGCACGTCCAATCCGAAGATCGTGGGGATCACCAGCTTCACCGGCCCGATGCTCAGGGGCGCGCTCGAGCTTGCGGACTACACGCGGAAGCACACGAACGCCACCATCGTGTGGGGTGGCGTGCACGCGAGCATCCTCCCAGAAGAGACGCTGGCCAACGAGTCCGTGGACGTGGTGGTGATGTTCGAGGGAGACCTCACGTTCCTCGAGCTGATCGCCAACCTCGACAGCCTCGAGAAGGTCGCCGGCATCATGTACAAGAAGGACGGCAAGGTCTTCAAGAACCCGCGCCGAGCCCTGATCCCTGACCTCGGGGTGCTGCCGCCGATGCCGTGGCACCTCGTGGACGCCGAGGCCTACGTGATCCCCTGGGCGCAGGCCGAACGCACCTTGCCGATCATCTCGTCGCGCGGCTGCCCCTACCGGTGCACCTTCTGCTACAACCTCGTCTTCAACGACCAGTCGTGGCGGCCGTTCCCGCTCGCCCGGGTGCAGAACGAGATCGACACGCTCGCCACGCGCCACAAGCTCGATGGCATCCGTCTCGACGCCAGCGACCTGTTCATCGGCCCCGGCGCCGCCGGCCGCGCGATGTCGCTGGACATCGTGAGGCATGCGCACACCAAGGGCCTGAAGTGGGCCGTCCAGGTCCGGACCAACCAGATCGACGAGAAGCTGTTGCACCAGTTCAAGGACCTGGGCTGCAACTACATCTTCTACGGCATCGAAAGCGGCTCGAAGCGCATCCTGAAGGAAATCTACAAGGACATCCGGGTCGACAACATCCGCAAGGTGGTCAACCTGACGAACCAGCTCGACATCAAGTGCGCCGCCGGCGTGATGTACGACTTCCCTGGCGAGACGCTCGACGAGTTCCGCGAGACGGTGGACCTCTTCAAGGAGACCTCGATCCTCGTGCGCTTCTCGGCCTTGCAGCCGTACCCGGGCACGCCGATCTACGACTACGTTCGCCAGCACAACCTGATCGAGTTCCCCACGGACACCCTGGGCTGGACCACCTTCGACTACAACCACCCGCATGGGCTGTCGAACATCCCCGGCGTGAAGGGGCGGGCCGCGGAGTGGAACCTCAAGTACAACTACGGCCACAACCTGCTCGTCACTCTCAAGCGCCGCGACTGGTTCTTCCTGAAGACGATGACGGAGAGCTTCGTGGACTACTGGCGCCAGGAACACAAGTCCTTCTTCGGTGGGAAGAGTTTCGAGCTGAACTACTGACGCGGGCAGCCGGTGCCGCCACGGGCGCCCCCCGCTCAGGCACCGTCCCCGACCAAACGCGACAGGAGGGGCCGAGGGCGAGCGGTTAGCCTCCGCGAATGTGGAAGACGCTGTACCAGCCCGAGAACTCCCAGCTCTCGATCAACACGTGGGGCGTGCTCGTCACCCTCGCGTTCGCCGCGGCGGCCTGGGTGGTGCACCATCGCACCCGCAAGGTTGGCATCGACCCCGACAAGATGGTCTGGCTCTACCTGATCGCGATTGTCGGCGGCCTCGCCGGTGCCCGCCTCCTGCACTTCACGATGGCCACCCCCGAAGCGTTCTTCAAGGACCCGCTCATCTACTTCCGGATCTGGGAAGGGGGCTTCGCGCTCTACGGCGGGCTCCTCGCGGCGGGATTCGGCGGCGTCGCCTACGGCTTCGCCCGGGGCATCAACGTCTGGAAGATGACCGACGCGGTCTTTCCCGCCGTGCTCCTCGGCGTCTCCATCGGGCGCGTGGGCTGCTTCTTCGCCGGCTGCTGCCACGGGTCGGTGGTCGAGCTTCCGGCGGACGCCATCGCGCTTTTCCCGGAGTCCTTCAGCGGCGGCCAGCTCTGGCTGGTGCCCCACGCCCCCTTTCTCCTGGAGCTGACCCACAACGGCGTCGGCAAGAACGAGGTCGTGGTGATGGCCACCCAGCTCTACGAGACCATCGTGACCGGCGGCATCTTTCTCGCCATGTCCTGGCTCTGGCACCACCGCCGTTTCGACGGGCAGGTCTTCGGCATCTCCCTCATGCTCTACGCGATCTGGCGGCCCATCAACGAGATGATCCGCGGCGACGACGTGCGTGGGCTGGACCACCTCACCTTCCTGCCGGCGAGCTGGCCGGTGCACACCACCTCGCAGGCCATCAGCCTGCCGGTGTTCGCGATCGGGCTCATGATCGTGATCTTCCGCTTCAACCGCGGCGTGGCCCCCGAGACCCCCTTCCAGCCCACCGCCGACGAGGTCGTCGAGGGCTCCGCCCCTCGGTTCTGACGCTCAGCGGGCGGATTCCCGCCCCAGCCATTCTCCGATGAAGGGGAATACGTCGCGCTCGGCGTCTTCCCCCAGACCCAGGTCGAGGTGGCCGTAGTCGGGGAGCTCCACGTACTGGGCCTCGCCCTTGTGGCCTTCGGCCCAGGGCCGCACGAACTCCGGCTGGCCGGCGAGGTCCGCCGAGCCCGCGATGGCGAGTACCGGAACCGTGGTCTCGTGAAAGACCTCCGTCCAGTCCACCTTGCCGTCGGCACTCTCGAAGCGTTCGCGGGTGAGCATTCGCCCGAACTGCTGCATCTCCTGGCGGGACATGGGCGAGACGATGTTCCGCAGCATCCTGCGCTCGGTGTCGCCGTGGAAGTGAGCGGGATTGTACAGGAGCTGGTGAATCTTTCGCGGGACCACGCCGCCCGCCGAGGCGGCCAGCTGCGCACCGGCCGGGGAGTCCACGTAGAGGAGCCCCGCCCCCGCGAGGCCCATGCCCACCCTTGCCGCCTCGATCATCGGCGCGTCGCGCCGGAAGGTGGCTGGGCTGCCCACCATCACCATCGCCGAGAGGGAGTCCGCACCGCCCTCCACCGCGTAGATGGCACCCACCATGCCGCCCATCGAGTGGCCCACGTAGCCGACCCGTTCCGCACCGGTCACCCGACGGATGAACGCCACGGCGGCAGCCACATCGTGGCGGCCGTAGTCGTCCACCGTCCAGCCGCTCACCTGCCAGGCGCCGTCCGGGGTGTACTGGGCGTTGCCGTGCCCGCGAAGGTCGAGGAGCCAGGGGTCGAACCCGGCATCCACCAGCCAACGGGCGAGCGAGTGGTCGGCGTCGAGGTCCCAGAAGCGGTGGTTGCTGGACACACCGTGCACGAGCAGAACGGGGCGACCGCGACCCGGATGGTGGTGCAGCGCGATGGTGGCGCCGTCCGCCGTCTCGATGTGTTGGTCGGTGGCAAGCGGACAGTTGCGCACATCGGCCGGGGACGAAGGTTCGCAGCCGATCACGAGGAGGAGGACGACGGACACCGCCGTTCCCTAACCGCGGCCCGTGCGGCTCGGCGGCCTTCGCGGGACGCGGTAGGGGGCTGTCCGAGCCCGGGTTCCCGATGCTGTTTGCCCTTCTCTCCCTCGCCCATGCGGTCACGCTCGAAGAGGCGTGGGCCGCCGCCGATCAGGGTGGGGTCGACACCCAGCTCGTCGAAGAGCAGTACAACGCCGCGCGCACGCTCACGGGCGCCGCCTGGTCGCTGGTCTCGCCGAAACTCATGCTCCGTGGCAACTACACGCTCAACGACGAGGAGCTCTTGTTCGACAGCAGCGCCCTGGTCCCCGAGAACCTCGCCGGCCTGATGGGCGAGACCGAGCCCATCGTGCTGCAGAAGAAGTCCTTCTTCGACGCCAACGCCTCCGTCATCCAGCCCCTCTTCTCCGGGCAGGCGCCGCCGCTGTTGCGCGCGGCCTACGGGGAGGTGGCCGCCGCGAAGGAGGACCTGCGCGGCCACCGGGGCGCGCTACGGCTCGGCGTGGCGCGGGCGTACTGGGGGGTGCTCCTCGCGCGGGAGGGCGTTCTCATTGCCACCGAGGCGCTCTCGAGCGCGCAGAAGCACCGGAAGTTGGCCGACACCGCCGCCGACATCGGCCTCGCCGCCCCCACCGCGCGCCTCCAGGCCCAGATCGCCGAGTCCCGCGCCGACCGTGAGCTCGCCAGCGCCATCGAAGGCAAGGTCACCGCCGAGCAGGCCTTCGCGCGGCTCACCGGCCTGCCGCCCGAGGAGGCGGTGCAGCTCCCCCCGGCACGCACGCTACGGTGGCAAGGGGTGGAGGACGCGATCGCCGAGGCTGGCGGCGCCCGGCCCGCCATCCGCGCCGCCGAGACGCGCGCCACCGCGGCCAGCGCCCAGTCCCTGGCCCGCACCCTCGCCTGGCTACCCGAGGTCAACGGGCGCTTCACCTACGTCTGGACGGAGAACGTCTCCGCGTTCAGCGAACGCGATGAATTCTGGATGATCGTGGTGGAGGGTGAGTGGTTGCTGTGGGATGGGGGCTACCGCCTGAGCGAGCAGGCCAAGGCCGCCGCCCAGAAACGAATGGCTCGGCTCGCCCACACCCGCGCCACCGACGAGGCCGAGGCCGAGGTGCGTCCGCTTTGGGAGCAGCACGCGCGCGCGGAGAAGGCGCTCGGCACGGTGGAGCACGAGCACGAACTTGCCAGGGAGAACCTTCGCCTTACCGAAGTGGCCTGGGAGTCCGGCGCCTTGAAGTTCATCGAACTCGAAGACGCCCGACTCGGCGAAAAGGCAGCCCGGCTCGGTGTGCTGCAGGAGCGCATGAACGCCCACCTCGCCGCCCTCGGCCTGGAAGTCGCCGTCGGCGCCCTGTGATCCCCCGTCTCGGACGCACCCTCTTGCCCGAGAGGCATCGTTCGCCGCCGGTGGCCCCCCCGGCCCACGGGAATTAGCCCCCCCCACATGGACCGTTGGCCGGACTTCGAGCTCGAACGCCTGGAGACCGTGCTCGTCCGGGCGGAGCTTCAGGAGCAGCGGCTCATGGCGGCGGGGGACTTCCCGGGGGTGGTGAACCACCTCCTGCGCTCCGCCTCGGCCGCCAGCCTCGCCGATCGGGAGCCCGAGGGCCTCGCCTTCGTGGCCCGCAGCGCCGTGCGCACCATGGAATGGGTCCGCGCCGCCCGTGCCGCGAAGACCAAGCCCTCCACCTTCGCGGATCTCGCGTTCACCCGCGGCTGGCTGGCCGCGGCGATCACCCCGCCTCCCGGCTTCGAAGAAGCCGCCGGTCACGTGCTCGCCATGACCGGCTGGCAGCCCGCCGGCCCCGTCCACAATGCCCGCGCGGTGGCCGCCCTCATGGTGGGCGATCACGCCGACGCCGAGCTCTCGGTCGCGCGCATGGACCTCGCCGACGCCGGCCTCGGCGCGCCCTTCAAGCGGTTCGCCATCGCGCTCCTCGGTGCCGATACCGAGGGGATGCTCAAGGCCACGAACGCCTGGCTCCGCGAGAAGATGGACGCCACCATGACCCACGAGTGGGGCGCCTACAATGAAGTTCCGATCGAGGTGAGCGGTGCGCTCGCCCTCGCCGCCGTCGCTGGGCGGCCCTTGTTCCTCCCCAGCAACCGGGTGCTCACCCGGTTCCGCGCCTGAGCGCGGTCCGGGCGCGGCGAGCTCGGGAGGCCGGCCGATGAAGCTGCTGTACGGTGTGGTCGGGGAGGGCATGGGGCACGCGACCCGCTCGCGGGTGGTGCTCGAACACCTCCTTCGGGCTGGCCACGAGCTGCAGGTGGTGGTGAGCGGGCGCGCCTTCGCCTTCCTTCGCGATCGTTTCGCCCAGCACGCCCGCATCACCGTCACCGAGATCACCGGCCTGCACATGACCTACGAGGGCAACTCCCTCGCCCTGGCCCGGAGCGTGGCCGAGAACCTCGGCAAGGCGCCCACCTCGCTGCTGCGCAACCTCGCCACCTGGCTGCGGATGGACTTCGAGGCCGACGCGGTCGTCAGCGACTTCGAGAGCTGGGCCTTCTTCTACGGGCTCAATCACCTCAAGCCGGTCATCAGCATCGACAACATGCAGGTGATCCACCGCTGCGAGCACCCCGACGCCATCACCGAGGATCCCCAGTTCCGGCTCGCCCGTGCGGCGGTGAAGGCCAAGCTTCCCGGCGCCCACCACTACCTCGTCACCACTTTCTTCCGGCCGCCGCTCCGCAAGGAGCGCACCACGCTGGTGCCGCCGATCCTGCGCCCGGAGATTCTCGCGGCCCGTCGCGAGCCCGGCAAGCACGTGCTCGTCTACCAGACCGGCACCAGCAACGAGGTGCTCATTCCCGAGCTCCAGCGCCTCCCCTTCGAGTTCCGGCTCTACGGGATGCGGCGCAACGAGCAGTGCGGGAACGTCCGGCTCTGCGACTTCAGCGAGTCGGGCTTCATCGAGGACCTCCGCACCGCGCGGGCCGTGGTGGCCGGAGGCGGCTTCTCGCTCATGAGCGAGGCGGTGCACCTCGGTGTGCCCATGTTTGCCGTGCCGCTCGAGGGGCAGTACGAGCAGGAGCTCAACGCCCGCTACCTCGCGATGCTCGGCTACGGCGGCTTCGCCGAACGGTTCGACGCCGACCGCATCGGCGCCTTCCTCGAAGGGGCGCCCGAGTGCACCGGCTACGTGCCACGCGACAACGGGGAGCTCTTCGCCCGGCTCGACGCGCTCCTCGCCGACCTCGCGCGCTGAGCGTCAGTCGCAGCTGTAGTCGGTCACCGTGAGCTCATCGATGCGGTGTTCGTTGGTCTCGCCGCCGGTGCCGGCCGTGAAGCCGACCCAGGCCGAGAAGGCGGTGAAGCCCGCCACGTCCTGGTCGATGTAGACCACGCTGTCGATGGCCACCCGCACGCGCGGTGCCAGCACGCTCACCTCCACGTAGTGCCAACCGCTGTCCTCCATCTCGGGGAGCGTGGCCCAAGCGGTGTAGCCGTCCACATCCCCGTCGAAGGTGAAGGCCACGTGATCCTCGCTCGTGGGGTCGGCCTCCGGATTGTAGTAGGTGTCGATCTCGATCGACCAACCCGGGAGCGCGGGACCGGAGGTGCAGGCCGCGTCGCCGCCGTAGCCGATGCCGCAGCCGGTCCCGCCGAGGAAGCCGGAGGCCCGGGCGATGTCCAGCGCGGTGAGGGAGAGGCCATCCGCGCCGGTACCGCCCCCGATGTACACGTAGAAGGCGATGTCGACGTTGTCGCCGTTGACGCTCGTGGAGGTTTCGAACGCCGATCCCACCTGGTTCTGCGACGCCGGGGTGAGGAGCAGGTTGGCGTTACTCGCGTCCCACGCCGCTGCGCCCTCGTAGTGCCAGCTGGCCAGGGAAAGCGCGTCGTAGGCGTAGGCGCCATCGAGGCAGGTGGACACCGACGTGGTCGTCTCTTCCCCGCAGGAGTCCGTCGCGCTCAACGAGACCACCTGCGGCCCGGTGCTGCGCCCTGCGGCGGGCCAGACAAAGCTCGCGCTCCCGTCGCGCTCGGCCCGCCCATCCCAGAGCGTCCCGTCCACGCTCGCGGCCCACTCCACGAGCAGGTCGCCCGCCGCGTCCTCGGCGTCGGACACCGTGCCCTCGAGGGTGAGGTCCACCCCTTCGGCGACGACCTCGTCGGCGTAGGGCGCGCCCACGGTGACCACCGGGGGCTCGTTCGCGACGGCACTCAGCGGCACCACGAGACGCGAGTCTTCATCGTTGGAGAGCACCACCAGCTCGGCCTCGCCATCCCACCCCGAAAGCCCCACCAGCGTGCTCTCCCCGGAGCTGAGCGAGAGCGGCAGCGTGGGGATCGAGCTGAGACTCCAGCCCTCGCCCTCCACGCGGATCTGCTCGATCCGCAGCGTGCCTTCGCCCACGTTCTCGAGCAGCACGTCGCGGTCGGCGGCCTCGCAGAGACCGGTGAGCGCGAGCGCGTCGGGATCGGCCACGAGCTCGGGACGACCCTCGCCCACCGGATCCTTCTCGTTGTTTAAGCCGTAGTCCGAACAGCCGATGAAAAGCAGGGACAGGGTCGCACGCATACCGTGATCCTACCCTCATGACCGACCTCCCGGCCGCCGATCGCTCCGCCATGCTCTCCGATTCGCTCCGAAACGCCGACCGCGCGCTGAAATCGCTGCAAAGCCTCCCGGGCGTGGGCCCCTCGATCGCAGGCGACCTCGCCCGCCTCGGCTACCGCGAGCCCGAAGACCTCTGCGGCGAGAACCCCGACCAGATGTTCAACCGGCTGCAGCGCATGACCGGCCTGCGCCAGGACCCCATGGTACTCGACGCCTTCCGCTGCGCGGTCCACTCGGCGAGCTCACTCGAGCACCACCCGGAGCTGGTGAAGCCGTGGGTGTGGGCGCGTATCCGTGCCACACACACCGAGTTGGCCCTCGAAGAGGTGGGCTGAGAACGCTCCCTCACCTCCGTGGGGCTGGCTCGCCGCCACCTCCCGGTGGCCGGGCAGGGGCCGCTCCGGGCGCTGATCAGCGCGCCGCCACCGTCTTCCGCCGGGGAGCACGCCGCTCCGGCGCGCTCTTGTCGGGGCTCACGAGCACCGCGACCGCCTCGGCGAATGGGCTGTTCGGGTCCATGTCCCAACGCTCCATGCGCTCAAAACGCCAGCCGGCGCCGATCCAACGCGACATCTCGCGGGCCATCGCCGGGGGGTTGCTGCCCTGGAGCGCCACGCGCCGCGGGTTGAGCCCCTGGACCGAGGAGACCACGCGAGCACCGAGCTCCTTGCGCCCGGTGTCGATCCACACGAGCGGCCGCCGGCCCATGAGCCGGGGCTGCACGTCCTCGATGGCCTCGGGCCAGGAGTGGGGGCCGAACTCCGCCGGAACGCGGTTGAAGGAGGCGTTCTCCACGGCGCGGGCGCGGAGGCGGTCGTCGGTCTCGAGGCCGAAGGCCCAACCGGAAGCCTGCGCGAGCGCCATCGTCCGCGCGCCGATGTGGGCGCCCACGTCGAGCACCGCGTCACCCTTCTCAACGCCGAGGAGCCGCGGCGCGGCTTCGAGCAGGGAGGCGAAGGCGGGCAGGTGCCGGGGAAGGTGCTCCTCGGTGCCCATGCGGATGCGGAGACCGTTCGCCGTCCAATCCAGGTGGTCCCCGCCGTAGAGCCGCTGCCAGCCGAGCCCGAGGCGGTCCGCCTCGACGGGGTACTCGGCCACCACCCCGCGCAGCTCCACCAGCGTGGTGGCCAACGAGGCCGCCCAGGCCGCCGCAGCCGGGGCGAAGGCGGGGAGGCGCACGCCGACGAGCAGCTCATCGCCGACCTGGCGGGCACGAAGACCGAGCACGGCACCCGAGGTGGGCACGCCGCTGTTTCGAAGTGAGGTGGCCGCGGCGCCCATGAAGCTGTGCAGCAAGGGGGTGAGTTTTTCGCAGGTGGGGATCGCCACGAGGCCATCCCCTTCGCGGCCGCCTACGCCAACGCGCGGGAGGCCCCGGTCGCTTTCCCCCCACTGGACCCGAACCTCGCTGAGCAGGCCCTCCACGCGGTGCAGCGGCCCGGCTTTCGCCTGGATGCCCACGTCCCGGAACGCCTCGTTCCACAGGCTCTCGTGCGCTTCGTACTGGCCACGCACGCTCAGGTGCATCCACGGACACCCGCCGCACGGCCCCCACTTCTCACAGGTGGGCAGCACCCGATCGGGGTGGGGCCGATCGGCCGGGGCGAGCGCACGGGCGCGCACCTGGGCGCCCTGACGCCCGAAGACCCGCGCCTTCACCGGCTCGCCGGGGATTCCGCCGAAGACCGCGAGCTGCTGCCCGTCTCCCCGGACGTAGGCCTCGCCCCGGCTCAACCACCCGTCGGGCACGACTACATGAACGTCCGGCTTCATGGCTGGCGAGCTATCACGAACGTCGACCGGATCGCGGCCGTGCGCACGGTCGCGCTCGCGCGGGATACGGCACGCCGGTGCATCGCTCATGGCTGCTCCTCCTGATCGCCGGCCCGCCGTGGGTATTTTCCCTCGGCGCGGGCGCCGCGCACGCCACCACCGTCGAGGCCCCCCCCTCGCCCGCCCCCGAGGAGGCGGCCCCCACGGGGACCGTGCTGGCCTTCGCAGGGGAGGTCCCAGCGGGCTGGGCGCGCAAGGGCGTGGTGCTCGCGCACAAAGAGGTCGTGGTGGTGGGCGACGACTCCGGGAAGGTGAGCCTCTTGTGCACGCCCATGCAGGCGGCGGACGGCCCTGTGGAAGCGAGCGTCACCCGTGCGTTCGTGCTCCCCGAAACGGAGGCGGGCACCTGGAGCCGCATCGAGGCCCGCAGCTTCGGTGCCAACACGCAGGCCCTCCCCGGCGCGAAGCCTCGGCTGTTGCAGGCCATCTCCCGGGGCGCCGCGATGAGCACGGTGCCGCTGTCGTTCACGCCCGCCGAAGGGGCGGCCTTCTGGCGAATCTGCGTGAAGACCGGCGGGAACGCGAAGGGGAGCACGGTGGTGAAGGAAGTCCGGGTCCCCTGACCGGCCCGGCGGCTACCAGTCGGCGATCTGGGCGTCCATCCACGCGAGGCGCCGGGTGATCCACTCCCGCACCTTCGTGTCCTCGTCCGCGTAGCTCTCGACCTCGTAGAAGTAGCCGCCGTAGTTGATGGTCTCGATGGGCCACACCGCGTCGTTGCGCTCGATGGCGGGCCCGAGGATGGCCTGCAGGGCGTCGATGCGGGCGGGCCACGCCGCGTCGGCGAGGGGGCCCGCCCGCAGCTCGGCCCAACGGTCCACGAGGAGCGCGGAGAACTCCGGGTCCTCCGCCATCCAGGCCCACAGCGACGGACGGTAGCCGATCCACACGTCGTGACGCGCGTAGGAGCCATCCCCATAGTAGGGGAACTGCCCGAAGGTCATGTCGAGGTCCCAGGGCAGGAAGTGCACCGTGCCACCGGTGTCCTGCCAGGCGCGCATGCTGGTGTAGAAGGCGTCCTCGTTCTTGAAGAACTCCTCCACGAGCACGGCGTTCACCGCGCTGTCGAGGTCCACGAAGTCCGACACGGGCACCCCGAGGTACACCCCCCGCTCCCACGCCGCGAAACGCTCCCAGATCGCGGTCTCCTGCAGGTCGGGCAGGGTGTCGGAGGCGGGGGAGACGAGCTTCCAGCACCCGTAGGTCACCGCGTTGTCGTAGAAGCACTCGTGGTCGGTCTGGGTCACCACGAAGGCGTCGCCGGAGACGGCGCCGTCGTCGATGTCGATGCGGTCGTCGTCGCGCTCGATGCGCTCCACGAGCGCGTGCACCCCGAAGTAGGCGCCGTTGAGGGTGAGCTCGCACAGCGCGGACTCGGCGGCTGGCTCGCCGAGCGCGCGGAGCAGGTCGTAGCCGAGCTTGTCGCGGACGAGCAGCCGGTCGTAGTAGAGCCCGTCCACCACCCAGTCCCGCTCGGCCCCCATGCCGAGCAGGTTCACCGCCTCCGGGAGTTCCACGGCGTAGCCGGGCTTGGCTACCCGCGAGGAGCTGCGTCCGCGGATCCACACCTCGGCATCCCCCGCGTACTGCTCGACCCCATCCGCATCCAGGACGGTGAACCGGGCCGGTACGGCGACGTCGTAGGCGGGTGGGTCCGCCCAGCTCAGGGACAGGGCGCAGAGCCGCTCCGTGTCGGGCCCCTCCGCCGGTGCCTCGCCCCCCGAGGGCAGCTCCGTTCCGTCGCTGCCGCTGTCGGCCGCGTCCCGCCCCGCGAGGGTGAGCCGCGAGGTGGGCGTGCACGCCGCCAGCGCGGCGAAGCCGAGGATCGCGGCGCGTAGGCCCATCGGGGGATCGTACCCCGATTGCGCCCCGGTGCGCGGCGAAGGCGCCCACCCCGAGGTGGGGCGGACGCGCACCGGCCCGAACCGCCCCCCTACTCCCAGGCCTCCGGGTCCGAAGGGTAGCCGAGCGCCGCGCGCGTCTCGGCCACCAGCGGCTGCGCGCACACCGGCTCCAGCGTGCCGATCCGATCGAACCACCGCCGGTGGCGCGGCTGGGCCGTGGCCATCACCGAGGGAAGACCCGGTCCGAACGCGGCGACGAGCGCGTCGGCGTCGGGCAGACCGAGCCAGGCGGCGAGGGCGCACAGGGCGGGTTCCTGCCGCGACGGGGGGCCGAGCACGTCCTCGAACCGCAGCGAGAAACGATCGACGGGGTCGAAATCGAGCAGGGCGCGATGCGCGCTGGCCCACTGGAAGGCGCAGACGTCGGGGAGCGGGGCGCTCCGGTAGGCCTCCCAGCCGGGGGGACGGTCGAACTTCCACCAGCGGTCGCCACCGGAGACCTCGCCGGTGTAGCCGCGGATCTGCAGCCCGCCAACGTCGTGGCTGTGAAAGCCGGGGTAACGCCAGCCGTCCACGAGGCCGTTGATGCTCGCCGCCGGGTTCCGGGTGAGGTGGAGGACCCGGAGGCGCGCGTTGGGAAAGAGTCGGGCGAGCCAGCCGAGGCGGTAGGCGTTGCTCGGCGTCTTGATCACCAGGGGTAAGCTGCCGAGTTCGTGGGCGGTCGCGTGGCACCAGGGCACGGGGAGCACGAAGGGCGGCTCCTCCACGAGCACGTCCGGGAGGAAGTCGCCCGCCGGGCCGAGGCCTGCCACCCGCGCCCGGTCGAGGTCGTAGACCGCCGGCCGCATGTCTGGCCAGCGGGCGCACAACCGACGGAAAAGGGGCGGGTAGAAGTCGGCGGCGCCCACCCAGGCGCCGACCGGCCAGCCGCGTTCGTGGAGGGCGGTGAGGGTGGCCGCGACGTCGCCCTCGACCGCCGACCGGTCGATGCGCAACCCGGGCCACTGGAGCACGAGCCGCGCGCAGATCTCGGCGGAAAAGGCGGGCACATCGCCGGAGTCCAGCGTGGGCGCCAGACGGCCGCAATCCGCGCCGAGCAGCGTGGAGAGCCCGGGCGGGATGGGCGTGTCGGCGGCGATCGCATCGCTGGGGCCCCCGTCGACACCGCACAGCCGCAACTGGGGGTTCATCTCGGCGCGCAGATGAAGGAGTCCCGGCACCCGCCGCAGCACCTCGGCGAAGATCGAGCTGCCGCCGCGCGAGCTCGAGCCCACCACCACCACCTCGCGGGCAAGGGCGCATACGTCGGGCGCCGGCAGCCCGGCCCGCGCGGCGAGGTACCGTTCCCGCACGGCGCGGTGATCAGCGACCAAGCAGCACCAACCGCAGCCGGATCTGCCACATCAGCCAGTAGCGGCGGCGGCGCCGGGCCACGTTGCGATCCTTGCGGCCCGAACGCAGCTCCACGCGCAACCAGAGGAGATCGTCGCGAAGGCTCCAGGCCAGCTCGCGCAGCCACTGGCGCCACCCCGAGCGGGCTGGGCGCGCCGGCAGGTCGAGCGGGTACCCCAGCTGGGTGAGCATCGCGCCGGCCACCTCCTCCACGTCGCCGATCTCCGCCTCGTCGAGGTCGCGGCGGTACCGACGGAGACGACTGACCTGCATCGGCGCGGCGGTGTTCGCCCAGGACTCGGACAGCGCCGCGGACCGCGAGGCCTCCTCCTTCTCGAACCAGCGGAGCATGCCTGCTTCGAAGGGCTCGCCGAGGAAGTCGCAGATCCGGCGCACGCTGGACTCGGGCTCGGCCACGAGCTCCTCGTAGCGCACGCGCAGCATGTCGGGCCCCTCCGTGGCCAGCGCAGCTCCCTGCTGCCGCGCCCACAGCCGCGCGCTCAGCGCGGGGGTGAAGGCCGAGAACACCGACTCCTTCGCGGAGGCGGCGACGTCCCGCGCGTCGCGGAAGAGCCAGAGGAACCGGGCGCCGGGGCAGAGGGCGCGCAAGGTCTCCACGTGGTCGACCATGAAGGTGCTCTTGCAGCCCCACCGGCCCTCGCCGGCCTGTTCGCGGAGGAGCTCGTGCACGGCGAGGTACACCCCGAAGACCGAGCGCTGCGGCGCACGGGCGAGCACGGCCTCGGACGCGGGAGTCCACGGCCAGGGGTGGATGTGGGCGTCGACGAGCGCGAGCATGTCGCCGACCAGGGCCGCGAAACGCCGATCGTCGGCGAGGTCGCCGTACAAGGACTGCAAGGGCAGGAAGTAGCGGACGAGGTGCGGCGGATGGGGAACGACGATGCCGGAGTGCGCGTCGAGGATGAGCCGGAGCAGGTTGGACCCCGACCGCTCGGTGCCGATGATGAACAGGGGGGCGGCCACGCCGGGGGAGCTTCACACGGCGGGCAGCCGGTGGCGACGTGGTACGCTCCGCGCATGAGCGTCACGCTCCTGCGGGAGGAACTCCGGGCAAGCGGCCTCAATGCCTGGGGAGTGGCCGACGCAGCCCGTTGGGACGAGACGGCCGGCCCGGACCGGCAGAGCCGGGCGCTCCTCCCCGGCGCCCGCTCGATCCTCGTGGTGGGGAGCGGCGGCGGGGAGCTGTGGACGCAGCTGCTCGACGAGCTGCGGGCCGATCCGCTGCGCCTCGCCGAAGAGGCCCACCCCCTCGACGCCTTCGTGGCTCGCCGGGTGCTCGCGGCCGACGCCCACCTCGGTGCGGCTCCCCGCCGCTGGTTCTTCGCCGCCGCCACCGCCGAGCTCCACCTCGACTTCCGGGTGCTCGCCGATCTCGCGGGGCTCGGCCGCCGCTCGCGGCTCGGCCTGCTCTTGCACCCCGAGTACGGCGTCTGGCTCGGGCTGCGGGCCGCCTGCTTCCTCACCGAGCCGATCGCCCCCACCGGCCCCGTCGCCGGCGACCCCTGCGAAGGCTGCGGCGCGCCCTGCGTGTCGGCCTGTCCCGGCGGCGCGTTCCCCAGCGGTCACTGGCAGGTCGACCCCTGCGCCGCCTTCCACGTGACGTCCTCCGCCTGCGCGTCCTCCTGCGCTTCCCGCTCGGCCTGCGTGGCCGCCCCGGAGCACCGATACGGTCCGGACGAGATGCTCTACCACTACGATCGGCAGCACGGCCGCGGCCGGCTCCGGGAGCTCGTCGGGCTGCCCGAAGCCGAGGACGGTTACGAAGGCGTGGGCCCCCACTGGCAGACGTGGCGCCGCCGGGTGCGGGTCCACGGGGAGGCGACGTCCTAGATGGGTTGGCTTCGGCGCACCTGGCTCACCGTGGCGAGTGAGCTGGCCTGGAGGATTCCCGGCCGGCCTCAACGCCTGCTCGCTGCGTTCGCGCTCGCCGAGCGCGGCAGCATGCTCGACATGCTCTCCGCAGTGGAGCACACCCAACGGCGTGAGCTTCGCCGGAAGTACTTCCGGCACGCGCTCGACGAAGCACGCCACGCCACGCTGTTCGCCGGGCGGGTGCGGGCGCTCGGCGCGGTCGGGCGGGCGGAAGCGGCGCTGGAGGACAGCGGGCAGCTGGTGGACGCAGGCATCGTGGGCGGGAAGACCCTGTTCGAGCGGCTCGGCGAGGAGGAATTTCTCTCGTTCGTCTACGTGGCCGAGGCCGATGCCGTCGAGCAGTTCGAGGTCTACCTGCGTCGTCGCCTTCCGGACCCAGAGACCTGCGCCACCCTCTCGCGCATCCTGAAGGATGAGGTGTTCCACGTCAGCTACTCCCGCGCGGAGGTGGAGCGCGCCGCCGCGGCGGGTCGCCCCATGGCGAGGAGCATCTCCAGGCACCGCTGGCAGCGGATCTGGCAGGGCTGGCTGCGCTTCAGCCGGGACTTCGGCGCGGTGATGTCGAGCCTCTGGCTCGGCGTGGTCTATGCGCTGGTGGTCGGGCCCTTCCGCCCCTTCGCCCGGCTCGAACCCGGCGGCTGGCAGGCCCCCGAGCGCGGTCTCAGCACGCTCGAAGCGGCGCGTCGGGAGAGCTGAGGTGTCGACCTGGGTGCTGGGCGTCAGCGGGCTCTACCACGACGCGGCCGCGGTCCTGCTCCGCGACGGGTGCATCGTCGCCGCGGCCCAGGAAGAACGGTTCTCGCGGCTCAAGCAGGACCCCGCCCTGCCGGTGCGCGCGGCCCGCTACTGCCTCGAAACCGCCGGGATCACCGCCGCGGAGCTGGACTGGCTGGTCTTCTACGAAAAGCCGCTCCGCAAGTTCGAGCGCATTCTCAGTACGGCCGTCGCCACCTTCCCGCGTTCCTGGCTGAGTTTCCCACGCCAGATGCACGCCTGGCTGGGCGATCGGCTCTGGCTGCGTTCCAGCCTGACCTCGGCGTTCGGCGTGTCCCCGGACCGGCTTTTGTTCTGCGAGCACCACCTCTCTCACGCCGCCAGCGCCTTTTACGCTTCGCCCCACGAGCGCGCGGCGGTGCTCTGCGTGGACGGCGTGGGCGAGTGGGCCACCACCTCCCTCTGGCGCGGGGCGGGCAGCGCGCTGGAGCCGGTTTCGGAGGTGCGCTGGCCCCATTCCATCGGGCTCTTCTACAGCGCGATCACGGCGCACCTCGGCTTCGCCGTGAACGAAGGCGAGTACAAGGTCATGGGAATGGCCGCCTACGGCGAGCCGCGGTTCCGCGAGCAGATGGACCGCCTCCTGCGCCCGGACGACAAGGGCGGCTTCTCCGTCGACCTCGACACCTTCTCCTGGCACTGGCACCCCTCCCAACCCGCCACCGCGCGGCTCGAAGCGCTGCTCGGACCGGCCCGCTTCCCCGGAACCCCCTTCACGCCGCGGCTCGCCCCGGGGCAGGCGTCGGCCGCCGAGATCGCGGCCTCCCAACACCACGCCGACATCGCCCGCAGCGCGCAGGACGCCACCGAGGACCTCCTCCTCCGCCTCGTTCACCACGCGCATGGCGAGGTGGAGGCCGACGCCCTCTGCCTCGCGGGGGGCGTCGCGCTCAACGCCGTGGCGAACGGGCGCATCGCCGCCCAGGGTCCGCACGCGCACCTCTGGGTGCAGCCGGCCGCGGGCGACGCGGGGGGGGCGATGGGGGCGGCGCTCTGGGCGTGGCACGCCGTGCTCGGCAACCCGCGCGGGGCGCCCCTCACCACCTGCGCGCTCGGTCGGGAGACCAGCCGCGCGCGCACCGAGGAGCTCCTCACCGACGTGGGTGCCCGCTTCGACGACCTCGACGACAACGCCCCGGAGGCCGCCGCCGCCGACCTCGCCGCCGGCAAGGTGATCGCCTG
>SXGQ01229229.1_pt1 | contig 17372 bp, 18 predicted proteins | sample 3178371 | NCBI WGS metagenome assembly SXGQ01 (sample SAMN11356859, study PRJNA531348) | freshwater metagenome | isolation source: freshwater sample F1-20 | place: China: Fuxian Lake, Yuxi | collected 2017-12-25 | reverse complement strand
GTGGCGCCACGAGAGCGGCGGCACGCTGCTGTCGGCGTCGGGCTGGAACGCGCCGTTCAAGAACGCCGATCTGGAGCGGCCCGACCTGCTCGGCACGCGCACGCCGCGCATGGTCAACATGAGCACCATCGGCGACGCGCTGCTGGCCGAGGCATCGCCTGAGTTCGGCCCCAAGATCGCCGCGGTCGTCGTCTACAACAGCAACCCGGTCGCCGTGGCGCCCGAGTCGCCCAAGGTGGTGAAGGGCTTCCAGCGCGACGACCTGTTCACCGTCGTGCTCGAGCACTTCATGACCGACACGGCCGACCTCGCGGACTACGTGCTGCCGGCCACCACGCAGCTCGAACACCTGGACGTGCACACCTCCTACGGCCACACCGACGTGCTGATGAACCAGCCTGCCGTGGCGCCGCTGGGCGAGGCCAAGACCAACACGCAGATCTTCCGCGAGCTGGCCGCTGCGATGGGCCTGACCGACCCATGCTTCAGCGACAACGACGAAGCCCTGGCCGCGCAGGCCTTCACGGCCGACATCGACATGGCCGCGCTGCGCGAGCAGGGCTGGCAGCCGCTGCCCATCCCGGACGCACCGTTCGCGAACGGCGGCTTCCGCACGCCCAACGGCCGCGCGCAGGCCGCCGGTGCCGACTATGTGCCCAACTACGAAAGTGCGCAGACGTCGCCCGAGCTGGCTGCGCGCTTCCCGCTGGCCATGATCTCGCCGCCCGCGCGCAACTTCCTGAACAGCAGCTTTGTCAACGTGAAGAGCCTGCGCGACATCGAGAGCGAGCCCATCATCGAGATGCACGCCGACGACGCCGCCTCGCGCGAGTTGGCGGACGGCACGATGGTGGCCGCCTTCAACGACCGCGGCCGCTACGTCGCCAAGCTCAAGGTCAGCAAGCGCGCGCGGCCGGGCGTCGTCAACGGCCTGGGCGTGTGGTGGCGCAAGCTGGGCGTGCAGGGCCCCAACGTCAACGAGGTGACGCACCAGCGGCTGACCGACATGGGCAACGCGCCGGCGTTCTACGACTGCCTCGTGGAAGTGGAAGCGGCTTGATCCGACGCCTGCTGCTGTCCGCCTCGCTGCTGGCCCTCACGGGCTGCAGCGCTATCGGCCACTGGAGCCAGGCCGCCAGCGGGCATCTGGGCATCACGCGTGCTGCCAAGCCGGTGGGCGAGTGGCTGGCCGACCCGGCCACGCCGGCCGACCTCGCCGAGCGACTGCGCCTGTCGCAACAGATGCGCGACTTTGCCAGCGCCAGGCTGGCCCTGCCCGAGAACAACAGCTACCGCCGCTACGCGGACCTGAAGCGCACCGCGGCCGTCTACAACGTCATCGCTGCGCCCGAGTTCGGCTTCACGCTCAAGACCTGGTGCTACCCCATCATGGGCTGCGCTGGCTACCAGGGCTGGTTCGATCTGGACGAGGCCAAGCGGCGCGCCGACGCCCTGAAGGCCGAAGGCTGGGAAGTGCAGGTGCAGCCCATCCCCGCGTACTCCACACTGGGCTGGAGCCGGCTGCTCGGCGGCGACCCGCTGCTGAACACCTTCATCCGCTACCCCGAGGGCGAGCTGGCCGCGATGATCTTTCACGAGCTGGCCCACCAGCGCGTCTACGTCAGCGACGACACCGGCTTCAACGAGGCCTACGCCAGCGCCGTCGAACTGATCGCTGCCCGCCAATGGCTGGCGGACAAGCCCGCAGCGTTGGCGACCTTCGAGACGGGCCGCGACCGGCGTGCGCACTTCCTCGCGCTGGCCCGTGAGGGCCGCCGCCTGCTGCAAGCCGTGTACGACGGCCCGGTCGACTCAAGGGCGGCCGGCAAGGCGGCCGTGATGGCACAGCTGCGTGAACGCGCGCCGAAGGAGGCGCCCGGTTACGAGGGCTGGTTCCAGCGCGCCAACAACGCCAACTTCGCCATCCTGTCGGCCTACAGCGACCTCGTGCCGGCCTTCGAGCGCCTGTTCGAGCGCGAGGGCCGCGACTGGGTGAAGTTTCACGCTGCCGTCGAGCGTTTGGCACCGCTGTCGCGTGAGGAACGCCGGGCTACATTGCGCAGCCAAGGAGGCTCCGATGACCCTGACCCTGCGCCGCGCCCGACCGAGTGACGCCGTCGCCATGGCCGAGCAACTGGCCGAACCCGACATCTTTCCCGGCCTGCTGCAACTGCCCTACGCCAACGTGGAGCTGTGGCAACAGCGCCTGAGCACACCGCCGGTGGCGGGCTCGGCGGAAATGCTGCTGCTGGCCGAACGCGAGGGCAAGGTGGTGGGCAGCGCCGGCCTGCACCCCGCGGGCGCCCAACTGCGCCGCCGCCACGTGATGATGATGGGCATTTCGGTGTCGAAGGCCGCCCAGGGGCAGGGTGTGGGTGGCGCGCTGATGACGGCGTTGCTGGACTACGCCGACAACTGGGCGCAGGTGTTGCGCATCGAGCTGACCGTGTTCCATGACAACGCGCGCGCCATCCGGCTGTACGAGCGGCACGGCTTCGAGCATGAGGGGCGCGCCAAGGCGTACGCGCTGCGCAATGGCGTCTATGAAGATGTGCTGATGATGGCGAGGCTGCATCCGAAGCAGCCGGTGGTGCGACCCTAGTTGTGCCGACGGCTAATTCGCCGGCCCTACGTAGTTGAACCGTGCACCGATGACGATTTGATCCGCTGAGCTCGCAAGCTCAATCGGAAAAGGTTCGAACGAGGCAAGGCGCCGTAGGACCGTGATGGCATGACTCGTCAGCTGTTCAGAGGTCGATCGAATGGCCTCTGTGTTCTTGATCGAACCATCCCGTCCAATCGTGAGCAGGATCACCACGCTGCCATGCAGAAACTTGTCGCCTTCCTTGGGAAGACTCTGGTTGCCTTCAGCCTCAACCCGGATGCGGACACGGTCGTAGTAGTCGACCAAAATTCTGTCGTGTGATCCAGCGGACGCAAAGCGAGTTCGTAGCGTTGCCTCTTCATTGACGCGAGCTTCAATGGCCTCCAGTTGTCGCATGAGCGTTTGGTAGACCGTTCTATGCGCGCTGGTTTCATCACTCTCATCGGCACGCCGGGGTGGTGGCGTCGGAATACTCGCTAAGTCACGTCGGACTTCATCGAGCAGGCGCCGTTGTTCGGCTCGAAGTTCTTCTATGTATGTAGCGGTCGCGCGAGTTTCACTTTCGCTCGGCTTCTCTTGGGCCTGGCAGATGGCACAGAAGCTGATCGTCAGACTGCAGACGAGGCTGCTGGTGAAAGTCCGAATCCCTTCAGCGCTGGTCACGGCAACGCCTGCCCTCGCGCCGTCACGTAGAGCCGGTACCACTCATCCCGGCTGAGTTGAATCTTCGTCGCGTCCGCACACGCCCGGATGCGCTCCGCGTTGCCGCTGCCGATGACCGGCTGGATGCCCGCCGGGTGGCGCAGCAGCCAGGCCAGCAGCACGGCGTTGGCCGTCGTGCGGTGCGCCTCGGCGGTCTCGTGCACGACCTTCGCTGCAGCCGACGAGGCCGGGTCGTTGAACCGCCCCTGCGCCAGCGAGCCCCACGCCTGCAGCTGCACGCCGTGCTGTTGCGCGTACTCCAGCGTGCCGGCCCAGGCGATGCCGCCGGGGTTGGCGGCGGCCTGGCGGTCGTTGAAGGTGGTGCCCACGTCGATGGCGTCCAGCTTGGCCAGGCTCAGTTCCAGCTGGTTCACGACGAGGGGCGTGTCGATCGCCGTCTGCAGCCAGCGCATCTGGCTCGCATGCATGTTGGACACACCGAGGTGCGCCACCTTGCCGGCCGCCTTGAGCTTGCCGAAGGCCTGCGCCACTTCGGCGGGTTCCATCAGCGCGTCGGGGCGGTGCAGCAACAGGATGTCCAGCTGCTCGACGCCCAGGCGCTGCAGGATGCCGTTGACGCTCTGCTCGATGTAGTCGGCGCTGAGGTCGTAGCGGCCCACGTTGGCGTCGTCGGCAAAGCGGATGCCGCACTTGCTCTGCAGCTTGAGCCGGGCGCGCAGGCCGGCGTCTCGCTTCAGCAGTTCGCCGAAGACGGCCTCGGCCTTGCCGCGGCGGTAGATGTCGGCGTGATCGAAGAGCTTGACGCCGATGTCCAGCGCCGCTTCGACGGCCGCGTGGGCCTGGGCGATGTCGGCCTCCGTGATGGGGCCGCCACCCCAGTCGCCACCCAGGGCCATGCAGCCGTAGACGAGGGGGCCGATGTTGGGCAGGTGGGCGTTCAGGGGGAGCATGGGCATGGGGTGATGGCGTCAGGCGATGGAGGTGGGGCCGGCATCTTGCGCCACCGCCCGGGCGCTGCGCCAGCCCAGCAGGCTGGCCACCGTGGCAGCCAGGCCGGCGGCCAGTGCGGTGAGGCTGGCGAGGCGCAGCAGGTGGCGGCGCTGGCGGGTGCTGAGGCGCGGCTTGCGGCCGGGGCGGTGGACGAGGTCGTGCATCAGCGCGATCTCGTGCTGGCGTTCTTCGATGAGGTGGGCGAGGTCGCCGCCGTGCTCGAAGCGGCGGGCCAGGTCGCGCACGGCATCGAGCTCGCGCTCGCGGATGCGCAGGCCCGGCGCCTTCAACGGGCTGCCCATGGCCCGTGCGCGCAGGAACAGGGCTTTCGCGCCGAGCCGGTCGGCATGGCAGCCCCAGCCGGTGTCCAGGCAACTGGCGAGGTTGAACGTGGCGTCGGCATGGCCCTGCGCGGCGGCGGCGGTGTAGAGCGCCACGCCGCGCGGCGCGTCGGGCGCGCCGCCCCAGCCGGCAACCAGCATGCGGGCGAGGTTGAACTTGGCCAGCACGCTGCCTTCGGCGGAGGCGCGTTCCAGCGTCTCGCGCGCCCGGATGGGGTCGCGCGGCAGGCCCAGGCCTTCGAGCTGGCACCAACCCAGCAGCGCCAGGCCTTCCACGCTGCCGGCGTCCGCCGCCACGCGCAGCCAGTACACGGCCTGCTCATGGTCGGGCTCCGCCGCGCGCAGGTGCCTCAACCCTTCGTCGAGCGGGTCGAGCGTCAGCGGGTCGGGGTCGGCGAAGCGCATGGAGTCCCTGGTCGTCGTCTGGCGGGCTTGGGGCCCGGCTTTTCGGCGCAGAAGTATGCGTGCAATCGCCGTGGCAGGGCTGTAACCAGTCTTCTCGCGTAGAGTGGCGCAAAGACTGAAGGAGCCGACGTGGCCGAGATCCGCATTCACCGAGACCACGACCTGGGCCTGAAGAAGGCGCGCGAGATTGCCTGGAAGTGGGCCGAGCAGGTCGAGGAGAAGTTCGACATGGAATGCACGGTGCACGAGGGCGGCGACGAAGACACCGTCGAGTTCACGCGCTCCGGCGTGAAGGGCGAGTTGACCGTGGCGGCCGACCGTTTCGAGCTGGTCGCGCAGCTGGGCTTCCTGCTCGGCGCGTTCAAGAAGACCATCGAGACCGAGATCCAGAAAGAGCTGGACTCGCTGCTGGCTTCCGGCGCCAAGAAGAAGGCACCGGCCAAAAAGAAACCGGCCTGAAGCCGGTCGGTACGGAGCGGCAGGCCGAGCGCCGGGCCGCTCCCGAGCCGGCCCATCCGGCAAGCATCGCCGTCTCCCCGGGGGACCGACCAGGCTGGCCCGCATGCAGCGTGGCCAGGCTGGGCGAGGGGCGCTTGCCTTACTTCAGCGATTCGATGAGGTCGATGTACTGCTGCATCGCGTCGTCGTTCGACGTGCCCTTCAGCTCGTTCCATGCATCCCACTTGGCGCGGCCGACCATGTCGGTGAAGCCGGGGCGCTTGCCGTCGACATCGCCGGCGCTGCCTTGCTTGTAGAGCGCGTAGATCTTCAGCAGCGTCATGTTGTCCGGACGCTCGGGCAGGTTCTTCGAATCGGCGACGGCAGCTTCGAATTGGTCTTTCAGGCTCACGGGGTTCTCCAGGGCTGATTCGAGGGGTTCGACTGGTGACAATCGAATGATGGGCCACGGAGTTTAGGCCCCGAGAACAACGCATCAAGGAGACGGATTTGGGCCACAGCAGCGAACGCATGTCCAAGGTGGATACCGCCTGGCTGCGCATGGACACCGAGGCCAACCTGATGATGATCGTCGGGGTCTGGTCCATCCGCCCGGGCATCGCGCTGGCCGCGCTGCGGGAGCGCGTGGCCGAGCGGCTGCTGCAGTACCCGCGCTTTCGCCAGAAGGTGGTGGAAGACGCGCTGGGCGGTGCGCAGTGGGTGGCCGACCGCGACTTCGATATCGCCCGCCACGTGGTGGCCGAGGTGCCGCTGCCGCTGCGCGGCCAGGGCAACGACGAGGTGCTGCGCCAGCGCGTGGCGCAGCTGTGCAGCCAGCCGCTGGATGCCGCACACCCGCTGTGGCAGATGCAGCTCATGGAGGACATGGGGGACGGCACCAGCGCGCTGATCTGCCGCGTGCACCACTGCATCGCCGATGGCATCGCGCTGATCGCGGTGATGCTGTCCATCACCGACGGCGGCAAGGCGCCGCCCAAGCGCGCGCCGCGGCCCGAGCCGGAAGAGGCCGACTGGCTGCTGGACGCCTTCCTGCGGCCCATGACGAACATGACCGTCAAGGCCATCGGCATGACGGGCAAGGGCGTGGCCAAGGGCATGGACCTGGCGATGAGCGGCAACACGCCGATGGACTCTTCGCTGGAGATGGCGCGCATGAGCTACCAGGCCGTGTCCGACGTGGCCGCGTTTGCGCTGATGCCCGACGACTCGCCCACCCGCCTGAAGGGCAAGCCGGGCGTCACCAAGACGGTGGCCTGGGATGACAGCCTGGCGCTCGACGAGGTGAAGGCCGTGGGCAAGGCGCTGGGCGCATCCATCAACGACGTGCTGCTGGCGTGTGCGGCGGGTGCCATCGGCAAGTACCTGGCCGACAAGGGCGAGGACCCGACGGGTCAGGAGATCCGCGCGATGGTGCCGGTCAACCTGCGGCCGCTGGAGCAGGCGTGGCAGCTGGGCAATCGCTTCGGGCTGGTGCCGCTGGTGCTGCCCATCGGCATTGCCAATCCGGTGGAGCGGCTGTTCGCGGTGCGGGCGCGCATGAACGAGCTGAAGGGCAGCTTCCAGCCGGTGATGGCGTTCGGGCTGCTGTCGGTGGCGGGGTTGCTCATCAAGCCCGTGCAGCACGCGATGCTGAACGTGTTCGCCAAGAAGGCCACGGCCGTGATGACCAACGTGCCCGGGCCCGCGCAGGCGCTGAAGTTCTGCGGCTCCACGGTGGAGAAGGTGATGTTCTGGGTGCCGCAGTCGGGAGACATCGGCCTGGGGCTGAGCATCCTGACCTACGCCGGCCGCGTGCAGTTCGGCCTCATCACCGACGCCGGCCTGTGCCCCGACCCCGAGGCCATCATCGCGAACTTCGCCCCGGAGTTCGAGAAGCTGCTGATGCTGTCGCTGATGATGCCGTGGGTGCGTGACGCGGCCTGAGTGCCGCCTACCTGCTACTGGCGCGGCTCAGGCGCTGACGCGGGCGGCTCCGGCTTCTTCGCCTGGGGGCGGCCGGCAGCGGTGGGGTAGGCGCGCATCACCAGGGTGGGGTCGGCCTTGTCGAGGTAGGCGGCCAACTGCGCGTCGTTGCACGGCTTGGCATCGGCGTACTGCCTGGTGTCGCCCGGTGCCTTCTCGCCGCGGTACTCCGGCGCATTGCCGGCAGGATGCAGCGCGGTGAAGCTGGCGAGCGACTGCGCGCACCCGTTGCGCAGCTCGATCTGCGCCTTCATCAGGTCCGCCTCGTCGGCGGCAAAGCAGGGGGCCGTGGCCAGGCAGGCGAGGGCGGCGATGAGCGAGGTCTTCATGGCCGGTCTCCTTGAAAGGTGAGTGGACTTTCAAGAGTAGGCGCGGGACGCGCGAAGGCAAAGCCCCAAAAACAAAGGCGCCCCGAGGAGCGCCTTGCGAGGGATCGGCGAGGCCGATCAGAGCGTGAAGGGCTCGACCTTCTCGGCCTTCTTCTTGGCCTTGGCGGTGGGGCGGCCGGCGGCGGTCGGGTAGGCGGCCATCACCTTGGCGGGGTCCGCCTTGTTGTCCAGGTAGGCGGCGTACTGCTGCGAGGTGCAGGGCAGCAGCTTGCCGGGCTTGGCTTCACCCTTGTACTTGCCATTGGCGTACACGAACTGGTACTCGTTGGCGGCGACCGGCGTGCTGATGCTGCTGGTGGCGCTGTAGCTGCTGGCGCACTCGGCGCGCAGCTCGGCCTGCTCGGGCGTGGCGTTGTTGCCGGCCTGGGCAGCGAAGGCAGTCACGGCGGCGAAGGCGGGGATCAGGAACTTCATGGCGCGGTCTCGTTGAGGGGGTGATTGATGGAGCGAAGCTTACGTCCCCCTAGGTTGAAGCGCACCCCCAGAACCGCGGGTGGCAGGTTGTGACGGATGTCACGACCTGTCCGCGAGTTCGTGAATTACTCCTCAAGCTCTTCCTTGGCGAGCTCCACATCCAGCATTTCCATCGCATCCATGGGCTCGCACCCGGCCGCGTCGGCATACAGCTTCTCGGCTTCCTTCAGGCGCTTGTCGCCCTCCAGCATCACCAGGCCGTTGGCGCGCTCGATCATGGCGATGGCACTGGTCGGGTTGAGCTTCAGCGCCTGCTCGAACATCTTCAGCCCGGTGGCGGTGTCGGCGCCTTGCGTCTTGCCCAGCAGCTTGCCGACCTTGTCGATCACTTCGGCATGGAAGGCGCCCAGCGCGATGTGCGCGTCGGCGTGCTTCGGGGCCATGGTGATGGTGGTTTCCAGCGAGTTCTTCACCTTGGCGCCGAGGCCTTGGGCCAGCGCCTTGGCCACGCTGATGCCCTGGCCGTAGCGGCCCAGCGCGTAGGCCTGCCAATAGAAGGCGTTGGGGTTCTTGGGTTCATCGGCTTGCTGCGCCTCGGCGCGCTCGGCGATCTCCATGAACATCTCCAGCTTCACCTTCTCCTTCTTCTCGAGGTAGTTGGCGTAGATGCCTTGGGCCTTGTTGGCGACGGTGACGCCGGCACCGCCCGCGGCCAAGCCCGCGTCGTACGCGGCCTGGAACTCACCGGCATGGAAGTGGATCCACGCCTGAACGACAGCGGCGTCCTTGGGGAAGGGTTCGGCGTCGCCGGCATGCAGCCGCGCCCAGTGCTTCTTCAGCGCGGCCGGCGTGTAGACGAACGCGCTGTTGTCGTAGGGAAAGGCAGTCCACTTGGCCATCGCTGTTGTCTCCGTCAGGGTTGTGATTGGTAGTTGCCCGCCAGCTTGAAGAGGTGGTCTTTCGACGCGGGCTCAAGGTAGGGTAGCAGCAGGCTCAGCGCGTGGAAGGCGCCCCGCATCAGGGCCGCCCCGGCGCGGTCGGGCTCCAGTGCGTGGCGCGGGTCACGCACGTATTCGTAGCTCAGCCAGTAGCTCACCACCACCACCATCGCATTCGCCGTCGGCGCGGCCTCGCGCAGCTCCATCTTCAGCGCGCCGCCCAGGTGCAGGCCCGACAGCACGTGGCGCATCGCCTGCTCCTTGGCCGCCAGCAGCGCCTGGAAGTGCGTCTCCAGCCGGCGGTTCTTGAACAGCAGGTCGTTGAGGTCGCGGTACAGGAATCGGTGCTTCCAGATCAGCTCGAACAGCATGTGGAAGAACAGCCAGGCGTCTTCCACGTTGCGCACGTTGTCGGCCGCGGCCAGCAGTTCGTTCAGCTCCGCCTCGTAGCGGCCGAACAGCGCGTTGACGAGTTCGTCCTTGGCCGGGTAGTGGTAATACAGGTTGCCCGGGCTGATCTTCAGCTCGGCCGAGATCAGCGTCGTCGAGACGTTGGGTTCGCCGAAGCTGTTGAACAGGTCGAGCGTGACCTCGAGGATGCGCTCGGCGGTGCGGCGGGGTTTCTTGGGCGGCGGCATGGGGCGTGTGAGAGGTGAGGGGCATTCTGTCAGCGATCAGCGCCGAAACAGGGCCACTCCTAGAATCCCGCGCCATGCCGAATTCCGCGTCCCCGCCTGCTATTTCGTTCGAGAACGTCAAGAAAACCTACCGGGGGGGGCAGCTGAAGGCGCTGGACGGTGTCTCGTTCGACATCCATTGCGGCGAGTTCTTCGGCCTGCTGGGCCCCAATGGCGCGGGCAAGACGACGCTTATCAGCGTGCTGGCCGGCCTGGCCAAGGCCACCGAAGGCCGCGTGCGCGTGATGGGCCACGACGTGGTGGACGACTACGCCACCGCCCGCAAGGCGCTGGGCGTGGTACCGCAGGAACTGGTGTTCGACCCGTTCTTCAGCGTGCGCGAATCGCTGCGCATCCAGAGCGGCTACTTCGGCGTCAAGAACAATGACGACTGGATCGACGAACTGCTGGCCAACCTCGGCCTGGCCGACAAGGCCAACGCCAACATGCGCCAGTTGAGCGGCGGCATGAAGCGCCGCGTGCTGGTGGCTCAGGCACTGGTGCACCGCCCGCCGGTCATCGTGCTGGACGAGCCCACGGCCGGCGTGGATGTGGAGCTGCGCCAGACGCTGTGGCAGTTCATCGCCCGCCTGAACAAGGAAGGCCACACGGTTCTGCTGACCACGCACTACCTGGAAGAGGCCGAGGCGCTGTGCCAGCGCATCGGCATGCTGAAGCAGGGCCGCATCGTCGCGCTGGACCGCACCTCGCAGCTGCTGGCGGGCACGGCATCGACCATGCTGCGCTTCAAGACCGACGTGGCGCTGCCGCCGGACATCGCCGAGCGCGCCCGTGTGACGGGCCGCATCGTGCAGGTGACGGCGCACGACGCCGCCGAAGTGGAAACGACCCTGGCCGCGCTGCGTGCAGCGGGTGTGCCGGTCGAAGACCTGGAGATCGGCCGCGCCGACCTGGAAGACGTGTTCCTCGAAATCATGCAGGGAGCGCACGCATGAACGGTGCATCCACTCTTTTCAAGAAAGAGGTGCTGCGCTTCTGGAAGGTTGCCTTCCAGACGGTTGCGGCGCCGGTGCTCACCGCGGTGATGTACCTGCTCGTCTTCGGCCACACGCTGGAAGACCACGTGAAGGTCTACGACAACGTCGGCTACACGCAGTTCCTGATTCCTGGCCTGGTGATGATGAGCGTGCTGCAGAACGCGTTCGCCAACAGCTCATCGAGCCTCATCCAGAGCAAGATCACCGGCAACCTCGTGTTCCTGCTGCTCACGCCCCTGTCGCCGCTGGCCTGGTTCGTGGCCTATGTGGGTGCGGCCGTGGTGCGCGGCCTGGCGGTGGGCGCTGGCGTGCTGCTGGTGACGATCTGGTTCGCGCCCCCGGGCATGGACAAGCCGCTGTGGGTGCTGGCCTTCACGCTGCTGGGCGCCGGCCTGATGGGCACACTGGGCCTGATCGCGGGCCTGTGGGCCGAGAAGTTCGACCAGCTGGCCGCGTTCCAGAACTTCATCATCATGCCGATGACGTTCCTGTCGGGCGTTTTCTACTCGGTGCATTCGCTGCCGAGCTTCTGGCTGGGCATCAGCCACCTGAACCCGTTCTTCTACATGATCGACGGCTTCCGTCGTGGCTTCTTCGGTGTCAGCGACGTGTCGCCGTGGCTGAGCCTGGGCGTGGTGGGCGTAAGCTTTGCGGTGGCCGCGGGGCTGGCCGTGTCGCTGCTGAAGAGTGGCTACAAGCTGAGGTCCTAGGCCTGAGAGCTTCCACGACGGGTGTCTCCCGGCCAGCGCGGTCAACGGCAGAGCCAGCAGGTCAGTCCACGTGCACCCGGTTGCGGCCGCTGCGCTTGGCGGCGTAGAGGGCGTGGTCGGCCCGGTGCAGCAGCTTGTCGGCCTCCAGCGGCGGCATGCCGCCGGAGATGCCCACGCTGATGCGCACCACCAGCCCCGGCGTGATGGCGGCCCAGTCGTGCTCGGCCACGGCCAGGCGCAGGCGCTCGCAGATCTCGGCGGCCTGCTGCGGCGCAATGCCCACCAGCACGGCCATGAACTCCTCGCCGCCGATGCGGGCCAGCAGGTCGGCGCTGCGCAGGCGGTGGCGCAACAGCTGCGCGAGCTGCTGCAGCACGGCGTCGCCCACGGCGTGGCCGTGGCCGTCGTTGATCTTCTTGAAGTGATCGACGTCCAGCGCGGCCACGCTGATGACCTGGCCGGCCATGCGCGCGCCTTCCACCAGCAGCGGCAGCGCGAACTCGGCGTGGCGGCGGTTGTGCAGGCCGGTCAGCACGTCCTCGTGGGCGGCGCGGTCCAGCGCCATGGCGTGCTCGCGCAGGCGCTGCTGCTCGGTCTCCAGATGCACGGCGCGCGCGCGGTCGCGGCGGGCGTCGGCCACGGCGCTGTCGGCCCGGGCCTGGGCCTGGGCGACCTGGTCGCGGATCAGGATGACCTCGGTCTGCAGCACCAGGTTGTCGCGGTTGATCTGGCGGTCCAGGCTCACCAGCTCTTCCAGCCGCGCCAGCGCCTCGCGGAACTGGCCGCAGGCCTTGTGCGTCTGGTACAGCGAGCGGATCAGCAGCCGGCGCAGCTTGGGCGGCGGCTCGGCGGCGGCCTGCAGCAGGGCTTCCAGGATGCGCGAGGCCTGCAGCGGCTCGCCCTTCAGGCGCAGGAAGATGGCGCGCTGCACGTCGGCCTCCACGGCCAGCGTGCGGTAGCCGTGGTCGTGGGCGATGTGGCCGAACTCGTTGAGCAGCGGCAGCGCGTCGTCCAGGTGGCCGCCCAGCAGCAGCGCGTTGACGAGGTTGCTCACCGCCACCGCCACCTGGAACGGGCTGCCCGAGCGGCGCGCCAGCTCGGTGGCCTGCTCCGCGGCGCGGCGGGCGTGCATGGCGGCCTCGGCCAGCGCGTCGGTGTCGCCCAGCGCGGTGGCTTCCTCCACGCGGCGCAGCCAGAAATAGGCGAGGTTGTTCTGGCAGGAGAACAGCACCTCGGGCGCCGTCGTGTCCTGTGCGATCTCCAGTGCCTGCTCGATGGAGGCGCAGGCCTGCACCGGGTTCTCCAGCCCGGCATAGGCCACGGCCACGCGGTTCAGCGCCCAGGCCTCGCGGGCGGTGTCGTTCAGCCGGCGGGCGGCGGCCAGCGCGCGCATGCCGGACTCCAGCGCATCGCGCCCCATCAGCAACTGGCCGTAGACGAAAGACTGCGACGTCAACGCGTCGGCCAGCAGCGCGTCGTCGCCCAGCCGCTCGGCGATGGCCAGCGCCTCGGTGGCGCAGCGGGCGCTGGCGGTGAGCCGGCCGGTGCGTGGGTGGTGGTGGGCCAGCAGGGCCAGCACCTCGCCGCGGCGGCGCAGCTCGTGCGGCGGGCAGATTTGCAGCAGTTGCTCCAGCCCCTCGGTGGCGGGCTGGTACGACCCCGCGACCGCGCGCTGGCGCAGGTCGGCAAAGGCGCTGTCGAACGCGGCGGCGTCGAAGCCGTCGGCGGCGTCCAGGGCCGGATCGGGGAGGGCGAGCAGGTCTGCCATGAAGCCGTTGATTTTGCCCAGGACCAGAATGCCGGCCATGCGAGACCTCATCGTTTTCGGGATCGACTTCACGAGTGCGCCCCGCGCGGCCAAGCCCATTTGCGTTGCCGAAGGGTTGCGGCAGGGTGCCGTGGTGCGCCTGGCTGGCCTGACGGCGCTTTCAAGCCTGGACGCCTTTTCCGGCTGGCTGGCCCGCCCCGGGCCCTGGGTGGCCGGCTTCGACCTGCCGTTCGGCCTGCCCCGCGAGCTGGTGGCGCACCTCGGCTGGCCCACCGATTACGCCGCGCTGATGGCGCACTACGCCGCGCTGGAGCGCAGCGAGATCCGCGACCTGTTCGCGGCGTTCTGCGATGCGCGGCCGGCTGGGGCCAAATTCGCCCACCGCACCTGCGACGGCCCGGCCGGCGCCAGCCCCAGCATGAAGTGGGTGAACCCGCCGGTGGCCTGGATGCTGCATGCCGGCGTGCCCCGGCTCATCGCGGCGGGCGTGCATCTGCCGGGGCTGCTGCCGGGCGACGAGAGCCGCGTGGCGCTGGAAGCCTACCCGGGCCTGCTGGCACGCGAGCTGATCGGCCGGCGCTCGTACAAGAGCGACACCAAGGCGTCGCAGACACCGGAGCGGCTGATCGCGCGCAAGGACATCGTCGACGCCCTGGAGCAGGGCCGCACGACGCTGGGCCTGCGCCTGAAGCTCAGCCACGCGCAGCGGGATGCGCTGGTGGCCGATGCCAGCGGCGACCGGCTGGATGCCGTGCTGGCGATGCTGCAGGCGGCGTGGGCGGCAGACAAGCCGCGCTACGGCTGGCCCGAGGGTGTCGATCCGCTGGAGGGCTGGATCGTCAGCGCCTGACGTGGCTCACAGCTGCGACGCCAGCAACCGGCTCCACCGTTCCTTCAGCTTTTCCTGCCACGGCCGCTGCTGCCAGGCCTCGAAACTGATGACCCGGGACTGCGCCAGGTCGGCCTCGAAGATTGCCGTCTGCCGCTGCGCGAAGGCGCGGTCCAGGATGTTCAGCGTCGCCTCGTCATTGAGCCGGAACGAGCGGTTGTCGAAGTTGGTGGAGCCCACCGACGTGAGCAGCCCGTCCACGATCAGCACCTTGCAATGGAACATCGTCGGCTGGTACTCGGCGATGGTGGCGCCCGCCTGCAGCAGCGGCCCCCACGCGGCGCGCGACGCGTGGCGCACCGTGTCGCTGTCGATGTGCTCGCCGGGCACGACGATGCGCAGCCGCACCCCGCGGCGCATGGCGGCCAGCAGCGCCTGGTGCGTCAGCTCGTCGGGCACGAAGTACGCGGCCGACAGGTCGATGGACTTGCTGGCGGCCGTGATGGCGAACAGGTACATCAGCTGCATGCTCTCGCTGCCGCCACTGGGCGAGCTGCTGAACACCTGCGCTGCCATGGCGCCGTGCTCCTTCAGCACCGGGAAGTAGGCCGGGCCGTGCAGCACCTTGCCGGTGACCTTGATCCAGTTGTCCAGGAACACCGACTGCATCTGTGCGACCACGGGGCCGGTGATCTGGAAATGCGTGTCGCGCCAATGGTTCTCGTCCTGCGCGCGGCCGGTCCATTCGGTGGCGATGCCCACGCCGCCGGTGAAGCCCACCTGGCCGTCCACCACCAGCAGCTTGCGGTGCGTGCGGTTGTTGAAGCGGGCCAGGTGCGTCCAGTGCGGTGGGTGGAAGCGTTGCACCTCCACGCCGGCATCCTTCATCTGCTGCAGCAGTGCCTCGTCCATCTTCACGCTGCCCAGCCAGTCCAGCAGCACGTGGCACTTCACGCCGCGCCGGGCGGCCTCCGCCAGCGCCTGCGCGAACTCGCGGCCGATGTCGCCTGACCAGTAGATGTAGGTCTCGAACGTGATCGTCTTCTGCGCGGCGCGGATGGCCGCCAGCATGGGCGGGAAGATCTCGTCGCCGTTCAGCATCACCGTGGCCTGGTTGCCCGGCACGAACGGCGGCCCCAGCAGCACGCCCAGCTCGCGGGTGAACTGCGGATCGTCCAGCGCGTACAGCCGCTCCACATGGCGGTCGATCTTCTTCTCGCCGCTCGTGAAGTTGACGAACAGCAGCACGCCCACCAGCGCCACGACGAAGCCGAGGGCGATCCAGCGGGCTTTGTGGGTGATGCGCACGGCCATGTCACGGTCTCCTGGAGAGCACCCGGGAATTTAGGCTGCCAGCCACCGCGCGCTCGTAGGCGGCGCGGCTGCGAGGCGTGGCGTGGGCGCCTACAAGGCGGTGTTCACCGCAGGCCCACCTGGCCTTTCCACGCGTTGAGGATCTTGGCCCGGTCCAACGCGCGGCCGGCCTTCATGGTCCAGGCGACGTCGGGCAGCACAGGCTTGGTGGCGTCCAGCGGCGTGGTGAAGGCGATGAGGTCGGCGCGCAGACCCGGGGCGATGCGGCCGATGTCGGCACTGCGGTTCAGGTACGCCGCGCCGTTGGCGGACATCACCTTCACGGTGGTGGCGGCGTCAAAGCCCGCCTCGCGCAGCAGCTCGAACTGGCGCAGCGACGAGTAGCCGGGGATGACGCCGCCGTAGCCGGTCGGGTCGGTGCCGGCCACGAGCAGGCCGCCGGCATCGTGGAAGCGCTTCTCCCATGCCATGTTCTTCGGCAGCACGCGGCCGTATGCGTTGGGGCCGCCGCGCTGGATGGCGGTGTAGCGCATGACGTACTGCTCGCGCAGCTGCGGCGTCAGCAGGTCCAGCGCGGCGGTGGGCGCCATGGGGCGGCCGTGGGAGAAGGTCTCGAAGATGGTGAGCGTGGACGTGAGCGCCACCCGGGCGGCGATGAGCTGGCGCTGCAGCGCGGCCATGCGCGGGTCGTCCAGCGCCAAGGCATCAAGGGCGCGGGGCACCGCATCGCCGCTGGGGCACGCGTCGGGCGTCTTGCCGTCGACGAAATCGCTGGCGGCGAAGAAGCCGTGCTCCAGGTTGTCGATGCCCATCGCGGCGGCTTCGGCGTAGGTCACGGCACACAGGTGGGCGGTGACCTTGGCACGGCGCTCGTGCGCTGCCGCGACGATGGCCGCCAGTTGCTCGCGCGTGAGGTGCATGTAGCCCTTGTACGACGTGGCGCCCACGTCGGCCCAGTAGCGCACCTGGTGCACCGCGTCCTCGGCGCTGGCCAGGCGCGGCACCTGGGCCACGAAGGCCTGGATGCCGTTGAGGAACGGGGCCGTCACGTCCAGGTCCGGCCCCGGCGTGGTGCCAGCCCGGATGTCCTTCCAGGTGTTCAGGTCGGCGTAGGGGCTCATGCTGCCGGCCGTGCGCATCGTCGTCACGCCGCCGGCCAGGTATAGCAGCGGAAAGCTCTGGAAGAACGCGCCGTAGCTGCCGCGCTCGGTGGGGTAGAACAGGTGCTCGTGCAGCAGCACGAAGCCGGGCATCAGGGCGCTGCCGGCCAGGTCTTTCACGAGCGCACCGGCCGGTGCCTTCAGCTCGGCGTCGGGCTGCACGTCGGCGATGCGGCCGTCGCGGATCAGCACGCTCATGCCCGTGCGCGGCGCGCTGCCGGTGCCGTCGAACAGCTGCGCGTTGCGCAGCACGGTGACGGGGGCGTGGAAGAGGGTGTAGCGCTCGGTGTCGCTGGGGGCCTGCGCTGACGCCGCAAGGGTGAAGGACAGGGCAAGGGCGGCGAGCAGCGGCTTCATGCACTGCATCGTCGCATGCAGGCTCTTCTGCCGCCGTCTATGCCGGGCGTGTCGCGTGCCAAGGCTGCTGAACCGCGGCTGCTGCTTGTTGTGGAGCCGTGCACGCCGCCGTGCCGCGCACCGGCACGCAGACGCCCAGGCCCACCAGTTGGTCGATCGGCATGGGCTTGCCGAGCAGGTAGCCCTGGAACAGCCCGCAGCCGCGTGCCTTCAGCCAGGCCATCTGCGCCTCGGTCTCGACGCCTTCAGCCACGCACGCCAGGCTCAGCCGGCCGGCAAGGTTGAGCATGGCCTCCAGCAGCACGGCACCGGCCGGCTCGTCGCAGGCTTGCACGAAGGAGCGGTCGATCTTGAGCTTGCTGATGGGCAGCGTCTGCAGGCGGCTCAGCGAGG
>SXGQ01627906.1_pt1 | contig 17374 bp, 22 predicted proteins | sample 3178371 | NCBI WGS metagenome assembly SXGQ01 (sample SAMN11356859, study PRJNA531348) | freshwater metagenome | isolation source: freshwater sample F1-20 | place: China: Fuxian Lake, Yuxi | collected 2017-12-25 | reverse complement strand
TGGTCAAATATTATGCTGCCTTTTTGAAAATTGCCATGATTTTGCATTATTTAATAATAGTTAAAAATATAAAAATTGGAAAATCTAACTTTAAAAAAATTTTGGACTATGGCCCGGTAGATATCTATAATTAATAGCATTATGAAATATAGCAAACCAACCATTATCGCTGACAGCTCAGAAAGTATTTATAGAGTCGCCGCACTATTAAAGGAGCAGACAACAGATAATACTGCCAAAAGTGCTGTGACTACTGTGCGCAAGTGGATTAACGATAAAGCCTACGACAAGAGCCATGTCCCACCGCGGCCTCTCAAGACTGCTAAGGATTTGATTGAATCAAGAACCACTAAGGCATCAGAGCTAGTATATGAACCAATGGCTAGCTGCGGGGCGCTGGCCACTCTTGGTACTGCCCTGCTTCGGGCTATGGGCCATAAAGTAAAGCTGGTTCATGGAAAGCATCCAAAATCTCACCACCATGCTTGGATTAGTATCTATGATGAAGCATCGAAGTCATGGCAAGAGTTTGACTTTACTGGCTATGGTTTTGGGCCAGCGGGCGATATTACGCCTCAACATTCGAAACAACTTGAGTGTGAGGATTGGTCTGAGATTATGTCCTTTCTATTAGAAGAGCATAAGGCCTACCTGAAATCAAAATAGATTAATAGAAAAAATATTTTTCATTGATTATTTCGTACCATTAATAAGTTATTGTAACGGCTTTTTTGATATACTCGTTATTTTCTAGCTCGTCCATAATAAATAAAGCAACGTCTTTTCTGGAGATTCTAGGGTTAAGGCCGAGTCTTAGGTTGCTATCCCCTGTCCTGAACTTGCCTTTGGCTGGACCATTGGTGAGTCGCACCGGGCGGATTATCGTGTAGTCGATATTCGATTTTTGGACTTCTCGCTCCATGATGTTTTTGTCTTTAGACATTGGGCCAAGCAATAGTTTGTGAATTATTTTGTAATAAAATGGGAGCTTTTTATAAGATTCGAGCGCACCAAAAGCAGATTGTGTGATAAGCCGCTTTATTTTATGCTTGTGCATTGCCGAGATTATGTTTTTGTTACCCTCAGAAAGTAGCGGTAATTTGCTACCGATTTTAACCCCGAGCTCAGATACAACTGCATCTGCCCCGCTCATTGCTTGCTCGACTTCGTCTGGGTTTAGCACGCTACCCTTGATGAATTTAAAATTATTAAGCCCCACTAGCTGCTCGTTTTTATATATATCAAAGCCTATTACAGCGTAGCCCTTTTTTACGGCCAACTTGCATACTTCCAGGCCTGTTTTGCCGCTAGCACCAAAGATGATTATTTTCATGATTATATTATAACAAAAACATATTTAACATTGACAAAATTAACCATATGTAGTATAATTTCAATCCGTAACCAGGTTGGTTGCGCTGGTACTGGAGGTGCCACATGCTCTACAAGTACTTCGACTGGGACAGGAAGTCCGTCATTTCTCGGTCTTTCGCTGTCTACGCCTTCTCGACTGTACTGGCTCTGGGGATGATCTCGTTCGTCTTCATGGTGCTAATCGCTCTCGAGCTGGTCTCCGACAACACAAAAGTCAGCTTCTGGGATACTGCTCCATTGGTGTCCATGCTGATTGGATGCATCAGTGGCGTTGTATACCTGTACCGAGACATGAAGTATCAGATTGAGAGACTGCAGGACTCCTGCGACATCCTCTCTCAGTCTCATTCTTACCAGAACTGAGCCGATTTACTTCGGCCCTGGCCACACTACAACGACGTAGTGTGGCTTTTTCTTTATAAGGCCCTATTTGATTGTAGCAATGATCTTTGCGAATTCTGGCTCGTACCTTTGTGAATCTGGCCCAACAAGAGATATTATCCAATTATCTTTGCTTATAAATTTATTTAGTACAGCTGTTACGTCATCCTTGGTAACTTCGCGAATTGCCTTAGCAAACTCTTGGGGTGAGTAAAGTGGGTCATTATCTATAAAGGCATTACCGTACCAGCTTGCAAGGTCTCGAGAGGTCTCATAGTCGGTATCGTACTCCCCGGCGGAATAGCCTTTAGCCCGCTCAAGCTCCTGGGCTGTGAAATCCCCGTCTTTTAACAGCAAAAGCTCTGCGACGCATAATTTAAAAAGATTAGTGGCGAGATTGGTTTCGGCTGCGTCGATAATAAAAAACTCACTACAATTTGGATTGTTATAAATGCCTGAATTTATACCGTAAGAAAGGCCAGCTGCGCGCGACTTACTAAATAGTCTTGAGCCGTTGCCTTTATTATAAATTGCATCAGCAACCGTACAAGCTGCCTCGTATTTGATATTGTTTTCGTAAACAGGCTTGATAAAGGCTAGATTAAAATAAAGATGCTCGGTAATGTTGGTGTTTTTTGTTTTAATGCTAGCCAAATGCTTGCTGCTTGCCTTAAGGGTTGTATCTAGTAGCTCTCCATTAGGTAGTTTTGATAGTTCAGATTCGATTTTTTTCGATATTTCGGCCTTTTCGGAATTGGATATATCTCCAGATATAACTATTAGCGTGTTGGCTTGAGTGTGGGTTTTAGAATAATAATCTTCAACATCTTGTAAGTTTATTTTTTTTAGGGTCTTAATTCGATCAGATATTTTGTTAACTTTTTGCGGAAATAGTCGATCGTAACTTAGTAAACGCACCATGTCCTCTTCATCATCTGCCCTGCTGTTAAGTTCGATCTCTATTACATTTTTTTGTTGTTCTAAAGCCTTTTCTGAGAATATTGGTTGTGTGTATTGTTCAAGCGCTAGCTCGGTTATTTTTAAATAATTGCTCTTACTGCCAACCGTGCTGTAGCGAATAATTGATTCTTCGGTTGTGGCATTAGACCAAGCTCCAATCGATTCGATTTCGTAATCGAGTTGATTTGGATTTGGATATTTTTTAGTACTATCAAAAGCCATGTGCTCTAAAAGGTGTGGGATTTCGCTGATTTTGTTTTCGGCCAAATTAAAGCCAGCATTGCAAATAATATTGATACAATAACTGTTACTACCCGGTACACTAACAAACAGCGTTCTGGTACCAGCCTTTGATTTAGATGTCGAATATGTGTGATTCATAAATAAATTGTCTGCCTAGAAGCTATAAAATGCAACTAGACAGACTATAAATTAATTACCTACCGCGACCGTAATTCCCACCACGGGTCGACTTGCGCTCGGTGCCGTGGGTGCGGTTGTTCTGCTTCTTGGACCCGCTCGAGGAGCTTGTCCTTGCCGCCTGCTTGCTGTTGTTTGCGGGCTTCTGACCCGACTTGTACAGCTTACCGGCCATTAGTCCCCTCCAAGGGCTCTTGCTCAAATGATTGAGCTGCTCACACCAATGTTAATTGGATAAAGCAATAATACAATCTAAATAAATAACACACAATATTAATGTATAATGAGCTTATGGCTAAATCTAAAAGCAAAAATCATAATAAAAGAAATGTTGCGCTACTAGTTATAACAATAATTTTGCTATCTGCAATTGGATATGTGATTTATTGGGTAATTAATAATACGGCATTTTTGAGTGGCAAATTGAGCCAGCAGCAAGTTAATGAGAACAACCAAAACCAACTTGAAGCGCCATTTAATTTGGTGGCCCAGACTGTTGGCGGCAAAACGCTATACGCTCCAGAGGGCTTTAAAATAAGTATTTATGCCACAAACATTAAGGGCGCGAGATTCTTTACATTTGCACCCGATGGCACAATGTTCGTCGGTAGTAATACTGGCGATAGTATTTATGCGATACCAAATAACAATGGCACAGCCGGCGCACCAATTGTAATTGAAAGTAAACTCAACACGCCACACTCGGTTTATTATTATAATGGCGATTTATACCTAGCCGAGCAGACAAGAGTCAGCGTGTATCGTGGTATTAAAAGTGATGGCACATATACTAAAAAAGAAGTTTTAGTTGATAATTTGCCTGGCGGAAATAAGCTCACGGGCGGCGGCCACACTACCCGCACAGTAGTAATTGGGCCCGACAATAAAATGTATGTATCTATCGGATCATCATGTAATGTCTGTATTGAAAATGACAACCGTAGAGCAACAATAATGCGCTATAATCTCGACGGAACTGGCGGAGAAATTTATGCTAGCGGGCTTCGTAACACAGTGGGCTTTACATTTAACGGAGGTAAGCTGTGGGGCTTGGATATGGGCCGAGACCAGATTGGTGATGATATTCCACCAGAAGAAGTAAATATTATCGAGCAAGGTAAAAATTACGGTTGGCCTTATTGTTATGGCGATAAAATAAATAACCCGGAATACAAAGATAAGGCTGAATATTGTAAAGCCCAAACTACTGGCCCTGTACTTGGCCTTCAGGCTCACTACGCCCCGCTTGGAATTACATTCGAAAATGAGGCCGCGAAACAGACTTGGCCAAGTGTATTTGAAAACGGATTTTTTGGAGCGATGCACGGATCCTGGAACCGAACCGTTCCGACTGGTTATAAAGTGATTTGGGTCGATACCAAATCCAGCCCAATGAAAGAATATAATTTTATTACCGGCTGGCTAGACGGCAGTGGCGCCTGGGGACGACCGGTTGGTGTTGGCTTTGACCTTGTAGGCAACATGTATATAAGTGATGATAAGCAAAACCTTATATATAAAGTTCAGTACCAATAATTTAGGCGTTGATTTATAATTAAACGATGAAGAAGTGGTCAGCAATAATTTTACTTGCGCTCGCGCAGTTCGTGATGGTGCTGGATAGCACCGTAATGAATGTGTCGATATCTACCGTGGTGAAGGATTTGGGTACGAGTGTCGCGGCAATGCAGGCTGCAATTACGTTCTTTACCCTTACCATGGCTGCGTTTATGTTAACCGGAGGGAAGCTTGGAGATATTCTGGGGCGAAAAAAAGCCTTTTTGATTGGCCTTGGTATTTATGGAATTGGATCGCTAATTACCGCACTAAGCCCTAACATTCAAACTTTGATGTTTGGCTGGTCATTGGTAGAAGGACTAGGTGCCATTTTGGTGATTCCTGCAATTGCAGCCTTAATTGCTTCTCGCTACGAAGGCCGAGATAGGCTAACTGCCTATGCAATTACAGGCGCCGTGGCTGGTGCTGCCGCTGCTGCAGGGCCTTTGATTGGTGGGTTTGTAACCACCTACTTGAGTTGGCGTTTTGTGTTTGCGTTTGAGACAGTGATAGTAGTTGGAATATTACTGCTTCATAAGTTTGTTCCCGAGTCACCAATAACTAGTAAGACTAAACTTGATATTCCAAGCGTCCTTTTGTCGGCTGGCGGGATGGCGCTACTAATATTTGGAATACTACAAAGTAAGGTTTGGGGTTGGGTTAAGCCCATGACTATTCCAACTGTTTTTGGATATGAATTAGCACCATTCGGAATATCGATCGTTGCGTATATGATTTTTGCAGGCCTGGTACTGATTGTTTGGTTTTTGAACCATCAAAGGAGTTTAATATTGGCTGGTAAAACACCCCTTCTGGATGCTAGGGTTCTAAAAATCCCTCAACTGCGCAGTGGTCTTGGTGTACTTACCTCGCAATACTTAATTGTTGGAGCAGTGTTTTTTGTGCTGCCGATTTATCTGCAAATGGTAATTGGCCTAAATGCTCTTGAAACGGGCCTTCGGATACTTCCACTTTCAGTCTCACTCATACTCTTTTCGATGTTTGGATCCAAGACTAGCCAGCACTTTAGCCCCAAAAAGATTGTCAAAATTGGTCAGCTGCTACTGATTGCTGGAGTGATTATAATAACTACAACAATTGATCCAGAGCTAACTGGAGCCCCGCTATTTATAGGCATGTTCCTGCTCGGCGCAGGTCTTGGTCTTCTGGCCTCACAACTAGGTAACATTAATATGAATGCTGTTGATAAGCGGCATTCAAGTGAAGTTGGTGGTATGCAAGGGACTGCCCAGAATATAGGGTCTTCGCTTGGTACAGCAATTATTGGATCGGTATTAATCATGACACTTTCGAGTGGTTTTAGCGCTAAGGTTTCGGCTGATTCGCAGATTCCAGACAACATAAAGCAGGCCGTATCAGAACAAGCCAATAAAGGAATACCCGTACTCTCTACTGCTGAAGTTGAAAAAGCCGTTCAGGATCGTGGCTACTCTGCTGAACAGACTCAAAATATTGTTGAGCTTTACACCGAATCGCAGTTAGCGGGGCTAAAGCAGGCAATGGTGCTTTTGATATTCCTATCGATATTGTCATTGTTCATGTCTCGTAACCTACCAGATACCAAAGTTCAGAAAGTTTCAGATTTGAAACTACAAGAACAAGAATAATTGAAAAACAACATAAAAAGTGGGACAATATCGCCACAACGCACCTTAAAAGGAGGTCGGATGTACAAGCCAAGCTTGATAGAAAATCTTGGTAGGTACATTCCGAATCCTCCAAGACACGCACCAAGGGTGCTTCCCGATCAAAGCTTGATAGTAATTTTAGAAACAAAGAAAAGTGTTACAGCAATTGATGTAAGCCACTTTTTTGACTATGGAATGCACTACAAAGACTTCTTGGCTGGAGTTTATTTTGCTTTTGAATTGTACGCGGTTGGAACATTTATTCTTGACCACTGCAAAATCGAAGACCACCCAGGGGGTAAGTGAGATGGCTAAAAAGCAACCTGACAGCACAGGCTTTGTAATTGCTTTTGCACTTTGCTTGTTTTTCTCAGCGATTTTGTTGTACGTATTGCCAGTACTTTCATTCATACCAATAATCGGTGCTCTTTATTTCTTTTATAGCATACTTTCTGACTACCTTATCCGAAAAGGCAGAAAGCACATAGAAGAAACGTATGGTAAAAACTGACCACTTCATAATGAAGTGGTTTTTTTATATGCCCAAACCTAGCTGTTCGGCTTTAGCTACGCTACCGCCTTCGCCTGCCACAAGCTTGGTTAGAAAGTTAAATATCTCTACCATTGCTAAAGTATCAAGTTTACAGTATTCTTCGAGATCTTTAAGTACCTGATCTTTATCGCCTCTCTTTTCATATAAAACCGCGTCCATCCAGCTTCGCTGGGCACTTCCGCCCTCTTGAATACCCAGATCTTTGTAGCTAAGTTCTGGCACCAATACCGGTAAGACATTTTTGATACTAGCACTACCTAGAAAATTGGAATCTATATAATAACCTTTACTAAAAGGAATCATTAAATCAGCCATACGAGCATTAAGATCTTCATAAAAATCTTTATATTCGGGAGCCATAGTGCCTAGTGCGGTATTGCACATTTTTTCAAAGCTCATATTCCAGGCAATTATGCTTCCAGTTGTGCCGATTTGATCTTTAAGGGTTTTACTTAAAGCTTCAGCTGGGTTTGTGTTGTCGGCCTGCAAATATCCCATATGCTTCAATTCGCCACCAGGCGATTCTAAAACATGCAATGAATACTGAAATGGTATCTGTTGATATGGCTTGGTTCCATCAAAATACGGCACGCAACTGCCTAGTGTTTCATAATCGAAAAAATAAAGAGGGTACTGTAGCTTACTTAAAAACTTTTTGATTTTATCTTTATTGTAAATTGGCTCACCGTTTTCTAGCGCCTCTAGCTGCCAACGTTGTTTTTCATTATCAATTAGGCTTAATGGAATATCTTTGAGCTTACTGACCCCCTCTTCCTCTAATAAACGCACGGTATCAGCGTTAAGTCTGCAAAGTTCATATATACTACCCTCTTCAATTGGTTTAATGTTTTTATAAACTTCAAGCCATTCCTTAAGACTATTTAGCTTACAACGGGCCGGTGATGGATCTGGCATATCAGACTGCTCCATAACTGCAATTGCATCTAAGATATTTCGTTTTGTCCTGCCAAGCTCCTTTTTGACATCTTCGGTTACGTTGGTGGTGGTAGTAATTTGCTTTGGATCTATCTCGCCTGCTCGTACATAGCTATTGTCTACATGCACCACATAGATATCATTAACACTATAGCCGCAATTTTCTAGCACTGTAGTTTGGTAAGCAAGATCCAAGATATGCTCCAGCTTCACGCCGGTGCTTGACTTAATTTCGTACAATTCAACTTCATTCTTACCAATGACGCGAACAACATCACAAATAAAGGTCGTTTGTTCATGTTCGAATCGGCCCTGGAAAATAGTTTTAGTGCCTTTATCGAGCTCTTCCTGAGTACGTGTAGGCATATTCAAATATTCGTTATAGTCATTAAAGCCCACCCTTACACCATCGGGAAAAAGCGATTCGGCATATTGTTCGAATTCATTTCCGGCATCAAACATGGCCTGTAAATCTGCACTTACTGGCGGAATCTTGTTTTTATCATGCTTCTTAATCCATAGATATGCCGGATGCTTTAGATACATCATATATTCGGATTTGGAAAGGACTAGTTTTTTATTCATTTGTATATTATACCTCAGAGTTTAGGATGTAGTTATCGTCTTTTTTGCTAAGTTCGTAAATTACATTTTTACGTTCTACTACAATTTGCCAGCCATGTTCTTTTGCTTTTTCAAACAGATCTCTCGCGGGGTTGAACACGATTGGATTTTGAACGTGCTTTAATATTGCATAGTCTCCCATTGAATCTCCTACTGCATAGCTGCCTTCGTCGGTAAGGCTGTATTTTTTCTTAAGACCATTTAGCATATCTACTTTGCGCTCATACTGTACTACGTCTATTTCGCCAGTGAACTTGCCGCTTTTTTTAGCATGCATTGTGCCGGCCGAGTCATCAAAGCCGTAGTGCTTGGCAATAAGCTGCACAACCTCAGTGAACGATCCAGAAATGGCAAACAACATATAGCCTTTTGCCTTAAGCTCCTTCATTAAGTTTCGTGTAAATACATAGCTTTGGTCCTTATGTACGTCAAATGCCCTGTTAGCTAATTCCTCTAGCTCATTTTGTGATAAATTCGTAACCACAGAATTATATGCCTCAATGAGTTTAATTTGATACCTATCAAAGCCATCGGACTGCTCGCGTCTTTTCCAGGCCATGCGAGAATCTAAAATATCTTGATAGGTCTGCTTATCTATTTTGCCGATCTTGCCTAGCCTATCGACAATTACATGAAATAATTGCCAGCGAATCAGCGTGCCATCTAAATCAAATACTGCGTATGGTTTCATGCGTTTTATTATAGTCTATATAGATTGTGTGATGAAATACTGGTCGCGTATTATTTGAATATCTGCTTAATGGCGTCATCTAGCTTGGTCGCTGAAGCTGGTTTTTCGATTGGATTTGAATTTTGATTATTTTTTAGACTTAACTTAGCTTCAAAAATCTCCTCCTTAGAAGTCTTGTCGGCTTTGTATGTGCTTTTGTTTTCAATAACTGTCTGAGATCCATCAAGCAGTGAATTTAAGGTTCCAGTAGACTCTAGGAATTTGTTGTCTTTAGTTGGATCTTCGCTTGAAATTATATATGAAGCTGTAATTTGTTTTAGATTAAAAGCTGTTATGGTTGTCTTGAAGCGTGTAATATTTGTTACTTCAGTCTCACCCTCGACTACTTCATCAGGACGAATAATGTCTCCGTTATCTGGGTCTTGAATTGTAATTGTATTACCAAAGTCAATCTTAGCAGTGCTAGTTTCGACTACTGTATCCGTCTGGACTGGCAAGGATGTGTTTCTATCTAGCCAAATGGTAATAGTTGTCTTAACATCACCACCAACGCTTTCATCTTTAGAATTTTCCAATTCTGAACTGACAAAATCCTTAACTTGATCTTTCTTTTTCTGTGTTAAATTTGTTTGATCAATCACAGATGAAAGGGATTCGAGCATTTTTTGATAATTAGCTTTATTAAAATTAAGTTTATAGGCATAGCTGGCAATACCATTAACCGTTTCAGCTTTAGGCTTATCGTAGCTGAACAGTGCTGTCTTTTTATCTGTCCCTGAGATGCTTTTAGCTACTATTGGGCTCAACTTCGTGCTTAGTTCTTTGATATCGGCTTGATTGATCTGGTCCTCTGAGGCAGTGCTATTTGCTTGATTTTGGTTGCTCGTGTCTAATGAACTAAGGGCCTCATCTATACCTATTACTAACCATTTATTCTCGTATTTCTGTACACCAGCAGTTGACACCCCAAAACTACTGATTTCTTTTTTCGTAAAAGCATTATTTAGAAATTTATTAAGACCCTGATATTTTATATAGAAATCGATTTTACCTGCACTTGGCTTGGGTTGCCTTAAATCTATCGTTAGTGGCGCGTTTTTGTAAGTAATTTTGGTGCTTGACTCAGAGGATTCTTCAATATTACGACCACTTGAATCAACCACGATTGGATTGTCTCTGCTTGGTGATTTTAGACTCGCCTCGTAGGATATACCATTGGCAAGATTTATTTGCCCACTAAAAGCTTGAATTAAAATTTTCTCTGAATTCGCCTGGAACCTAGAAAATACAACATTAGGGTTTATCCAATATGCAAAATAGAAAATAATTGCAGAAATACCCAGTACCAAAAATAACACACCAATGATAATTATTGCCAATTTACCTCGTGGTTTTTGTGGTGACATATTATAGCCCATACCAGCGCTTGGTGGAACCACTGCAGGAGAAGGTGATGGTGGAGTGTAGGGCTGCACAAATTGCGTATTATCATTTCCTGCCAGTCTGACTTCAGCTGGTTTAACTGGATTCTGTTCGGACTGATTGGTGTTTGAGCTCTGTTGCGGGTTGTTTTCGCTAGTGTTATTGTCCACAAACATTATTCTATCATAAAGCTTATGCTTAGTAATAAATTATTTGTTACTCTTCTTTATTGCCGTAGAGCGAACTACAATTGGCATCAGAGCAAATACCAAAAAAGCCAATTCCCCTATAAAATAAGAGCCAACAACAGTAATGCTTGAGAAAAGAATGAATATAAAGGCTCGTATCTTATGCATACGTTTTTCTTCTTCAGTAATGCCTCTTAGGAGAGGAGGATTGGAATAAACCGCATAATGCCACTGTATAGTGCCTATAATCGCAAGCAACAAAAGATTAATTGGTAATATCATCCTAGCCAGCTCGAGCTTTTCGTAACTGCTAGCAATGCCAGTACTAAATGCAATAAGAATCGCCATAAAAAGCCTAATTGAATTTATAAATACAAATCGCCTATCAATTTCTTGAAGGTTTTCAAATTGTCTGACATGCAGGCTCCACATAGAAGCCAGTATAAAAAACGCAATAGCAAAACTCAGAAAAGCTCTTCCTTGGCCCGAAATTGCTTGCCATAGCTGAGAATTGCTGGAAATTATACTGCTTTCAGGGATCACTACATTAAGCACTAATAATGTCATGGCGAAGCCAAAGACTCCATCACTTAAGTTTTCAACGCGGTTTTTAGAATACCTCTCTAGCTTCAACTTTGATACTTGCTCTTTCATTTCTACCCTCTAATTAATTACTTTTAATTTTACACTTTTCAACCCTGTCTCGGCCAGACGTTTTGGCTTTGTAAAGAGCTTCGTCGGCACACTCATAAAGCTTTTGAAAGGTATTGATTTGATTATTTACACCAGCAACGCCGGCGCTAAAAGTATAAATAGGCTCAAAGCCTGATTTTTTTAGTTCAACTCTTGCATTTTCGGCCAATTCATAAGCAGATTCTAGGTCGGCTCCTATTAGACCCACAACCAATTCTTCTCCACCCCAGCGCGCAACAAGATCATTTGATCGAACTTGGCTAGTAACGTGCTTTGAAAGATGCTTTAATATTTTATCTCCCACTGGATGGCCGTATTTATCATTTAATTTTTTGAACCTATCAATATCAATGACGATTAAACTTACGCTATTAACAATAAAACCCCTACGTGGGGTTAGTTTTTTAGCACTGTTATTGTATTGATCTATGGCCAAATTAATAGAATCCTCAAAACCCCTGCGGTTTAAAAGGCCAGTGAGGTGATCGCGATAGGCTAGCTTTTTTAGCCTATTCACCTCTTTTCTAAGAGATTCTATTTCTTTTTTCATCACTTACATTTATTTTAATTCAGAATCTTATCATTTAAAAGCCGGCTGTCTGCCGGCTAAAAATCATACTCTTCCTCGATTGCTTGATAAAGCCTCTGAAGTGTATTAATTATTTCTTTGTAGTCATGAGTGTCTACATATTCCCAAGCTACCTTTTCGCCCCCCTAAAAAGACCTCTACATCTTTTAGTAATTCGCGCTAACCTTTCGGGCTCGTTAAGAATATCTAGACAAAGTGCCTTTAAAAGAGCAAAGGCGGGTACAAAGTAGGCTTCGTCTTCGTAAAGACTATCGTTAAAAATATCAATCCAATCTTGAATTACGTCGTAAGTGTAAGGGATAGAGGTGTTATCCATAAGTAGCTGAATGATCAACTGAAACATTACTTCATCGACGAAGCGCCTGTCGTAGCCATCAACACCGATAATTATTGGCCTGGATGTGCTGATTACTTTTGGCGCAATGCAGATATCAATAATGTTTTTTCTGAACTCTAGGCCCGTGATTGAACAGATGCCTCTGACTACTTCGTCCTCATAATTAAGCCAATCGGAAATCATACGTTTGGCGTTGGAATCTTCTTTTTCTAAATCGACCGAGTCGTCAGGATATCGGTAGATGTTGCGAATAATCTTTTCATACAGCTCCCATGATGTACTAAAACGAATTATGGGAAGGTTCGTAGGTGCGGTCACACCGCTAGAATACTCTTTTTGGATTAATTATTCAAACGATTTGACTGTCTTGGTCTTCGGGTTTTTGAGATTCAGCAACTTCATTCTCGTTAATATTGTCTTTAGCCATATTCTCCACGTTTTGCTCTGCCTCTTGGGCGTCGCCCTCTTGTTTGTTTTTATTTCTTAAGTATTTTAAATTATCGTTCATGTTTCCTCCTTTTTTATTATTATATCAAATAAATATATATTGACTTGATATATATTTTGTAGCATAATATCAAGCCTCGTCCCTCAAGGAGATTCGTTGTACACAAAAACGATAATCGATGGAAGAACCTTTTTTGAACAAAGCTTTGTAAGGAATTTAGGAATCTACCTGGGTGATCCCCCAAAGAAGAAGCCAAAAATATCAAGAGAATACTCTTTGATTGCTGATATGGTCTTTGAGATGGATATTCATTCGTTTGTACCTTTAACTCAGGAAGTTAACTCTCGAGAAGACTACAAAGAATGCTATGATCGGTTTTTACTGAACAATAAGCTGCTTTTCCCGACCACTGTAGAGCTCTACATTGTAAAAAATTCAGAAATCGAAAAGTGCAAAGAAGAAATTCTAGAGCCCAAATTCATGTGGCCGCTGGATCTACTATAAACAACATCAAGGTTATACTTTGATGTTTTTTATTTGTTATAATATTTTTTATGAATAGTCGAAGAAAATACTTTAATCCGGGCGGATATCTTACGGTTATCATTGCTCTTACCCCCGTGATTCTGTGGCTAATTGCGATGCCGCTAGATTGGGATGGTGCCCAAAACATATTCCAGAGTCTAGGTAAGCTAGCGGGTCTTGCTGGTATGGCTCTTTTTGCCTGGGCCGTAATACTCAGTGCCAGATTCAAAATATATAATAGAATGTTTCATGGCCTAGATAACACCTACCGAGCGCATCACAATATAGGATCAATAGCTTTTATACTACTATTGTTGCACCCTCTATTTTTAACTATTCGATATTTTTTAATTTCTCCTAATTCAGCCTTTGAATTTTTAAAACCTAACCTCTTATCGCCATTCAGGGCCCTAGGCAGCATTGCTTTATTTGGAATGGCACTGGCAATCATAGTCACCTTGTATATCAAGGTTTCTTATAAGTTGTTCATTTTGGCTCAGCGGCTACTTGGTTTGATACTGTTTGTAGGTGCGATTCATGCTGTCTTTGTCGGTGGTAGCAACCTAGGCTTTAGTGGTAATGGGATTTTGAGCTTACAAATATACTTTGCCGTGTTAATAGCGATGGCTTTAATAGTTTACGTATATCGTTCAATATTCCACGGTAATTTCGCTAAATACTATGAATATAAACTCGACGACATTCGTAAATCTGGAAGTATTTATGAAATTGTTTTAAGTCCAATCGGCGATAAATTAAATTTTGTACCGGGCCAGTATGCTTTTATAAAACAAGACAACAAAGGCCTTTTAGGTGAATCACATCCTTTCTCGATGAGTTCTTCACCGGACGAAAGTAAACTAAAGTTTGGTATAAAGGCGCTGGGTGATTTTACAGCTGCCCTAGAGGGTGCTGAAAAAGGCACAACCTTTAAGATTGATGGTCCATACGGTACATTTTCTAACAAGGTTGTAAAAAATAGTAGGCAGATTTGGATAGCTGGCGGTATAGGTGTAACTCCATTTATGTCAATGGCTAAATCTGCAGACGAAACTCAGCAAATTGATTTATATTATGCCTTAAAAACCAAGCAAGATGCTTTTTACCTGGCCGAGCTTGAAGCGTTAGATAAGCAGAAGAGTAATTTTAATCTGATAACTTATTTCGAAGACAAAGATGGTTTTTTAAGCGCCGATATAATGTTTGAAAAGAGCAAAAACTTAGAGGATGCAAACTTTATGATTTGTGGACCATCGGCCATGATGAAGGCTATCAAAAGACAGCTTAAGCAAAAGGGAGTAAAAGGTAAGAATATAAATACCGAGGAGTTTAACTTGTCATGAAAAAGGTTGTTGCAGTTGTTTTGATTATTGTTGCTGTGCTTATGAGCGGAATGTTTGTTTGGGGATTTATCGATAGCCAGAATAAGGAAAATGCTGTGGAAGAAAAAATAGACGAAAAACCAGATCAAAACACACAGCAACAGTCAACTGAAGAAGAAGTAATAATTGATGAAAAGGCAATATCAACTGCCGAATTATCAAAACATAATAAATCTAGTGATTGCTGGGTAGCAATTAGGGGCAATGTTTATGATGTTACAAGCTATCTCGACGAACACCCAGGTGGCGCTGACTTAATTCTGACTTACTGCGGAAAGGATGCTACCTCTGCCTATAATAATAAGGGCGGCGAAGGTAAGCACTCTTCAAATGCAGACGCATTACTATCAAAGTATCAGCTAGGCAAACTAAACTAGTTTACTATTATCGCCAATCTATCAATAAATGATTCGAGCTTTTCTTTTGAATTATTGAAATCACCTACTGTGCAATCTTGTCTAATAAAAAGCTGGTAGTCGCCGATCCACTGACCATAAATTTTTATTTTGTGAGACGTGCCATCTGCAGCCTTATAATCAGCATCTTTTATCATAAACTCCAGATCTCCTTTGTTGGAAGATAGATTAGCACTGTAGGTATTACCTATAATGACGGTTTTATCTGGTGATGAATCTTTTGTTTCTTCAAGCTGTTTGTTGATTGCACTTGCTAGAGTAGAACCAGAATTAATTAAGCTTTTTACATTATCTGAAGAAAGCAAACTTGATGTGCAAGACGACTCATCTAATTTGTAGTTAGAACCGCCCTCACCACTGATCTTGTTCCAGTCGTTTTGTATGTTGGCCAAATTATATTCTATCTTTTTACCGACATAGCGATTTTCATAAGAGCTAATGCTGTTATTTAAATCTTGTCCGGTTTTGGTGCTTTGCTGTTTTGGCCTCAATAAGATAAAGGCTCCCAGGCCGGCAGCAACTACCAGTATCATAATTACAAACAACCATCTCCACATATAGCTTTTGTTGATTTCATGATCGTAACTTCCTGGAATTTTTTTTGGCCCCATATCTAATAAGCATAACTCAAATAATAATTTTTTAATAGTAAAAACCCGCCTAAATGGCGGGCTCTCTTTATACTTTAGTTTAGTTGCTAGAAAGAGCAGTGGCGAATGTAACACCTGCTTGATCTATCCAGGAGCAAAGCTCTTCTACTGGACTGACCGACACATTAGACAAAATTCGCTCAGCTGGCGTGAGGGTTATGTATGCTCTTAGAGAATTGGTAAAGTTTAGCTTATTACTTGCTTCAGCTCTGACACTCTGTCTGAATTCAATATTTGAAGTCGAGTAAACTTGTAGTGAACTCATAAGCGAACCAAAAGCGTCCTTTGGCCATACATCTCTAACTGCCAGCACTCTATCGTGGGCAATTTTAGCTATTTGATCACCTACGCAATTTGCAAAGCCCATTAGCGTGGCATAGCTATTGTATGAGCCTACAATCAATTCGATTTGCATATTTATTTCAGCGGAGTCTACATAGACGTCACGCATAACAAGGATGTCATTGAACTGTCGCCGAGCTGCAATTTCATGAGGTGATGAAGCAATCTCTAACAGATCAAGCATCGTGAATTTGGCGTTGTAGGTATTGGTCAAAAAAACTGAAGTATCTTCGAGATACTTCTCAGCCAATTTCTGCTCATTTTTTAAGTACGTCACAAGCTTCAGATTCTGTGAGCTCACAATTCTCCAGTCTGTTCTGTGGCCGTAATATACTATTTTATTAAGCTACTAATGTCAATATGCTTATCTTTTGAGTTTTTGGAATTTCGTAGGGTTTTTATAGATGTATAACGACATGGCCAGAAGAGAGCCGAGCTGAGCAATACTGCTGATTAATCTTATAGTGTCGTTAAATACAATCAGGCTAATCACCAAAGATATAGTTACTATCAAATAGCCTAATTCTAAAGCTAATTTAAGGCTTCGATCTTTAAAATATTGTGCCACCACTAGGGCTGCCATACCAAGCGACAGTGCCACAGTCAGGCTGAAAATATTTAGGGTAGCAGGATTATCAAAGGACAAATAATAATTTATTGTGTACGCTGTTGCGTTGTTCAAAGTCCTTTCTGCAAAGAATAGACCAGTAACTAAGATGGCCGCAAAAGCTAAAAATATATTAATGTAATACCTTGTTTTTGGTTTAAGAGAGGCCGCCGACGTAGCAAACAAGACTAGTATTGCGTACAAATAGAAAAGATACTGCAAAGATTTAAAATCTAAAACAGGTATAGTCCACAGCATATTTACAGCCAGCACACAAAATTCTACAAAAGCAAGTAGGGCCATTCCGTATCCAAATATTTTGATTGATGAACTTTTGCTAGAAATAAATTTATAGGCCAGATATCCAAATGCAAATATGTTAAATGCTATGAAAATTGCTTGTACTAGATTGATAGATGTACCCATAAGCCCCTACTGATTTAACGTTCCCAAGACAATTATCCAGGCTAGTACAGACTTGGCAATCAGACTTAGCCAAATGTAACCACGCTCTCCATAAACGTAATTTTTCCACTTCCCGACCTTTTTATACTGCAAGAACATATTGACAGCAAAGGTGTTAAAGAATAGGAATGTAATAATAAAGCCGATCTTGGCCCAAGAAGGAAT
>SXGQ01600757.1_pt1 | contig 17374 bp, 10 predicted proteins | sample 3178371 | NCBI WGS metagenome assembly SXGQ01 (sample SAMN11356859, study PRJNA531348) | freshwater metagenome | isolation source: freshwater sample F1-20 | place: China: Fuxian Lake, Yuxi | collected 2017-12-25 | reverse complement strand
TGCTCCTCGTGATCCTCGCTGCTCGGCCGACGCTTGCCGAAGTGCCATTGGCCGACCTATCCTTCAGAGCGGCCGGCGGCGCGAACAAGAAGGTCACGTGGAAACGCTCCACGAGACCGGGCCTGCCGTCAGGAGTGACGGCAAGCGGAGATCAATCGCACTGTCGCGAAGGCAGCGATCAGCGACTATCAGCCGAGCAGGCGTACGTCGCCCATGAATCGCTCGAGCAAGGTTCCGGCATGGGCCACGAGCAACGCCCGCACGATCGGCGGGCACCGTTCGTAGCCGAGGAAGTTGGGCTTGAGGTCAACGGGCTCGCCGTGCGGCGGGTTTGCGTGTTCTTCGTAGTCGGTTGCATCCCAGACGACGGCGCCGATACCCCCGGGCTGGATGATTGCCGCCTGATAGACGACGAACGAGTCGTCGTAGGCGCTGGACGGGCCAGCTGGTCTGCAGTAGATCGCTGGACCCTCGACTTGGAAATCGGTGATCCCCATCGTGGCAAGCTCTGCGAGCTGATCATTGATGCCGGGAATCGCGGATTCAGCGCTTTCGAGTCCAATCCGAATCATCATCGCAAGCCGCGAGAGTTGTGCGGCGTGCTTTGTGAGAGAGTCGTGCATTGCACATTCCTTGGAGAGAACGGCGGCCAATACCAGTAGGCCGCTCAAGGAATATGCCGCGTTTTTGGCGATTGTTTAGCAGTGCAAATGCCTTGAAGATCATCCGAGGGGGCAGCGAGCAAACAGGTCGCTACTACATAAGCCGGCGAAGTAGTCGGTGAGCCGTGCCACCGTCGGGCGGTGAGAGATCACGACCCCGAGCTCAATGTTCTTGCGTTGGGCTGCATCGGTGAAGTTTGCGCTGGTGACTAGTGCACGTTCGCCATCGACGATAACGCACTTCGCATGGAGACTCGCCCGGCCGTCGCCCGTCTCGAGCGACCGGGGGTCGTAGTAGAGTTCAGGCAGCCGATCCCACGGCCAATGGCGGGCGCGGAAGTCGCGGGCAAACCTCGCGACGATGTCTGCCGCCGGTGTTGCATCGTTGTGCTGACGCGCGATGTCCAGGCAAAACCTGACCGTCAATTCCGGCACATCGATCATGCGGCGGGCAAGAGGCTCGAAGAGCTTGCGTCCGTTGTACACCGCGTATCCGACAAGCCACACCTCACGGGAAGCCTGGCTGATCATCGTATGCACGACGGCCGCCGTGTCGGCCATCGGAACGCCCGGAAGATCGGGCCCGGAGAGTACGAGGTCGAAGAGGCTCGACGGCTTTGGCACATGCTCGTGTGCCTCGGCAATTCCCCGCACCACGACCGCCATTTGGCGGGGCGTCATGCCAACTGCACTGAGGCTGCGAAGTGTCTCGGCTACCGCGGCGGCGTCGGTGCCGGCGGCCTGCGCGATGCCCACTTGCGTGATTCCTGCCGACAGCAGGCCTGTCTCCAGTGATGAGGCAAGTCCGCGAAGCGCGGAGAGTGGCAGTCGGTGCAGCGGCGCGAGCGAGGGGGCGTTTTGCGACATCACACCACCCCCGCGAAGAACTCCGTGCCGAGGCCCTCGACGGTCGGCACGACGAGCGCTCGGTCAAGGAAGTTGTTGTGCTGCTCGCACGACGTTTCCGATACGAGCAAGCAACCGTGGCAGGCGGCCCCCAGTAGGGGCTGGTGATCATGGGCGACGGGCGCATGGTATGCACAGACTGGGTCGCTCGAGCAAAGCGTGCCGTACTCGAGTGCACGGCGGACGTGCCGACGAATGAACCGCCCCGCAGAAACGAGTCCTCCGAGCGTCCCCTCTGCGTCGGAGGTGCCAGTGTAGATCAGCACTCCAGCACGACCGTCAGGCATGCAATAGATCCGCTCCCGAAGCGAACTCGCCGGATAGCCGCACTCCAACGCGATGACCGTCAGAAGCAGGTGGCTGAAGGAGTGAAGCATATAGTACGGCGAACCGGGGAACTCGAGCGACACCTCCTTCTCCTCCTGCCATCCATCGAATCCGGCCTTGAGTACGCTCGCCCGCCTGAGCACGCTGTCGCGGGCTGCCCACGCTGCGAGGGCGCCGGAATCGAACTCCAAGAACAGTCCCTCGCCACGGTTCTCTACGGCGGGCAGCCAATTCGACTCGATTGACAGCTCGGCCCGCTGCACGCCAAGTGAAAGTTCGCCTTGGATATCGGGGCCTGCCGCCTCGAACCGAGTGAATCCGAGTTGGGCGACAACCTCTCGAAGGCGATGGACGAGCACTACGCGGCGAATCGCCTGCATCCACGGGGCATCCCACTTGTCCCGAGGCACGGCCCTGGCAAAAAAGTGTCCGCCGGGAGTATCGGCGCCCATCTCTTCGCGAGCATCTGTCAGGGCCTCGAACTCGACATCTTTCACGGACCGTCCCGCGCCGGCGTCGCCCTGCCGCTTCCTCTGGATGGCATCGTAAATATCGAGGTCTGTGAAGTCCTGAAGACGGGCCGCGGGCGTGGGTTTGCGGCGGATCCTCGAAAGGTCCTCGGCCGTCTCCACCTCGTCGAGATAATCGGCCCACAGGGTGGCGACCACGTCGTCGACCGGCTTTCGCACGTTTGGGATCGAGATCACGCTGAGCAGCTGCGGGAAATAGGCGTTGCTCGCGCTGCGAATCAGCAGTTTGTTCGGCTGGCCGCAACTTTCCCGCGTTCCCGCACCGAGCCATGGCCTGGAGCCGTTGCATCGCCCGAGAGCTTGCAGATCCATGCGTGCCGCTTGGCTCATCGCCCGCTGTGCACCGCACTCGCACGCGACCCACACCTGATCGAGATCCCCGCTCGTGCCGCGCTCCTCGAACCACATCTGCCGCATGCAGTCGGTCTTCGCCTCGTGCACGAATGCCTTCCAGTCGATGTCGCCCACGTGGCCGCGATTGCAGGCGCGCACGAAGCGGATCGGTACGACGGCCAGTTTGCGACGCGTCGCGCCGTCGCGAAACTCGCCGCTATCTAGCGAGTTGGCGTGGACCAGCCGGCGCTTTCTCGTGCCGTTGGCGTGTTGAGCCTCCTCCTGAACCAGATACCAATGCGGAAACTTCCAAACCGTGATGTCGGTCGGCGGTGCGTTTGGTCGATCCGAGGTGGGAGGTGGTGTCCGCAGCGTGATCGTCGGCTTCTCGAGCAGCGTCTGCAGTTTCTCAACGAGCCTGGGCTCTTCGACCGTGGGAATGCGGCCGTTGTCGTAATGCCAGTGCTCGAGACCAGCCACGATCACCGACTCCTTCGGCAAGTCGAGCATTGCGCCCGGGCCGAAGGTGGTGACAATCTGGCTGCGACGGAGTTCCGCGTTTCCCATCAGCGGTCTCTCCATTCATCGAGCTGCTTGACGTACAGCGTCACGGTCGGCTCCACGTCGCGCATCGAGCGATTCGCACGAAAGCGGCGGCGGGTCGAGTCGACGTCGGCGAGTTCAGGGTCGAGGAAGTCGAACAGCAGCTTTGCGCCACCACCGGCCTCGCGTTGGTACTCGAGCCTCGTGCTGGTCTGCTGCAGTTGCCGCACGATGTTGACCCAGTCGTCGAGCAGGCTGGTGCACAAATGCAGCACATTGTCATGCAGCTGCTGGCCGGCGTCAGGACCGGGGGGCCAGGCGTGATTCCGGGCGCGATCCGCCAATCGATTTGAAATCTCGTCGAGCTTCTGTCGGAACGTGGGGATCGATTCGGCACCGTGAGGCGGCGTGAGGGTCGGGTGGTAATGACGCGCGAGCGCCACCAGCACTCCGACGAGCGCCCGATCCAGCGACCGGGGCGAGAAGGGCGTGACGCTCGTGGCCTCGACGGCTCGGTAAAACGACGCGTGATACGTTCCGAAGCGCTCGTAGTGGGAGCGATCCCGCGGTCTATGGATGTTCAGCAGCGTGACGACCAGTCCGGGACGCGCTGAATCGCGGCCAACTCGGCTCGTGGCCTGGATGTACTCAGAGGCCGTCTTCGGTTGACCGAGCACCAGCATCAACCCCAGCCTGACAATATCGAGACCGACGGAAATCATGTTGGTCGCCAGAGCCACGTCGACGTGGTCAGCATCAGTGAACGGCTTTGCCAATCGGCTCTTTGCGATGGATACGTCGCTCGTGCTCACTCGTGAGGTCAGCTCGAGCACCTCGTGCTGGAGCCGGCGGCCCGCGAACAACGATTCATTCGGCTCATGACGCCGCCGCTTGCCATACTCCAATACCCGGGTGCACACCTCGTCCTCGACGATGCGGCGGCTTCCGCCCAACTCCCGCAGGCTGTTGAAGTACCCGAGCATCGTCATGTAGGGGTCGGCTGGGTTTTCCGGATTCTTGGCGCCGCCAGCCCGCTCCCATGCCGCCTGGGCAGCCGCCGCGATGGCGAGCATCGATCGCAAGAGCACCACCTTCAGGCTGCGGCCCTGGGCGGCGATGCCCACGTAGAGACGGGCCGGCACTTCGTCGGCGGACTTGGTGACGGCAAAGAAGCTATCGCGACGATCTGGGCCAGGCGGCGGAAAAACGAGCGTTTCGTTGCGCTCAAAGAGGGCGCGGATCTGCGTATCGGCTCGCCGAACCGTCGCGGTGCTGGCGATGATTTTCGGTCTGATGGTTCGGCCATCGCGGGTTCGCGAAGCCAGCGAGTCGATGGCCGCCTCGTACAGGCCGGCGACGGTGCCGAGTGGACCGGATATCAGATGCAGCTCGTCTTGGATGATCAGGTCGGGCGCGGGCAGGCTCGCCACGCCGAGTGGTGCACCTTTGGTCGGATCGCACGGCCCGTAGAAGCCCTCCGAGTCGTAACGATCGACGAGCCCGAAAAGCGTTCCCGTGTGGCCCGTCCAGGGCAAAGCAGCGAACTTGTCCACCGTCGCAATGAGAAACGCGGGTAAACGCCGGTATATCGGTTCGTCGACACCGAGAACCGGCAACGGCCGGTCGCGAGTGAAATCGCACTCATAGTTGCTGCAGGTGACGACGAGGTTGGACGGCGTGCGATCGTTGGGAACGAGACGGAAAGAATCTTTCGAGAACTTCGTGCCGCACCACGGACATTCTTCGATCGGGATCGGTGCCGGATTCTTCCGATCGTCACGATGGAATCGTGTCGTCTTCGCGTAGGCAGTGTCATCGCTGCCGGGAAGCTTGTCGCCTCGGCAGCCCATGCGATTGGGCGTGGCTGCCTGCCCGACCCAGAGCCCGATTTCAAACGGCCATTCGCCGAGTTTCCCCGGATCGGCCAGCCGCTCGAGCTCGAGGGCGCACATCAGAGCGGTCGCGCGGCCGAGTTGGTCGAGCGTGAGCAGCCGAAGCGTGTACCGCATCAACACGGCGAGACCGCAGCCGCCCGGAGTGCCATGCCGAAGCCGCCGCAAGACGATCGTGAAGGCCGCCAGTCCGAGATAGGCCTCGGTTTTTCCGCCGCCCGTTGGAAAGAAGAGAAGATCGACACGCTGCCGGTCGTCATCGGTTTCATCGGCGATGCCCCGCAGCGTGAGCAGAATGAACGCAAGTTGGAACGGTCGCCAAGCCGGCGGCTTCATGTCTCCCGGCGTTTTTTCGCGGCGACCAGCAATCCATGCGCGCCTGCGGGCTGCGGCCGCCATGGCTCGATTCGCGATGCGGAATGCATCGAGAGCCAGAGGGTCGGACTCCAGTCTGGCGATGCCCGCTTCGATTCGATCGGCGGCAAGCCCGGCGATCTGGAGCATCTCATTGGTGGTTTCTCTGCGGCGACCCGTCAGTGATCCCGCGGCAGTACGCTGGCTGCCGATCCACTCACGATACTTCGTGACGAGCGGCTCGAGAGCGGCTTTGAGAGACGAGCCGTTGGGTAGGGCTGCAAGAGTTTCCATCTCGAGCGAGACACCATCGAGCTGTCGAGGCTCAACACGCTCAACTTCCGCCGAGGGAATCCAAGTCGATTCCACCACACGGCACACATCGCCATCGTCAACAGTCCACGTCGCGGACACTCCGTGCCCAACGGCGTAGTCAACGACGTCGCGATACTGAACATCGGCAATGCGTTCGTCAGCCTCGTCGCTTGACTCCGAGCCATCATCACCGCGGAGATCCGGCCGCGGCACAAAGGGCTGGGGCGACTCAAGCCGGAGCCGCGGCTGGAAGGCAAACCGCGTATACGCCTTTTCGGTGTCGGGCTGGCGATTGTTGACAAGGAACACGGCAACGCTGCGCGTGCCTTTGGGCAACTTCGTCGCACCAAGGGCGGCATCCGGAATCTGCCGCACCGTGGTCACGATTTCGAGGCCATCCGATCCCGGGAGCGGCAGCCGAGGAACCGATGACTGCAAAGGGATTACCACTCGCGACGACTTTGGCAGCCGGCGGTAGCCGCGCGGCCCGCGCACGGCGCGGACTGCGGCTGCTGCTACTCCGTCGCCATCGGTGCATGATCCGTCGACGGCCTCTGTTCCCTCAGGCCCCTCGTAGACGTAGTCGCCCCACTCGACGGTCGCCGTGAGCGAAGCGACGCCCTGGCCAACCAGTACGCTGAGACCCAGCGAACTGGGAAGCACGCCTTTCTTTGCAACCACCTTGTCCGCGTCACCGCCGTCGTCCGGTGAAGCTGGCGCGGCCGGGCTATCAACGTCATCTTCCTCGCTTTCGTCGGCCTTCTTGGCGTCGCTCGGCAGCGTCGTCGGTACCAAGTATCCGGTCAGGTACCAGCGGCGAGGCGATTCCGGCAGTAGTTCGTTGGCGCACGCATGGTCGTTCGTGGGGCCAACGAGGTCGAGCCGCAGGGCTTCAACGATCGCTGATCGCACATCGATGGAGTTTTGTGGCGTCATCGGGTTTGCGTTTGGTGCTTTCGGGGTCATCACGCATCGCGCCAATCGTCGCCAGGCATCGTGCGCCGCATGAACTCGTCGAAAAGAGGAACGGTGAAGGCGGTATCGCCGTGATTCGGGCTCCACACCATGCCCTTCTGGATGAGTTTTCCTCGCAGCGGTGCCAGTGTTTGAACCGATTTCCCCAGGCATTCAGCGATTTCGCCTGAGCGGTGCGGCCCCGGGCCAAGCTCTGCCATGGCGCGAAGATATCGCTTCTCCGACGGGGTCAGTCGATCCAATCGCACCGAAAAAAAGCTGGCGTCGAGTGCGGCTACCGTCACGTCGTGAGCGCGGACGACATCAGCCCTTGTGATCGGCGAGCCCGCAGCCGATTCCCAGACATGCTTCCCCCATTCCTGCAGGAAGTAGGGATATCCCTCGGTCTTGTCCAGAATTGCAGCGAGCGCGTCGCCGTCGAACGAGATGCCTTTGTCTGCGGCGGGCTTCCGGATCGCCTGCTCCGCATCCTCCCGCGGCAAAGGCCCGACGGCCGGAAAATCGAAAAGCCGTTCCGCATACGACTTCGCTTTTCCCGTATTCCCGCGAAGAGCGGGCAGGCCAGCGCCGACAAGGGTGATCGGAAGCTGCCTTTGGCCGCACAAGTGAAGGGCGGTGATCAGGGCGGCCAATTCGCCCTCCTCCACATACTGGAGCTCATCGATGAACATGACCAGCGCCGTATCGGCCGCACGCGCGACTTCCCCTGCGGCTTCCAGCAACGCGGGCAGATCAGAATCGAGGTCACCGTTGTCGGCGAGCCCGGCCTCAGGCGGGTCATTCAGGCTGATCTCGATGTCGTTGTATTTCACCTTGAGCGCACGCACGAAGCCGGCGAGGGCGCGGAGTGCGCGGCTGGCGAGTTGCTGAGCCTGTGACTCCGACTGTGCCTTCAATCGCTCTAGGGCGGTTCGGAGGTGCGGCGCGAGAACGCTCGGGAGCGAACGATCTTCCGGCGTCTCTACGCGAATCGGCCTGATGCCCGCTCGTTCGGCATCATCAGCCATCCGCCGGAGCAGCACCGTTTTCCCTACGCCGCGAAGCCCTACGAGGATGACACTCTTGGCCGGAGAACCACGACGAATGCGCTCGAGCGCAATGCGAACCTGCTCGCGAACCGCTTCTCTACCGGCAAGTTCTGGGGGCGGCGTGCCAGCCCCCGGCGCATAGGGATTGATGATCGGGTCCATGGAAATCAATCGAAGTTATTGAAGTTATCGTGATTCGCTAAACCAGTCGCAAATGCATGCCGTCAGTGTGTTTACGGCGAACGCGGGCCGTGTCGTAGCGATGGAGATACTACCAAACCGGGGGGATTAACGAAACCCTGTGCTTTGATGCGTCAGCCGTCCGGTTCCGCTCCCGCATCGTCGAACATTGGGCGGGGGGCGGACTTCTTGGACGCACGTTTTGTTGCCTTCTTGGCCCGCTTGGGTTTTGAGGCTGCGGGGCCGTCGGCGTCGGGGTCGGAGGCATCGGGTGACGCGGTGCTGCCGCTGCCGCCGGTGCCGGATGAGAGGCCGGTGAGGCGTTCGAGTTCGGCGCGGTGGGCGTTCAGGGCGAGGAGGCGGGCGAGGATGTCGTCGCGGGTCTCGTCGGGCCAGCGGTAGCGCCAGGGGAGTTTGCCTTTGCCCGACTGCTTGATGTGGGATTGGAAGCGGCAGGCCGCGGCGGCGTCGGGGAAGAAGTAGTCGGCCGATTCGATCCGCTCGCGGATGTCGTCAGGGGCACTCGCGAGCGTGTCGGCCAGCTCGTCGTCGTCGAGGTCGAGCCAGTCGAGGGCAAACCCGCACTCTGGGCGGACGTCTCGCCACCCATACGCATCCAGCACCGCACGATCCATCGCCGCATGCAACTCCCGCAGCCGCGCGATCTCAGCCGAGGATTCCGCCGGATCGTGAAACCGGTTGTATGTCTTTGTGAGGCCCTCGTCGTTGCGCACCATCAACGCCGCCCGATACTCGTAATACTCCTTCCCCGCCGCCTCCAGCACCGCGTCCGACTCGAAGTTCTCCGGAAACGGGAAGGTTTCGAAACAGTCGGAGGGGGTGTAGCTCAGCCTGTCTTCGAGGGAAGAGCTAAAGAAATGGGCCCAAAGGTCGTGAATCGAGGATTGCAGTGCAGCGAAAGATGAGTAGGTCTCGAAAAGAAGTCGATAGTGTGGGCCAGCAACAATAGTGGAAGTGGGGACGAAGCAAAAACTGAGGTACGTCGATGTGTAGGGGTGAGCAAGGGTGCGAGACTTTCCGGCGATGCCGCGGCGCAAGGCGGGCGCTGTCTCACCCCATCGCCACCAATAACGTTTTCGAGATTCACGGTTCTGCCGCAGTCGCTCCGGTTTTACCCGCTTCTCAACTATCGAAAACGCAGGCCCATAGCCCCGTGATTCTTGCTCGGTCAATTCGCCGAAGTCGATCGCGAAGCGGTGATGGCTTTGTGCCGGATGGTTCAGGATTTCGTCGCCGCCCAAGTAAGGAAAGATCACTGCTCCGCATTGGGCATCAGCAGTGTGAATGTCCTTGATTGCACTGAGCGGATTAGCCTTCGCGTCGGTGTCATCGAAAATGAAACCTGTTCCAAGTGCGATCGCTCCTTGGAGGCAGAGGCGATGGTTTGCGGTTAGGGCAGCCGGGTTGTCGTTGCCGCCGTCGTGGAACAGGTATGCTGTGATCTTGTTGGTCAAAGCGCTGTCGAGGCGATAAGGTCCTTGTGCCGGGCCTTTCTTGATGTGAACGGCACATACCGTGACAGCGGCGTCTCCGGGCCACTTGATACGGCGTCTTGCCGCGTAGATCGTCGCGCCCGCGTTCAAGATTGCCCGCAAGCCTGTATGGCGTGTGTCGCCTTGGCGGATGGTCTTCGTCGCTACAAGCCCTAGCGCCCCCGATTGCCTGCAGGTAGCAAATCCTCGACGGAAGAAATGCGCGACTATGTCGCTATTGCCATGAGCGCCGTCGTGTAGCACCTGTAGCCACTCGATGTAGTCAACATGATGGCCTGCAGAGATCGTGTTCTTGCCTGCAAACGGCGGATTCCCCACGATCGCGTCAAACCCGGGGTTCTCGCGTCCGAAGACCTCGGGGAACTCGATTTCCCAGTGGAATGGGGTGAGCGGATGCGAGATCGCTTCAGCAGGCGCGAGCGCGTCAGTGGATGATGCGATCCGCGGATCGCGGGGCTTGCCGTGGAGCCAGTTCACAAGGTCGGCGATGCGTGCCCTTGCCGCGGCGTAGTCGCCCTTGCCACTTGAAAAATCCTCGATGGGTTCGGCGAGGCGGTCGAGGGTCTTCTGGCGGTCTTTCGGTTTCTGCGCACTGAAGAACGCGGCGATGACGGCGTCCCCGATGAGCCGAGGCCGGGAGAGAGCATCGTCGGCGACTTCGAGTTTCTGGGCCTTGAGCGCCGGCGACAGAAACTCGCCGCCTTCGAGGATGTCGCGGCGCGAGGCGGCGGCGCGGCGGATGGCGTCTTCGAGGCTCTTGGTGACCGTGGTCCGCTGGGCTTTCTCTTCCCAGTGGAGCGAGGCGATCTGCTTACGGGTGAGGCCGACGAGCGAATCGCCCGAGCGGAGCGAGTGGTCGAGGAACGTGAAGGGGTGGTCCTTGGCGAGCGTGGCCAGCCAGAGCGAGAGCTTGGCGAGGTCGGCGGCCATCGGATTCTTGTCAACGCCGTAGAGGCACTTCTGGGCGACGAGCCGCTTGGCGAGCAGAAGTTCGTCTTCGTCGGGCGGGACGGGGGGCATGCCGCCGTGGCGTTGCCAAGCGACAACGAGATGGTCGGCGAGTTGGCGGCAGGCCTCGACGAGGAACGCGCCCGAGCCCATGGCGGGGTCGCAGATCTTCAGGTCGAGGAGTTGGGCCGGCGTGGGTTTCTCACCGAGGTTCGCAAGGATCGGTTCGAGTGTCTTGCGGACGATGGGCTCGGTGAGTTTGCGGGGCGTGTAGTTGGAGCCGGAGCGGCGGCGTTCGTCGCTCGGCACGAGGAGCATCGCGCCGGCGGCGAGCGGCTGGGGCGTGGCGGACCGGGCGATCTTCTTGGCGGCCTCAAGGGCGGCGAGGAGGTCGTCGGTGGTGGTGGCGTCTTCGAGCGGGGTTTTTTGTTTTGCGGTGAGCTTGTGGTCGGTCTCGGCCTCGAAGGCTTTGGCGCGGTCGGCGGGTTTCGTGGCGAGGAGGGCGTCGAGGTTCACCGGCACGGGGGCGCCGTGCTTCTTCTTGGGCTTGATCGCGATCGACGGGCCGACGGCGAGGCCCACGCCAAACCCCATCATCACTTCGTAGACGCTGCCGATCTGCTCGACGTCGAGCGTGCGGTATGACAGCCGCTCACCGTCCAACACCAAGAGTTTTTCGAGGACGCGGTGGAGCGTGCCGTCGGGAACGGCGGGCACTTTCTGCGGGCCGCCGGTGGGCGTGCGGCCTTCGAGCCATGGGAAGCGGTCGGGATCGAAGAGGTAGCCCGACCGTGCCGGGAGTTTTATTTCCGGGTGCGTGGAGCCGGAGTAGATGAGCCGGAAGAGGGCGACGAGTTGGGCCCAGCCGCCGTAGCGGAGGTCCATCGTGTCGGGGTGCTTCGCAGCATCGCTGCGGAGCCGCTCGAAGAGGCCGTGGACGCCGTAGTGTTGCTGGTAGAGGCTCGACGACGGCAGGAGGCCGCGGTCTTCGGCGTAGAGCGTGAACACGAGCCGCATGAGGACGGTGAGCAGGCCCTCGTAGACCTCGTTGGGCCGGGTGGCGAGGACGTCGGCGAGCAGTTTGCCGCCCGTCTTCTCGTTGGCCGCTTGAAAACCGCGGACCAGCTCGAAGGCGGCGTCGATGACCTGCTGGGCGAGGGCGGTGGAGACGGTGGCCTGAAAGTCGCGGCTCTTGGCGAGGAGCGTGGGGAGGCGGGCCGGTGTGGGGGCGGCGAGCAGGCACTGCCGCGAGAGGAGCATTTCCAGGGCGGCGAGGACGCGGCGGCCTGCCACTTCCCGCATGAAGCCGATGGGAAACGTGAGCACGCCCGCCGACTCGCCGCGCGGCGCGTAGACGAGGCGGAGCGACGTGCCGGCGGTGAGCAGGCCGATGGGAACGCCCGTTTCGCGGAGGAGCCGCTCGAAACGGCGGGTGGGCGAGGCCGTCCAGGCGGCGGAGTCGCCCGTGGTTTCTTTGTCGAGGTCGGTGCCGACAGGCAAAACCTTCACGAGGATCAGCCAGGGGCGGGAGGCGTCCTTGGGTTTGGGGTCGGAGAGGACGTAGGACGGGACAAGTTCTTCGTTGAGTTCCGGGAGCGGGATCTTGAGTGCGTCGGGGATGGGCTGTAGTGGGGAAGTGCCGAGAAGCAGGTCGGTGGGCAAGCCGAGGAAGTCGGTGAGGAACCGGGAGATGTCGGTGAGAAAAAACTCGTCGGCCTGCTCGGGGGTGAGTTCGCGGCCTTCGGGAAAAGCGCCGCGGCGGGCGGTGAGCGATGCGAAGAGCCGCTGCCGCTCGGGGTCGAGGGTGCCAAGGACGACTTGCGCGTCGGCGAGGACGGCCGGCGAGACAACAAGGCCCTCGGGGGCGAGTGTGCCAAGCCAGGCGCGGTGGTCGGCGAGCGTTTTTTCATGCTGGAAGTCGGTCATTTTCGAAGCTCCGGCATGAAACCGAAGCCGTGTTCGGCGGTGGGCGTCCGTTTTTCGTGCTGGTAGTCGGTCATGGCAGCAAAATCAGTTCGTCACCGGCCAGAGGTAGGCGATGCCGATCGGTTCCAGGCGGGAACTGGCGACGTGATAGAAATCGACGATCCGCTCCGGCTCGCGGGCGATGTCGTCGTCCACGCGGTCGAGGAAGCGTTGCCAGGCGCGGCGGTCAAGGTCGCGCTGTCGCTTTTCGTCGTCGTTGAAATCGCCGCCGAACGTCTTTTGCGGGTCGTCGGCGGTGGCGAGTTCTTTCTGGATGCGGGTCTTTTGGTCGACGAGGACGGTGCGGAGGGCGTCGCTCTCGGCAACGCCTCGCTTTTCGAGGAGGGCGATGGCGTCGGCACGGTGCTCGTCGCCGCGGGCTTCGAGGTGGGCGAGGAGCTCCTCGACGTCGTGCGGGATCGCCGCGAGGAGTTTCTTGGCGACGACGTCGGGGATGCCGGTGTCGGAGCCGGGCTTCATTGCTTCTTCGAGAAGCGAGAGCGTGTGGGCTTCGGCGTCGCGGCCGTAGGGCTTGAGGCCGCCGGAGCGGCTCCCGGGGTCGGTCCAGCGGGCGGTGACCGTGAGGATCTCCTCGTGGAGCCGGACGGCCCCCGCGCCGTAGAGCGACAGGCGGCCGACGAGTACGACGCGGGGCACGGCGTCGGTGGATTGGGCGAGGCAGGCGCGGGAGAGATCGTGATGCACGAAACCCTGGGCGAGGAACCGGCCGAGGAGCCGCTTCACGAGCCGGTGTTCGAGGTGGAGCTGCACGACGGAGTCGTCGATGCCCGGCGGGGCCGTGAACACCACCGGCCGGATCGGTTTCTCCTGTCGCCAGCGGAAGTCGCGGGGGCCCGACTCGGGCGGCTCGCGGAGGGCATCGAGTGTGTCGGCCCACGTGGGGTCGCGGCCGAGGCGGGTGTCGATGTCGGGCAGCCGAAAGCGGTCGGGCGAGCCGGCGGGAGCGTCTGCGGCCGGAGGGGCTGCCACGAGCGATTTCGAGCCGCTCAGCTCCAGCGAGCACGACAGGGCGTCGCGGAGATGGTCTTCGTCGAGGCCGATCGCCTTGCGGGCGTCGTTGAGCCGGTTGCGGAGGAGCTCAATCTGCTGGTCGATCTTTTCGAGGCGGGCCCGCGAGGCTTCGAGTTCTTCGTCGATCGTGGCTTTCGACCGCTCGTCGAGGTCGGCCGCGTCGATCTCGGCGGCCTGCTCGTCGGCCCGCGCCCGCTCGATGCCGCCGGCGAGTGTCTTCTCGATCTTGGCATCGAGCACCTGCGACAGGCTGCCGAGCTGGGCAAGAATCTTTTCTGTTTTGGCGACGAGGACCTTGAGAACGCGATCCTCCGGCCGCTGGAGGTGGACGAAGTAGTGGCAAAACACCTGCGGGGCGGGCTGGAGCTTGCGGTCGATGCGGCCGGTGCGCTGCTCGAGGCGGCCGGGATTCCACGGAAGGTCGAAGTGGAACAGGTTGTGGCAGTGGGCCTGGAGGTTGAGGCCCTCGCGGGCGGCGTCGGTGGCGATGAGAATCCGCAGGGGCTCTTTCGCCGGATCGGTATTGAAGGCCTTTTTGATTTCCTCGCGGCGGTCGGCCGGCGTGGAGCCGCGGTAGATCGCGATGCGGCGATCGGCGTCGGCCGTGTCGGAGATCGCGCTCGACAGCATCTGCTGGAGGTAGCGGGCCGTGTCTTCCCATTCGGTGAAGATGAGGATGCGGGTGCCGGACCAGGCGTGCGACGCTCCTGATAGGCTGGGTGTGCCGGGCACGTGAATCGCCGGGCAGCAGTTTTTCTGCAGCCATGCGACGAGGGCGCGGATGCGGGCGTCGGGGCGATGGCGGTGGTCTTCGGCGAGTGCCGTGAGTTTGTCGAGCAAGGCCCGTTCGCGGTCGGCGTCGGCCTCGGCGCTCGACGGCGTGGCGGCGGTGAGGGCGGCGACGGAATCGTCTTCCAGAGCCGCGAGTTCCTCCGGCGGGAGTTCCGCGCGGTCGTCGTCGGCGCTTGGGGCCGTGACGGCGGCGGTGCGGGTGTCGCCGGAGAGTGTGAGCCTCGATTGCCCGTCAGCTGAGGTCTTTGATTGCTCGGCAGCCCAGATCTTTTCCATGGAACGGCGGTGGGCAGCGAGCGTGCGGGCAAAGGCCTCGACGCTCGAGAGCAGCCGGTGCTGGAGGCCGCCGACCACGAGCATCGCCTCGGCCTGCTGGCGGCGGGTGGCGGAGGACGCCACGCGGCGGCGCCGGACCTCACGGTATTCGTCGAGGAGCCGCGGGAGCTCGAGCTCCGGGGCGGCAGCGGCAAGACCGTCGATATCCACCTGCTTCACGACCCGCTCAGGAAACCCGCCGACTCGCTTGCGGATGTCTTCCTTGAGCCGGCGGACCATCACCGGGTCGAGATCCTTCACGCGGACCTTGACGCCGCGGGTGAACCGCTGCGGGTCGAGGATTTCGAGGAGGGCCGAGAAACTGTTGGAGTGGCCGTTGTGGGGCGTGGCCGACAGGAAGAGCCGGTGCTCGAACCGCGGGGCGAGGTCGCGGACGGCCCGCGTGATCCGGCTGTCGATGGCGTAGCGGTTGTCGGAGGATGGGGCGGCGTGGTGGGCCTCGTCAAAGATCAGGAGCGAGCCGGGCCGCAGTGTGCCGAGCCAGTCGCGCAAGGGGCCGGCGTAGGCCTCGTCGATCAGGAGCCGCGAGGAGACGAGCCAGCGGGGGTGGGTGGCCCATGGGTTTACCGCCCAGCCCCGTTCCTGACGGATACGCTCCATGGCCTGCCGGTCGAGGACTTCGAACAGCAAGCCGAAGCGGGCTTCCAGCTCGTCGCGCCACTGCGGCACCATCGACGGCGGGCAGACCACGACGATGTCTTTCACGCGACGCCGCAGGAGCAGCTCGCTGGCGATGAGCCCGGCCTCGATCGTCTTGCCGAGGCCCACGTCGTCGGCGATGAAGAGGTTGACGCGGGGAAGCAGGAGCGCCTTGCGGAGCGGCTCGAGCTGATAGGCGTCGAGCCGGATACCGGCCCGGAAGGGCGACTGGAAGAGCCGCGGGTCGGTGGCCGTCACACAATGCCAGCGGAGCGTGCGGACGAAGGCGCTGAAGAGCCGCGGGTCGTCGAAGCGTTTTCCACCTATTTTTTTCCAGACTTCGCGGTCGAGGATCTCGGTGTCGAGTTCGAGGTCCCAGATCACCTCGAGGGCGTCGCCCTGGGCGTCGTCGTCGATGCAGGCAAGAGCCACCTTCGCCCCGTGGGGCGACGGCTCGACACTCTCGACGAGCCAGGTGCGGGTGCGGCAGCGGACGACCTGTCCCGGGGCGGGGAGGTTCGCGCAAGGCTGCATACCGCCGGCAAGTTCTAACGCCAGACTGGTCATACGGGTTCGCTATTTCCGAATGCGATGAAGGCTGGGACGCACTATCCTGCCTCATCCCCTCAGAAAGGGGAATGGCCCGCAGCAAACCTGACTCCGGCGCGGACGCTGCCGGAGGCCGCCCAATGCGGTCACTCGAACCGCACTCTTCCAGCGGCTTGGAGGAGAGCAACGCGGCTCGAGTCGGAGATCGCCGTCTTGGCCGATAGTTTCAAGATCCCGGAGTAGCCCACCAGATGGGCGACGACGTCGTCGTCGATGGCAACGAGCCCGCGCAGCGAAAGGGAGTGCTCGTGCTTGCCGAGGGCGGCGGCAGATGTGACCGAAAGGCTCTGCAGCCCGTCGAGATTGAGCCACCCGCTGTGTGCGGATAGAGCCACGGCGGCCTCGTCACTGATTTCATTGAGGCCTGCGAACGCAAGCGAGCCGCCACGCCGGGCTAGGACGGCCGCAACTTCCGTTGACAGCGATTTCAACCCGCCGAGCGAGAGGTGCAACGCATCGTGTTCCAGGAGCACTTCCGCCGTGTCCACCGCCAGTCGTACAACTGTGTCGAGGCATAACTCGTTTCCGCGAAACCGCTTCAACGCAGCGCGAAATTCACTTGCCGTCAGCTCCCGCCGTTGAGGCGGCGGCGGCTGTGTCTCCGGCAGCGGCCAGCCGTTCGTGCCGAAGTATCAGAAGATGGCGAAGGAGGTCGACCGCCGCCGTAAGGCTGGCGAGAGCTTTGACCGGCTGGCCCGGGAAATGCACGTGAGCCGCAACACGGTCGTTCGCGCGTACGACTTCGCCAACCGCGACGAGGCCGCCGCCGCGGCCCGGGAGGGCCGCAAGCCGACTCGCCCACCATACCGTTGGAGCGATGAGGCGCGGCAGGCCAAGCGAAAGCCACCCGCATGAAAACAGCCGGAGCCCGTAGTCACGAAAGCCGGCGTTCGTGGCCACGGCCACGGCTGACCCGGTCGGCTTATTCTCCCCAATGAACGACGAAGGCCGTCTTGCACGCTGAGCAGCAATAGGTCTGGCTACCCATCGGGTCATCGACCGCCACCGTCAGCAGGGCGTTGCATGCCGGGCACGAGACCTCCGCCTCTCCGGAGACGGCGCCGGGAAAGCACAGTTCGTAAAGCCAAGGGTCAAGCGGGTCGAACACAGCGATCCATTCCGTTCCGTAGGAGACGAGCCAGCCCCTGCTGAAGGAGGGTGCTTTCGTTATACTCCGCTCCCAATGGGTTGCATAACAAAAACTGCAAGAAACTTTGGCGAACCGGCAGCATGAACACGGACGATCAGGACCCGAGCCTCGGGGATGCAGCCACGTTCGCTGGTTCATCCAAGCGTCGCTCGGCCGACGCGAGCCTCGGCGACGAGCGAACGCTCAGCGGTGGCGACGCTGCAGCCATTGACACGCTCGGTTGACGCCAGCGTCCGGATCACGCTCATCGACCGCGACGTGCCGAGCTATTTTCAGAGTCTCGAGCACCTGCTGCGATACTGTGCCCGGCCGCCCTTCGCGCTGGAGCGGCTCTCCGTGATCCG
>SXGQ01012990.1_pt1 | contig 17376 bp, 20 predicted proteins | sample 3178371 | NCBI WGS metagenome assembly SXGQ01 (sample SAMN11356859, study PRJNA531348) | freshwater metagenome | isolation source: freshwater sample F1-20 | place: China: Fuxian Lake, Yuxi | collected 2017-12-25 | reverse complement strand
CTAAAAAAGATTGAAATACCAGAAGTTATAAGTGTAGGTGAATTTGCCGAACTACTTGGCAAAGGCGCTGCTGCAGTTGTGGGCGAACTTATGAAGAACGGCGTAATGGCCACCATTAATGAGCAGATTGATTTTGACACTGCCCAAATAATTGGTGCTGAGCTGGGTTTTGAAGTTAAGCTAAAGACCGAAGAAGAAGTGCGCCCAAACACTGAAGCCTCTACCGATGAGCAAACACAGCGACCACCAGTTGTGGCTGTAATGGGTCATGTTGATCATGGACAGACATCGCTACTTGATGCCAACCGAAACGCCGAAGTTGCCTCTGGTGAGGCTGGTGGTATTACCCAGCACATTGGTGCTTACCAGGTAACTAAAAATGACCGCGTCATAACTTTCTTGGACACTCCGGGTCACGAAGCTTTTTCGGCTTTACGTGAGCATGGCGCAAAGATTGCCGATATTGCAATTATTGTAGTGGCCGCTGATGACGGCGTTAAGCCGCAAACTCGCGAAGCGATTGATCATGCCAAAGAAGCCGGCGCATCACTTGTGATTGCTATTAATAAAATCGACAAAGAAGGTGCTGATACTAACCGAGTTAAACAAGAGCTTTCAGAAATCGGTATTATCCCAGACGACTGGGGTGGAGACATTCCATGCGTGGAAGTAAGCGCCAAGACTGGTGACGGTATCCCAAAGCTTTTGGAAGTGGTGCTACTGGTGGCTGATATTGTCGAGACTAAGGCTCGAATAGAGGGCCATGGGCGCGGTGTGGTTATTGAATCTCACCTAGACACCGGTAAGGGTCCCGTTGTGACCTTGCTTGTTCAAGAAGGCACAATTCGCCAGGGAGATTGGATTATTGCTGGCGCAAGTTATGGAAAAATCCGAACTATGGACAACTACAAGGGCCAAAAACTTAAAGAAGCTACCCCAGCTATGCCGGTAGTGATTTCTGGGCTTAAGTCATTGCCAGATTTTGGTAACTGGTTTGAAGAAGTTAAGTCAGAAAAGGAAGCTAAAGACTGGGTTGAGCGCCAAAGCCGCAAAAAGACATACAAGTCAGTTACATCTATTAAGAGCGTGACCGCCGAAGACATCGCTAATGCAGTGACCGAAGGCGAAGTCAAAGAACTGCCATTAGTTGTTAAGGCTGACGTGCAGGGCTCATTGGAATCATTGGTAACAGCCATCGAACAAGTTGGCAACGACGAAGTGCGCGCCAAAGTAATTGCATCAGGAATTGGTGATATCTCCGAAAAGGACGTGCAGTCTGCGACTGCCGGCGGTGCGATTATACTGGGTTTCAATGTTAGTATTAACGCTGCAGTAAACCAGCAAGCCAAGCGCGAAGGTGTGGATTTCCAACTATACAAAGTTATTTATGAGCTTCTTGATGACGTGCGCGAATGGTTATCAAGCATGCTAGAGCCAGAAATTATTGAAACCGAGCATGCCAAGCTTAAAATTTTAGGTGTATTTAAGACTACTAAAGAAAAGGTGATATGTGGTGGTAAGGTGCTGAGCGGAAAGATTACTCCAGATCTTGAAATTAAAATTTTGCGCGCTGGCAAAGAAGTCGGAACCGGCAAGCTTTTAAGCCTGCAAAAAGACAAGCAAGTAGCTAAAGAAGCTATGGAAAATGAAGAGTGTGGTCTAGAGGTTGGTACAAGTAAGGCCATAGAAATGGGCGACGAGCTAGTGTTCTTTACAACTAGCACCCAAGCCAGAAAGCTATAAGAGATGAACCTGCGCCTCGAAAAGTTCAGCTCGATGGTCAAAAAGCAATTAGGTCCAATTATGCTTAATTACCAATTGCCAGGAACTAGCACGAGCGTAAATAGCGTTAAGATTAGCCCGGATCTAAAGATAGCCCATATATATGTATCCGTTTTTGGTGGTGATACCGAAAGAGGTTTTGAAAACATCATCCGCAACCGCGGTGAAATATCTCGTAATCTTGCAGGCAAGCTCGAAAGCAAGTTTTCGCCAAGCCTTACATTCCACCTAGACACAGGCCAGTCCGAAGCCGAAAAAATCGAAGAACTACTCAAATAAACCAAAAACAGTTTGACATTATACTTAAGCTAAATCATACTTAGCGTAAGTATTTTAATATATACAAAAAAATGGCTAATAAAATTAGAACATCAAAAAATATATCCAAAGCCCCCAATCTTAAATGGTGGTATGCAATACCTGTAATTGCGATAATGGCACTTGCTGGCTATTTAATTGTTAGATTTAGCTTTGCTTCAAATAGCGAAGTTGTTTATGAGTTTAGTTGCCGGACAGCATTTCAATCAAATACTCAGGATCGTTGGGCATTTGCCTTTCGTGGTTATAGGGTGGATGAAACAACCAAAAGTGTATATATAACAAGCAAATCAGACGGTACAGGCGCAAAGATCAGAGAGTTTGTGTTTACGGATAATAATGATAAAAACTTTAAATTGGCCATTGATGTGTCAGAAGCTAATTTAAATAAAGAGCTATATATTTATGCTAGCACCATTGAGGGTAATAAAAGTTTAGGTTCGCAAATTCCAAATGCCTTGGCAGAGTGCAAGTAGCGTTTGACCACCCAAACCGGTAAGAGTATTATATAACCATGAGCAATGTAGTATTACTTGTAGAAGATAGCGACTTTATTCGCGACATGTATAAGCTAAAGCTAAGCAAGGCCAAGATTGATGTTTTGGAGGCTGTAGATGGTGCTATGGCACTTAGTATGATATCTGAGCACAAGCCTAAATTAGTGCTGCTAGACCTTATGATGCCGAATGTAACCGGCCTAGAAGTGCTAGAGGAGCTTGATAAGCACAAAATGACCCCAGAACTTCCGGTAATTGTATTAACTAATATTATGGACAAGCCCACAATAGATAAAGCCAAACAGCTAGGAGCTCGTGATTATATAATAAAGACCGATCTTACCCCTGGAGAGGTGCTCGATAAAGTAATGACTTATTTGGCCTAAAACAGCCCAAACTTATTTTAAATAACCGTTTATGAAGCCCTGAGCATCCATTGGGGCTTTGCCCTGTGGCTGGAGTTTAGTTATTTCTAAGCTTCCACCGCTGCAGCCCAAATATAGCTTTTTGTTATTTACAAAAAATTCGCCCTTTGGTGCCGACATATCACTTGGATTAGCTTCGATTATGATTACTTCTTTGTCATTAACGCTAATGTAGCTTTTAGGCCAACCGACGTAAGCCAAGATTTCTTGGGCCAATACCTTGGGGGATTTGTCGGTATTGATTTGGCCGTCTGCTTTGGTCGTCTTGTGGGTATGGCTAACTTCCTGCTCATCCTGCTCGATTGGTTCAAGCTGATTATTTAAATAAAGCTCAACTGTTTCAGGGAGTAGCGCGCAGTTTATCTTTGACAGATCTTCGCGCAATTCCACGGCGTTAAGGCCAGCAATATCGATCTCTGACCACGTGAGGATTGGGCCGTCATCGAGCCCCGGAGTAATACGAATAATTGTTACCCCGCTGGTATGGTCCCCATTTAGTACAGCTGCCCGAATAGGGTTGGCACCGCGATATTTTGGAAGCAAGCTAAAGTGGCTGTTGAGTATTCCTTTGGTGAACATGTCTATTACTTCGGCTGGAATAATCATTCCAAAATCTAAAACAATACCTAGCTGGCTTTGGTGGTTAACTCCTTTTAATAGTTCTGCCAATTCAGTTTTATTTTTTGGATTGATTACAGGAATATGATTGTCTTCTGCCCAGTTATGAACGGCGTTTTTAAACGGCTTGCCAGCTGAGTTGGTTGCAGGCGGCTTGGTGACCACTAGCTCAATAACAAACTCTTCACTTAAGCACTGCAGGGTTTCTAGGCTCGTTTGGCCAGTACCAAAAAAAACTATCGAATTATTGTTTGATTTTTTTAAGGTCATCTTTTTTGCTTTGGCTAACAGGCATAAGTGTGCCGTTTTTGTCGATATTAAATAATTGTGAACTGTCTTTTACATGATCTAAAAATATAATTCCGTTCATGTGGTCAATTTCGTGCTGGAGCACACGCGCAGGGAAGCCTTCAAGCGTAAGTCTGATTGGGTCGCCATTAATATCTTGGGCTTTGACTTTTATTTTGAGTGGTCGACTAACACGACCGTAAACGCCAGGGACACTTAAGCAACCTTCAACATCGCTAACATTTTCGTTACTGGACTTAACAATTTCTGGATTGACTAGGGTTGTGAATTCTTTGCTTTTGGCATCATCAAAATCATTACGAACAACTGTAAGTTTTAGTGGTTCGCCAATTTGAATTGCCGCAAGCGCCGCCCCAAATTCGCTGTCGTGATCCCAGTCGAGGGTGGTTTGGATCATGTCATTTGCAAGGTCACGAATAGAATCATCGACAAAGCCAATGCGCTTTGATTTCATTCTTAGTATTTTGTTGGGTATGGTAACTATTTTTCGTATCATGATATTCCAAATGGGTCTAAATTAATTGTCCAAAACTGATCTAAGTCTTTTGCGATTTCTTGCAGGGCGTTGCGGTTTTTGCTCTTGATAACCAAGCTCCACATATGTTTTTTGCCCTTTATTGCAGGGTGAGACTTTACTGGACCAAGAACGGCGATTGGTTTGCCCTTTAAAGACTTTATTAAATCATTGGCTTTTTGCTTACCTAAATTAGGGCTAACAAAACCACACTCTAATTTTAACAGATAGACATAAGGAGGGTAAGAGTATTTTTTGCGCTGCTCTAGCTCTTGTAAGTAGAGGCTGTCGAAGTCATTTTTAATAATTAGTTCAAGCATGGGGTTTTCTGGCTGAGAAGTTTGAATAATTACCTCACCCTGAGTTTCACGTCGGCCTGCGCGCCCAGCAGTCTGGGTAAGTAGTTGGAAGGCTCGCTCTAAACTATTGTAGTCGACGCTCATTAAATCATAGTCGGTGTTTATCATGCCGACTAGCTCGAGGTTTGCTATATCCATGCCTCTGCCAATCATTTGAGTGCCAACAATGATGTCGACTTTTCCATCATTGATTTTATCTAGTGTTTCTGAAAATTCCTTTTGTTTGGAACTGTCGGTATCTATCCGAGCAATCTTGGCATCCGCAAACATGTCTTGCAATTCGTTTAGTACTGCTTTAGTACCAACGCCTATACCGCGTAAATCACTACCCTTACATGTAGGGCACTTGGCTGGAGGCTGAATTTTATAATCGCAAACATGACACACTAGCTTCATGCTGTCGGCATGAAAATGTAGATTTATACCGCAGTTAGGGCATTCGAAGCTGTGCCCGCAGTCGTTGCATTTATAAACTGGAGCCGTGCCTCGACGGTTAATATAAATTAAAGACATTTTTTTATTCTTAAGTGCTGTGTCAATTTTATCTTTTAGCTCTTTTGAAATAATTTCGCCTGGAATTATTTTGACTAGCTGAATTTTGGGGTGAACTGAATTTAGAGCCCGCTCTTTTAAGACAACATGCTCGAGCTTATTATTATCCGCCAAAAACCGAGCCGTAATCGATGGTGTTGCACTACCAATAACTAGTTTGGAATTGGTTAGGCTTGCGAGCTTGGCTGCAACAATCTCGGTCTGATATCGTGGTGATGAATCTTGTTTGTAGCCTTGTTCATGAAACTCATCGATTAGTATAAGCCCAAGATTGTGTAGTGGAGAAAACATCGAAGATCTAGGGCCCAATACAATTAAGCCCTCTGATTTTGATCTGCTATTGCATCGCTCCCAGACCGATCTTCTTTCTGCGGGGGTCATAGAAGAGTGTGTAATTATCAATTTATTCCCAAAGTGTTTTTGAGCTCGCAAAATCATCTGCTTAGTTAGAAAAATTTCTGGCATCATAAGTATTGATGATTTATTTTTTTTGATAGCCTCATTTATTAAATGGAAATAAATTTCAGTTTTTCCTGAGCCCATTGCGCCCTCTAATAAAACTGGCTTGGTTGAGCTTATTATGCCTTTTAGGGCCTTAGACTGTGCTGAAGTTAATTTAGCAAGAGGCAATGTTTTGCTTTCGATTTTTCTGAAATTTTTTCGGGGTTTTTTGGTCGTCAAATTCTTCGGTAAAAATAGTTGCCAGACACTAGCAGCGCTGGCTGAGTAATAATCAATCATCCAATTACCTAAAAATAGAAGATGCTGTGGCACGGGATCAATCGGGAGTTTTTCTTGTATGGCCTGTAGCTTTATGTCTTTTGCGGGCCTTTTGGCATCTGGGTTTACAACTATTCCTATGCTGTTTCGCCCCGCAAACTTTAACTTAACTAAATCGCCAACGCTTAAATCGATGCCTTCGTATTTATAACTAAAAGACCTGGCGTCTTTACCGTTAAAACCACTCACGTTAATGTCTGCAAACATATAGATATTGTACATTAGTTAAATTATATTGACGCTAAACCGATAGATTAGTTTATAATAATTCTATGAAGCTAAAAACAAAGCTGTATTTAATACTTGCATTGGTAGTAGTATTGATTTTGATTGCTTTACCAAGAGAAGATAAGATATTATCTGCTTTAGGTATTAATAATTCTGCTTTGAAGGTAAGGCTAGGCTTGGATTTACAGGGGGGTGCAAGCTTAACTTATCAGGCTGATTTGTCGAAAATTCCACAAGAAGACAAAGCAAAGGCTTTGGACGGAGTGATTAATGTTATTAATAAACGTGTAAATCCGAGCGGTACTTCTGAAGTGGTGGTTCAGACTTCGGGCTCTGATAGGGTAACGGTTCAGCTGCCAGGAGTTAAGGATATTGATCAGGCCATTGGCACTATTGGAAAGACCGCACAGCTAACCTTTTTATCGGTAGGCCCTGATAATATACCCCAGACCACCGATTTGGGTGGTAATGATCTTGAAAGCGCCAATGCCGATATAGATACTCAGACCGGTCAGCCAATAGTATCGTTTCAAATGAAGGGTGGGGCAGTTCAGAAATTTGCCGATTTAACTAAAAAGATTAATCAAGAAAATGGGCGGCTACTAATAATTTTAGATAATGAACCTCTATTTAATGGAACGGTATCAACACCTATTACAGACGGCAAGGGGCAGATGCAGGGCTTTAAGGATATAAAGGATGCTCAAGAAACAGCAGTGCTTTTAAATGCCGGAGCTTTGCCTGTTCCAATAGAATTGGTCGAGCAAAGAACCGTTGGTGCAACATTGGGTCAAGAGTCTATCGAAAAAAGTTTAGTTGCTGGTGCAATTGGCCTGATAGCCGTATTGGTATTTATGATTGTTTATTATAGGTTGGCTGGATTAGTTGCTGGGGCTGCGCTTTTGATATACACCCTTTTGATTCTTGATATATTCAAAATATCAGGCATAACTCAGTCTCCAATAGTTCTAACTCTAGCCGGAATTGCTGGCTTTGTATTAAGTATAGGCATGGCTGTAGATGCCAATATTCTTATTTTTGAAAGAATGAAAGAAGAAGTGCGTGAAGGAAGTTCGGTTTCTGCGGCTGTTGACTCTGGTTTTAAAAGAGCTTGGTCGAGCATACGCGATTCTAATGTCTCAACTCTTATTACCTGCTTGATATTATATATATCGGGCATTCCTATTATTAAGGGCTTTGCCGTGACCCTGGCGATTGGTGTGGTCGTTAGTATGTTCACTGCAATAACCATTTCAAAAACATTCATGCAGGCAATTGTTCAGACGAAGATTGGTTCAAAGCCTAGCTCATATCGTATCAAAGATCAGGAGGTGGAAAAGTGAACATAGTTGGAAAGCGTAAGATCTGGTTTGTAATATCAATTATACTGATCGTGCCCGGAACAATCGCACTTATTTTGTGGGGCTTAAAGCCTGGAATAGACTTTACGGGTGGTCAGGAGATTGAAGTAGCGGGCGAGGTTAGCCAGTCGGAGCTAAGAGATATTATTTATAAAACAGGAGTCAAAGAAATTACCGTTACAACTAGTGGTAGCGATAGGCTCGTTGCCAGGTTTAGCGATAAGGAAGTCGAGAACCCTGAAAATGTCAGACAAAACATAAAAACACTTCTTGCCGAAAAAAACTTAACAGAAACTGCTTACAGCTCTGTAGGACCATCTGTCAGCAGGGATATCACCAGGAATGCTCTTTTTGGTGTTGGCTTGGCTTCGATAGCAATTCTTTTATATATTGCCTTCGCATTTCGCAACACACCTCCACCTGTAAGCCCATGGAGTTTTGGTGCTACAGCAATTATCGCTCTCTTGCATGACGCGCTCTTCCTACTAGGAATTTTTGCAATACTTGGCCATTTCTTTGGGGTTCAAGTAGATGCACTGTTCGTTACCGCAATTTTAACCGTGATTGGTTTTTCGGTGCACGACACGATTGTTGTGTATGACAGAATTCGCGAAAATCTACGAAAACTCAATAAGCCCTTTGAAGAAGTAGTGAATATTTCTATTAATGAAACACTGGCTAGATCACTAAATACTTCTGTAACTGTCGTGCTCGTACTATCGGCATTCTATATGTTTGGTGGAGAGTCGATTAAGTATTTTGTTTTGGCACTGCTTATTGGAATAATATCAGGAACATATTCATCGATATTTAATGCCTCGCCACTTTTGGTAGTTTACAATAATTGGAAAATAAAAAAATCTAAACAGCCCAAGAAGCCATTAAAACTAAAGAACAACAATAAGAAGTAGAACTACGGCTGTAGATAAGAATATTACTAGAGCCGACACTAGCCAAACCCAAATTGGTAACTTTTTCGGCGTTTCGGTATTTTCTTTAGTTTGAATTTCAGCTTTTTGTATTTTTTCTTCTAGATTTGGAGCTAGAGCCAGATCTACTTCTGGTTGAACGGGTGTGGATTCGGCGTCGCTTTTATTTACAGTTGTGTCCAAAAGGTCGTCATAGTTTTCGAAAATATTTGAGCTCTTTACCGAATAGTTTTTGTTGCTACCGGCACTAGCTATTTTTGCTGGCTCACCATGATCGTGAGGCGGAGCAAGCTCTGGTATCATTAGACGCTTCAATGTAGAGCGAACCTTATTTCTTGATTCATCATCAAATTCTTGGGTATTGATTGAATTTTCTGCAGTTATGGTATTCTCTGAGGGCTTGTCTGAATCAAGAGATGACTTAGTAGTGGGTATGGCAGTTGACTTAAGCTGTGTTCCTGTCATTGTGTAGAAGCGTTGAACATTTCCGCAATCTGGGCATAAATAGCCCACCAAGCTTGGCGTCATATTTGAATTGCATTCTGGGCAGTATCTATCCATATTTGTTTTGCTTATCTAAAGCTATTCTAACACAGAACATAAGCATTAAAAAGGTGTTGTTATTTTGACTGTTGTTGGTTATACTATAAAAAACGAGGTATAAAACAAATGTTACAGTATTTCATAACTTCCAAAACCCGAAGAAAGATTATTACTATGTTTAGTAAATATCCTGACTATAGGGTACATATCCGTGGCCTTGCTAAAATCACCAAAGAAGATCCTGGTAACGTGAGCCGCGAACTAGTTCGCTTAGAAAAAATTGGCTATGTAAAAGCCTTCAAGGAAGCTAACACTAAAGTTTATGGGGTTAATCAGAACTTTATACTATTTAAGGAGCTCCAAAACATGGTTCTCAAAACAAGCCATAAGAGGAAATGATGTGAGTATAAATTAAAAAATAAAAAGTGAGGTGAAATGAAACAAATACAAAAAATAATAAAGACTTTACGATATTCAGAAGGTGTAGTAAATAAAAAAAATAACATCGATAAAACACGTAAATACTTAGAAAATAACAGAAGGCAATATGTGGCTTCTGCTCCAGTTGGTTTTAAATCTAGATCCGGTTCAGACTTTTTTCTGCAGTAATCATCAAAACTAGTAAATTATCGGCTACACTATTAGTATGCCTAAAATTATTTGGGAAGATTCAAACGCAGTTAATTATTCATTGAATGACAATGTGTCTTCTTTGATTTTGCAAAAAAGAGGCCTTAGCCCTAAGGAGCTGGAAAGTTTTTTAAATCCCAACTACGATTCTCTGAATGACCCATTCATTATTCCTAATATGAAAATTGCTGTTGAGAGAATAAAAAAGGCCATTAATAAAAACGAGAAAATTGTGATCTATGGTGATTATGATATAGATGGGCTCAGCTCTTCGGCGCTGATGAAGGACGCATTCATTATGATGGGAACAGAGGTTGATCTATACATTCCCGATAGATTCGAAGAGGGCTATGGACTGAACTCTCAGGCTATTAAGAAGTTAAAAAAAGACGGCTACGATTTAGTTATTACGGTTGATTGCGGAACAACTGCTCACGAGCAGTTAGATTTGGCTCGCAATATTGGCCTAGATATAGTGGTGACGGATCATCACGAACCAGATGGTAATGCACCTGCTGGCGCAGTCGCATGCGTCAACCCAAAATTAGAGATTGATAATCAGCTTAACGATTTAGCGGGCGTAGGCGTGGCGTTTTATTTAATCCGGGCCCTTCAGCAGAAATACGAACTAATAAAGCCCGGGCAAGAAAAATGGCTGCTAGATTTGGTGGCACTTGGAACTGTTTGCGACGTAGTTCCTCTTACGGGGGACAATCGAATTTTGACATCTTTTGGTTTGAAGGTCATGAAGAAAACTAAGCGAGCTGGTCTAGTTTCTTTGGCCGAAAAGTCATCTGTAGATATCGCTAAAATATCTGAAGATGATTTAGGATTTAAGATAGGACCAAGATTAAATGCAGCCGGCAGGTTAACGCATGCACAGAATGCATTAGATGTGCTTATCGCAAGATCAAAGGATCAGGCCGATGAACATAGTCAGGTCCTGAATGAGCTAAATACTAAAAGACAAGAAAGCACTAAGGATATTTTTGTTGAAGCCAACAAAATTGCAAAAAAATACAAAAAGGATCCTATTTTGGTACTAAGTAGTGCCGACTGGTCGCATGGAGTCATTGGGATAGTTGCCAGTAGAATATCTGAGAAATGGCACAAGCCAGTAATACTATTACAAGAGCTTGGTGAGTACTCCAAGGGATCTGCCAGAAGTTATGGCTCGTTTAGCATTATAGACGCCATAAGGGACTCATCGGACTTACTTGATACTTTTGGTGGACATAATTTTGCAGCGGGACTAAAACTTAGGACCGATAGATTGAATGAATTCAGGTACAGAATTAATCGCTACACTATTGAGAACATGGACGCTAAAAACAACTTTAAAATAATTGATATTGGTCTAGATTTGGGCACAAACTCACCTAGTCTTTCAATATATGATGATGTCGCACAATTAGCGCCTTTTGGGAATAGCAACAGAAAGCCGTATATGAAAGGCTCCTATCAAGTTTCCGAAATTAGGCTTGTAGGAAGCGATGCTTCTCATTTAAGACTTAAGCTTAAGTCCAATGATGGTGCGGAGCACGTAGCTATTGGTTTTGGTAAGGCAGATGAATTTAGTGAATTAGAAGTTGGCCAAGAAATTGAAATTGCTTTTGAACTTGGCGAAAATATTTGGATGGACAAAAGAACTCATCAAATAGAGATTGTAGATATAGTAACAAAAGAATAAATTATTTATACAATTAATTAATATTATTTTAGTATAAATTATATTTACAGATATGATACTGATTATATGCATAAAAAAATGTATCCGAAATATCATAGATAATTTTGGTCAAAATTATATTAATGAAAGCTCTTTAAAATAATTACTCATTACCATTGTTCATATTTGTGGAGATAGGTATTAAGAGTTAAAATTGCTTTATGGCAATTAAATATCAAAGACCTAGAGGCATGCAGGATTTACTACCAGAGGATCAGAAAATCTGGAGCTTTATTACTGAATCATTCGTGGATATTTGCAAACAAGCAGGTGGTGAGCGCATATCGACTCCAACTCTTGAAAGTACAGAGCTGTTCACTAGAGCAGTCGGCGAGGGCACAGAAGTGGTAAGTAAGGAAATGTATAGCTTTGAGGATCGTTCCGGAAATAGCCTTACTTTGAAACCAGAAAGTACTGCTGGTGTGGTTCGTTCCTACATCGAGAACGGAATGGCAAGCCTCCCTAAGCCTATTAGCCTGTATTATATTGAGTCTCATTTTAGGTATGAAAGGCCTCAGCTAGGGAGATATAGACAGCATACACAGTTAGGCTTTGAGGTATTTGGCGACTCTACGGTTACATCGGACGTGCATGTTATCGCGCTAGGTTCGAGATTATTAAATAAGCTTGGTTTAAAACATAAGGTTTTAATAAACAGTATTGGTACACCCGAAGATCGTCAAAAGTATATAGAGGTCTTGCGAGAATATTTTGAAAGACACAAGGATAAGCTTCCAGAGATAAACCAGCTTCAGTTAGACAAAAATCCCTTAAGGATACTCGATACTAAAGATGATAGTGTAAAACAATTGGTAGAAGAGGCGCCTCATATTATTGATTATTTAGGAAAAGAATCTTCTGAAAGATTCCAGGCAATTCTAGAAATGTTAGAGGGCTGTGGAATTGAGTACGAACTAAATACTCGGCTTGTAAGGGGATTAGATTACTATAATGATATTGTTTTTGAATATGTTGCTTCAAGAGAAGGTGCGAGCTTTAGTGTTGGTGGGGGCGGAAGATATGATGGACTGGTTGAGCTGATGGGTGGCCCACAGACTCCCGCAGTTGGCTTTGGCTTGGGTGTAGATAGAATTAAAATCGAATTAGAAGAAATGAATTTTAGCCCAGAGCTTAAAAACCCAGATGTATTCGTGGTTGCAATAGGAAAGGATGCCGCCTTAGACGCCGAAGTAGTGCTTGAGAGACTACTTAATGAGGGTATTTCGGCCCAATCTAATTTTTCGAAAAAATCAATGGGCGATCAATTATCTATTGCGGCCAAATTGGGAGTAAAGCATGCCGTAATTATAGGCGACAGAGAAGCTCAACAAAAAGAAGCGATAATAAAGGATATGGCTTCGGGAAATCAGCAAGTTGATAAGCAAAACAAGTTAATTGAAAATATCAAAAAAAGCCTAGGCTATTGAGTTTTTTGTTGTTTTCAGGTATAATTATTCAGATTTTATAATTCAACAATCGTAAAAAAGGAGAATAATTTGTTACAGGTTACCAGAAAAGAAGATGAATCAGTAGAAAATATGATTAGACGCTTTAATAAGAAAGTTATCCAGTCAGGAATTTTAACTACTGCTCGTCAGAAGAAATACTTCCAAAAGCCTATATCTAAAACTGAAGCAAGGGAAGTTGCAATTCGCAAGCGTGTTCGCAAAGAGCAAAAGATGCGCGAAATGCTCGGATCAAGATAATGGATTTGATTGATCAACTAGAGAGTGATCTAGCTGAAGCAATGAAATTGCGCGACGAAGTTCGCACCACAACTTTAAGATTGTTAAAAAGTGCTTTAAAAAATTACCAGATTGAGCTTGGGCATGATTTGAGTATGCAAGAAGCTTTGTCTGTACTCCAAAAGGAAGCTAAAAAACACCAGGACTCAATTAAGCAGTACGAAGACGCAAAAAGAGAAGATTTGGCCAATGAAGAGAAAGCCGAACTAGATGTAATCGAAAAGTATCTTCCAGAGCAAATGAGCAAAGACGAAGTTGAAAAGGCCGTTGATTCTGCTATTGCTGAACTAGGAGCTACAGGACCAGCCGACATGGGCAAGGTGATTGGGCTAGTACGACAGAAGACTAAAGGCCAAGCCGACGGCTCAATGATTGCGCAATTAGCAAAGCAAAAATTATCCAAGTAAGTCAATGATTAGTTTATATCTTGAAGGCAAAAGTCCACTAACATCGACTCAGCTTCAATCAATTACAGAATGTGTTAATGATTCGGTGGCACCAAGCAAGGTTTATAGCATCGGGCTTTCTTTTGTTGATACCAAAACTATTCAGGAGCTTAATGAAAAATATGCGGGCAATAATTACCCAACTGATGTTTTAAGCTTTGAATATAAAGATTCTCCCCAAGAGAGCGATGGAGATATTGTAGTCTGTACGAAAATAGCCGAGTCTCAGGCTAAAGAAAATAAAATTAGTCTTGAAGCCGAGTTGAGTCTATTAGTTGCTCATGGAATATTGCATATTTTGGGTTATGACCATCAAGACCATAAACAGGCAGCTAGCTTAGATGCTATTCAAAGTGATATCATGAAAAAGTTAAATTATGAATATAGGGATTTCAAATGGTCGCACTAAGCAGTTTTAAGTACGCAATTAGAGGTTTAAAAGAGGTTATTAAATCTGAAAGAAATGCAAAAATTCATCTATTTTTGGCTTTTTTAGCGATAGTATCTTCAATCATTCTTAGGGTCGGTGTATTAGAATTTCTTTTTGTTTTTCTGTCGATAGTTTTGGTTATTTTTGCAGAGATAGTCAATACTGCAATTGAAAAGACTCTAGATTTGATAAGTCAAGAAAACAATCATGCCATCCAAATTACTAAAGACATGATGGCTGCAGCGGTACTTTTAACAGCGATAGGTGCGATAGTCGTTGCGGGAATCGTATTTATACCAAGAATAATCGAAATAATTAGGCCATTTGTTAAATGAACAAATTGATTGTGGTAATTGGTTTACCTGGTTCTGGAAAAGACACTCAAATAGAATTACTTTCAAAAATTCGAAAAGTAAATGTTATAGAGGCTGGGGACTTGATACGAAAAAAGGCTGAATCTGATCCGGAGATAAAGGCTGAAGTTGAACAGGGGGATCTGGTAGATAATGACATGGTTAATTCCTTGGTTAGTGAAAAGTTGACGAGTTTCGGCAGCGAAAGTGTGATAATTTCAGATGGTTTTCCAAGAAGACTATCTCAGGCAAAATGGCTTGATGATTTTGCAAAAAGTAATGATATTGAAATTTCTAGATACATTCTTCTTAATATTACAGACGAAGAGTCTATGAAAAGACTTCTAAAAAGAGGTAGAGCTGACGATAAAAAAGAGGTTATTGAGCATAGAATAGCTATTTTTCATGATGATACTAAAGATGTTATTGATTACTATCAAGACAAGGGCTTGCTCAGTATTGTCGATGGCATGGGAAGTGTGGAAGTTATCCATGAAAGAATGAAGGAGGCCTTAAAATGGTAAACACTCGCATCAAAACTCCTGAGGAAATAGAAAATATAAAAAAGAGTGGAGAAATTTTAAGTAGTGTTTTAGATATTTTGGTAGAAAAAGTCAAGCCTGGCGTCACTAGTTTGGAATTAGATAAAATTGCTGATGAAGAAACAAGAAAGCTAGGAGGTGAGCCAGCTTTCTTGGGCTATCAAGGTTTTCCAGGACGCGTTTGCGTTTCGGTCAATAACGAGATAGTTCATGCTATTCCTTCATCTAAAAAACTACAAAAAGGTGATTTGGTCGGCATTGACTATGGTGTTAGCTATGGCGGCATGATCACAGATGCAGCCAGAACGATTAGCCTTGGCAAACCCACTCGTGATGGAGAGAAGCTACTGGAAGGCTGCTATGAGGCTTTACAGGAAGCAATAGCCATAATCAAAGATGGCGTAAGGGTTGGTGATGTTAGTGAGGCAGTCGAAAAAACTCTTCGCAAATTCGACCTTAAGCCGATTTATAGCCTTACTGGCCATGGGGTTGGGCATGAATTGCATGAAGATCCAGTGATACCAAACTATGGCAGGGCTGGAGTTGGTCAGGAGCTAAAGGCCGGAATGACAATTGCTGTTGAGCCGATTGCGTCTGTAAGCACCAATGATTTGTATTTAGCAGAAGATGGCTGGACTTATATGACTAGAGACGGATCATTAAGTGCCCAATTTGAAAACACCATTTTGGTAACAAAAGAAGGCTGTGAAGTAATTGCAGGCTAGTATTTGCAACTTACACCTATGGGTGCGATAATGTCATTTAGTTATGGCGCCAAAAAATGAAGAAACATACGTCGGTTTAGACATCGGCACCAGTAAGGTAGTTTGTGTGGTTGGTTTGCACCAACAGGATTCTCCTACCCCCAGTATTATTGGCTTAGGCGTTTCTCCGACATCTGGCTTAAGGCGCGGTGTGGTTGTGGACGTTGAAGAAACTGTCAGCTCAATAACTGCTGCACTCGAAGATGCTGAAAGAATGAGCGGAATTGCTATTGAACGCGCTACTATTTCTATTGATGGAAGCCATATTAGAAGTATGAACTCTAGAGGTGTAATAGCGGTATCAAGGGCTGATAGAGAAATTACCAAAGAAGAACTTATTAGGGTTGAGAAGGCCGCAACTTCTGTTCAGCTGGATTCAAATCGACAAATTATCCAGGTACTAACAAACTCATACTCCGTTGATGGCCAAAATGGAATTGCTGATCCTGTAGGTATGAATGGGATAAAACTTGAGGCGGAGACACATATAATTTCGGCCTCCACACCAGCAGTAAAAAACCTAGATAATGCTGTTTTTAGATCAGGCATTCAAATCAATAGCCAACTTATTGTGCCAGTCGCGGCAGCAAAAACTGTACTCACAAAAAAGCAGATGGAGCTTGGTGCAGTGCTAATTAATTTCGGATCAGAAACGACAGGAATTGTTATATATAGAGAGGGTAAGTTGGTTTATAGCAGTATATTGCCACTAGGATCAAACAACATTACAAAAGACCTTGTTTATGGTCTTAAAACAAATATCGAAATAGCCGAAAAGGTAAAAATCAAATATGCTGAAGCAAAAAGGCCAAACCCAAGAGATACAAAAAAGATAGATCTAGAAAACCTGGGCGGGAAAGGCTCCTTTTCAAAAAATGATATAGATAAAATAGTTTTTGCAAGATGCAATGAAATATTTAATATAATTTCAAAAGAAATAGACAAAGCAGACCCTAGCAGACAACTGGCAGCAGGTATAGTCTTGACCGGAGGAGGAGCAAATCTTAAGGGGATCACGGATTTTGTATCCGAAACATTAAAATTACCCGCCAGCATAGGCTCTTCTCAGAAATACACTGGTGTATCAGATAAGATTTCTGACCCAAGCTATACATCGGCAATAGGTTTGATGCTCGAGGATATGGAAATTCCTAGAGAAAACAAGACTAGTCGCTTTGAATCTATATTTGGCGAAGTAGGAACTAAATTTAAGTCAGTATTCAAAAAAATACTTCCTTAGATAAAATACTCGCAACTGAATACTTTTATAAATTGATTGAACACATTTTTTATATCTATAAATTAGCTAAAATAGTTGAATAAATATATTGCATATGCTGGGTGATTTATATATACTTAGATTATCCTTTTATATTAAAGAGGGTATGTGGTAAGGGATTTTATATCTGGGAGGGACACCCTCCCCAAGCAATTATCAAATTATGAGGTGAACAAAAAATATGGCAGAAATCTTACCGGAAATTGAAACATTCGCACGCATCAAAGTCGTTGGTATCGGCGG
>SXGQ01726347.1_pt1 | contig 17380 bp, 11 predicted proteins | sample 3178371 | NCBI WGS metagenome assembly SXGQ01 (sample SAMN11356859, study PRJNA531348) | freshwater metagenome | isolation source: freshwater sample F1-20 | place: China: Fuxian Lake, Yuxi | collected 2017-12-25 | reverse complement strand
CTACTTTTCAAAGTGTCAGTAACTCACTGGTTCTGACAAGAGTTGGAACTGACCTACAGATAAGTCTTGAATTTACATACAATGCGATGCAGGATAATTTTGGTTTCACTTTTGAAATCTTACCCACTATTGCATCTGGTGGGGGAAGATTTGTGGGGCCTTCTAGTAATTTCACCAATAATGGTGGTATCCTTGCAAGGTAGTTTCACTTTCATTTCTTTTTTGCTGATTATTTGCTATTATTTTGCAAGTGTAATTGAAGTATGTTGAGTCATTTTGTTTTTTAAGGTTTTAAATATTAAAGCTTTGGATGATGGTCCTGGTAAAAAAATGAAAAGGCCTTGGAAAGATAAGTTCCATTGTGCTTTTAAAGGTATGAAACTTGGAATGCGGGGGCATTCCAGTTTTTTTGTGCATTTCTTTTTTGCCTCCATGGTGATTGCTTTTGCCTGGGTTTTAAGGTGTGACATTTTTGAATGGTCTTTATTGGTTGGCTCAATTGGTTTTGTTATGGTTGCTGAATTACTCAACAGCGCCATCGAAACTCTTTATGCCCTATTACCACAAGAAATTCGATCGGGCCGTTTTGAAGTGCTTGACATAGCTGCGGGTGCGGTTTTGCTGGCTAGTTTTTTTGCATCTTTGATTGGCTGCATGGTTTTTATTCCGAAAATATTGGTGATGCTTGGCTTTTAACAAGGGAGTTTCCTCATGTTTGATTCCGAATTGAAAACTGCTGAAAAATGGATAGATGAAAATCGGGAAGCTCATTTTTCAAATCTGGCTGAATTGGTTCGAATCAAGAGCATAAGTACTGATGGTGAACACCAAAAAGAAATTGACGATTCCGCGGAGGCTGTTTGCCTTCAAATGAAAAAAGCGGGTCTCGGAAATGTTAATGTCCTTCGGACATCTGGATCAAATCCTTTTGCATATGGGGAATGGTTGGGGGCACCTGGGAAGCCTACATTGTTTCTTTATTCCCATCATGATGTGCAACCGATCAATTATGAGCAATTGTGGAAGAGTCCGCCTTGGGAATTGACATCAAGGGATGGAAGATTATATGGACGCGGTTCTGCTGATGACAAAGGTGCTTCAGTTGCCCAACTTTCTGCAATTGCATCCTGGCTAAAAACCTGTGGTAAACTTCCGGTAAATGTGAAAATGCTTGTTGAAGGTGAGGAAGAGGTTGGTTCAAAAAATCTTTTGAAGTTTTTCAATGAAAACCGAGATCGTATCAAAGCCGACACTATTGTTGTTTGTGATACCGAGAATATAAGGGTTGGATTGCCTTCAATCACCTACTCGCTCCGGGGTGTGGTTACATTGCTAGTGGAGGTCAAAAGCGCGTCCATTCCAGTGCATTCCGGAATGGCAGGAGGCGCATTTGCAGATTCGGCGCTGGCACTTACAAAAGTTTTATCCAGGTTGTGCTGGGAAAACGGGCCTATTCCAATTCCTGGGTTTTATGACTCAGTGAAACCATTGACTGATAATGAACGAAAAGTAATCGAATCATTACCAGTTGATTCGGATGGATTGCGAAAGTCGTTGGGTGTTCCGGACCATGTCCGACTTGCGTTGCAAAAAGGTAAAAGTATTTATGAGCAAACATGGCGTCATCCGGCCGTGACAGTAATCGCCATCGAGGCAAGTAATATCAAGGGGGCTTCTAATCAGGTCCTTCCTACAGCCTCCGCGCTTGTGAGTTGTAGAATTGTTCCTGATCAGGACCCTAAACAAGTTGAAGAACTATTGCGAAAGGCACTTACAATGGATGCTCCTTGGGGAGTTGAGGTCAAGGTGACTTCTCATGGTAGTTCGGTTGATTGGTGGATGACTGATCCAAAAGGAATGGCTTTTGAAGCCGCAATTGCATCCCTTGAGAAGGGATTTAAAGTAAAACCAGTAGGAATTGGGTGTGGCGGAACCATAGGGTTTGTCAGGCCATTGGTTGAATTATTAGGAGGCGCCCCTGCCCTACTGCTTGGTATTGAAGATCCTGATAGTAATGCTCATGCTCCCAACGAGAGTTTGCATGAGGGGGATTGGATAAAGCTGATGAAATCAATGGCGCATCTATTTGCTGAGATCTCGACGCGTTCAGCAAATTGATTGACTCAATCTACAAAGGTTTTTTAGGCATGGGTGGGTTGTTATTATAGCTTTCCATGACTTTTTCAATTATTCGGTCTGGAAGTATTGAGACTAATCTCATCAGTAAAGATGTTTGCCAGGGAAATCTTAAAACCTTTGTTTTGTTTTGAATCCCTCTGAGGATGATTTTAGCGGCTGATTCGGCGTCCATAAGCCAAGGCATGTCTTTTTCATCGTTTATTTCAGTCATTGGCGTTTTTATAAATCCTGGGCAAATGGTGCTTACATGAATGTTTTTTGACCGTAGTTGAATTCGCAGGCCCTCCATGAAAGTATTTAATCCGGCTTTTGACGAAGTGTAACCGGATTCTCCAGGAAGTCCCTTGAATCCTGCTAGGCTGGAAATGGCTACAATCTGTCCTTTTCCTGCATTTAACATCGATTGCAAAACTCCATCAATCGAATAAATAACGCCTAAGAAATTAACTTTTATCATTTTTTCCTGGGTTTCCACATTGAATGGCTCAACGGTTGTCGGGGCACCCACGCCTGCATTTGCAATTAGGATGTCCACCCCACCCATATGAGTGATTAATTCAGTAATAGCTTGTTTAGTTTGTTCCCTATTTGAGACATCTGCAGCCTTAAAGTAGGCTGTTCCACCTGGGGGTTGTAATTCCTTTACAACTTCAATAAGAAGGTTTTCCCGTCGGGCTATAAGTCCCAGACATGCTCCAGCTTTAGCTAATTCGCGGGCCATTGCTTTCCCAATTCCCGTTGAAGCACCGGTGATGATAACTTTTTGTCCAAAGCCGAATTTCATGGTGATTCCTTGTTAATGACCGAAATAAATCTTTTTATAAATAGAAAATCCACACCTGCTATTAAATAAGAAGGCATAATATCATGGTTGATTTTGTATCGATGTGAGAATTTGCCATGAATAAGAAAATATTAACATTTTTTTTACTTTTAATTGTTTTACCGATTTCGTTGATGGGGCAAGATGTTTCTCCCTCAGCGGAAAAAGTAAATGTAAGGCTTGGTTTTAGAATTCAGGTTTATGGTGTGGAAAGATTGAGGCAGGCTGATGAGATGCTGAAATATCTCAAGGCTTCCGGGTTTGTTTCAAATGACGAAAATTTATTAGAGAAATTACAGGATGAAAAGGTTGGATTTATTGAAGGTATTATTCCTGTTGGAAAAGAAAGTGGTTGTTTAAATCCCAGATGGGTTTATTCCGTTACCAGTTGGCCCACTGGAGTGGAAGCCCCATATAAGTCAGAAGATCCAGTTCGAATTGAGATACAATTTCCACAGTATATGCAATCTGGCAAACAATTTGAATTCATGGAAGATATCAAAAAAAATCTTAAAAAAATTGGTTTTATTGATGGGGTTGGATACAACTCCGAATTATTCACAAGAATTACGGGCAATATTTCCGGTAAATCGTTGCCTGCAATAGATTCGAAAATATTTCCTGATGCTTTGAAAACCGCGGGAGTTTTAACCACGCCTTTTGCATTTCCAAGAATTGTTAAAGTACACACGGACTGGCCACTTGTGAAATCTGTTGAAACAATTGAAATCAAAGATATTTCATTAAAAAAAATGAGCCCTTCGGCAAGAAAAAAGGTTGGGATGGTTGAGCAAAAATTCGAAAAATGGTTGTTGGTTTTAAACCATCAACCTCCCGGACAAAATGAAATTAATGAATTATTCTCCAATCTTAATGAGGCGGTTGTTGAGGGCGCAAGTGGGGCGTTATTTGAAATTTTGGCAACTCCTGATTCAATTAAAAACCTCGCGGCCCTTCCAGCCACAATGTTTGTCGCCCCTGCGGAATCTCAAATAAAAACAGATTATTCCATCAAGCAAAACAACCTGAGAAATATATTTTTTGATGAGGGAGCTTCTCAACCTGCCCGAAGTTTGAGGGGAGTCGGGGCGCCTAGTTCAATTGCTGTGGTTGGTAACGAATTTCTTGGGTGGGAAATAGCTTTTGGGGAAATTCAAACCCAGGCTGAATTAGTCGACCTGACTCGGACCAGAAATTTTGCAATGGAAGAGATGCCCTACTCCAAGGATCAGGGCGAGGTTGGATTTCATACTAAAAAAGCGATCGAGGTTGCTAAAGTTTATCCCGGGGCGAAAATTGTGCTTGTTAGGATCGACCCTTCGATCCCCACAATGCTAGATGAGGTTGCTGGGTTTGCAAACGGTAATTCCAGGGCCTCTTATGCACTTTTGGCAAGGTATTCTGAGACTGATGTGATTAAAAGACTTCTTGCCGGGGAAAATCAGTTTCTTCAGTCTGAAAGGGCTTTTTTGGTTGATCAGTTTGGTCAAGAAACAGAAATTGAAAAACGCAGGGAGATTTACAAGGATAAAAAAGCAAAATGGGACGAAAATAATCGAAATCTTCATGTCAAAATAGAGCGTATTTTGTCTCTTAGGAATCAATTGATTGAATTTAAATCCCATAAAGTATTTGTTCTGTTAAAAAATTATTCCTCGCAACTTCCTTCATTTCAAAACGCAGCTTTGTCTTTGTTTTCGGATAATTCACAATTTAAGAACGCGGCTTGGTTGATGCCAGATTATTTATTTGAACGAATATCTTGGCGAGGTGCATTCAGGGATTCAAATCGAAATGGCATTATGGAGTTCATGGATGATAAGTCTAATGATAAATGGCGCCATGAGAAAGCATTAATTCAATATGAAAGTAACGGTAAAATTCTGGATAAAATTCCACAGGGTAAAAAAATAAGAGTAAGGGTTCGGTGGCGGGAAAGCGTCGATTGGTCTTCCGCCACGGTTTTAGGTGAAACTTCGCCAAGGCCCAAGGCGCAAATTAATGTGATGTTGCTGCAAAATGAAAAGCAATTGCCCGGGCGTAAAATCCCTGATGAATACTCCTTGATCCAAGAAACGGGGATTGAGCCATTCTGTATTTTTCGAAGTAAAAACTTCGCGATTTTTGAGCATTTGATTGAATTTGAAAGTTCCAAGGAGGGGGTTTATTCACTTGTTCTACATGGTAAAGTATTGATAAGAAATGACTTAAGTTCACTAGAGGCCCAAAAAACAACCGAAATATTCCCTGAAATTTTTCTGGAATCTTTTGAACCGGGAACAAGAATAAAGCTTGGGTTTTAATGTAAGTTAATGTTGAATTTGGACTTATTGTTTTAAAAGAATGGCGATTATGTCAAAATCATCTAAGATAATTAGATCGATGTTAAATGATTCATTTTAAATTAGACAGGTTAGTAATTGGTTGGTGAAAATGTGAAAAAAGCCATTATCAGCGATATACACGGAAATATTGAAGCTTTTCGAAATGTTCTCAAGGATATTGAATCTCAAGGCGTTGATGAGATTTATTGTCTAGGTGATGTGGTAGGTTATGGCCCTAACCCTTGTGAATGCGTTGATTATGTGATGGATAAATGCAAAGTGGTTCTCTTGGGGAACCATGATCAGGGTGCTCTTTTTGATCCTGATGGTTTTAACCCTTCTGCTGAAAGAGCTATTTTTTGGACCAGAAAACAATTGGAGACCGGTGGATCCCCGGAGGAAAGGTCAAAGCGTTGGGATTTTCTTTCGGGAAGACCCCGATTGCACCGTGAAAACGATCTTCTTTTTGTTCATGGATCAGCCAGAAATCCATTAAACGAGTATGTTTTTCCCGAGGATATTTACAATCACAGAAAGATGGAGAGGATTTTTTCTCTTGTGGACAAATATTGTTTTCAGGGGCATACTCATGTGCCTGGAATATTTGTCCAACAGCAGGGAACTGATGTCTATCAGTTTCAAAGTCCCGAAGAATTTAATTATTCTTACATTCTAGATAATCGCAAAACATTGTGTAATGTGGGGTCTGTTGGCCAACCGCGTGATAGTAATCCCAAGTCTTGTTATGTTATACTTGAGGATAATAAAATTAGCTATCGAAGGGTTTCCTATGAGATTGATGTGACAGCCAGGAAGATTTATGCTATTCCCGAGTTGGAAAACTTCCTTGGTGATCGGCTCAAAGAAGGTCGTTAGCCTATCCGATATTTCAGTTTTAATTTCATTTACTTTTAAAATTCATCCAGCATACACATGAAGAATAATAAGAATTTCCTTTTGTTTTTTACCGCATCGTTTTTGCTTTTTGCAGCTTGGATTCAGATTCGTGAGTCTTTTTGGCCCACACCGAAGAAGATACCTGATACCAAGGAAGAACTGACTGAGAAAAAGCAGGAAAAAATTCCCAATGTAGACCAAGGCGGAAGTCTTGCTCCATTTAAAGAGCAGGGAAAGTTATTAACATTGGGAAGCGAAGACCCATCTTCAGGATTTCACCTGGGCGTTACTTTTGATTCCTACGGTGCTTGTGTTCGGAGGGTGGTCCTTAATAAATTTCAGCAGGCCGACAGCATGGGTAGGCCGGTTTGGGAAAATATTGCTCTTAAAAAACCAAAATCTCTTGATTTAATCCCTTTTGAAAACCGCTGGCACGCTGGTGCCAATTATCTTTACCATTTTGGTTTTAAGGATCAACTTGGTGACCAGCCCATTGATTTATTGGGCAAATGTGAATGGAGGGTTGTTTCAGGTCCTTCCGAGGAGACTGATTCCAAGGGGATAGTCACTCAGAAGATCGTGTTTGAAACCAAGTTGCAGGAAATTAATATTTCAAAGATTTTTACTCTCTCCAAACATGATTACCACGTCGGCATGGAGTTGGTTTTTTCAACTGATGATGCATCCCCTGTCCCATTCAGGTACCAGATTACTGGCCCTCGTGGCCTCCCAATTGAGGGGAATTGGTACACAAATACTTTTCGAAACTCCTTGATAGCACAGGTGGATGAGAGAAATAATGTTTATCGTGATCTGCAGGATGCCAGGCAAATTGCAAACTGGATGGGGGGAAGCGAAGTTCGCCTAAACAACCAATTAAATCACTGGTTTAGGTATGCCGGGATTGCAATCCAATATTTTTCCTCAATGGTTGTTGTTGATGAGTCACAGTCAGATCAAAAGATTATTGAAATAGTAAGACCTACCTTGGAAGCGGCTTTTGCCAAGGGTTCGTTGTCTAGGATTGATCCGATTAATCGTAATATAAATGTCCGTGTGGATGGTAAGGACGAGGTTTTTTGGTTCGATAACCGGGAGTCATTTGAAAAATTTGAATCACAGTTTGGTTTGGGTAGGCAACTTGCTGTTTATTACAGGCATCAGTCCACACCTGACAAAAAACCAATGTATGTTGTGATTGATGTTCGTAAAGAAACCCAGGCTCAACCATTGTTTGAAAATGACATCACGGTCAGGCTTACATCCAAGCAATTTAATATTGTTGCTGGAAAGCCCGTCACTCATAAATACATGCTTTATAATGGTCCGGTTAAAACAAGCCTTTTAAGCGATTTCAGTGATGATGCTAAAGTAAGTGCCGACCAGGTTTCAAGGTACACTACCAAGTTAGGTTTGAACACCATGACTGATTATCAGTCCCCTGGATGGATCGGCTCTTTTTGTGCTTCAATTTTTTGGACTGACATAGTGATCAAATGCACCAACATGATGCATTGGATTCTATGGAAAGTTTACATAATTCTACCTAATTTTGGTCTTTGTATCATTTTTCTGACGATTCTAATTCGTGGTTTAATGTTTCCCCTCAGCCGTAAGCAGGCGGTTATGAGCATCAAGATGCAGGAATTGGCGCCAGAGCTTAAAAAGCTTCAGGAAAAGTTCAAGGGAGATAAGCAGGCGATGGGGATGGCACAAATGGAACTTTACCGTAAATACAATGTTAATCCTGTTGGCACATGCTGGGTTGTTTTAATACAAATGCCGGTATTCATGGGGCTTTACTTTGCCTTGCAGGAGAGCATACATTTTCGGCTTGCTACTTTCTGGCCAACTTGGATCATTAACTTGGCGGCTCCCGACATGTTGATCAACTGGGGTGATTCCATTCCCCTTATAAGTAATCCGGAAGATTACGGTGGATTCTTTTATCTAGGCCCCTATTTTAATCTTCTGCCTATTTTTGCCATAGCTCTCATGGTTTTTCAACAAAAGATGTTTACTCCACCTCCAACTGATGAACAGCAGGAGGCCCAGCAAAAAATGATGACTTATATGATGGTTTTCATGGGGTTCATGTTTTACAAGGTTGCAGCAGGTCTTTGTATTTATTTTATTGCCAGCAGTATTTGGGGGCTTGCGGAAAGAAAATTGCTACCCAAAACAAAGCCAGGAAAACAGCCTTTGTTAGCTTCCGCCAATGGTGGGGAGATTTTGAAGAATGATACCAACGGGAAATTTATTAAAAATTCCCGTAGAGAGGTTGGTTCCAAATCTCAAATCAAAACAAGTGGTGAGAAATCATTTCTTGATCGTTGGCGGGATTGGTTTGAAGATATTTTAAAGCAAGCCGAAAAAAAATAACCCGTTTCCGGGGTGATATGTTTGAAGAGAGAAATACTTCTTTCGCATGATTTGATATGCGCCCGGTCCTCTCCAGATGGATTTGGAGCAAGGCAGATAATTCGTATCACTGGCGCAAATGCGATTTTAAAAATTATTGATCTGTTTCAATTTGATCAATCGATTCCTGGCATAAACAGTGGTTATTTTACTGTTAATCTGCATTTGGATGAGTATCGCACCATCAATGTTGATTTTTATTTTTGGAAATCGCCTTTTTCCTATACCGGCCAAGATGTTGTTGAATTGCATTTGCTTTCCAATTCTTGGATTTTGGATTTTATTCTCTCTAAGATTTTTGCGAATGGTTTCAGGCTTGCTAATCCTGGAGAGTTTACCCTTCGGGCTTTTCTCAATGGCAAAGTGGATGTTGCCCAGGTTGATGCGATTCATCAAGTGATAGAGGCATCAACGCCTGACTCTTTGAATAATGCATTGAGTAGGTTGGCGGGTGGTATTTTTGATCCATTGCATGAGGTTAAAGATGAGCTTCTTAATCTTCTTGCTGATATTGAAGCTAACCTCGATTTTGCAGGCGAAGACATCCAGATTATAAATTCTGATCAAATTTTAAAATCGTTGGGCGGTATGCTTGCGAAGATTATTGTTTTAATAAAGAAATTGCAGTCCCGCGGTATTGGGCAGGAAAAGATTAGGGTGATTTTTGTAGGTCCGCCAAATGTCGGTAAATCATCATTGTTTAATGTTTTGGTTCAGGGCAATAAATCCCTTGTCAGTTCAATCGCGGGGACCACTAGGGACCTCGTCACATCACAGGTGGATTGGGGTGAAGGACTTGTCGAGCTTATCGACGCTCCCGGACTTGAGGATGGGCGGGATTTTATTGAGCAGCAGGCTCAAAATCTTGCTTTTAAGGAGGTAGGTTTGGCTGACATAGTGATTTATTGCGCTGAAAAAGAACACCATAAATTTCCTGGTTTTTTTGTTAACGCTGATGAGATTACTCTCCTAAAAGTTGCTATGAAGTGTGATATTTCCTCGGGGCCGGCTGATTGGATGGCGATAAGTTCCAAAACTCTTTTCGGTGTGGATAATCTAAAGAAGAAAATTCTTGAATTTGTTCATAAGAAAAATGGCTCCGGGTCGTTTTCGGGCCTTTCAAGGATAAATGCCCATGCCAATTTATGTCTTGAAAACCTTAGAAGGGCTCATCATTGTGTTTTGTTTGAACAACCCTTGGAAATATTGGCTTTGGAACTGAGGGAGGCTGTAGAAAATTTAGGTCAGATTACAGGTCATGTTTTCACGGATGATCTTTTGGATAGGATGTTTAGCAGATTTTGTGTGGGAAAATGATTTTATGATCGGGCACATTGCTGATCTTTCTGTTTGGGAAGATCTGTTTTTTCGTATATACTACGAGCCATGGAAGGTCTTTTGATTTTTATTTAGAAAGGAGTCCGTGAATATGTCTTACAAGCATCCTTTTGCCAGACATAAAACCCGTGAAGTTATGATTGGAAATCGTGTTATCGGTGGTAATAATCCGATTCTTGTTCAATCAATGACCACTCCTGACACTCATTTTGTTGAAGAAGTTATTAAACAGATCCATGCCTTGGAAGAAGCAGGTTGTGAATTGGTGAGGGTAACAGTACCAAAGGCTGAGGATGCCCATGCACTTGGTGAGATCCGTAAGAAAATCGGAATCCCACTGATTTGCGATATTCATTTTGATTATAAAATGGCCCTCCAAGCGATGGACCATCCAATTGATAAAATCAGGATTAATCCTGGAAATATTGGTGGATATGATCGATACAGACAGGTTCTCCGAAAAGCTAAAGACAAGGGGTTGCCCATTCGTATTGGCGTTAATGCTGGAAGTCTAGAAAAGGAACTGGTTGAGAAGTATGGCTTTCCGTGTCCCCCGGCCATGGTTGAAAGTGCCCTCCGATATCTTGAAATCGCAGAATCTGAGGGAATGAGGAATATTATTGTCTCTTTGAAATCGAGTGATGTCCTTACTGCCGTTGAAGCTTATCGCATGTTCGCAAAACAGGCTGATTACCCAACCCATATCGGGATAACGGAAGCTGGAAAACCACCCTACGCGGTTACTAAATCCGCATGTGGTCTTGCTCCATTGCTTCTGGATGGCATCGGAGACACTATAAGAATAAGCTTGCTAGGAGACCCAGTGCCTGAGATACAGGCGGCGTTTGACATTCTCCAGGCAACGCAAAGGCGAGTTAGAAAACCCGAGCTTATTGCCTGCCCCACATGTTGAAGGCTTGAGATAGATTTGGAGGGTATCATAGCCCAGGTGGAGAAGAGGCTTCAGGGAAAAACAACACCCATTAAAATTAGCATTTTGGGGTGTGTGGTTAATGGCCCAGGTGAGGCTCGTGAAGCTGATTTAGGTATCGCAGCTGGAAAAGGTAAAGGTGTTATATTTAAAAGAGGTGAGATAGTCCGGCATGTCTTGGAAAGTGAAATGGTTGATGCCCTTTTGGAAGAAATAAACAAATGGGAAAGTGAGGAGGCTCAATCCGGTAATTTGTTTGTTGAAAAAGGATTGGGTGCATCAGAAAAGAAATTCGCCTTGCCTGTGGTTTGAAAAAGTTAGTCAGGTGTTTTTGTGCTTCACGATTTAGATTTAGTTGATACCTGGAGGTTTCTGGCTCATGCCTGTTCAGTTTTCTTGCAAAGCCTGTAAAAAAAAGTTCAAGGCTGCTGATAAGTTTGCCGGTAAAACCATCCCATGTCCAAGTTGTAAAAATCCAATATTAGTTCCTGCATCTCCCCCTGAAGTACAAGTTTCAAAAATTTCTCCCTCTCCCGCTCCTGTTAAGGCTCAAAGTCAGTCTGAACAAGACATAGAGGCGATGGCTGCTGCTGCTTTGGAGGATAGCAAGCAGGATCTTGAGGAAACCCCGCAATCAATCCAGTTTGAATGTACTTTTTGTGATGAAAAAATTTCAGTTGGGGTTGACTTGGGCGGTAAGCAGACCCCCTGCCCTGCTTGTAGACGAATCTTAAAAGTACCCATGCCGGTCCCAACAAAGAAAACAGGTCCTGATTGGAAAAAACAACCTGACAAGCGGCCCGCCGGGGCTCTTAAAAAGGAGGAGCCTCAACTTGAAGGAACTTGGAATTCCACAATGGATAATGTTTCTCGCGATGCTCTCCTTGAGGCTGGGGCGATTGTCGAAGAGTTTGAGCCGTTAACTCGTGCTGAAAAGATAAAACGCGCCATATATGTTCTTGTTGCAATTTTTATGGCATCAATCGGGTATTTGTTTTGGAATTCATACAAAACAAAAGCTAATGAAGATGCTCAAGTCGCCCTGATCGAATCAAGCATTAAATCCGGTGAGCTATCCAAAGCTTCTGGTGAAATCAAATCCGTCATACTTTCTGGCATAGCTTCCTACAGGCTAAGTGAGTCAGTGGATGTTTCAGCTCCCAAAATTAAAAAAACACTTCAATCTTCCCTTGCTTCACTTGAAAAATCAGGATCTTTAGTGGAAAAAGATTTTGCCCTGCTGGAATTGTGCAAATCTATAACCCAATTGGGTGGAGGTAAAGACGATGTACAAGCGAACAAAAGGCTAAAGTGGGACGAGGTTCAAAAATTTTTAATGCAGTCATTTGATGGTTTCTCTAATCCTGAGATGAAACTTTTGGCCCTAAGGAATGTGACTTTAGATTTTATCTCCGCTGGAGAAATTGATCGTGCAATCGCATTTGTCTCCCAAGTTTTATCAGGGGTTTCGATTTCCAAAGACAAAAAGTTCGATGAATATTCTGATTTTTTGGCTGTCGTTGGTGTGGAATTACATAAAGCCCAAAAGATGGATGCTGTTAAACAAATAACTGATATGATTCGGAACCGGTATTTGTCAACGCCAACAACCCTGCCTTCTCCATTTGCTGCTGCTTTATTTTCACTTGCTGATAAGGAAAAACCCGGGCCTTTTGCCCTTCCAAAGGAGGCGGCTTCTGAGTCTGATTTGGTTTGTTTGCTTTGTGTGGCCTTGGTTGATGACAAATTAGATTCAATGATTGTAAGTTCTAATCTCAAGTCTTTGGATGGTATCATTAGATTGAATTGCCTAGTGAAAATTGGTTTTCTTTCCTCGATAATTGGCAAAGACACGCAATCTTTGAACGATGAACTTAACCGTGTGGTTGCAGAAGGATTAATGCCGAATAATGAATGTGTTCAATCTTATATTACCCTTTCAGGAATAACACGCGGATTAAAAATTTCACCCGATTCATGGGCTAAAGCTTCCGAAAAAGTTCCCCAAGCAGTTAAGGAATTCAAGCAGATTAAGTCATTGTTTTTACTTGCGTCCCTCATTGTTAGACCTGAATTGACCTCAGCTACCATAGATGAGATTAACAAGATTGAGGCTGGATCATTGGCCAGGTCCCTGGCTTATATGAATGTTGGTGTAAATCAAAAAAATCTTGGTTGGTTTAAACCTTACTTGTTGAAAACCACTGACCCGGATAAATCCTCTGGTTACATGGGAATAGCTTTGTCGGCTGATAAAAAAGCAAAAAAGAGTTAAACTTCTCATCAGTTTTTCAGATTTTTGCTATGCTAGCAGCGTTGCGTTTGAAATAATGAAAATAGAAAATTTTTGATTCATATTGATCAAATATGACATGGGTTTTTATTTTAAAAGTTTGAATTTGGGTGAGTTATGAAAAGAATTCTTGCCATCATGATAAGTTTGGTTTTGATAACCCCGATTTTGGTTTTTGCCCAGACTGTAAAGGAAAGAATTGATCTGGAGTTTGTTGATGGCCTTAGAAAAAGAGGGGATCTAGACCTGGCTTTGGATTATCTCAAGATATTGGATAAAATCGCATCAAAAGAACTCAAATCCAACATACCGCTCGAAATAGCCAGGACCCAATTATCAAAGGCGATTGCAGAACCAGATAAAACCCGTCGCCAGAAACTTTATCGTGGGGTCATGGATGAGATTAAAAAGTTCATATCAGCAAATCCAAAAAGCCCGAGAATTGCTGAAGCCAAATTGGATCTCGCGGGCCTTTCAATTCAAATGGCGAAAACGAAAATCTCAGAAATTTCTTCACTTAGAACCAATGAGGATAAAGTTGCCAAGGGAAATGAAGCCAAGGCTTTGATCCTTGATTCCAGGAATCAGATGAAAAGTGCAATTAAAGAAATGCAGGATAAACTTGCGACTTTGACTGGGATGACCCCAGCGGAAGTCGCTGAAGCAAAGGCATTGGCTGATAAGATCTCTTCGGGTGAAATGGATCTTGCCCTGACTTTTTATGATGAAGCTAAATCAATTGTTGATACCGGAAAAGACAAGGACCGTGTTTTAAGGGGTAATGTGATCACCGAGGCGATAAAGGAGATGGGGAAATTGAGTGAACGGGGTGAATCCGATCCTCAGACATGGAAGGCTAAGGCTTGGGTTGCCCTTTATTTAATGGAAAATGGTGAACCCAAAAAAGCCAGACCTAAATTGATTGAGATCCTATCTGTTCCCGCAACCAACAGGGCTGCAAATGATGCAAAACGCCTGGCCAGATATTTCTTCCTTCAGGTGGTTAAAGATGCTCCTGACCCCACTGAAAAAAATGTTGATAAGATCATTCAGGATAATAGCACCAAATGGCTTGAAGATTATAAGGGCTATTTAAAAACACCCGAAGCATACGGTATACGAATGCTTCTGGCAAAAAGTTACATTGAGCAATATCGTGGTAAAGCTGTTGCGACTAACCCTCAAAGGAAAGCTGAATTGCTTTCGTTGGCCCGTAAACAATTGACAGAGATCGAGCAAGCTGAGAATGAATACACTGATGAGGCTAGAAATTTGAAAATAAGTCTCATGAAGGAACAAGGCGCCTTTACAAAGAAAGTGTCTGAGTTGAAGTCATTTGAAGATTGTTTCATAAGGGCGCAATATGAAATTTCGCAATTAACAGCGGAGGAATCTAAGAATACAAATCCTGATGAACTTGAAAAGAAAAGGAAAGAAGCCTCAGCCAACATTATCGCTTCCCTTAAGCAGGGGCTTGATACCAAGGAAGCTAAAGAGACCATGAAAAAGGGCGCCGGTCAAAATCAATATGAAGTTAATAATGCAAGGGCCATGCTTGCGTTTTATTATTTCAATGAAAAGCAATATGACGACGCAATTTCCGTTGGAATTCAGTTTGTAAAGGATGATCCAAGATCATCGCAGGCTGCCACCACTTCAATTTACACCTTAGGTGCTTTCACCCAAAAAATCGCGGAATTGGAAAAGGCTGGAGGTGCCGAGGATAAAATCAAAGAGGCCCAAAATGAGATGGCTTCATTTGCGAAAATGATGATGGATCGTTGGCCCTCGGATACCCCTGGTGATAACGCCAGACACCAATTGGCCATGTTCATGATCAAGGAAAAAAAATATTCGGAAGCTGTCTCTACACTTGAGCAAGTTACACCTTCTTATCAGGGTTTTCCTTTCTGTATGTACGAATTAGGAAGTGCTGCCTTGGCTGCCGAGGGGGAGGTAAAAGATGGTAAAAACAGGTTAAAGGCCATAAAGGCGTTTGAATCAATTCCTTTGCCAACTGAGGGTTCCGACTCGTCATTATTGAAGGTTTATTTTATCGCAAAAGCTAAATTAGGAGGGGAATATTACACTGCTAAGAGATATGTGGATTTACAGAAGTTATCTGATTCTCTGCTTAATGAGCTTGCGAATCCAGCCTATAAGCTTGACATGGAACAGGCGAAAGATGAAGAGGTAAGAAAAACAATTTCCAATAATGTTGGTAATTTGGGTTTGTTTGCTCTGTATGGCTTGGCAAATACAAGTTTTAACCAATCCAAACTTGCAGATGTCTCCAAATTACTTGAGCCTTTGGTTGAAAAAGCAAGCGAGGGCAAAATGCCCGAAATTAAGCTTAATTTGCAGCTTGGTTCAGCTTTGTTGGGAATGGCTTTGCAGGCAAATATTTCGATTGGCGATATTGAAAAATCGCGCAAGGTCGTGAAAGCATTGCAATATCTTTCCTCCGATGCGGAGGCCTCCGGTACTGCTAATGTTGTGCTTTTGCAATTGAACTCTTTGATCCGTGATCAGATTCAAGATCTTCGGAAGAAAAATGATCCCAAAGCCTTGGAAGTTGCGGTCAAAGGGTTTACAGTCATTTTGGATGATGTAACCAAACAGGATTTATCCAATAAAAAAGGTTTAAGCAATGAGCTTGTAAGATTGATAGCGTTGAATTATTCAACGATGGGTTTGAATGAAAAAGCCTTGGATCTTTTAAAGAATGCTGAAAAGCCCAAGGACACCAATGATGCAAAGGCAAATTCTGTTTATAAGGGTATTCAACTGCAACTAGCCAGAGAATTGCGGTATTTGAAAAAATTTGACGAAGCAACCAAGCTGATGGATGAAATCGTTGGCACAAAGGAAATGCCAGGGTGGGGAAACAAGGATATTGATTCCTTATTGGAAAAAGTGAAATTGGCTGAAGCTCAGGAAAAATTCAGCGTTTCATCGTCGATGGCAAGCCAGATTGTCAAAGCCTTGGTTGGTAAATCCAGTGATAACCAGATCAAGGAAAAGTATTTGGAAGCATACTACCATATGGCTTTGGGGATGTACAAATTTGGAAAAACTTCAAAGGATCCGGCGAAGGCTACCAAGGGTTTATCTGATGCTGCTGGTCTGATTGAAAAACTTGAATCTTCCCAGCCGGATTTCGGGAGTATTGATTCAAAAAAACGTTTTGATGATTTATTTGCAAGTGAACCTGAACTGAAAAGTGTGTTTGATGCATTAAAGGCAAAAAGAGCGGTTTCTGGAGCTAAAACTGAAACGGGCAAGTCGGGAGATAAAAAATAATGTGCAAAGCATTCATAAGAGTTTTGATGGGTGTGGTTTTTATGGGAACGTTTGTTTTTACTGTCGTTGCTCAAGATTCAGTGAAATACATCGATAAAGCCAAAAAGGGTGAAAGTGAAATAAATGGTTTAATCACTGGGGATAGTGTTAAGGGGTTGATGATCAAATCTCAAAAATCCCCTGCCCCTGTCACGATACCTGCACTGGATATTTTGAATGTTAGCTATTCAAGCACTGCCATCGGATCTATTGAGTTGAAAAGTGCACTGGGTAAAGAGGTTAGAGCTAATCTCCCATCCACTAAAGATTCTGAACGATTGAAACTTTACGAAGAATCAATCAAGGATATTTCAGATTTATTGCCCAAGGTGAAGGCGGACCCAAGACTGTCAAAGTATTTGAACTTTCGAATTGCCAAGGTTAAGGCTGATATCGCAAAGATTAAACCTGAGGTTTTTACTGATGCTGTAAAGGCGCTGGCGAATGTAAGGCTTGAAAATCCTGATTCTTGGATGACTTTGAATGCCTTCAAAATTGAAGCTGATTTGCAGGAGACTAAGGGTGATTTTGACGCAGCTTTAAAACTATACCAGGGAATCAACAAGCTTCCAGGTATTCCAAAGGAAATCAAGTCTGATTCAGATTTTTTGGTCCTTAAATTGTACATGCGAACAAATCGAATGGCTGAGGCTGAGGCAAAATTAAGCGAAGTTGAAGGCTCAATTCCGGAGGATGATCCTAGGCGTGTTCAAGTTTTGCTGGTTAAGTCCCAAGCTAATCTTATTAATGATAAATTGACTACTTTGGAGAATGACTTGAGTAAAGTACTTAATTCCTCTGATGATAACTACATCAGGGGTAAGGCCCTCAATATCCTTGGGGAATATTACATGAAAAAAAATAAGGCCGAT
>SXGQ01484726.1_pt1 | contig 17380 bp, 32 predicted proteins | sample 3178371 | NCBI WGS metagenome assembly SXGQ01 (sample SAMN11356859, study PRJNA531348) | freshwater metagenome | isolation source: freshwater sample F1-20 | place: China: Fuxian Lake, Yuxi | collected 2017-12-25 | reverse complement strand
GAATTCAACTGCCAGGTACCCCTGGTGCACTTGTTCAGCCACTTCATCTGCTTAGGTGTGAGCTCTAGCGAGCTCTCGAACATTCTATATGTTTTTAGATTCTTCATTCTCTTATATATCCTCTAAAGCATGCAGGGGTTTATCGGAAAATAAAATGCTGCGGGGGTTTAAACGCAAATCCCTAGGAGGACCCGCCCCTCTAAATAGAAACAACCTTTATTCCGTCTCTTATATACACTAGAGAATAAACTTAGAGAGATTAGAGAGAAGAGCATAGAGAGTAAGCTAGAGATGCTAATCAATTTATTTAAATACACAGAATAAACATATACCTTATTAAAAGCATAAACAACTCAAATCTATAATCAACCAAATTAAAAGCATAAACAACTCAAATCTATAATCAACCAAAAGATCTACCAACATAACATGATCTATCAAATGATGACTACCTATACTAATAGAATAAACCCAATAGAACCCAACAGCTCTTTTTCACTTACCCCCAGAATCAAAAATAAACTCACCCCTAGAGATAATCACATTCCAATAGACAAAACACAGACACAACATAGTATGTTACTAAGATACTATATAGGAGCATGCCCATCCGAGTCCTCCCGAGCGAGAACCCCAGAAGAACCAAGGAAGAACCAAAGAAGAACCGAAGAACATAGGGAAGAACCTAAAGGAGAACTCAAATACGAAAATACGAAAATACGAAAACTTGGCCCTTATAGTAGGTCCTCCAGAGGTCCGAGATACCACCCAGGGTGGTCTAGGGAGCATTCTCAGATAGCCTCGTTAACCGGGATTAGCCTACCCCAATTATCCCGGCTATCTTGGTCTCTTAGTGGCTGGGGTTAATCTGGGATAAAATCACAGTTTTTACCAGAAATTACCAGAAATTACCCCGGGTGAGTCAGGTTAACTAGGATCGCCTCGGGATTCTGGGATTTCCCGCCGCAAAAGCAGCCCCAGAAACCGCGGTAATCTCTTAGACATAGGATCTCGCCTCGTCTTCTCTCTATCTATAGGAGTAGGAGACGGAATAGTATTTGTTCTAGTTTATATAAGAGAGGTAAGAGGTTAAAGATAGGACACTATTTGGAGGCGCGGGTTCCCACGGTGTTTCCCAGCAGCTCCCCCTCGATTTATCTTGGCTAATTTAAATCCAATTCGAAATATTTAAGACAAGAGTTAACTAAAAAGAAAGTAGATATATAGATGAATGAAACACATTAAACTATTTGGGAACTATTCCCACGGTATTTATGAGGGAGACTGGTTTGATAATCTAAGTTATCATCCGGCCAACCAACCTGATGAGCCAGATCCAGTTAGAGAGATCAATTATATCCCGAGCCAGCAGAAATTTACTATCATGGCCTTTATGGAGGATGCAACTGGATTTGCTTTGCTTTATGGCAAGGACTCTATAGGTGGTGGAGCTTGGGTGCTTACCATCGAGGATATCCCAGAGGATTATTTGCTCGTTACTGCTTATGATGATGATGAGAGCGAGACCGAAATGGATGAGGAGTCATGTATCAATTATGCTACTGATCTCTGGGAAGCTAGAGATAAGGATAGCGAGAATGTTGGTGAGGGTATCGAGGGTTGGGAAGACGGAAAAATATTATGTAAGATTGATGCTGAGTTAGCCGAGGAGCTTATCTCTAACATGGGATCTACTGTAAGAAAAAGTGTTTCTGGTTCCACCCTGCGTATCAGCGGGATTAAAAGAGAGATCTCTGGTGCTGTCTATGAGTTAAGCAAGCTATTCGAACTATAAAGATAGTATCTTCGTAACATACTCTGCGGCCGGGGGAAAGACCCGGTTAATTATTTTTATCCCCCGCAGCTAATACTTATATTTGTAATGCTATGAAAAAACAGAAAGAAACTAATGACCTAATAGTGATATTAATAATCGGTGCATGGTTTATTCTAATAGGTACTATGATTTACTTTTCATAATGCCAGAAGGACCAGAGGTAAGAAGGATGTCCGAGGGATTGGCTCGTCGGATAGAAAACAAAGATGTTATTAGAGCTGAGGTGCTAGGAGGCAAGTGGTTAAAGAAACCTTTACCCGGACTATCCTGGATTCAACAACTGCTACCACTTAAAGTGCAGCGGGTTAAGGTTAAAGGCAAACTCATCTATGTGGAATTAACCAACGGTGTTTGGATGTGGAACACACTGGGTATGGGAGGAGGTTGGAGAGACCAAAGAGCCAAGCACTCTCATTTCGTATTAGAGATGGGTGATGGTACTGAGGTATTTTTTGAAGATGTCCGCAGGTTCGGTAATATCTGCTTCACAACAGAGGATGTGATTCAAGGCAAACTAAAAGCTCTTGGTCCTGATATGCTCAATGAGGAGGTGTCACCCGCGGTGTTTCTGACCAGCATATGCAAAGGCAACAGAGCAAACTGGAATATCTGTAAGGCACTGATGGATCAGAGTGTGGTCTGTGGAGTGGGCAACTACATTAAGAGCGAAGCTTTATATAGAGCTAGAGTGAATCCATGGTTAACGGTTGGAGAGATACCCGAGGTGAAATTGACCGCATTGCACGGTTGGATTTGTAAGATTATTAGAAGAAGCTATGAACAAGGAGGAGCCACTCTTATGACTTACACTGATATGGATTTGAATCGGGGGATGTTTACTTTTGAGTTTGAGGTGTATATGAGAAGTCAGGATCCATTAGGGCATGATGTTATTAGAGAGGAAACGCCTGATAAAAGGACCACCCATTGGGTACAGAAAATTCAAAAATAATATCAGATATATAAATCATGAGTATTAGAAAATTTAAATGCTGTAAAGAGAGTAATATATTTTCATTCCTGAAATATGGTAAATTTCTAATCTTTAGTCTTATAATTACATGGCTTGCTATATCTCTATATTTAAATGAGCTTAATCCAGCTGAATGGCCAAACATATATAAGTCTTTTCAGTTTGTCTTTATCTGTCCCCTCTTCGCTTATCTTTCTAGCGAAAAAATTCATAAATAATTTTTTTTCCTTGCAGTGAATGGTTATCTTTGAATCAACCAAAAAATAAAACACTATGAAAATCGTACTAACAAAGCAGGAATCAGAGAAGCATTTCCATAACGCATTATGCAATGGAAGTCAAATTAGGTATTATGGTCTAACATTAGATTATAATGACAAAGACTATAAGTTAGCCAAAAAATCATTAGAGAAAAAAAAGAAGAGCGGGGAGTTTACCGAAACTATCTGTTGTGAAGATGTGTGGATGGAAATTCTAAGAATAGGCGGCAAACTAACATTAGTTGACGAGGAGAATGGTATGGGAGACAAATCTATCTTATTAAAGGATGTTCACTCAAGAGTAGCTAAAACACCTATAAGACATTTAATGGACGCTGTCAACGAACAAGATGATGCGGATACAGCCGATTGTATTATCCAGACCGTGTTTTATAAAGATGTTATCTTCGGATAAATAATAGATAGCTCGGTATGAAACACATTAAAACAATCTTCGAATTAGAAAAGTGGGAATACTTATTCTCAGAACTAGATCATGAGGCTAAACAAGTAGCTATGGATTATTTTCTCAAGAGCGAAGCTGAAGATATAGGAGAGGATTGGGCGGATGATTCTATCGAAGAGATGGAAGGGGAGCTTATAGAAATGGGTTGGTACAAGACGGAGATCGAATATAGTGGATTCTGGAGCCAAGGTGATGGAGCATCTTTCACAGGTAAACTTGGTGAGGATCTAGAATCTAAAAGAAAATTCTTTATTGATGTATTGGGTATGAGTATACCCGAGGTGATGTTGTCTGCACTGGATGCTGAGGTTACTAGAAATTCATCAAGGTATGTTCATCATAACTCAGTTGAGATAACAGTGTTTAAAGACGAGGACTGGTTTGCTGATAGAGAGAACGAGGGGGAAAGCACGGATGAAATAGTTTTAGCCGATTTCTTAGAGTTTGCTCCCGCACTTGATGTGAATCAATATATTAATAAAGCAGAGCAATTGGGCTCGGAGTGGTTAGTTTCAAAGTGTAAGGAAATATACAGGACACTCGAGAAAGAGTATGATAGAATAATAAGCTATTATAGAAGCGAGGAGTATATGCAAGATTTCTTCGACACCAACGAATATAAATTCGATAAAGAAGGTAATTGTATCTAAATTATACATTATGGAAGAATTCGATCGTGATAAATATTTTCAAGGAAAATCTAAAGAGAACTACGAAACTTCGTCGGAAATTGTTTTTTGGTGTTTAGTAATACTATCAATACTAGGAATAGGTTATTTTTTTGTAAATCTTATTTAAATAAATGTTTACTTTTTAATTTTTTTTTACTATTATTATAATAAATAATTTTTTTTCACAGAACTAAAAAATTAATTTAGGAGTATCAAAAACAAACAACATGAAAACAATTAGCATTTACGAATTCAAAGAATTAAGTCAGGAGGCTAAAGAAAAAGCAATCGAAGAGGTAAGGGAGGAGTTGGAATGGAATGAGCAAACCGAGGCTTATTTTTGGGCCGTTGATGATTGCGCCCTTTTCGAGCCTCCTCACGAGGAAATGTGTAAGACCTGTGGAAACAACTACGTTGAGGAGAACAGAACTTCCGACGGTTATGGCCAGTTCGTCTTCAAGAATCACAGAGGTATTAAAAGATTCGATTCTGACAGTGAAGGCTCTATTCTCTTAGGTAAAGCCTTAGAGATAACCAACGATCGCATGTTTAAGCTCTGGTTAGGTATTCCTGAAATGTTTCACGAGAGTGTTAGCTATCGAATAGGAATTCCCGATGGGGACTTTTCCAGCAGATACTCAGAAAACACCACCATAAAGTTTGACCACAATGAACTGAAGGGGGAGATCATGTCGGATGTGCTAGTGGGAATACTAGAATCTGCAAAGATGAAGTTTGACTCCCACATTGATGCTATCTACGGTCGAATCATTGATGGGATTGAAGCTTACTTTGACGCCGATAATATCGAGTTTAAAATCGAGGACGGGGAATACGAGTTTCTAGAAGATGGATCCGTCTGGAAAAGCTAAATGAAAAATAAACAATTAAAATTAAAGAAGATATGAACGAAATGACAACCACAGAAATCAGAGCAGAAATTATAGAATTAATTAATGGCGGTATGTTAAACGTACCTAATATTATTAAATTCTTTAAAACCCATCGTCAGAGTGCTAACCTAATAAAGGTTAAAGAAGAAGCAAAAGAATTGGTGGCAGAGGTAAGAATGGTAATTAAAAGAGGTTATTAACAGCAAAACAAAATTACAAAGGTGAATATTCACAAAACAATTAAAATCTAAATATCATGAACAAAGAAAAGAAAATCACAACAACACGCTCTTTAGAGCAATTAGTAACAGACTTCCGTGTATCAGGTGGATCATTCCTAATATTCCATGGAACTTTAAACAAAAAAGAACGCGCATTATTTAAATGCTGGTTAGATGGTATGCGTCAACCCGAGGTATAGTGCAACCGTGCAGCTCCGATACAATATGAAATTTTTTTCAACTAAAGATCTATAATGATAGATACAGAAAAGAAAGATATGCCAGCTATTAAATTTATATGTACCACAGATAACAAGGGGAAACACTACGATATTAAGAACCGTGTTTATTTAGCAGGAGGTGTTATCATTCGGGAAAAAATTAGGAGAGATACCAGTTCAGCCTTTGAGAGTGAAATGGAGATTGTATCGGAGGGGGGAACATTATATAGGGAAGTTAAGGAATTTGGTCTAAGTAAGACAGAAATGATAATTACTGAATAATAAAGGAAATTATGTTTAACGAGGAAAGAGACGACGAGCACCCCTATTTCGGAGACGATATCCGGGGTAAAATCAAGACAACAAAACAGAGAATGCGGGAAGCTGCAGTAGAACAATTCATAGAGGGTTGCTATATGGCCTATGGAGTAATGCATGTTAGAGGTGAGGATGCACTTAGGGAAGGTGATCCAGAGGCGATAGAAATGGCAATCAATCGTATGATGGCTCTTTTCCTACACAGGGAACAGTATGAGAGATGCGCATTTATTAAGAGTTTTGTTGAGAAACATATTTCTGACTTTGTGATAAAGCCAGATTGGCAAGTTATTAAAGATATGGAAGAGGTAAAAATTATTTCAAATGGGGATAAGGATTAATAAGCCAACAGGTCGGGGGAATACCCCTAGATCTAATAAGACACTTCCTTGTAAATTGTGCGGGGAGAAGGTCTATAACGTAGACAGTAAAGCCGAGGGAATAACATGTTACCGGTGTGTTAGTAAAATGTGTGGGGGTGGTGGATTTATAGAACCCACTAAATTAAATATTAAAAAATAAGATAGATAATCTATGGATCATAGAACAGAGGAGCTACTTCAGGACTACAGAAAGATGGTAGAGAAGACAGCTAAAAGTTTATACCTTCAAACAATAGCACTCAGAAGAGAGTTAGAGAACACAAGGATTAACCCGGAGGATAAACATGAAATATTACTACATTGTGTGGGATTATTGATTACTAAAGAAAATAAAAAATGAGAATGGTACAAACAGACAGGAGGGAGATGGAACAAGATATAGTTTTTCAGGAGATAAAAAAAGATCATGAGAAGCATGGGTCCATCGATTTATTAAGGGTTAAAAGTGAGCTTGAACACAAATCCGTGCATTTAATTGACTCGGTATTAGAATCAAGAAGGGATGCCTATCTTCAACACATTAAAAGAAATAGCATAAAATAGGAATGTTATTCCGTTTATTTTTTTATCCCGGATAAGTATCTTAATTTAGTTCCATATCTAAAAGATAACATTTATGGAAAATCTAACTTTAACAGCGAATACAGGCATTTATAAGATGCAGGATCAGATCAAAAGATCATTAATTACCTCGTTAATTCTTGGTGGAATATTTATAGTTCTTATAGTGGCATATGCTATTTTTGTTACTGTCCTTATGGCTATAGGTTTCTCTGGGGAGGCCACAGGTTACGTTATAGGTATCATGCCTTTTATCAACGGAGCAATTCACTCAGATTTTGGACACCTATTCGGCAATTTACTTTTCCTGTTCGTGTTTCTCATACCTGAAATAAACCAGGGTTACAATCTAAAGAAGCTATTCTGGGTTTCATTCTTTCTATCTACCCTCTACATACCAATATTTATCCTGGGTATATCTTGGCCAGCGATTGGATCATCTGGGGTATTCTATTTTCTTATAGGTAGATTCCTATTTAGCAGACAAGCCACGGTATCTAAGGTGTTTGCATATGGTGCATTCTTTCTATTAATAATAGGAGATATTACCATGATACCTACAGAAGACGGTGTAGCTCACCTCTTTCACGTGATGTCTGCAGCGATTGGTGTATTAACGGTTACAAGGCTAAATAAAATAATCCCAACGAGGATACATAATTTAATCTCATAAAAAATAATATTAAGCCAATGATATTTTACGGTATAGCAGATGCACATGGTATAGAGAGTTTCATACCTCAGCAGTTTAATTCAGAGATCGAGCAGTTTAGTTCTAATTCAAATGAGCTGTCCTTCATGTCTTTAAGAGCAAATGCCAATAGGCACAGACATGCTGTTGTTTATCAGGCAGAGGTTGATAGTCAGACGGCTAAAGAAATTCTAGAGCTTATTAAAACCGGCGATTATATAAATGCTTTGGTGAAACTAAAAGAAGAAGCAACATCTATAAGTCTTGTGAGAAGCCCGGGTGCAGAGAAAAGCTGGGGATTAATTCCCAATTCGGATTTAGATCCATATAGAGATTAACATTTAAAATAAAACATATGTCATTAAAAGTAGAAGATAAGTATAGAACAAATCAATTAAGCATGGAGCCAGGTGGATATGAGGTTACAATTATTCACGAGGGGGGTGATACATTTATTTATGATAAGATTAAGAGTCCAGGCTCTTATATCAAAGGTATCTCTAGTGTTTCCCAGACTAAGCCAATTATTAAAATCCTAATCGACGGTGAAGAAGTGTGGAACGTAAGACATGACGGAACCGAACCTTGGAATACTCCAGCGATTAAAAATATAAAAAAGAAAATTTAAGTTATGAAAAATATTTTAAGAAAGGTAGCAGAAGCTGGTAAAACGATGGCATCAGGTGATTTCAAAGCATCACATTTGCTAATAGCTATTCCTTTAGTTGCTATAGCAGCAGCTATTATATTATCTGTTCCTTTATTATTAGTCTGGGGTTTACAACTTCTAGGATTCGATCAGATAGAGGTTGGATTACGCAGCTGGTTCGGCTCTATTCTAGTTATGTTATTTTTAGCTTATAGCTCAATTATAAGAATTAAAGGGAATAAAAATCAATAAATTAAAGAAAGATGAAAACTATAGAGTTATATAGAAATCAATCTCAGATGCTGGAAGGTACAAAACTTAGACGGAGTTTGTCTGATATCGTAGAGGATGCCGAAGTAATGGATCTAAAAGCTCTTGGTTATCTTATGCTTCAGAAGGAATGGTGTGAGGAAGAAATACAATCTGATCTCGGTTCAGAAGCTATCGAGGCTCTCTTGGATGAAATAGAGAATGCAGATCACTCTAAGATAATTGCTGTTACTAAAATTCTAAGAGACCAAGGAGCCATCATTTAGGCTTAATTATCCAGGTCAGCATATTAAATAATTTTTATTACCTTTTATTTTTTTACCCAGGTATAGTTAATTATATTTACTTATCAAACAAATAAATATGGGATTAGATATTATAGTTTACAGCAAATTAGAGCATCAGAGAGACGAAAGAGTAGAAGAAGTTATGGAATCCCTCTTCTCTCCTCTAGGTGAGGAAATCATAGAAATTTGTGAAGAAGAGGAAAATCTAAGATGTTCCGATATGGCTATCGGTAAATGGCATCGTACGGATGCTACTCGGGAGGCACACTTCAGAGCTGGTTCATATTCAGGATACAATCAATTTAGGAATCTGCTAGCCCAGGCATTTCATGGGGTTGATGCAGAAGCCATTTGGTCAGATGAGGATTCTTTCGAAGGAACCCCTTTTTATGAAATGATAAACTTCAGCGACTGCGAAGGTGTTTTTGGCCCGACCGATTCAGCAAAACTTTACCAGGACTTCGAGGCAGGTGATGACGATTTTGTGGATTTTATTGGTGAACACTTTGAAGACGAAAACGAGGGTGAACACTATCTTGATGTATATCGGGAATTCAAAGAGGGGTTTAGGTTAGCTGCTGACGAAGGTATATTAGTCTACTGTTAATTTTTTTGTCTCGAAGATTTAATATAATTTTGTAGCATGAAAAATCAAAGTCATATCAACGATTTATTTAGAACACAAAAGGTTCTTGCCTCTTGTAATAATAAGGAGCATGTTGATTGCGCGATCCGATATTTTCGTTTATTTATTAAGAAATGGAAACATCTTTTTAGCGTAGAGGTAATAAAAGATTTAGAGATGAATTTTTCTATCGATGTTGCGATGAAAATAAACCAAATACAATTAAAATGAAAAAAGTAATTAATTTATTATCGGTGATTATTACTATTGGCATAATCGCTTCGTGTAATTCAAACAAACCTAAAAAGTTTACCAAGGATGACCAGGAGTTTGTTATTTTAAATAATGATACACTTGGTGTTCTTTATGAGACACATATTGTTAAGTCTTGTGAAAGAGCCACACCTATAGGTATTCATGAAGAGCTGAATCCACATTTTGATGTCACTTTGGAAAACGGGACTACTTTTAAGTCAAGATCCCTTTATGGAGTAGGTGACAGTATAATTTACACAATATACACAAAACGTGACAGCACACACATCAAATGAAAATTATCTCTATTATAAAAGAAACCGTAATCGGGGATAACGAAAATAACGATAAGTTATTCTTCGACTATTGCGACGAATATTCAATAGAATATAAGATAATAGAGGAGAAGCTAAAACCAGATGCATATCCTGGTATAGAGTTTAAATCAGGTCCGGTTGCTTTAAACAACATGCTAAAAGAAAGATTTGGTTACACAGAGGAAGAAATAAACGCAGATTTTCCTCAGATAATAAATGCCTTAAAAGAAGATATGTCAAATTAAAAATAATAAAAAGGGTACCTCTTCCCATCTATAAGAGGATTGTTTGTTTGTTTGATTTAAAGAAAGGTTTGGTTTATCCGAGCCTTTTTTTATTTATAAGGTTTATGTATTTCTAGCAGTTGTCGCAGTTGTCTTAAACACCTCGGATTATTTTAATTTTCCAAGAACGCTGCTAATTTCAGACGGGGAAAGATCCAACTCTTTATTTCTTAATACTCCAGAGAGACCACTAAAGATAGATTGGGTTATTGTTTTACCGGAACCTGCAGGTGCGTCAAATTGCTGTCCTACAACGGTGCTAGGAGGTATTTCTGCTGAAGCAGACACAGGAACAGTAGGAATTGGTCCTAATGCACCACCCGATGTTTTAGCTCCATTAATTAAATCATTTTCGAAATCTTTAGTTCTGGTAGATCTGAAATAATCCATGAATCCCTTTAATGTAGAAGAATCTAATTTTCTAACATTAACTCCAACCCTATCTCCCTCACCTGATTGTTGGTCGTTAGTGTTACCTTCGATTGATGTAAATGTTCTTTTCTGTGGATCAACTGATAGAACTATGCCAGTATGACCCAATCCTTTACCTGGTCTACTCATAATAAATATTTGTCCTGGCCTTACTAGATTAGGATCTTGTTTTGCCTGTGCTATAGTAATCTTCACATCAGCCGGTGCTGCATTCCAATGATTCATACAACCCGCGGTTTTAGGTAGAGGATTTGGCTGACCTAATTGTTTGCTTAATTCATTAAAGACATAGTAAACAAAAGCCATACACCAAGGATATCCTCCACCCAATCCAGTAGATGCAAGATACGATGAAACCATTTTTCCCCTATTGGAACCTTTGGGTTCTTCCTTAACGTTTCTGTTCATAGAAAGTATATGCGCAAACTTATCACCATCAATATTTGGTAACTTTAAAGAGAACTGCCCCTCATTTACGAAATCCCGAAAATTCTTTATTCTTCCCATTAGCATCTTTAGTTTATTTAATTAATGTATATATCAATAAAAATAAAAGTTTTTTTTTAATCCGATAAAGTTTTATATATTTGTATCATAACAATCAGTCATTAAGATATTGGAGTATAAAAGCTCTAATAGAAACTGTGATTCATGATATGTCACGGTGTTTTAATTGGTTAGAGACTGGATCCGTAAGGGTCCAGTCTTGTTTTATGTTAAACCTTGAGTCCACCCACCAAGATTAAGTGTAGCCAAATCTTTTCCTAAACTTTTCTTAAATTGCTTTATGTTATCTGCTAGTAGAGCTATTCCAGCCTCAGCGTTTACATAAGGATCTTTCCAGTTTGCTCCCATAGGGGTAACTACACCTCCGTAATTACTTTCGGGCTTCATAGCATAGAGACCTTTATACGTTACCCCTCCTGCTAAAGGATTTAATCCAGATTCAATCATAGCTACTGTTATAGCAAAATCAAAGGGAACCTTATATTTAGCACTTGATCTAGTTATTGCCTCTTTAACAGAAGCATTCTTGGGTAGGTTAATTGCTGGAAGAGCCTGTTTTTGTTTGGAGAACCATTTTTCTTTCCACATGCTGAGAAAAAGACCAGCTGCTGTTTTTTGATCTCCGTTGTTCAGTGCCTTAATTAGATTTACTTTAACTTGAGATCTATCGGAGGGAATATTCTTTACTAAATTTGCGTATTTAACTCCACTCTTAGTTTTTACTGTATCTGGATGCATCTTTCCTGTTCCGTTAAGTGCTTGGATTATACCTTTTGCACCCGCCATTCCTTGTTGATGCTGCATGTATAAAGCAAAATCGTCGTTTCCTTGTACTGCGTTAAACACCGCTGGTTTATAATTCGGATCAATAACATTACTACCAGAAGTTGTTATCGGGTTTGTAACTGTAGTTTTAGTGGGATTTAAACTTGTATTAATCTGCGCGTTAGTTGCAGCTGCTGCTTGGTGCTCCGCTTTTTCTCTATCCTCAACTGCTTGAGCCTGTCTTTCTGCATCAGCTAAAGCTGATACCAATATACCATGTTGTTCATTAACAAATTCATGATATGATTTTACCCTGTTATTCATAGTTTGTATTATTTTATAAAGGTTATAAATTTTTCGGTTAATCTTCCCGATTTGTGCAGTGCTTCCTCATATCCTCTTTTTGTTTTATATTTAATAAGATCTGAAAAATCCCCACCGTGACCTAACCCTCCACGACGGTGTATTTCGTAATGTAGGTTTGGTGTTTTCATAAGAGGTACATAAACACTAAGCTTGTTACCTTTTAATTCCATTTTAATATCACTTAGTAAAGGTTTTGCGTATATTGTTTCAAGATAAGCATTTAATTCAAGTGTTAGTATATTAAGAAGCTGATGTATGGTATCACCCTTGCCAGCAAATTTATGCTTAAGTAGAAATCCTGATGACGGTCCCTCATATGTTATAAAAAAATAATTTGGTTTTTTATCTACCATAATTTTAGGTACTGTCTTGTTATTGATCTTATTTAATCCATTCCAAAATTTATCTTTTCCGAACCAAGTCCAGCAATCATTATTTTTACATGATGCTTCATCATTACGTGATGTGGTAAACTCTGATGTAGTTAAAGTATTTTCCGGTGACACCGTGGTGGGAGAATGTTCAACTGTTGTGGGTGAAGAAGATTGGGAAACTAACTCTGCTTTTCTAGCTTTCTCCTCAGCTTGTCTCAAAGCCGATGCTATAAGATTATCCTCATTTAAGAACTGAGTAAATGATTTAACGAAATTAACATTCATATCTTATATATCTAAAAATTATTTATAATTATTTTTTTATCCCAGGTTAAGTTGTTATATTAGCTAAACAAACCAAAACAAACACCATATGGCACACAAAGAATCACAAGGGCTTCGTAAGCCCATGAGCGATGAGGCTAAGGCTAAAATTGCAGAAGCAGTAAAAATTGCTGCTCAAAGAAAAAGACAGGAAATGGGATTACCTCCCGTCGGCTTCCCGCTGGCCCCAAGCCCTGATTATATAGAGAAGCCACTCGAGCTCGTACGAATGGGTAATCAAGAATTTCCTGATGATCTCTTTATCCCAATGAAAACTGGAAAGGCAGTCGATTTCTTATTCACCAATGAGGGTGGTATTCCTAAAGCATGTAACTTTATGCTGATTGGTGATCCTGGTGTGGGGAAGTCAACTGTTAGTCTAGATATTCTATCCGACCTTGCTCTTGCAGGATACAGTGTTTTATTTATCTCTGCTGAAATGACTCGTATCGATCTATATGGATACGTTAAACGCTTTCCTAAATTTGGCGAGGTTGATATTCTTTTTATCGGTGAATACTGTGACTCTAATTCAAAGACAGTAATAGATAAAATTTTAGAACCCGGCTATGATATAGTTCTAATTGACTCCTTTGCTGAGGTACAGGAAGATATCAAGGAGTCTTTAAGACTTACAACTTCAGGAGCAGAGAAATGGTTAATTGACTCTATGGTTTCCCATAATCTAGGTAACAACCTTTCCCGTAAGAATACAACCTTTATTGCTATCCAACAGGTTACTAAAGGTGGAGTATTTGTAGGTAGTAATAAACTCAAGCACAACACAACAGGAATGCTGGAGTTACGTCTATGTGCTGATAGCAACTCCCCTTACATGGTATTCGCTAAAAACCGTAGGGGCTCTGTTGGCAAGCGCATGTTTTATTCATTATCCACTAGTGGTGATGTTCACTATGACGTTAAAAGATTTGGCAATGACGAAAATGCTAGGGAAACTCTAGCATCCGAAAGAGCTCAGCTAGAGAAAGAGGAAGGTTCTTTTAATGAATTATTCGGGATGGGATTAAACGAGGAGAATGAGATAGGTGGAGATATTTAATCCCGCTTTATTTTTTTTCCTCGATATCAATTGTTATTTTAGCTAGTAAACCAAAACAAACACTATATGAAAAAATTAGAAACAATCTCGCAGTCTCTATTTGACTCAAAAACCGCTGAGGCAGTTGCAAAGAACCCAATTAGAAAAGAGGTTCCTTTAAAGAATATAGAAATTCTGAAAGACGACCAGATGATGGTGGATGGGGTTAGAATTAAAATGAACAGGGACGCATTTAAATCAATTTGTAAAATAGTCGGTCTTCCAGTCGGCTTTGATAAAACCTTTTCCTCCGCATTTGGGGATAAGGCTAGACAGGCTCTGGTTAACAGGTTAAAGACAGCTAAACAGGCTAACGGGTCAACACACGTATCTCTCGTAGTAAATCCAGATACACGTCAGATCATTTCAGTCCAAAAAGATCCACGGGATCTTATCAGCAACTCCTCTTTTCTTAAGACAACCACGGAGATTATAGACCGTTATGATTTAGACGTAAAGGATTTCTCAATAGGAGAAAATGGAGCTGTTGTAATTAATACGATATCTCATAAGAACTCCTGGGGAATTAGCGGACTGAAAGATGAGGATCATTTTGGAGGAGCAACCTTTATTAATAGTCCAGACGGAGGTTTTAAAGTTTCCAGTTTCTTACACCGTCTGGTATGTGCCAACGGTATGATCGGTACTGGCTTCGCAGAAACATTAGCTTTAAATCCTTCAGATCCTCTTAACTTTGAAAAGTTTTATAGCAGTCTTAATGAATTAGCAAAAGTTGGATTTAGACCTAATGGATACGAAGACAGAATACGGCTTGCAATGAGCACTAGAGCATCTCTTAATGAATTAGAGACAGCTCACTCAGTAATACGTTCATTATCCGACGGTATCCACAGAGAGCTGGAAGCTTGGGTTCCTTATCATAGCACGATGGAAGCTTTTTACAAATCCGGTATTGATGCGGTATTCCTTAACACTAATCAAAAGAAATCATCACGAACCGGAACAACGGTGTGGGATTTAATTAATGGGGTTACTCACTTTGCAACTCATGATAACGGATTTACTATATCTGATTATAATCGTCGCAGACTTCAAGTAGAAGCATCTCGTATTTTAACCAAAGACTTCGATATGATGAACATCGTTAAGAGTCCTTTTTAATGCATATACAAATAAAAGATGACACAGAGCTAAGAGAAAAACTCTTAGCTCTTTTTCGTAGGGTGTATCCAAAGGGTAAACCAGATAAGCAAAAAGAAATGTGCGAGACGTTATCAGAAAAAAGAATTGCTGATTATATAAAAATACTAGAGTCACATAAGAAGGGGCAAACATAGTATGATGCTAAGATACTATCGGGCTAGCCTCGCGTAAGCATAAATTAAAGATTTAATTTTTTTACCTGCTACTGATTTATTATATTTAAGATAACCAATTAAATTAAAGAACAGATGGATATAACAAGGGATACCCTAAATTATTCCTCACCACCAATAGGATTTATGTTTACCTCTAAGACATTAACCAGTAGTGCTAAAGTTACACTATCAGCATATTGGGGAAACATAATTAATTCTAAGGAGGCTAAAGAGGACTACTTAAATATGATGGGTGAGGGTAATCTGGAATACAAAGATATGATTCATTGGTATAACAAATACACAATCTCTTACCTACGGTGTGAATCCTGTTTGCTCCAAAAAAGATTTATCAAAAAAATATGAGTTTATTTTTTTATCCAGCTATACTTATTTAAATTTAAGAAACCAATTAAAAAAACAACATGGCAACACGAAGCAGAATCGCAATTGAAACAAAGGAAGGAAAAGTAAGATCTATATACTGCCACTGGGACGGCTATCCTGGGAACAACGGTAAAATACTTATGGATCACTACACCGATAAGGAAAAAATAATAAATTTAATAGAGCTTGGAGATATTAGCAGTTTAGCTCCTGAAGTTAATACTGATTTACCACACACTTTTGATTCACCAGTAAAAGGTGTGGTGGTAGCTTACGGAAGAGACCGGAAAGAAAAGAATATAGATTTTAAATCCCATGTTGATGTGAATGATTTTTTTAAGAGTGATATTGAAGAATGGGGATATCTATTTACAAAAGAAGAAGTATGGAAAGTTAAATATTGTGATTCTGAAATAATTTATGATTTGGATGAGGCAATCGAAAAATATAGGTAAATTAAATTAGTTTGGTTATAAGGGAGTCCGGGTATTATGCTCGGACTTTTTTGTGGGGAAAGGATTAACATACCATAGCCGTCTCTTTATCACCGTTGCCAACGGTGTTCCGGATGTAGTAACCTTTTTGGTTTATGTTACTGTTGTTAACATAAAGATGCTAATGCATCCATTTAAACACCGCGGGAAGATTGTATAATGAAAATGTCATGGATTATTTTTTTATCCCATTAAGAAAAAAAAATTATTCAATCACGATATATAGATAAACAAATAAATTAATATGAAAAATTTAAAACATGTCCAGCTTTTTGAAGCTTTTTCTGCCGAGGATTCTGTTGATGAAAATTTAATTTTAAAGAATCCAGGAAATGGAGTGGTAGACGGATTTAGCTGTAAAAAACTTTATGGTCTTGATGAGGATCAAAGGTATAGAGCGATAGAGTACTTAGATAAAGCTTTAACAGGAAAGAAAAAAGTTACCGTAGAGGGTAAAGAATATGATATAGTTGATGTTAATATTGGAGGATGTCCAGGTGGTAGATTAGAAGCACCTTGTAATGCTTTCACTATTCTAATAAATAAGCCTATGCCTAAAAATGGTATTTTTGTAGCACAACCAAATTCGACTGTTTGGTTTTTAAATACTGGTAAAATACTTTTAGAAACAGCTATTGGAGCAGAAAATAAACTTATACCTACGAATAAATCATTGCAAGAGGTCTTTACTTTAGGTAAAAAATTCTTTGATAGATTTAAAGCATAAAAAACATCACATGACCCTAGGAAAATATCCTAGGGTTTTTTGTGAGGATCTGTTAACCTACAGAGTAACTCCAGAGCATCTGTGAGGCTACCCCCACTTTTTTGTTGTTTTAAATTTTCTTACAAGGTTGCGTGGAAACACCGTCGGCGGAGGTGCCTGGATTCAAAGGAAAAGTTTCTGGTTTAATTTTTTTTCCAGACCTATATACTTATATTAGCTAGATAACCAATTAAAAATATCGATATGACAAAATTTGAAAAAACAAATGAATTTAAAAGAAGTATTTCTGTAATTGCTTTAGAAAAAATTAAGAGTAAAAAAATTTCTATAGATAAGGAAATTTTAGATCTGTTAAAAAATAACCCCGTTGCTATACCAATGTCTAAACTCGAAGAAGAGATTTG
>SXGQ01804949.1_pt1 | contig 17382 bp, 10 predicted proteins | sample 3178371 | NCBI WGS metagenome assembly SXGQ01 (sample SAMN11356859, study PRJNA531348) | freshwater metagenome | isolation source: freshwater sample F1-20 | place: China: Fuxian Lake, Yuxi | collected 2017-12-25 | reverse complement strand
GCCAACGGCGAAGACAACCGCGACGGCCGCGACGGCGAGCTGGCCGCCAACTTCGGCGCCGAAGGCCCCACCGACGACGCCGACATCAACGCCACCCGCGAACGCGTGCGCCGCGCACTGCTGGCCACGCTGCTGCTGGCACAAGGCACGCCCATGCTGTGTGCGGGCGACGAGATCGCCAACAGCCAGGGCGGCAACAACAACGCCTCCTGCCAGGACAACGCCACCACCTGGCTCAACTGGGACGAGGCCGACGGCGGCCTGACGGACCTCGTCGCCGAACTGCTGGCGCTGCGCGCTGCCGAGCCGCTGCTGCGCCACCCGCGCTGGTTCGCCAGCGGCCCCGGCGAGGCCAGCATCACCTGGTATGCCCCCAGTGGCCACGAGATGACGCCACACGACTGGCACGACGCCGGCCAGCGCACCTTCGGCGCCCAGCTGTTCGAGGCGGAGCGCGACAACGCCGACGACAGCGCACCGCGCCTCATGATCATCTTCAACCCCGACCCGCAGGCCGTGCCCTTCCTGCTGTGCAACGGCCCCTGGCAACTGGTGCTGGACAGCAGCGGCGAATCCGCACAGATCACCGTCCTTCCCGGCCAGCCGCTCAGCGTGCCGGCCCGCTCCCTTCTCGTGCTCAAGCACACCCCGACATGAACCTGAACCAACGCTCCTCCGGTGTGCTGCTGCACATCACCTCGCTGCCCGGCCCGCACGGCATGGGCGACTTCGGCCCCGATGCCTACCGCTTCGTCGACTGGCTGCAATCCGCCGGCCAGCGCGTGTGGCAGTTGCTGCCCACCACGCCCATCGGCCCGGGCGACAGCCCCTACCAGGGCGTGTCCGCCTTTGCCGGCAGCCAGTGGATGGTGGCGTTCGAGCCTTTGATCGCCAAGGGCTGGCTCGCGCAGCCGCAGGTGCCGTCCTTCAGCGGCCCAGGCATCGACTACGGCCAGGTCACGCCCTGGCGCGAGCAGCAACTGCGCGCTGCCGCCGCCGGCTTCTTCGCGAAGGCCGCGGCCGATGACCGCCAGGCCTTCACCGCCTGGTGCGAAGCACAAAAGAGCTGGCTCGACGACTACGTGCTGTTCATGGCCATCCGCTCGCCGCTGAACGGCCAGCCGTGGTGGACCTGGGAAGACGGCCTCAAGAAGCGCAAGCCCAAGGCCATCACGCAGGCGCGCAAGGACCACGCCGACGAGATCGCCTTCTGGCAGTTCGTGCAGTGGCAGTTCGACGTGCAGATCGGTGCGCTGAAGACCTACGCCAACGCTCGCGACGTGCACCTCATGGGCGACCTGCCCATCTTCGTCGCGCACGACAGCGCCGACGTGTGGTCGCGCCCCGACCTGTACTCCCTCGACAAGGATTTCCAGACCACCGTGGTGGCCGGTTGCCCGCCCGACGATCTCGGTCCGCTGGGCCAGCGCTGGGGCAACCCGCTGTACCGCTGGGACAAGATGGCCGACGAGGACTACGCCTGGTGGACGGCGCGCGTTCGACGTGCATTGACCCAGGCCGATGTGTTCCGCATCGACCATTTCCGCGGTTTTGCCGGCTATTACGAGATCCCGGCCAGCAGCCCCGACGCGACGCAGGGCCAGTGGCTCAAGGGCCCGGGCATGCCGCTGTTCGACGCCATCAAGAAGGCGCTGGGCCCACTGCCCATCGTGGCCGAAGACCTGGGCTTCATCACCGACGACGTGCACGAGCTGCGCAACGGCTGCGGCTTCCCCGGCATGAAGATCCTGCAGTTCGCCTTCGGCGCCGAGGGCGACCACGAATTCCTGCCGCACATGTGGCCTACCACGTCGGTGGCCTACACCGGCACGCACGACAACGACACTGTGCGCGGCTGGTGGAACCAGGCCAAGCCCCGCGAGCGCGCGTTCGCGGGCTCGTACCTCGCCTGCAACGAGCAGGACGTGCACTGGGCCATGATCCGCGCCTGCGCCAACTCGGTGGCCAACATGGCCGTCTACCCGCTGCAGGACGTGCTGGGCCTGGGCTCAGAGCACCGCATGAACGTGCCCGGCGTGCTGGGCGGCAACTGGGGCTGGCGCGTCCACTGGGACATGCTGGGGCATGAACCGGCGCGGGTGCTGGGGCTTATCACCGCGGCGTCGGGGCGGGGGCCGTTTGAGTTGTTGAAACTGCCGGGCTGACCCCTGTCGGGCGAGCATCCCTTGCTCCTGTCCCGCAGATCAGGGGGCGCTGAGGCGCGGTTGGTGACGAAGTGTCGACTAGCATCGCGCTGCGCAAGGGCCTCTGCCCGCCGCTTATCTCAGGGACATGAATATGAACAAATTGAAGACCTTCGGTGCTGCTGTCGCGCTGTTGGCTGGTGGTGTTGCGTCCGCCTCTGCCACGCTGGACACCGACTCTTTCTCCATCACGTATGACGACACTACTCAATTCGGTGCAGTTCATGTCGTCAATACTGGTGCTCCAGGCCTTTATGGCTTTGAGTGGGTGGTGCCCAATACGGTTTCGTTCGTGCACAACGGCGGTGCTGCGGATTCTGTGAGGTTTGCGCTGCCAAGTTTTACTCTGATGCCAAAGAGCGGGTTTGCTTTGAACGGCTTGTTCAGTGGCAGCTTGGGGAACATCGTGTATTCCCAGTTCAACGGATCGGCGAGTGCGTATGCCACTGCCTTCGTAAACCTTGGCGACGCGTGGGGCACCCTGAGTCTGGAGCCATGGGTTCTGAATCAAACCGCGAGCACGTCTTCTTCAGGTTACTTTTCGGGTAGCTTCGCCTTGTCGCTCGATGGCGTCCCCAGTGTGAAAGTTTGGGATGCCTACGTGCATTTCGGGGCGACGGATAACAGCTTCGTTGCAGTCACTGGTCAGCCTCAGAACCGACTGACTTTCCAGTTTGGCGTCTCTGCGGTGCCTGAACCTGAGGGTTACGCAATGCTGATCGTTGGCGTGGGTGTTGTCAGCCTGATTGCGCGCCGCCGTCAGATGCGCTGATCTTCAAACGCTTCTAGCAAAAAAGGGCCCGTTAGGCCCTTTTTGTATTTCAGCGCTGAATGTCCAGGATCAAGGGCCTGCGTGCAGGCAAGGTCAGTGTCGTGCCTAACTGCAGATCCGTCTTGTCCAGTACATTGTGAGCACGGGCGCCGGGTGCGACGCGTTCGGTAAAGCGAGCCAGTCGCAACTCCACTGGCTTGGCGGTCTTGTTCAGCGCCACCATCACCGTCCGCCCCGCGTCGTAGCGGAAGAACACATAAACGCCGTCCACCGGCGCGTACTGCATCAGCGCGCCGTCGTGGATCAGGCGTTCGCCCTTGCGCCAGTTGAAGAGGCGGCGCGTCCAGTCCTGCATATCGCGTTGTTCGGCGGTCAAGCCGGCACCGGTGAAGGCGTTGGCGGTGTCGCCCGCCCAGCCGCCCGGCATGTCGGCGCGCACGCGGCCGTCGTCGCGTTCGATGGGGCTCTCCATCAACAACTCGGTGCCGTAGAACACCTGCGGGATGCGGCGGGTGGTGGCGATGTAGGCCAGGGCCAGCTTGGTGAGGCCCACGTCGCGCTTCATCAGCGAGAACAGCCGCGGCGTGTCGTGGTTGCCGTCGAACAGCACGAGGTTGGCCGGGTCGGCGTAGACGAAGTCGTGCGCCAGGCCTTCGTAGAGGCGGGTGAAGCCGGTGAAGGGGCCGTCGTTCTCGGTGAGCGCCGCGAGCAGTGACGCGTTGATCGGGAAGTCCATCATGCTGGGCGTGAAGGACACGTAGCCATCGTGGTTGCGTTTGCCGCGCTGCCAGTAGGCGACAACGGCCGGGTGCGTGCTCCACTCCTCGCCAACGATATTGAGGTGCGGGTACTCCTGCATCACGCGAGCCGACCAGCGGGTGAGGAACTCGCGGTCGGAGTAGGAGTAGGTGTCGGTGCGGATGCCCGTGAGGCCGGCGCTTTCCACCCACCAGAGCGTCATCTGGATCAGGTAGGTGGCGAGTTCCGGGCGGCGCTGGTTGAGGTCGGGCATCGTGGGCACGAACCAGCCGTCGGTGAAACGCTGGCGGTCGCTGGGCGCGGCGTAGGGGTCCTGCAGCGTCATGCGCGCATGGTGCGTTTCGGTGTAACCCTGCGGCCACTGGTTGACCCAGTCCGGCGCGGGCAGGTCCTTCATCCACCAGTGGTTGCTGCCGATGTGGTTGAGCACCACGTCCTGGATCACGCCCACGCCTTTGGCCTGCGCGGCGGCGGTGTAGCCGAGGAAGTCGGCGTTGCTGCCAAAGCGCGGGTCGATCTTGTAGAAGTCGGTCGCGGCATAGCCGTGGTAGCTGTACTTCTCGCTGTCGTTCTCCAGCAGCGGTGTGGGCCACACCTGCGTGAAGCCGAGGCTGGCGATGTAGTCGAGGTGCTTTGTCATGCCCGCCAGGTCGCCACCGTGGCGGCCGCCGGGGTCAGCGCGGTTGGGGCCTTCCTTCATGCCGCCTTGGTGACCGCTGCCGCCCTGGGCGAAGCGGTCGGGCACGACGAGGTAGATGGCGTCCTTGGGGCCGAAGCCCTGGCGCTGTGCGGAGCCGGGCGCGCGGGCTTTCAGCGGGTAGGCCAGCGTCATGCCGCCCACGGTCAGCCGCAGGTCGCCGGGTTGGGCGCTGGGCGCGATGTCGAGGTCGATGAACAGGTAGTTGGCGCTGGTGGCGCGGTGGCTGCTCTTGAGCGTGACGCCGGGGTAGGGCGCGAGCACCGGCTTGGCATCGGCGATGCCCGCGCCATGCAGCATCAGTTGCAGGGAGGTGTCGCGCATGCCGACCCACCAGTTTGGCGGTTCGACACGGGTGGTGGCGGAGGATGCAGTCGTGGCGGCCATCGAGGGCAAGGTCATCAGCAGGGCGGTGGCAAGGGTGAGCAGGGTTTTCATCGCGCGTCCAGGTGGTAGATGCGCAGCGACAGCGGCGGCAGCATGGCGCGCGGTGAGGTGGCCTGCTGCGGGTAGAGCAGGCGGACACGGGCGGGCAGGTCGATGGCGGCGGGCGTGTCGCCGTAGTTGATGGCCACCAGCACGCGCTGCTGCTCGTGCACGCGCTGGAAGGTCCAGACCTGACCCTTCACGGTGTCGGTCTCATAGCGGCCCAGCGTCAGCGCGGGCGACGCGCGGCGCAGCGCGATCAGCTCGCGGTAGAAGTTGAACAGCGAGTTCGGGTCGCGCGCCTGGGTCTCGGCGTTGTGGCGGCTGCGGTTCAGCGACAGCGGGCGGAACGGGGTGGCGCTGGTGGTGAAGCCTCCGGCCGGCGTCCAGCTCATGGGCGCACGCAATGGCGCGTCGTCCTGGGGGCTCTTGCCGTCGATGCCGGCCTGGCCGATCTCCTCGCCGTAGTAGATGAACGGCGTGCCCGGCAGCAGCAGGTAGCTGGCCGCGGCCAAGCGGTAGCGGGCCTCGTCGCCGCGGAGTTGGTCCCACACGCGCTGGCCGGTGAAGCTGTCGTGGTTGTGCAGGAAGGTCGCCATCGTGGGCTGCATGGCGCGGTAGTAATCGGCCATCTTCTGCACGGCGGCGGCGTCGCCTTTCGCGGCCTTGATGATCTCGTAGTTCTGGTTGAACGCGAACGCGCCGCCGCACAAGCCGGGGTCGCCGTAGGCGATGGGCTCGGCGGTGGCCTCGCACACCACGTAGCGGCCGGGGTAGCTCTTGATGAGGTCCTGGAACTGCTTGGTGAGCTTTCGGCTTTCGGGCTGATCGTTCCAGTCCTTCGCGTTGTTCTCGATGAGGTGGGGCACGGCGTCCAGCCGGTAGCCGTCCAGGCCGCGGTTGAGCCAGAAGCGCAGCGAGTCTTCGTGGTACTGCACGACGGCGGGGTTGCGCAGGTTGAAGTCGGGCATGTGCGGCCCGAAGGTGCCGAAATAGGTGCCGGGCGCACCGGGCTGCGGGGGCGGCATGTCCTTCAGCTCGCCGGGAAAGTCCCAGGGCTTGGTTGCTGCGTCGTACCAGGGGTATTTGCCCCAGATGTCCCAGCCCGGGCCGGGGTTGGGGTTCCACACGAACCAGCTGCGCCAGGGGCTGTTGGCATCGGCCAGCGCCTGCTGGAACGGCGGGAACTGGTAGGACGCGTGGTTGATGACGTAGTCCATCACGATGCCGATGCCGCGCTTGTGCGCCTCGCGGACCAGCTCGTCGAAATCGGCGAGCGTGCCGTACTGCGGCTCGATGGCGCGGAAGTCGGTGGTGGCGTAGCCGTGGTCGCGGTCGGCGCTGGCGGTGATGGGCATCAGCCACAGGCCGCTCACGCCGAGCTGCTTGAGGTAGTCCAACCGCTGGGTCAGGCCGCGCAGGTCGCCGATGCCGTCGCCGTTGCTGTCTTGGTAGCCGCGCACAAAGATTTCCATGAACACGCCGTGTTGCCAGTGGGCAGGCAGCGTGCTGGCGCGCGGCTGCGCGGGCACGGGGCGGATGTCGATCTGAGCCTGCGCCACGAGCGTGGTGGCCAGGGCCAATGTTGTCAGCAGCTTTTTGGTGTTCATGTATTCAAACTACCTGTCTCCAGAGGCTGAAGCATAGCGATGCACCATTGAGCAGCGCCAGAGTGATTTCGAGATATGTAGTTTTGCTACTATTTCTGCAGTACACAAGGAGACACGATGCTTGCTCGCACTGCACTGCCAGCGCTGATGAGTTTGGCGCTGTTCGCGCCTGCCGCCCAGGCCGGCGATCTGGAGGATTGCAACGCGGCGGTGCCCACCCCGGCCGCGGCGGTGCCGGCCGTGGCGTCGGCCTATTGGCTGAATGCGCGCACGGTGCAATGGCCTGGGCTGCAGTTGCAGGCGGGGGAGCGTGTGGCGCTGCATCACGCGCGGGCCGCGGGGCTGCGGGCCGTCGTGGGCCAACCGGTGGCGGGAAGCGATGGTGCCATTGAGCTGGCGCCCAGCACGGCAGCGCTGCCGGCGAACTTCCGCTTCATCGGTGACGGGCCGCGCTTTGCGGTCGCCGCGGGTGTGGACGTAGCCGCGCTGCTGCGCGAACAACTGCTGCTGGTGCACCAGGCGGCAGACGGCCGCGTCATCGCCGCCACCGGCCTGCAACTGCCCGGCGCGCTGGACGACCTCTACGCCGCCGCCGAACAGGTGCCCGACCTGGGCGCACACCCCAGCAAGTCGCAAACGACGTTCGCCGTCTGGGCGCCCACGGCGCAGCGTGTGTTGCTGTGCCGCCATGCCGACGCGGATTCGCCCGCGGTGGCGGCCGACACGATGCAATTCGACGCCACCACCGGCGTGTGGCGCGCCGCGCTGCCGGGCGACCTGAGCGGGCAGAGCTACCGCTACCTGGTGGACGTGGTGACGCCCACGCATGGCCGGGTGCGCAACCTCGTGACCGACCCGTACTCGGTGGCGCTGACGGCCGATTCGCAGCGCAGCGTGGTGGCCGACCTGGCCGCCAAGGCCCTCAAGCCCCGCGGCTGGGACGCCGAGCCGCGCCCCCGGCGCGTGAAGCAGCCGACCGACCAGGTCATCTACGAACTGCATGTGCGTGACTTCTCTATCGGCGACGCCACGGTGCGGCCCGCGTGGCGGGGCAAGTACCTGGCGTTCACGGAAGGCCAGTCCAACGGCATGAAGCACCTGAAGGCGCTGTCTGCGGCGGGCATGACCGACGTGCACCTGCTTCCCGTGTTCGACCTCGTCAGCGTGCCCGAGCGCGGCTGCAAGACGCCCGCCGTGCCGAACGCGCCGGCCGATAGCGAGGCCCAACAGGCAGCGGTGATGGCCGTGGCCGCGGACGACTGCTTCAACTGGGGCTACGACCCCTGGCACTTCAACGCCCCCGAGGGGGCGTTTGCCACCGATCCGCTCCAACGCATCGTCGAATTCCGCCAGATGGTGATGGCGCTGCACCGCGCCGGCCTGCGCGTGGGCATGGACATGGTCTACAACCACACGTCGGCCGCCGGCCAGCATCCCAAGTCGGTGCTGGACCGCCTGGTGCCGGGCTACTACCACCGCCTCAACGCCCGGGGTGAGGTGGAGCGCTCCACCTGCTGCGACAACACGGCCACCGAGCACCGCATGATGGCCAAGCTGATGATCGACTCGGCGGCGCTGTGGGTGCGCGAGTACAAGATCGACTCCATGCGCTTCGACCTGATGGGCCACCAGCCGCGCGAAGCGATGGAGCGGCTGCAGCAGCGTGTGGATGCCGAAGCCGGCCACCCCGTGCAACTGCTGGGCGAGGGCTGGAACTTCGGCGAGGTGGCCAATGGCGCACGCTTCGTGCAGGCCTCGCAGCTCAGCCTGAACGGCAGCGGCATCGGCTCCTTCAGCGACCGTGGCCGCGATGCCGCGCGCGGCGGCAGCGCTGGTGAGGGCGGCGACGACAGCGTGCGCCGCCAGGGCTGGCTCAACGGCATGGTCTACGCGCCCAATGCGCTCGGCGACGCCAAGTGGGACGACCTGCTGACCGCCGCCGACATGATCCGCGTGGGCCTGGCCGGCTCGCTGCGCGGCTACGAGCTGACCACCTGGCGCGGTGAGACAAAGCGCCTCCAAGACATTCCCTACGGCGACCAGCCGGCCGGCTTCGTCAGCCAGCCCAGCGAGGTCGTCAACTACGTGGAGAACCACGACAACCAGACGCTGTTCGACGTGAACGCGCTGAAGCTGCCGCTGAACACATCCCGCCAAGATCGGGCCCGCGTGCAGATGCTGGGCGCCGCGTTGGTGGCATTCAGCCAGGGCGTCGCCTACTTCCATGCCGGGCAGGACATCCTGCGCAGCAAGAGCATGGACCGCAACAGCTACGACAGCGGCGACTGGTTCAACCGGCTGGACTGGACCTATGCCACCAACCACTTTGGCACTGGCCTGCCGCCGAAGCAGGACAACAACGGCCGCGACGGCCGCGACTGGGCGCTGGCCCGCGACCGCCTGGTCAACCCCGACATCGCGCCGCGCCCGGCCGACATCGCCTGGGCGCGCGACGTGTTCCGCGACCTGCTGAAGATCCGCGCCAGCACGCCGCTGCTGCGGCTGCCCACGGCGGCCGAGATCACGAAGCGCGTCAGCTTCCCCGGCAGCGGTGCGGGCCAGAACCCGGTGCTGATCGCCACGCGCATCGACGGCCAGGGCCTGCCCGGCGCGCGCTTCAAGGCGGTGATGACCTTCGTGAATGCGTCGCCCACGGCGCAGGTGCTGGAATTGCCCGCGGAGGCCCAGGCGCGGTGGGTGTTGCACCCGGTGCAGCAGCGCGGCGCGGATGCGCGCGTGAAGCGCGAGGCGAAGTTTGCGGCCGGCAGGTTCGAGGTGCCGGCCCGCAGCGCGGCCGTGTTCGTCGTGAACTAGCGCGAGTCTTCCGGCCTGAACTTCAGGCTGTACTTCTTGAACAGCCGCTCCACGCTGCCGTCGGCCAGCAGGGTCTCGTGCGCCTGCTGGAGCCGGGCCTGTTCGGCCTCCGTGATGCCGCCCTGGGCGCCCAGCCAGATGTCGGCGGACTCCAGCACCAGCCCCGTCTGCAGCAAGGCGGGATCGCGGCCGCTGCGGCGCCAGGCGTCGTTGTGGATCAACTCGCTGCCGTACAGCGTGTCCACCAGGCCGCGCTCCAGGGCGCGCTGCATGTCGGCCACGCTCGGCGATTGGTAGACCTTGGCCAGAGAAATGCCTTGCTGCTGCAGCTTGTCGAGGTTGGACGAGCCGCGCAATCCGGCGATGCGCATCCGGCGCACCTGCTCGACGGTGTCCACGCGCGGCTTGTCGGCCAATGTCAGGAAGGCGAAGCGCTGGGCATAGAGCTTCACCAGCCACTGGAACCTGGCGTCGCGGTCGGGCGTGCGGTTCAGCGGCACGATGAGGGTGCGTGGCTTCTCGGTGGCGAGCAGCATCGCGCGGGCCCAGGGGAAGAACTCGGGCTGGGCTGGCAGGTCGGCCTGCTTGAGCAGGCTTTCCACCAGGTCCAGCAGCACGCCGCGCTGGCCGGCTTCGCCAGGCATCGTCATGGGCGGCAGGTCGCTGGTCACCAGCGTGACGGGCGGCGTGCTGGACGCCGCAACGGACGGGGCCGGCCAGATCAGCGAGGGCAGGGCGGCGAGGGTGATGCGGCGGTTGAAGAGATGCACCGGGCCATGGTCTCAGCGCAGTGCTAACGCGGCAAGTGCGAGACAGGGGAGAGGCATGCCGCCGTTCGTGAAATACGTCTCACCTGCCGCCTGGATGCAGGCGTGAAGAAGCCCGGCGGCGCCGGGCGTGCGTTGGGTGCCGTGGGCACTCAGCCGCGGCGGGCGCGCCGCAGGTGCAGGCCGATCAACCCCAGGCCCAGCAGGGCCATGGCGGCGCTGGCGGGTTCGGGTACCGCGGTCACGTTGAAGGTCAGGTGGCCGCTGCTCCACACGCCTTCGGCCATACCCTGGCCGAAGTCCTTATAGGTCTCGCTGAACTCCAGGCGCAACATGCCGTCGGCGCCGGCCTGCAGGCCCAGCGGCGTGAGGTCGAGGAAGCCGCTGTAGCCGTCCACGTCGGGGGTGAGGTTGTAGGCGCCCAGGTCGCGCGCGGTGCTGCCGAAGCTGACCTGCATCTCGGACGCACTGCTGGGCGCGAAGGCGTTCAGCACGACGCTCCAGTCCAGCGAGTTCACCCAGGCATGCGCGCCGATGTTGATGAGCCAGACCGTGTTGCCGGTCTCGCCCTGCAGGTTGATGCTCTGCGCGCCCGACACATCGACGACGACGTTGCCCGCATGCGCGGCGGCGCCGGCGAACAGGCCCGCGAGGGCGAGGGATGTGGCCGCAGCCAGGCGTTGGAAGTTGTGATTCATGGCGTGGGTTCTCAGTTGGAGGCGGCGGGGCGAACGACGAAGACGACGGCGGTGCGGGCCGGCACGTTGAACGTGCCGGTGGCGCGGTCGAAGCTGGCCTGCTTGGCGCGCTGGTCGGCGGCGTTGGCGGCGGCCTGCACGGGGTGCAGTTCCAGCGCACGGCCAGCCAGCGCGGGCAGGGCGAGGGTCTTCGCGGTCTTGTCGACGTTGATCAGGTAGACGAGTTCGTCGAAGTTGGCGCCGGGGTAGCCCACGCCGTTCAGCCGACCCACCAGCACGGTGGCTTCCTGGGCGGAGCCGGTGTTCAGGAAGGTCAGGCGCGCCTTGATGTCCTCGGCCGTGCGCAGGCGCAGCAGCGTCGTGCTCTTGCGGATCTTCAGCAGGTCGCGGAAGGCATCGCGCGTCCACGCGATGTCGTTGGCATGCGGCTTGATCAGCGCGTTGCCCAGCAGCGGGCGGGCGAGGTTCCAGTTGTCGGCGTTGTCACGTGCCGGGGGCAGGCCCACGCCGAAGTTGTTGTCGGCGTAGGTCCAGTCCAGCCGGTTGAACCAGTCGCCGCTGTCGTAGCTGTTGCGGTCCAGGCTCTTGCTGCGCAGCACGTCGGTGCCGGCGTGGAAGTAGGCCACGCCCTGGCTGAACGCATTGATGGCGTTGGCCAGGATCTGCACGCGGGCGCGGTCTTCGCGGCTGGTGGTGGTGGGCAGGCGGAAGGCGTTGTTGTCGAACAGCGTGAGGTTGTCGTGGTTCTCCACGTAGTTCACCGTCTCGCCCGGCTCCAGCACCCAGCCGGCGGGGATGCCGCCCACGTCGATCTGGTCCAGCCGCAGCGTGGCGTCCCAGCTCGTCTGCATCTGGAAGCTGCGGATGGAGCCCGCGAGCGACGCCTTCAGGCGGTCGGCCATCCACATCAGCTCGCCGCGGCTCTGGCCGGAGGCCGAGGGGTTGGGGTCGTAGAAGAAGCCGTTCACATAGCCCTGGGCGGACACCAGCGCGTTGCCGCTGTCGCAGCAGCCGCCGCCGCGCACCGCGTCGCGGATCAGCGGGTTGAAGCTGCCGATGCCCGAGCCGTTCAGCGACAGCATCTCGGCCTGCACGAAGCGCGCGCCATTGGCCACTTCGCCGAAGTTCCAGCCTTCGCCGACGATCTGCACCTGGCGGCCGGCGGCGGCTTCCACGCGGGCTTTCAGCGTCTCGATGACCGAGCGCGGATGGTGGCCCATGATGTCGAAACGCAGTGAGCTGATGCGGTAGTCGCGCACCCAGGTGACGGACGAATCCACCATCAGCTTGGCCATCATCAGGTTCTCTGAGGCCGTGTTCTCGCAGCAGGTGGAACGCTCGATGCCGCCGCTGGCGTTGTAGCGGAAGTAATAGCCGGGCACGAGCTTGTCGAGCACCGACGTGGCGTTCTGGCCCGACGACGTGGTGTGGTTGTAGACCACGTCCATGCCCACGCGCAGGCCAGCCGTGTTCAGCGCCTGCACCATGCGGCGGAACTCGACGACGCGGGCCAGTGGGTCGTTGGCGTTGCTGGCGTAGCTGCCATCGGGCGTGGTGAAGTGGTGCGGGTCGTAGCCCCAGTTGAAGCAGTCGGTGCTGGCCGTCGCGGCCACCGTGGCCTGCTGCGATTCGCTGTCTGGCGCGCCAGCAGGCGAGGGCGTGGTGCAGCTCTTCTCGTTGACGCTGGCGATGTCGAACACCGGCAGCAGGTGCACGTCGGTCAGGCCGGCCGCGGCAAGCGCGGTGAGGTGGCGCATGCCGTTGGACTGGGCTTCCGTGAACGCGAGGTACTTGCCGCGCTTGGCGGCCGGCACGGTCGCGTCGTTGATGGAGAAGTCGCGCACGTGCAGCTCATAGATGCTGAGGTCCGACGGTGCGTTGACGGTGGCGGGCGGTGCGCCGGCATCCCAGCCCGCGGGCTTGGTGGCGGCGGCATTGAGGTCCATCACCACGCTCTGCTGGCCGCCGAGCGTGAGGCCCAGCGAGTACGGGTCGGTGACGAGGTTCTTCACCAGGCCCGTGCCGCGCACGAACACCTGCGCCTGATAGCGGTAGGTGGCGCCTTGCAGGCTGCCGGGCTTGCTGAGGCTCCACACGCCGGTGGCGGCGTCGCGCGCCATGGGCTCGGTGGTGGTGCGCGTCAGCGTGGAGCCGTTGACGGGCGTGGTCAACACCAGCGACAGGGCTTGCGCGGTGGGCGCCCAGACCTTGAAGCTCGTGCTGCCGTTGGCCACGGTGGCGCCCAGGTCGGGCACGTTGTTGGCGGCGGCGTAGAGGTCGTCCAGCGCGCCGGCGATCTGCGCGGTGGTGGCGTTCTGCACCTTGCCGGCGGCGTCCACCTGCACGAGCACGAGCTGCTGCTGGTGCAGCACGGGCAGGCGGGCGATGTCGGCCGGGCGCACGGCGAACACGGTGCCGCCCGCCACGTACTTGAAGCGCAGCGCATCGGCGGCGGGCACGGTGCCGGTGAAGGCGTCCAGCGTGATGAAGCCGTCGGCACCGGCCACAGTGGCGCCTTCGGCGACGCTGATCTGGCCCGTGGCCGAGTGGTACAGGCGCACAGGGCCGGTGGTGGCCAGGCGCGGCCACTTCACGAGCGACTTGTTCAGCCACACGGCGCGGGCGTCGGTGCTGGAGACCTGGTTGAGGCTGGGCGTGGCGGTGTAGACCGTGGCATCGCGCTCCACGAGCCAGATGTGGCCCACCTGGTTCTGGATGGTCAGCGCGGCGAACTCGACGCGGATGTTGTTGTCGCGGCCGTCCTTGTCGTTCTCGTTGGGCGGCATGCCGTGGATGATGAATTCCAGGCCCTTGCGGTTCGTGTCACCCTGCGGGTTCAGCACGGGGATGTCGAACGCCACTTCGCCGTCGCCCGCGGCGTAGCCGGGCATGGCGTTCAGCGCGACGGGCTGGTTCCAGATGTCGATGTTGACGCCGGCCGGCACGCGCGAGACGTCCAGGCCGCTGCCGTTCCACAGGTGCAGGCCCCAGGCGCTGTAGCTGCCGTCGAAGCGCTTGTAGTGCACGCGCACGGTCTTGATGTCGGGCGCGGGCTGGGTCAGCGGGTTGTTGGTGTAGTTGTTGCTGTCGCCTTGCAGGCGCCAGATCTCGTTGGCACCGGCCTGCAGCACGTAGCTCTGGTCGGCGCCGCCGTTGTCCTTGTTGTCGCCGTTGTGGAACAGGAAGCCCACGGTGCCCGAGCCGGCGGCCAGCGGCACGTCGTAGTACACGCCGAAATCGTCGCTGCCCGAGGCGTTGTAGCCGTCGTTCCAGTTGGGGCTCTGCGCGGCATTCCAGGTGTGGATCTGCCAGCCGGCGTGGTTGCCGTCGGCGCGGCGGTAGTGCACGCGCAGCGAGGTGGCTGGCTCGCCGGGCGTGGCCACGGCGGCGATCTTGGCGCGCGGGGTGGTGGGGGCGGGCACGCCGGCCAGCAGTTCCACGCCGCTGTCGTCAGCGGCCGCGGCCGTGCGGGTGGTGCTCAATGCCGCCTGGGTCGCGGCGTCAGTGCCACCCCCGCCACATGCGGCCAACAACCCGCACATGCCGAGCGCCAAGGCGCCCGCGATCCGTCGCGCGTGCCGCGCGACACCGCCAACCCATGTCTGCATGTCTGTCTCCTGGTTTTAGTTGGCGGCATGCTATTGAAGTAAAACTACATAAGAAAGTTGGTGAAATCCCGCGGTTTGGTTGGTGCGGTGCGTGCGATTTTTGGCAAATTGGCTGCTTCTCTCTCGGGTGATGGTTCTTGTTTGTAGTTTTGCTTCTTGTTCGGTGATGGCTCGGGTGAGGTTTGTGCTGCCAGCCGGCCCAACCGTGCGGGATGACTCAAGACACGCGGGCATCGCAGGACTAAGCTCAACCCAGGAGACTCACCAAAGAGCTGGGGACTGTCATGAAGAAGATCCGCGCCTCCATCACCGCGCTGGCCCTGGTGGCCGCTGCAACCGCCGGTCTGTCCGGCTGCGCCGTGGAACCCCTGGTTGCCGCGCCGCGCACCGACGTGTTTCTCGATGCGGCCTTCAAGCCGCCGAGCGTGCCCATCCACGCGCAGGACGCGCTGACGCTCAGCCCCGAGATGAAGCGCTTCGCGGACACCGAGATGGCCTCGGAGATCCGCCGCCGGGGGCTGCGCGAAGGCCTCATCGACGCGCTCTACACCAAGGGCCGGCTGCAGCTGGACTACGACAGCGAGATCACCCGCACCGCGGCCGAAGCCTTCGACGCCAAGCGCGGCAACTGCATGTCGCTGGTGCTGATGACGGCGGCGTTCTCCCGCTACATGAACATGCCGGTGCGTTTCAACAGCGTGTTCCTGGAAGAGAGCTGGACGCGTGCCAACGGCATCTTCTTCGTCGCCGGCCACGTCAACATCAGCCTGGCCAAGCCCATGGGCAAGAGCACCGTGGTGTTCGGGGAGCCCGAACTGCTGACCATCGACTTCCTGCCCCCGGAGCAGATCAAGCGCAACCGCAGCCGTGTCGTCGACGAGTCCACCATCCTGGCGATGTTCCTCAACAACCGCGCGGCGGAGGCGCTGACGCTGGGCCACGTGGACGACGCCTACTGGTGGGCGCGCGAGGCCGTCCTCACCGACTCGCGCTGGCTGGCGTCGTACAACACGCTGGCCGTGCTGTACCGCCGCAAGGGGTTGGGCACCCAGGCCGAAGCCGCGCTGCGCCTGGTGCTGGAGCGCGAGCCGCTGAATGTGCAGGCGATGTCCAACCTCGTGCTGGTGCTGACCGATGCCGGCCGCCGTGCCGAGGCGCAGGCCTACGCCACGCAAATCGCCCAGATCCAGCCGGTGCCGCCGTACAAGTTCTTCGACGAAGGCGTGGTGGCGATGCAGGCCGGTGAGTACGCCGCCGCCCGCCAGCTGTTCCGCAAGGAGGTGGCACGCGCGGCCTACGTGCCGGAGTTCCACTTCTGGCTCGCGCTGGCCAGCTACGGCCTGGGCGACGTGAGCGGCGCGCGCGGCGAGATCACCAAGGCGCTGGAGAACAGCGCCACCAAGCGCGACCGGGACCTGTACGGCGCCAAGCTCGCCTGGCTCAACGACCTGCGCGAGCAGCAGCAACGCAACCAGCGCACGCCGCTGCGCGGCGCCGGTACCTAGAGCGGCTGCAGCCCGTGCCGCGCACGGGCGCGGTTGCAGGCGTCGTCGCCGATGCCCATCGGCGCGCGCTCGCCGAACTCCCGGCACGGCGAGGGCCGCCATTCGTGGATGCCGCAGCTGGCCTTCACGCCCACCTGGCCGGTGAACGCCGCGCAGCGGGGTTGTGCATGGTCCGTGCCGCGCATGCGCACCAGGCGCCCGGTCACCTCCACCGCCAGCCCGTCGGGCACGCGGCCGCCTTCGCTGTCCAGCTCGCTGCGGTCGAAGTCGACGCGAAAACTCGCGCAGCACGCACCGCAGCGCAGGCAGGGGTTCTCGCCCATCTCAGGCGGCCGGCTCGCGCACGACCGTGACCGTGCAGTCCGACTCGGCCACCACTTCGCCCGACACGCTGCCCAGGTAGCGCCGCCGCGGCGACGCGCCGCGTGCGCCCATGACGATGTGGTCCACACCGTTGCGGCGGGCGAAATCCACCAGCGCGCTGGCGACGTCGGGGGCCTCCAGCACGTGGAAGGTCAGTCGGCCGTCGGCCAGGTTCAGGGCCTTGCTGATCGGATGCGCCCAGTGCTTGAGGGCGATGAGCTGCTTCACATGCAGGCTCTGGCCATGCTGGTCGGTCAGCTCGTCGATGCCGATGCGGTTGATCTTCATCACCGACACGCAGGCCAGCCGTGCGCCGGCCTCGGTCTGCACGATGCGGCGCACCGTCTCGCACAACTGCGCCCGCAGCTCCGGCGTGCCACGGTCCACTTCGACGGCGGCCATCACGATGGGGCTGCGCGCCAATTGCTCGGTGACCGGCGGCACGGGCGCCGGCTCGGAGCCGAGCGCGAAGAACCAGCGCTTGAGCCGCATCATGGCGCCGCTGGCCTGCGTCTTCTCGGCCCGCGCGGTCAGCGCCACGCCGCTGGGCTCGCGCAGGTCCAGCGCGAGTTGGGCGGCGCTCTGGTAGCGGCGCTCGGGGCGCACTTCCAGGCAATGCAGGATCACCTCCTGCAGCCACGGCGGCAGCTCCGGCCGGATGGCGCGCGGCGGCACGGGCTCCACATAGAGCCGCCGGCGCAGGCCGCGCACCGAGTTCGGCTGGCCAAACGGCCGCTCGCCCGTGGCCAGGTGGTACAGCATCACGCCAAGTGCGAACAGGTCGCTGCGTGGATCGCTGCGCACGAACTGCACCTGTTCCGGGCTCATGTACGGCCCCGTGCCCATGGGCAGCGTGAACTCCTCTTCCAGCAGGTCGGGCAGCTGCTCGTGCCGGCTCAAGCCGAAGTCCACCAGCACGGCCGTGCCGTCGGGCCGGAACATGATGTTGCTGGGCTTGATGTCCAGGTGCACCACGTGCTGCCGGTGCAGCGCGGCCAGCGCGGTGGCCACGCGGGCGCCGATGTCGGCCACCTCCTCGGGCGGCAGCGGCGCGTCGTCCAGCCGCGGGCGCAGCGTGTCGCCCGGGATGCGCTCCATGACGACGAAGGCCTGGCGCGTCCAGTCGCCGCGCGCCACGAAGCGGGGCACATGCGGGCCG
>SXGQ01820573.1_pt1 | contig 17383 bp, 18 predicted proteins | sample 3178371 | NCBI WGS metagenome assembly SXGQ01 (sample SAMN11356859, study PRJNA531348) | freshwater metagenome | isolation source: freshwater sample F1-20 | place: China: Fuxian Lake, Yuxi | collected 2017-12-25 | reverse complement strand
CATGGGGCGGTGCCGTCAGCGGTGACGGTGGGGGCGGTGTGGATGGTCATCCCTTGACGGCTCCGGTCAGTCCGCCGACGATGCGGCGTTGGGCGAGCGTGAAGAACAGCAGGGCGGGAATCATCGCCACCGAGGTGAAGGCGAGCACTCCCGCGGTGTCTTGCGAGTAGGCGGTCGAGAAGTACTGCACGCCCACGGGCAGGGTCGCCGTCGCCGGGTTGCCGAGCAGCAGCAGCGGCAGCAGGTAGGCGTTCCAGCTCGCGACGAAGGCGAGCACGCCGACCGTGACCAGGCCGGGGCCCGAGAGCGGCAGCACGATGCGCCAGAAGAAGCCGACGCGCGTTGCGCCGTCGATGACCGCAGCCTCTTCGAGTTCAGCAGGAATCGCGCGCAAGAACGGCACGAGGATGATGATCGTCACCGGCAGCGCGAACGCCACTTGCGGAATGATCAGCCCGACGAACGACCCCTGCAGTCCGAGGTCGCGCAGCAGCACGCTGAGCGGCAGAGCGGCGACTGTGACGGGGAACATCAGGCCGGCGGCGAAGAGCGCGTACAGCCCGCCGCGACCCCAGAAGGTGTAGCGGGCGATGACGAACGCGGCCATGACGCCGAGCAGCACGACACCGGCCGTCGTGCCGACGGCGACGACCGTCGACGAGAACACCGAGCCCCAGAAGCGTGTCGAGGTGAGCACGGTGAGGTAGCTCTCGACCGACCAGGGGTTCGGCCATCCGGCGGGGTCGGCGTTGATGTCGGCCGTCGTGCGGAAGCCGCCGATCCAGATGTAGGCGACCGGGCCGACCGAGACGACGACGACGAGCGCCGCGACGAGGTAGATCCATGGCTGCGTCCAGTCGAAGGCCTTCTTGCGCTTGTAGGCAGTGGTGGCGGTCATCAGCGCACCCCCGTCGTCAGTGAGCCGGCAAGGTCTCGACGCATGGCGAACCGCTGGTAGACGAGCGCGACCGCGAGCGAGATGACGAACAGGATGACGGCGATGGCGCTGCCGTAGCCGTACTGCCCTTGGCCGTATTGGATCATGTAGACCGCCATGGTGTTGGTGGCGCCGACGGGGCCGCCCTTGGTCGTGACCCAGACCATGTCGAAGAGCTGCAGCGAGCCGATCATCGACAAGAAGATCCAGATGCGAATGGTCGGGCCGAGCAGGGGCAGGGTGATGCGGGTCTGAATCTGCCACCAGCTCGCGCCGTCGATCGCCGCGGCCTCGCTGAGTTCTTCGGGTACTCCTTGCAGGCCGGCGAGCATGAGCAAGATGGCAAAGCCCAGATACTTCCAGGTCAGGATGCTGAACATCACCCAGAGTGCGATGTCAGGGTTCGCGAGCCACGGTTGGGTGAACTCGCCCAGGCCCATGGCCTCCAAGAGCGCGTTGACACCGCCGCGAGGCGAGAGCAGCAGCTTCCACGACAGACCCGCGATCACTTCTGCGAGCACGTAGGGAACAAAGATGAGGGCGCGGATGACTCCGCGGCCCCGAAGCTTGCGGTTGAGGAGGAGCGCGATCGAGATCGCCAGCGGACCCTGGATGAGGATCGAGGCGATGAGGATCGTGAAGTTGTTGCCGATCGCCGTCAGGAAGAGGGGATCGGTGAGGGCGCGCACGTAGTTGTCGAGGCCGATGAACCGCTCGAGCGGCCCGAGGGCGTTCCAGTTGTAGAGGCTGTAGACCGCTGCGAGGGCGACAGGAACGATCACGAACATGACGAACACGATCAGGGCGGGTCCGGCGAAGAGCCCGATCTCGAGCCACTTTCGTCCGGTACCCGACCGGCGTGCCGGTCGCAGGGAGGGGGCAGGGCCCGCGGTGACCGCGGGCCCTGCCTCTAGTTGGGTCGTCATATCAGGATTACAGCGCGGCGGCCGTGTCCTTCAGTGCCGTGACCACGTCCTCCGGGGTACCGACACCACCGAAGATGTTGACGATCGCCTGGTTGAGCGGGTTGCCGAACTCCGGGCCGAGCGCGCTGTCGAGCCACAGCTGCACGAACGACGATCCGGCGAGGCCGGTCGCGATCTGCTGCAGGTTCTCGTCGCTGAGGCTGTCGGCGGCCGCGGGGTGAGCCGCGATGCCGGCGCCGGTCTCGGCGAAGCGCTGCTGCACCTCGGCGCTGTGGATGTACTTCAGCAGCTCGACGGCGATGTCAGGAGCATCGGCGCTGACGCCGAAGCCGTCGCCGCCACCCATGGTGACCGTCGGGTCGCCCTCGCCACCGGCGACGGTGGGGAAGGGGAACCAGCTGAGGAAGTCAGGCACCTCGGCGTCAGCCGTGAGCGAGCCGATGACACCCGAGTTCCAGGGGCCCATGAACTCCATCGCCACGTTGCCGTTGGCGACGAGGCCGGCCGAGCTGTCGGCACCGGTCTGTGCGGGGGTCGCGAGGAAGCCTTCGTTGAAGGGCTCGGTCTCGAGGAAGGCCTCGAGGTTCTCGCCCGCTTCGATCCAGCACGGGTCGTCGAAGTCGCGCGCCGGGATGGCGGTCTGCAGGGTCTCGACCGAGCAGGCGTTGAGCGCGAACTGGTACCACCAGTGACCAGCGGGCCACAGGTCACCAGCGCCGACGGCGATGGGCGTGATGCCCTCGGCCTTGAGCGCCTCGTTGGCGTCGATGAGGTCGTCGAGCGTCTCGGGAGCCGAGTCGATGCCCGCCTGGGCGAAGAGCTCGGTGTTGTACCAGATGCCCGTGATGCCGAAGGAGAACGGCAGCGCGTACTGGCGGCCATCGACCTGCCACGGAGCGGTGGCTCCGCCGATCTCGGCGATCAGGTCGGCTGCGTCGTCGGTGAGGTCGCGCAAGTAGCCCGCCTCAGCCTGGGCGCGAACTTCGCCGCCCGGCCACACCTGGAAGACGTCGGGCGCGTCACCCGACTGCAAGGCGTTCGGGATGAGCGTGCGCTGCAGGTCTTCGTTCTGGTACCCGGTCACCTCGACGGTGACGCCCGGGTTGGCCGCCTCGAACTCAGCGGCGACGTCGGCCCACAAGCCTTGCAGCGGGTCAGACGTGGCGTTGTGCCACCAGCGGATGGTGACGTTGTCACCCTCACCGGCGTTGTCGTCGGCTGGCGCGCACGCGGCCAGTGCTCCGACAGTGACGCTGACGGCTGCGATGGCAGCCCAGCGGGTTGCTGCTCTCTTGTTCATCGTTGAACCTCTCGAAAGTTTCGACATCATTGCCGAAAGTGATCCGGACATCCCGAATATACGTCGAGGTCTAATTGCTGTCAACAACAACATATTTCGATCAGGTCACGGGCGACGTCGCACGAACCCCTGATGGTGCCGGATGCGCGGTGGGCGCAGGCCGGGAGTCGCGTTCGAGCCCGGCAATGAATCGCACGAGAGCGGCGCGCCACAACGACGCTCCGATTCCCTCCGCCTCGGCGATGAGGCCGTGATCGCCGAACGGCACCTCGACGAGGGGGACGGGCACCCCGCGGGCGGTCGCCGCGGCGGCGAGCATCCGCGTGCCGTCGCTCGGCACGAGATGATCGTGCGCGACGGTCACGAGCAGGGTCGGCGGAGCGGGCGCCGTGAGGTGGGTCATGGCGTCGACGGCGGCAGCGCGATCGGGATGCTCGGCCGGGGTTCCTCCCAGATACCGCTCGACCATCGTGCGCGCGTAGCGGCCCATGATCGGCTCGGGGTTGGCATGAAACTCTTCGACGTCGACCACCGGCACGACGCCCGCGACTCCCGCTGGCACAGGCAAGGTCCGGCTCTCGCTCACCCCTTCGCTGGAGAGACCGCAGTCGGGAGTCGGCGCTCCGGCGGCCGCGCGGTAGGCGGTCGCGAGCGCGAGACCTCCCCCGGCTGAGTCTCCGGCGAGAACGATGAGCTCAGGGTCTCCGCCGAAGCGCTCGGCGTTCGCCGCCGCCCAGGCGAGGGCGCACGCAGTCTGGTCGGCCGCGCTCTGCCAGGTCGCCCGGTCTCTGGTCGCCAAGGCGTAGTCGATCGCCATCACAACGATGCCCTCATCGGCGAGCTGACCGAGAGTGCGTGCGTGCAGGCTGCGATCGTGCAGGATCCACCCGCCGCCGTGCACGGAGAGCAGGACCGCCGCAACGACGGTGGGGTCCGCGGGGCGGTAGATGTCGACCAGCAGCTCGTCGCCCGTCTCAGCATCACGGGCATAAACCTCGCTCGAGGTCGCCGGTGGCGCTGCGGCGGGCGAGGGTGCCACAGCCCCCGCGATGAGGATCGGCGCCGACGGAACTCCGTGGGTGAGCGCGGCACCCCCTGCGGAGCCGAGAGCGACACCGAACACCGCCGCGGCCATGAGGGCCACGATCGCGAGCCCGGCGAGCACCCGATACGGTCGTCGCCGCGCCGAACCGCTCGCGGCGATCGCGAGCGCGAGGGCAGCGCCCAGGGCCGCAAGCAGCCACCAAGCACCGTGGTCAAGCACATGCCACCGTCCGGCAAGGCCGATGAGCGGGATGCCCGGCGCGAGCACCCCGAGCGCCAGGCTGCCGAGCACCGCGGCCGCCAACCCCGCCGCGACCAAGGCGAGTCGCCGTGCCACCGTCGCACTCTGGCGCAGAGCACGATGGGGCATAGGTCGATTCTGGCTCACTCGACGCCCTTACGATCTTCGTGCACTTGTATAACAATCTGCTAGTGTCGCCGACATGAGCAGTGACGCCCTCGCCGTGACGCGCGTGCCCGATGCGGTGTACGAGGCGCTGCGTGAGAGCATCCTGAGCCAGCGCGAAGCGCCCGGCGCCGCCGTCACCGAGCAGGCGATTGCCGATCGATTCGGCGTGGCGCGCCCGACGGCCAAAGTCGCGCTCGAGCGTCTCGTCGCCGACGGACTGCTGCGGCGCACCGCCCACAAGACGGCGCGCGTGCCCGAACTGAGTCGCGACGACATCGTCGACCTCTACGCCAATCGGGCCATCATCGAAGAAGCCGCGCTGCGCACCCTCGCCGCCGACGGCGTCGTGCCCCTCGCGGCGCTCGCGGCGCAGCGGATGCTCGCCGAGGGCGAGCGCGACCCCGCGAGTTCTGACGCCACAAGCGCTTTGGCGAGAGCCGACATCGCTTTTCACCGCGCCCTCGTCGAGGCGCAGCACTCGCCTCGCCTCGCACGCCTGCACGCCCTGCTCATGGGCGAGATCGAGCTGTGCATCGGGCAAGTGCTCGCGCATCGGCTGCTCGACCTGAGCGACGTTGTCGCGCAGCACCAGGGCATTCTCGACGCCGTCGCGGCCGCAGACCCCGAGCTCGCGGGAACACTCACGCGGGCCCATATAGAAGGAGCCCGCGATCGACTGCTCGCGCGCTTCGACCAGACCCACGCCGACGAGACCCACGAGAAGGACTGACCCCATGGCGAAACGCCGCTTCCCCCGCCCGAGCGAGCTCGCGCCCCTCATGCGCTTCAAGAAGCCCGAGCTCAACGCGAAGAAGCGCCGACTGCAGGGCGCCCTCACCATTCACGACCTGCGGGCGATCGCGCAGCGCCGCACGCCGAAGGCACCGTTCGATTACACCGAGGGCGCGGCCGAGGCCGAGTTGAGCCTCGGTCGGGCGCGCCAGGCCTTCGACGACATCGAGTTCCACCCCGCGATCTTGCGCGACGTGAGCCAGGTCGACACCGGCTGGGAGGTGCTGGGCAAGCGCGTCGAGCTGCCCTTCGGCATCGCTCCGACGGGCTTCACGCGCATGATGCACACCGAGGGCGAAGTGGCGGGGGCGTCCGCGGCCGCCGCGGCGGGCATCCCGTTCTCGCTGTCGACCATGGGCACGACGAGCATCGAGGATGTTCGCGCAGCGGCGCCCGACGGCCGCAACTGGTTTCAGCTCTACATGTGGAAAGACCGCGAGCGCTCGATGCAGCTCGTCGAGCGCGCGGCGGCCGCGGGCTTCGACACGCTGCTCGTCACCGTCGACGTGCCCGTCGCCGGCGCGCGCTTGCGCGATAAGCGCAACGGCTTCTCGATTCCGCCGGCGCTCACGATGGGCACGATCGTCAACGCGATTCCGCGCCCGTGGTGGTGGTGGGACTTCTTGACCACCGAGCCCCTAGCCTTCGCAAGCCTCTCGAGCTGGGACGGCACCGTCGCAGAACTGCTCGACGCGATGTTCGACCCGACCGTCACGTATGACGACCTGCGCTGGATCAAGCAGCAGTGGCCCGGCAAGCTCGTCGTGAAGGGCGTGCAGACGGTCGACGACGCCAAGAAGCTCACCGACCTCGGCGTCGACGGCATCACCCTCTCGAACCACGGCGGGCGGCAGCTCGATCGCGCGCCGATCCCGTTCCACTTGCTGCCCGAGGTCGTGCGCGAGGTCGGCAACGACACCGAAGTTCACCTCGACACGGGCATCATGTCGGGCGCCGACATCGTCGCGAGCGTCGCGCTCGGTGCGCGCTTCACGCTCATCGGCCGCGCCTATCTGTACGGCCTCATGGCTGGCGGCCGCGAGGGAGTCGACCGTACGATCGAGATCCTCGGCGAACAAGTCGCGCGCACGATGCGCCTGCTCGGCGTCAGCTCGCTCGACGAGCTCGAGCCTGGCCATGTGACGCAGCTGCAGCGGCTGGTGCCGCGCCGCTGACCCAGACGGGGCTCCGTCGCGAGGCTGTGGTGGTCCTCGCGGCGGGGCCCTTGCGTCGTCGTGCGTGCTAGGCCGACACGGCGCGCGGCGCGCTCGCGAGCTCGTCGGCGATGCGGCGCAAGTGGCCCGCGTATCCCCCGGCCGTTCGCCCCACCAGCCGACCAGACGTGATGACCTCCGCGGTATCGCTCGCGACGATCGCGGCGCCCGCAGTCTTCAGTCTCGTCACCAGGTCGTTGTCTTCGTGCTCGGGCAGCGCACCGAAGCCGCCGACGGCGAGATACGTGGATGCCCGCACGCCGAGATTCGCCCCGTGCACGTGGCCGTTCGGTTTGCCCGGAAGGTGAGTCTCGTGCCACTGCGCCACGTGCTCAGCCGAGAGGTCGGCGAAGTCTGGCCGCACGGTGCCGACCATGACGTCGCATCCCAGCGACGCGAGCCGCAGCTGCTCGGTGACCCAGTTCGACGGCACGACCGAGTCGGCGTCGGTGTGGGCGAGCCACGAGCATCCGAGATCGAGGGCGATGCGCGAACCGGTCGCGCGCGCGATGCCGACGTTCGCCCCCGAGACCTCGTGCACGATGACGCCGTCGAACGCGCGGGCCACTGCAGCGGTGTCGTCGGAGCACTCGTCCGCGATCACGACAACGGAGACGCGAATCCCTGCACGTGCTCGCGCCTCAGCCGCAGCGCCGACCACAGACGCCAGACAGCGCACGATGAGCTCGCCCTCGTCGCGAGCCGGAATCACGATGCCGACGTGCTCGATCACGCGATGCCCTCGTGCTGCGCGACCGAGCAGGCGTCGCGGCTGTAGACCTCGAGCACGAAGTCGGCTTCTTCGTGACGCGCGATGCGCGGCAGCCCGCGCGCCTCGATCACCGCGTGCACCTCGTCACCCCCGAGCACGTGCTCTGCCACGGGGCGTCGCCAGTGGCAGGCGAGCAGCGTGCCCCGGTCGCCGATCGCGGCCTCGATCTCGTCGAGCGCGCGGTCGAGCTGCGGTCGCGAGAGGTAGTAGCCGACCTCAGACAGCACGACGAGATCGAACCGGCCCGAGGGCAGGGCGGCGCGAACATCATGCTGCTCGATCGAGACTCCAGCGCGTCCGTCGAGTCGGGCCCGCGCACGCTCGACCGCGTCGGGCGACAAGTCGACGGCGAGCAGGTCGTCGCAGCGCTCGGCGAGCTCGGCGGTCAGTACGCCGATCGAGCACCCGATCTCGAGTGCGCGGCCATAGCGTCGAGCGGGCAGGCTCGCGATCGTCAGCGCACGCTTGCGCTCTTCGTACCAGCGCGTCGCGACCCGCCACGGGTCGTCGCGGCGAGAGTAGGCGCGATCGAGGTAGGGAGAGATCGGGTCGACGATGACGAACTCGCGATCGGTCGCCGCCGCGTCGAGCACTGCTGCTGACACGACGGGCAGTTCGCCGGCGACTTGCGACGAATACGCGTCGATCGCCCGCTGCTTGATGGCCGGGTCGATCGTGGCGGCGCGCATCCGCCCCCACTCGACATCGGGATGATCGGGGTGGCCCCAGTGCCACATCCAGACCGGGTACTCCTGCAGCCGCGCGGGCGGCACGAGCGAGGCGACCACCTCGCCCACCACACGGTGGTCGCGATGGCCGTCGCCGCGCCATGGGGCGAGCACGGTCGAGCGTTCGGGCGCGGCGGCCAGCGCTTCGGCGAGAGCCACCGTGATCGCCCGACGGTGGTCGCGCGTCTGGCCGTCGGCGAAGCCGAGCATCGTGAGTCTCGCCCGCGGGGCCAGCACGGCGAGGGCTGAGTGCGCCTCGCGCGCGCGTCGCAAGGGCGTGAGCACGTCACCGGGGTGGCTCGCTGCGCCATCCGTCACGATGACGACCTCGACCGGCACGCCGCGCTGCGCGCACGCGTGGATGATGCCGCCAGCGCCGAGCGTCTCGTCGTCGGGGTGGGCGGCGACCACCACGAGCGACTCGATGCCCGCGAGGTCGAACTGCGGTGCACCCGACCAGCGCGGGTCGTCGACCCACGTCGAGACAGTCGTGCCGAGCGCGCTCGCGTCGAAGCTCACCACGGCGCGGGCCCTCCGGCGAGCGCCGACCCGAGCAATGCCTGGTCGCGCTCGGCGTGATGCTGCCGCACGTAGAGCTGCAGGTCGGCGACACGCTTCGCGTGGGAAGAGTCGAGCGCGAGCGGGGCAGGCCCCAGCGCGCGGTGCGCCCGATCGATGATCTCGTCGGATGCTCGGGCCACCGTCGCCCGCACTCGCTTCGCCGTGCGGCGCGCGTCGGCCGCATCACCCTCGGCAATCGTCGCCGCTTCGGCGAGCGACCGGCGAGCGGAGTGCAGCAGTTCATCGATGGCACCGAGGTGGGCGAGCACGTGGGCGTCGTCTGACGTCGTCGCGGCCGCGTGCACGGCGCGCGCGATGCCGATCGCTCCGCCGAACCAGCATGCGGCAACGCCGACGCCACCCCACGAGAATCCGGGCCGGCGCAGGTACCAGCCAGGCTCGCCGATCAGCACGGCGTCGACCTCGGTGAACCGAACGGGGCCGCTCGGAATCTCGCGCAGCCCGCGAGCGGCCCACAGGGTGTCGTCTTGCTGCACCCCTTCGCCGAGGCGCACGGCGAACAGACCGCGCTCGGCACGGTCATCGAGATGTGCCGTGACGAGCGCCGCGTCGAGTCGACCGGCGAGCGAGCACCAAGGCTTCACCCCTGTGAGCGAGTAGCTGCCGTCGGGCCTGGCCGTGGCGGTGAGCGGTTCGTCGCCGCCCTCGGCCGCGAAGACTCCCCACCGCAGGCCGCCGATCTCATGGTCGCCGAGCACGTCGACGTGGGCATCCTGCAGCATCGTCAGCGCATCGAGGTGGGGCTCGATGACGCGCGCGGCTCCGACGTCGAGCGACGCCAACGTCGCGAGCGCTTCCCATCGATCGACCAGCTCGCTGCCCGGCCGGTCGAGCACGAGCCGCCCGAGTGCGCCCGCGACCGAGAGCGCGTCGTCGACGCACCTCGGGGCTCCGATCGTCGCGAGGGTCGCCAGCGGCCCCGGCTCGGTCGCCGTCGCGTCGATGGTCACCGCGTGGTGCAGAGTGGGCATGCGGGCAGCTTCCGATCAGTCTGGAGGGCGCACCAACAAGATGCGCTTCAGCACTGTCTCGTGGAACCAGCCGCTGAACAACGGGTTGACAGAGCGGTCCGAGAGGGTTTCGCGCGACGTACACTGCCTGCATGGAGCGCACCGGGGCCGATGTCGACGCCTTTCTCGCCGGGCTGACGGATGCTCGCGCCAACGACCTGGTCGCGCTCGACGCGCTCATCCGCACCCACCTCGGCTCGCGCGAGCGCGAGTTGTGGGAAGGCGTGTTCTGGGGCGGCACTGAGCAGCAGATCATCGGCTACGCCCGCATCGAGCAGCCGAGGCCGAAGGGCCCCGCGGTCGAGTGGTTTCTTGTCGGGCTCGCCCTGCAGCAGAAGCACGTCAGCCTCTATGTCAATGCCGCGGCCGACGGCGCCTACCTCACGAAGAAGTACGACGGTCGACTGGGCAAGGCCAAGGTCGGTGCCGCCGCGGTGACGATCGCCGACCTCGCCTCGGTCGACCTCACCGCACTCGAGGCGATGATCGCCGAGGCGTTCGCGACGCTCGACTGACGCGCCGCCCGCGAGTCGGGGCGGCGTAGGCTTGAGTCGTGCCGGCGGCGTGCGCCGAGCATCCGTTCGCTCGCAATGAAGGCACTGTGCCCAGCCCCACCGCTTCTGCGTTTCCGCCCACCGAGCCGATTCCGGTGCACCGCGGAACCCCGAGCCTGCGCGATTCATTCTCATCGCTGCAAGTCATCAACTACCGGCGGTTCCAAGGCTCGCAATTGCTCGCCCACACCGCGGGGTGGATGCAGCGCATCGCGACCGACTGGCTGGTGCTCGAGATCACGGGCAACATCGCGGCCGTCGGCCTGACGATCTTCTTGCAGTGGGGCCCGATGCTGCTGCTCGGTCCGTACGGCGGCGTCATCGCCGACCGCTTCTCGAAGCGCAAGCTGCTCATGGGCGTCTACACAGTGTTCGGCCTGCTGAGCGCGCTGCTCGCCACCCTCGCCCTCACCGGGGTCGTCGAGCTCTGGCACGTGTACGCGATCTCTGTGGTGATTGGCTGCGTCTTCGTCGTCGAGAGCCCCGCGCGCGTCGTGCTCGTGAGCGAGATGGTCGAGCCGCGACTGTTGCAGAACGCCATCAGCCTCAACGCCTCGGTGTTCCACTTCGGCGGCTTCATCGGGCCCGCCGTCGCCGGGGTCATCATCGCCGTCGCCGGCTCGGGTTGGGCGATCGGCGTCAACGCCCTCGCTGCTCTGGTGGTCGTCATCACGCTCGCGACGCTGCGCAGCGACGAACTGCGCATCATTCCCGTGCAGCCTCGGCAGAGCGGCCAGATTCGGCAGGCGCTGCGCTACGCGCGCTCGAAGCCGACGATCTTCTGGCCCATGGTCATGCTCTCGTTCGTCGCCGTGTTCGGCATGTCGCTGCCCGTGATTCTCACGGGCTTCGCGAACGAGGTCTACGAGACCGGCTCGACCGGCTACGGCCTCTACACCTCGCTCGTCGCGATCGGTGCGCTCACCGGTGCGCTGCTCTCGACCCGCTTGCGCACGCTGCGGCTGCGCACGCTCATCGCCGCGGCCATGATCTACGGCACACTGCAGGCCATTGCCGGACTGGCGCCCTGGTACGGCATGTTCCTCGCGGTGCTCGTCGGCATCGGCATCTTCCGGCTGGTGTACGCGATTATGGCCGACTCGCTCGTGCAGCTGAGCTGCAACCCGGGCATCCGCGGTCGCGTGATGTCGTTCTACGTGATCATCATGGTCGGCGGCCAGGCCATCGGCGGGCCACTCATGGGCGGACTGGCTGAACTGCTCGGGCCGCAGACGGCGCTCGTCATCTCAGGAGCCGTGCCCGCGCTCGCCGCCGTCGTCATCGCCGCGCTCATCGCCCGTTCGGGCTCGCTGCGGCTGCAGGTGCGGCTCAAGCGCGGCGAGTCGATCGTGTCGATCGTTGCGCGGTCGCAGGTGAAGCCGTCTGAGCGATAAGCGCGCCATTAGGGTCGACGTCATGGTCGACACGCGCGCAGCCGAACGTTTCACCGCACCATTGGCGTTGCACGGCGAGGGCCCGGTGTGGGCAGCGAACGCCGACCAGCTGCAGTTCGTCGATCTGCTCGCCGGTGACATCGTGACTGTTGATGCCTCCGGTGCCCTCGTCGAGCGGCGCGCGGTAGGCGCAATCGCTGCCGCCTTCCGGCCGCGGCGCGCAGGCGGTCTCGTCATCGCGGTCGAGCGCGGCTTCGCGTTGCTCTCGCCAGAGGGCGAGCTGACGACGTTGCCCGAGGTCTGGAGCGACCCGGCTGTGCGCATGAATGACGGAACCTGCGATACGCAGGGCCGATTCCTGTGCGGGTCGATGGCCTACGACGAGTCCGCCGGGGCGGGCGCGCTGCACCGGCTCGAACTCGACGGTTCGACGACGACGGTGCTCGAGCACCTCACCATCTCGAACGGTCTCGCATTCAGCGCCGACGGCACGACCGCGGTGCTCGTCGACTCCCCGACCCAGCAGGTGCGCCGCTACCGTTTGCCGGTCGACGATGGGCCGTGGCGTGACCACGACGTCGTCGTCGATATCGACCCCGAGGTGGGCACACCCGACGGCCTGTGCGTCGACGCCGAGGGCGGCATCTGGGTTGCTCTCTGGGGCGGCTCTGCCGTGCACCGCTTCACCGCCGAGGGTGCACTGACCGACATCGTCACGCTGCCGGTGCCGCAGGTGACCGCGTGCACCCTCGGCGGCACCGATGGTCGCACGCTCTTCATCACGACCTCTGCGCGCGGTGTCGATCGCGCTGAGCAGCCCGATGCCGGCGCCGTCTTCACCGCACGCGCGTCCGTTGCGGGCGAGCCCGCGCTCTCCTGCGCCCTGTAGCCTGCCGCCTCCTTCAGCGACGTAGGCTCGACGCATGCAGTACTGCATCTTCACCGAGCCCCAGCAGGGCGCCAGCTACGACACGATCGTCGCTCACGCCCAGCGCGCCGAGGCCCTCGGGTTTCACGCCTGGTTCCGCAGCGACCACTACCTCGTCATGGGCGACGACGACGGCCTGCCCGGGCCGACCGACGCCTGGACCACGCTCGGCGGCCTCGCCCGCGAGACGAGCACGATCCGCCTCGGCACGCTCGTCAGCTCGGCGACGCACCGGCACCCGGGCATCCTCGCCGTGCAGGTCGCGCAGGTCGATCAGATGTCGGGCGGGCGCGTCGAGTTCGGCCTCGGCACCGGATGGTACGCGCGCGAGCACGAGGCTTTCGGCATCCCCTTTCCTGACAAGCGGTTCGGGATGCTCGAGGAGCAGCTCGCCATCGTGACGGGCTACTGGGCCACACCCGATGGCGCCACCTTCTCGTTCGAGGGCGACCACTACACGCTCGTCGACGTGCCCGCCCTGCCGAAGATCGTGCAAGACCGCATGCCCGTCATCGTCGGCGGCGGCGGGCCTCGCAAGACGCCTCAGCTCGCGGCGCGCTACGCGACGGAGTTCAACATCGGCTTCCGCTCGCTCGAGGGCTTCGCCGAGGTGCTCGCCAACGTGCGGGCGGTCTGCGACGAAGAAGAACGCGACCCCGCGACGCTCAGCATGTCGGCTGCGTGGCCCACGGTCGTCGGCCGCGACGCCGCCGAGGTCGCGCGGCGCTGTGCCGCCGTGGGCATCGACCCCGCGAGCGACCACAGCGAGCGCCTCGTGGGCACCCCCGCCGACGTCGTCGACCGCCTCGGCGCGCTTCGCGAGCTCGGCGTCGACCGCGTCTACCTGCAGACCATCGACATGACCGACCTCGAGCACCTCGACCTCATCGCGGCCGACGTGCTGCCGCACCTGAACTGACCTGAGCGGAGCATCCGTGACTGACTTCATCGCCGCCGCCGACTGGACGCGCCGCCACGTCGACGCCGGCCGCCTTCCCATCGCCGTGCTCGGCATCGCCGACGCGAGCGGAGTGCTGCACCTCGAAGCGTTCGGCACCGATGGCGACCGCACGGCCCACGTCGACGACCGCTTCGCTCTCTACTCGGTGACGAAGCCGCTCGTCGCGCTCACGGCCATGCGCGCGGTCGAGCGCGGACTGCTGACGACAGAGACGCCGCTGCGGGATGCCCTCCCTGACTTCGCGCACCCGCAGGTCACCCTGGCTCACCTGCTGAGTCACACCTCCGGCATCGCCGACCTCGTGCTCGAGACCGCCGGACCGATCGCGTCGCACGGCAACGCCACCACGCTGCGCGAGGCGATCGAGCGCGCGCCGCTCGAGTACGTGACCGGCACGGCGAGGCGGTACAACAATCTCGCGTGGGAAGGCGTGGCCGCCCTCATCGAACACGCGACGGGTCGACCGTTCGAGGCCGAATTCGCCGATCTCGCGATGACCGTTGGCGCCGCAGGGATGTCGTTCGACACCGAGGGTGTGCACACCGTGCACGGCGGCGAGCGCTACGGTCACGACCCGGCCGATCTGCTGCCGCTGCGCCACCCGGCCGCCGGGGTGGCAGCACGGGCAACCGACCTGCTGGCCATCGGCACCTCGCTGCTCGCGGGCGACGGTGCGGTGGTCGGATCGACCACGCTCGACGCGATGCTTCGGCCGCGCACGAGCGGGCTGTACATCATCGACGCCGACCCGACGAAGCGGTTCGAAGACTTCGGGCTCGGGTTCAACCTTCCCCGCCGTCTGAGCCTGCTCGACCACAGCGTCTTCGGGCACGAAGGCTGGTGCCGCTCGCAATTCTGGTTCTCGCGCTCGGCGGGCCGCTGCGTCGTGCTGCTCACGAATCGGCTCGACGCCGTCGAGCCAGACGTCGGGGTGCGGTTCGACGAACTGTTCAACGCGGTCTTCGCAGGCCGATGACTGACCGCCCGCACATCATCGTGCTGCCCGGCGGCGGTTACGCCTACCGCGCCGCGCACGAAGGCGAGCCCGTCGCCGAGTGGCTGCGATCGCTCGGCCTCGACGCGAGCGTGTTCGCCTACCCCGTGAAGACTCGGCACCCCGGGCCCATCGACGCGATGCGGCGCCACGTCGCCGAGCTGCGCGCCGACGGCGTCGAGCGGCTCGGTGCCCTGGGCTTCTCGGCGGGCGGGCACCTCGCCGGGCACGCCGCGGCACTCGGCCTCGTCGACGCCGCCTTGCTGTGCTACCCGGTCGTCTCGATGATCACGCGCAAGCACACCGGCTCGCGCCGCGAATTGCTGGGGCCGTGGGCGACGCCGTGGGCACGCGCTGCTGTCTCAGTCGAGAGGCTCGTCACCGCCAGCATGCCTCCGACCTTCGTGTGGCACACGGCAGAAGACGAGACGGTGCCGCTCGAGCACCCGTACCTGCTCGGTCGGGCGCTGGCCCGCCACGGTGTTCCGCACGCGCTGCACGTCTACCCGCACGGTCGCCACGGGCTCGGCATGGTGACGGGCATCGACGGCGGAGAGCACGCCGGCATCGCCGCGAACTGGACGCGCGATTGCGCCGAGTGGCTGCGCGAGCTCGGCTGGGTCGACTGAGCGTCGCTTGATAGGCAACCTTTTGGTTGCCTAATCTGTGGACGTGACCCCCGACCAGATCTTCCGAGCGCTCGGAGACCCGGTGCGCCTCCAGATCATCGACCTGCTGGTCGAGCGCGACGGGCAGGCGCTGTTCGAGCTGTGCGGCCGACTCATCAGTGGCGGCACCTCGATCACGCGACAAGGTGTCGCGAAGCACCTGGCCGTGCTCGTCGACGCCGAGATCGTCGAGATCGAACGGGAGGGTCGGATCACACGCCACCACCTGCGGCACTCGGCCATCGCCGAAGCCCGCGCCTGGCTCGACCATCTCGATCCGCAACCACCCAGTACACAGGAGCACTCATGACCATCGCACCCCTCACCACCACGACGTCGATCTTCGTCGACGATCAAGGCCGCGCTCGCGACTTCTACACGCGAGTGCTCGGCTACGAGATCCGCGCCGATATCCCCCTCGGTGAGCACTCGTGGCTCACCGTCGGTCTGGCCTCCGGCGCTCCGAACCAAGACCTCTCGCTCGAGCCCAACGAGCACCCTCAGGCGAAGGCGCTGCAGGACGCTCTGCGCGAGGAGGGCATCCCGTTCTTCTCGATCGGCGTCGCCGACGTCGCCGCGAGCGTTGCGGCTCTTCGGGAGGCCGGGGTCGAGATCGTGCAAGACGTCACGCACCTCGGCCCCGTCTCGGTCGCCGTGATCGACGACACGGTCGGCAACCTCGTGCAGCTCGCGCAGCTACACGGTTGACGCGACGAGCGTTGCTCGGCGGGCATCCCGAACCCGAACGATGACGACGGATGCCCACACGACGCTCACTCCGACCACGCACGTGACCCACAGAGGTGTGAGACCTGCCTCACCGGTGCTCAGCCCGACACCGACGAGCGCGTACGTGACAGTCGCGGCGTAGACGATCGAGCCGCGTGACACGACGACGAACGCAACGGCCATGCCGGTCGCGGCGGCGAGCACGAGCAGCTGCCACGTGATGCCCCACGAGGAGTCGACCTCGGCGCCGGTGCCCTGGGTGACGGTCGCGATCTGGAGGAAGGCGGCCATCGAGGTCCAGCCCGAGTAGGCGCCGAGCATGAACAGCAGCAGCCCGCGCTCGAACGGACTCCACGACGCGAGCTCGGCGCGGGCCGCCACGACCCGGCGCCAGGCGACGACATGCGCCGGGATGATGACGGCGAAGACCGCGAGGCCCGCCGGGTTCTCCTGCCCCAAGCTCGCCGCCGCGAGCCAGAGCCCGAAGCCGAGGTAGACCGCTGCCATCGGCAGTGCGATGCGGTCTCGCACGGTGACCGTGTCAGTGATAGTCGAGGGTCGCACTTGCGCGAGCGCCCACGCGATGCTCGCGATGATGATGACGCCCCAGATCGCGAACCAGGCCCCTGGCGGAACGAGCGGCGAGAACTCCGCGCCGGACTGCAGCGTGGTCGGCGACAGCCAGTCGAAGACGAGGGACGAGATGGGCTGGCCGATCGCGAGCACGACGACGAGCACGCGCAGCAGTCGGCGCCGAGTCAGGTTCGTCGCGTCGGTCATGGGCTTCACGGTATCGGTCACGGTCAGGCCGCGCCGACCATGTTCTGCCGCACGCGGTCGGCGAGCCAGCGCAGCGCGTCATCGGCTCCGTGCTCGTCGGCGGCGAGCGATGAGATGTGCCCCTCGCCCTCGACGGACCAGTGCTCGGCCCTCGAGAGATGCTGGGCCAGCCAGGCAGAGTGCCTCGGTGGAATCACCTGATCGTCAGCACCGTTGGTGAGCAGCACCGGAGCGATGACGTCGGCGAGGTCGACGCCCCACGGGGTGACATAGGCGAGATCATCGTCGATGAGCGCGTCGACGCCAGAGGCAACACCTGCCGCGGCAACTTCGCCGAGCCAGCCCCAGGGCCCGGTCAGGGCCTTCCAGTCGCGCGCGGTGAAGTCGACGGGCGCATCGGCGCTCTCGAGCTCGTGCAGACGCTTGCCGTCGATGCCGTTCGCGGCTGCTCGCAGGGCGGCGTTGCTCGTCGGCCCCATACCTTCGAACCAGTCGATGCCCTCGGCATCGAACGGCGCGAGGCCGCCGAGGCTCACGACGGCAGCCACCCGCCCGGGCTGCAGAGCCGCACAGCCGAGAGCGTGAGGTCCGCCGCCTGAGTGCCCCGCGACCGCGAAGCGACCGAGCTGCAGAACGTCGGCGAGCGCGAGCGCATCGGCTG
>SXGQ01680763.1_pt1 | contig 17383 bp, 7 predicted proteins | sample 3178371 | NCBI WGS metagenome assembly SXGQ01 (sample SAMN11356859, study PRJNA531348) | freshwater metagenome | isolation source: freshwater sample F1-20 | place: China: Fuxian Lake, Yuxi | collected 2017-12-25 | reverse complement strand
GAGCGGGATCATAACCCGCTTCATTCTTCTACCCGACTCTGTTGATTCTTCCTTGCTTGTCAACCATTCTGCACTGCTTCTCTTCAAAGCAAGATCGGCCGCCGTCGCAGCCGAATGGGAATACAAATCTACGACTCTTCTTTATTCCAACCAAATCCTTTTTTGGGTTTTCTTGCAAAATTCATGCACATTGATGCCGAATTCTTAATTTCGATCAAGGCGGATCCAATCTAATTCCATAAAACATGAAGACTTCCATCATTTTTGGCATAGCCGTATTTTTTTTGAGCTTGTTCCACGCTTTTCAAGGGCATGCTCAAGGTTATGTTTGGGAACCAGTTAAATCTCCTCAAGGGGTCAATACTTCATACAATGAACTCAATCTTGTGAAATTTGGTGATCGATATCTCTTTTCCAGAATCATTAAGGGTAAACCAAAACAATTTGTGATTGATGACTTGCATGGAGCAATTCCCTTCGCTTGGAATCCCGATACATTGAATTCGTACAGTATCATCTACCCGATGAAGTCGCAACAACATGCATCATTGTATTTCGCCATGCCGGCATTGGGAAATCAGCAGGCAATGCTCAGTATTTATGAATTTCGTGATGGGATCTTGAGATCTCTGGACACATTGCAAGGTTTGGCTTATTCATCTCAACCTTTCATGTCCCCGGATGGAAAAACTTTGTATTTCGTTTCGAATAGAATGGATGAGAAGGAAGGCGGTGGAACCGATATATGGTATTTTAAAATCATTGATGATCAGTTGAGAGGTCCCTTCTCTTTAGGCGGAACAATCAATACTTCATTCAATGAAAAAAATCCATATCTCCCTCATCCCGACACATTATACTTTTCGAGCGATATGGATGGAGGAAAAGGCGGCTTTGATATTCTTCGCGCTATTCGTGAAAATGCTGAACAAGAAATTTGGAGCATCCCCGAACCAGTTGAAGAATTGAATAGCAAATGGAATGATGCTGACTTCATCATTCTGAATGATACCGCGGTGATTAGTAGAGATAATCCAAGTGGTGAAGGACAATTAGATCTGTATTGGTTCAAAAAACGTCGAACCGCTCAATCAAAACCCGCGCAATTGTATCTGTCAACGGGAAATGTGATTCAGATTCTACAAAACATTTACTCCATCCAAAATGCTCTTGCATTTCGTACTTGCATATTTTCTTCATCATTCGAATCAAGAGATGCCAACATGATATCGACACTAGGAGAACGCTTGGCAGCAATGCCCGATGCGACAATCAGGGTGTCCAAACATGAATTGACATCAAGAATTGTAGCTTTGCTTAAGAAGGAAGGGGTGCGATCCGAACAAATCATACTCGATGATGATTCAACAGAATCATGTGTGATGATTACAGGAAATAGACCGGCTTTGTTTTCTCCCTTCGATAATTTGAATATCATTTGTGATCCAAGCAGCATTCAAATCAATGTGAATAGCATTCCCCAAGGCGCTGTCAAAGAGTGGAAATTACATGTCAATGGAAAAGAACTACAGAAGGACTCGATACTTCCTGCAAATTTCGTCTATAAAACATTAGAGCATATAGTGAAACCCGAAGATTCACTATTAATCAAAGTTAGTGCAATTGACAAAGAAAATAATGTGATTTCAGATTCTGTCGAGATTCGCATCAGACAAACAGTACAAAATCAAGCAGGTTCAAGTATCACCGGAATGATGCCAACTTTATGGCATTGTAAAGATCAACAACAGTGCTTATCATACCTGAAACAATTTTTGTCATCCTTCGAAAACAAACAAAACACCATTGAATTATTCATCACTGAATTCAATTCCTCGGTTGCAGAAGAAATGTATAGGGCGATTTCCAACCATGATGATTTCAAACAATGGAAATGCATACTTTCCTCAATGAAGCCGGACAGCGCAGTGACACCACTGATTCGACTGAGCATATCACATGTTCCGGGTGATCAGAAATCGTATATGCTTCCAATCCTTGTCCAGTAATACATGAGAAATCCTCAACGTTTTGATTTTAAATTCTTTTCGGTGCATCAATCAAGAAGTGCAATGAAGGTTTGCACGGATTCGTGTGCTTTTGGAGCATTTGCTGATATTCAACATGCGAGAAGCATACTCGACATTGGAACCGGCACAGGACTTCTTTCTCTTATGCTGGCGCAAAAAGCTGAACATGAAATACATATCGATGCAATAGACATTGATGAGGAAACATTATGCGATGCACGGCAAAATATCAAGTCATCACCATGGAGTGAAGCCATCACTCTTCATCATGCAGATATCCTCAACTGGAATCATGATGCAGTATATGACATGATCATTTGCAATCCTCCCTTTCATGTTCGATCAACCATTCCTCATCTTCCAAAAGAAGCAATGGCCTTTCATGCAGATCTTGCTATGCCATTCAAAGAATTGGTGTACGCAATCAAAAAGAAATCTCACAAATCAACAAACACATGGATACTGCTCCCCCCAAATGAAATGGAAGAATTCACTGAACATGCTTGTAAAGCAGGATTTTATATACATCAATCGATTTGTTTTCGTGATACCGTGCAGCATGCCATCATCAGAAAAATATGTGTGTTTTCATTGACCCAAAACATAGATACTGCAGAGGAATGCGATATCGCTTATAGAGAATATGTTGGTGGACCCCATACGGAAGAATTTAGTAAAAGATTATCTCCGTTTTACTTGTTTCTCTGAAGATTTTTTTGTGACCTGATTCAACCAAACAATAATGTCGTCAAGGACTTCTTGTTCAATCGTTGTTTCAATCTTTGCATATTCTGCCACATCACAAGTATTGCAGCGCTGAAACAGATGATTCATCCCCTTGTATTCTTTGATCTTCACCGAAGTATTGCCATTAGCTCTCAAAACGGAATCTATTCTTCGAAGATTTTCACTTGATTCTACTTGCATGTCTTCCGAGCCATTAATTGCAAATACAGGACATTTTACTTTCCTTAAGTATTTAGCTGGTTCATAGCTTATGAAATAATGCAACCATGGGCTTTGTAATTGATTCAATTGTGCACTGAATTCGGGTGAATTTACCAGGAACAGTTTCTGTTGTTCAACCGCCCAAGTTCCCAAAGAATCAGTCAATGCACGTCTCAACTGCAAAGAATCACGTGAATCTCGTATCATGGTAAGAATTGTCTTTTGCCTTATTACTGCTTTTTCAACCTCATTCATCGGCATTGAGCTTGATGATATTTTCCTTGTTTGCCACACCAACAAGTCCAATCCCGTTACACCTATACCTGCCATCGAACACATAAATGCAATATCCTTCTGATAGCTTGAAGCCACTATCTGAGCAATCAAGCCTCCCTCACTATGCCCAAGAATACCAATCTTTTTTTTGTTGATTTCACGTTTCAACTTCATAGCTTCAATACATGAATGAATGTCATCGGCAAGGTCGAGCGAAGTTGCTTTTGATAAATCACCTTCTGAATTTCCTACACCTCTATCATCCATTCTCAAGACTGCATATCCCTGTTTTGTTAATGCATCAGCTAGTACAAAAAATGGCTTGTGACTAAAAATTGTTTCATCTCTGTCTTGAGCTCCCGAACCGGTAATCAAGATAATCAAAGGAAATGGACCTTCACCAATTGGTTTTGTTAATGTACCCGAAAGTTTCCCTGCTTTTCCAAGTACAATCACTTCTTCAATCAAATACGGAAAAGGTTGTTTGGGAGTTTGAGGTCTTTTGGGTTGCTCAATGGTGATATGTTGTTTTTTTAATGTCAGTGGATATGTACCACCATTTTGTTTCCATGAACCTACTAATGTAACTGTGTCAATTTTCTTTCCCTCGAATAATCCCTTGATGGACTCCACATTGAATTTCACTGATTGCATTGTTTCTGTTATGGAAATCGGAATACCTTTTGCTCCTTGCAAAGGTACATCCAATGATCCACTCATCATATATTCACCCTCGACGGTGAAAATCAATTGTAATGTTGCCCCTACTTGCAATTCGCCAGCCCATTGTCCGCGGATATCAAATTGTGCAACCTGTGCATATGCAATTGACATACAGGACAATAACATGAACAAATACCGCATCATCGAACAATCCTGATTGTTTGATGGAGACTCTTTCCATTATTGTTCAATGTTATCATATACATTCCTGCAGGTAGCATTGAAACATCTTGCTGATACACAAACATTGCATCACCTGAATGATGCATGGATTCTTTGAGGATCGGAATTCCCAATAGTGAATGAATTTCGATTTTGACCAATCCTTCAGTTAAAACTCCAGTTATCATCATATTGTCAGTAGCTGGCTGAGGAACAATTGACAATTGATCATTAGAAGGTACCTCTTCTATGCTTGTAATGCTTTTTCGTAATGGAGATACAATCGCATTCAACACTTTCCCGTATACTTTATCGGGATTATAATCAAGAACAAATCCCTGAAGATTAAGCCTTTGTACATTGAACTCAGAAGGAATCTTCACAGAATAAGAACAAGTGTATGTCTTCCCGATTTGAGTATCAAATGATATGGAATCTACAGTTCCAATAGTACTTGATGAATCAAGTATCATGCGTACCACATTTGTGTGTTTGAACCCTTCAATGCTTGAAGGAGTATTTCCCCAGATAGGAATAAGTGTATCGCCGGACATCTCATTTGCTTGATCAAAGGGAGCGCCGCCTGTTACTGTATCTTCGAGTATCAATGCATTCACACGAAAATCACCGGATACTTCTGCTTCAAATGTCGAATAAAATGTGCATGAAAACATGCGTGTCGGATTGTGAAACACATGATAAACTCTCAGGTCCAAGGGTGTTGGAGTTGATCGAGCAATCTCAAGTGCATTCAGTACTGGTTGACCTTGTACAAAAGCTGAATTTCTTGGAACCGAAAGCACAATATCTCGAGACAATGATGGGAAATATGTTCTGTCTATCATGATGGATCCAAGATTTGCTTCATAATCCATGGCAATGGTATCCGATCTTCCAATATTCATTGGTCCTTCACCAATATGATATGCAATGGTATTGACGTCATTTGCATTCTTGATTGCTGTATCTATGGCAGTAAACGTTCTTGGGCAATCTCCACATGAAGGTGATGTGAAGTGTTCAATCAATACTGTTTTTTTCGGTGGATTTACCATGTATGCTGCTGTGACTCTTGCTGTATCATTCACAGTATAATCATCGGGATTATTTCCATTTATGCTATCACACCACATTGTCAGCGTATGCCTTTTTGATTTTTTGGGATTCCACAAAGCCGTGAAGGTGGATACTTGTGATTCCGGTGGAATAATCGTGTTCAGTATAGTGTCTCGAGGTTTAAGTGTATCCACGGCATATCGTAATCTAAAACTGCGGATGGTATCTGAACCATTGTTTGAGATAGTGACGGGAATAAGTATTCCGGATGCTGAACCGGCGACTAGATCTCCAAGAACTATTTTTGCAATGGAAAGATCATACTTAGGAATCGCGTCTTTGGGACGAAACACATAATACGCATTATCATCACCCTTAAAATCGGGTTCTAATCCAATTCTTGGATTCAAGACTTTCGATCCCGTTCTGCCATTCAACATCACACCGACTGTATCATTCACTTGCAATCCAATTGATAATCCTATATTCAATGTATCAGGACGTAAACCATTTTGCGAAATGTCAAATGTGAATGTTGAATGATCAATCACATAAATGAAATTCGAAGATTCCTCCAACATCACGGACCAATTACAAATGGATACTTTGTTTTGCACTTCATGCAAAAATGAAAAGCCGGTAAAAGAGATCCAGAATTGTCTATTAGGAGAGGTTCCAAACATACGAGTGCGAATCATGGGGGCTCTCGCACTTTGATTCAACATAAGCGATGCTTGATTTTGTTTAGAAAACAGACCAAGAAGATATATGGCCGAATTTGGATATCCAATTTTTGGAAGAGTAATCGACGTGTCTGAAGGAAGATCTTGCAGCGATGTGTCAAAACTGATAATGCCAGTATTTGAAATCTTCACAGAACTTTTTTGTTGTTTATTAAACCAAAAAGGAAAAGGGAGCGGTGTAGTGGAGACCCATTTTGGAACGGAATCCGAAGAATTATGAATGATTGTCCATCCTTGTCCGGGCATGGGATTCAGAATATCATCATTTCTATGAAAACCATTTGGATTACCTGAGCCGGCAGGATAAGACAGCGGAATATATTGTGCATTGATGTTCGGCATCGAGATGCATAATGCCGATAACAAAAGAAAAATGAATGCCATGGAAGTCTGCAATTTGTGAACACACATATGCAAACTTAGACAAGTACGGTCAGAGAGCCAAGCATCTAGGTGGATAAAGTCTTGGCATTAAATCGGAATAACTCCAGTATGATCTTGTCTCTCACATTCATATATCCATGCCTTTCTTGGGCTTTATCGTCATATTTCATATCAGGATCAACAAATGGCAGATGAATGCGATGTTTAACCTTTCCTGTAAAAACAGGACATGATTCCTTGGCTCCATCACATACGGTGATCACATAATCCCAACGCTCTTTTTTGTATATCTCTACATTGACGGGAATATGATGAGAAATATCAATCCCAAGATCCTTCATCACATCCACAGCCATGGGCTTAACTCGCTTTGCAGGTGCTGTTCCTGCCGAGTACACATCCAAGTCGGCATTTAAATGCTGCAATATTCCATGAGCCATTTGACTGCGGGCACTATTTCCTGTACAGAGTATGAGAATTTTCATGTTGAATACATCTTGTTTTTTAACATATGTGCCACTCGAACCAAGAAAATCAATGCGGGAACTTCAATCAATGGACCAATCACACCTACAAATGCCTGAGGTGAATGAATACCAAACAATGCAATTGAAACGGCAATCGCCAATTCAAAATTGTTTCCTGTAGCCGTGAAAGAAATGGCTGCATTTTTATCATAATCGATACTACATGCTTTACATATGATGAAGCTAAGCACGAACATAATCACAAAATAGATGATCAAAGGAATGGCAATGATTCCTACTTCACCGGGAAGCGTGATGATGGACTCACCTTTGACGCTGAACATGATGATGATCGTAAACAGTAAAGCATATAATGTCCACGGAGAAATCAATGGGAGATATGTCCGCGTATACCATTGTTCGCCTTTGATTTTCGGAAGAATCACATGAGAAGCATACCCCAAGGCAAAAGGAATTCCCAAATAGATCAATACGCTATAAGCAATGTCTGAGAATGGTATATCGATCAATGCGGCATGCAAGCCAAACCATTCAGGAACTATGCTTATGAAAAACCAAGCATATGAACTATAGGTGAGCAATTGAAAGATGCTATTGAATGCAACCAGCAATGCTCCATATTCTCTATTGCCCCCTGCCAGATCATTCCATACAATCACCATGGCGATACATCTTGCCAATCCAATGAGAATCAAACCAATCATGTATTCAGGTTTATCGGACAAGAACATCATTGCCAATCCGGACATCAATATCGGACCGATGATCCAATTCAATATGAGAGATATGGTAATGCTGGTTTTGTCTTTGAAGATTTCCGGCAATGCCTGATACTTCACTTTTGCCAATGGTGGATACATCATGATGATGAGGCCGATGGCTATCGGAATATTTGTTGATCCTATTGACATGCCATCAATGAATTGTGATATTCCGGGAACGATGCTCCCTAAGACAATTCCCAGAATCATTGCGGCAAAAATCCACAATGTGAGATAACGATCAAGAAATGATAGTCGTATTTTCATGCTATAAATCTATTGAATTGCCTACAAAAAATGCCGATACGAGTGAAACCCATATCGGCATTGTTCTGTGTGTGTGCATTAGCGGATAACGCTAATGGTTTCTGTGCGAACACCTTGATCGGTTATGATCTGCATGTAATACATTCCCGATGCGAGATCCTGTGTATCAATGATGAATTCATAGATACCTGGTTCTTGGCTTTGACCACCAATGAAATCAGTGTTCAATGTGCCTGACGCATTGTAGAGGCGAATGCTTACAAGCGATGTTTGCGATATTTCATAACGAACTCTCACTCTATCTGTAGCAGGATTCGGAGTGACTTCAATAGCCATTCCACCTTTTACTGCACCTTCATCAATGCTGCTTGGATTTTGCGCTTTATAATCCGTATTGATTGGATCATAATTCGCCCATGGAAGGTCCCATCTTTGCAAGCCCATTGCTCCACGATATGTCACTTTTTCAAAGTATGCATCATCGATGGCAACCACGCCGCTGCGTGTGAATGATGCGGTTCCAAGAATCGGTGAATCTGTTTTTGGAGCAGGATTGAATGTTACATCTTCAGCGAATGCATTTTCGAGCATTGCATTGTTTGGTGTTGAACGATCCAGAACATTTCCAAAATCAGGTTTTGCAATCCATGTTGCATCAATACCTGCAGGAGGCGTACCACCTGCAAGATTGAGTCCTGTTCCTTTCACGCCATACCAACTATTATTTCTGATTTGCAATGAATCAGCAAGTGCGGCATTCATTGTTGGAACTTGTGCAATTTCAATACCGCGTGGCCAGCCCACGAATACGGAGTTGAAAATTGATTGACGAGAATTTCTTCTGATTTGAGCAGCTGCACCAAAGCGAGAGTTTGGTGAAGTAGCCGTATCAGCCAAGGGGCCAATTGCCGTGATATTAGAAAAGATGGATGAAGACAAAGGAGCATTATATGTTGCCGTTGCATCATTGTCTGCTTCGAATGCTTGTGATGTTGACTGATCTGCTCGATTCTTGAAGCGTTGTGCAATACCGAATTGTACACGACCACTGAATCCATTGTCTGTATCAAAATCATCATCCAATGTACCTGTGGCAATCAGATATTTTCCATCAACAGATCCACCAAACCATTCGAATGCATCATCATTTGAATAACTCACCTGAATACGCTCGAATTTTGTACCACGTCCCACACCACCCAAGGTAATGCCATTCAATTCTTGATTTGGTTGAAGCGCGATTCCACCAAATTCAACACGAACATACTGCAATGAGCCACTATTGTCATTGTCATCAGTTCCACCATAATACCATTTGGTTTTGTCATTCGCATTTGCAACGCCACCCTCTTGTGCGGCTTCTCCACCGGGATTATTGATACGTGCTTTTCCGAAGAGGAAGAGCCCGCCCCAATCACCTGCACGTCTTTGACCCGGAGGTGCCGAAGATGTCATGACAATAGGAAGTGTTGGCGTACCATTCGCGATGATTCTCGCACCGCGATTGATGATGAGTGCGGAATTGGTACCTACGGAATCACCAAGTATGATTGTACCGGGTTCGATTGTCAATATTGCTGGTTCAACAACATGCACATAACCACGAAGACCGTAAATCTTTGTGTTTGAAAGTTTCAGATTCGTGGAAATTGTACCAGTTAATACAGAGTCTACTCTCGATGCAGATGGGCGATCAATTGTAAATGAATTAGTAGTTATTGCTGTAAATGTTGTGTCTGACAATAACACCATTCTAATATAACCTGACGTAGTTGGAACAGAAGGTGCTCTGAATCCGCCACGATATTGTCCGCGGCGGAAACTACCTGTTGTACTATCGATTACATTTGTCGCGCCTGCCAAATCAGTCCAGGGGCCGGTTGCAGAAGTACCGAATTGGAATTTATATCGAGAACCAATTGGTGATGCAGTTGTATCCCATGTGATGTCATAAGACCAACCAGCGCGATATACTTCGCCTGCTTTGCCACCTGGGGTGAGTATTGTCAAAGGTGCTTTTGGCAATTGTGCTTTATAGTTTGTGTTAACTGGATCATAATTTGCCCATGGCAAATCCCAGCGTTGGGTTCCAAAAGCTCCTTTAAATGACACTTTTTCGAAGAAAGGATCATCAATTCCAACCGGACCATTCTTTGTGAATCCTGCTCCTGTCAAAATTGGAGAACCGGTTTTTGGTAATGCATTAAACATTGCATCTTCAGCAAATGGATTTTCAAGCAATCCAGCATTTGCATTGTCCTTGTCGAGTGAGTTTCCAAATTCTGATTTAGCAATCCAATTTGCATCAAAACCGTTTGGTGCCGTTCCCCCTGCTGTGTTCATCCACGTATTCTTCACACCGAACCACATATTATTTCGGATTTGAACAGTATCTGCAAGTGCGGCATTCATTGTTGGAACTTGAGCAATTTCAATTCCTCTTGGCCAACCCATAAATACTGAATTGAAAATCGATTGACGAGAATTTCTTCTGATTTGAACTGCAGCTCCGAATCTTGAATTTGGAGTTGCGGATATATCAGATAGAGGACCAATTGCTGTCACATTCGAGAAAATTGCGCTCGTATTTGGAAGGTTATATGTAGCTGTTGCATCATTGTCTGATTCGAATGCTTGCGAAGTTGATTGATCCGCTCTTGCTTTGAATCGTTGAGAAACTGCAAACTGTACTTTACCGCTGAATCCATTATCGGTGTCAAAATCATCATCAAGTGAATTAACGACAATCAAGCGTTTTGCATTGACATTGCCACCGAACCATTCAATTCCATCATCATTTGCATAGCTTACTTGAACATTCTCGATAGTTGTACCATTGCCAACTCCACCCAAGGTCAAACCATTCAATTCTTGATTTGGTTGTAGGGCAATTCCACCGAATTCTACACGTACATATCGAAGAATACCGCTATTGTCATCATCGAATGCACCGCCATAGTACCATTTTGATTTGTCATTCTGATCTGCAACACCACCTTCTTGTGCTGCTTCAAAACCGGGATTGTTGATTCTTGCTCTGCCAAATATCAACAATCCACCCCAGTCACCGGCTCTTCTTTGCCCGGCAGGTGCAGAGCTTGTAAAGACGATAGGAAGTTGTGGTGTACCACTTGCATTGATTTTTGCACCACGATTAATGATCAGTGCAGAATTCTTTCCAACTGTATCTCCAACGATGATTGTACCCGGTTGAATTGTAAGTGTTGCGGGAGACACCACGTGCACATAACCATTCAAACCATATATCTTGGTATTGGAAAGAAAAACATTTTTAGTTATCGTTCCTGAAAGAATGGAATCAACAGCGGTTGGCAATGGACGATCAACAGTAATTGGATTTGCGGAAACACCTGCAAGATTTGTATCAGCTATATTGACCATTCTGATATAAAGTGATGTTGTTTGTAGCGATGGAACTCTGAACCCACCTACAAATAATCCACGTTTAATAGTTGAACTCACATTGCTGTCTTTAACGCTTGTGGCACCTGTTAAATCCGTCCAAGGGCCGGTTTTGCTGGTACCAAATTGGAATTTATATGTAGATCCAAGTGTGGTAGTTGTTGTATCCCAACGCAAATCATATGAGATACCTGCACGATATGTTTCACCGGCTGTTCCACCTGGTGAAGTAATCGAAGGCTTGGGTGCATCTTGAGCTTTATATGAAGTATTGATTGGATCATAATTTGCCCAAGGCAAATCCCAACGCTGTGTGTTCATTGCGCCGCGATAATCTACCTTGGTGAAAAATGCATCATCAATAGCAACAATTCCTGCTTTTGTGAAAGAGGCTCCTGTGAGCAGAGGAGAACCGGATTTCAATGCAGGATTGAAATTTGCATCTTCACTAAATGCGTTTTCAATCATAGCAGCATTAATATTGCCACGTTCTACTTGATTGCCATAAGCTGGTTTGCTAATCCAGTTTGCATCCATGCCGGCTGGTGCTGTACCACCAGCAAGGTTCATCCATGTTCCCTTAACACCGTACCATGCAGTGTTACGAACATGGACAGAATCGTTGTTTGCAGCATTCATTGTGGGTGTTTGTGCAATTTCGATACCACGTGGCCATCCCACAAAAACCGAATTGTAAATTGCTTGACGTGAATTTCTTCGAATTTGTGCTCCAGCTCCGAAGCGTGAATTTGGCGTAATGGATGTGTCATTGACAGGGCCAATTGCTGTTATATTCGAAAATATTGATGAAGATAATGGAGCATTGAATGTTGCTGTAGCATCATTGTCGGCTTCAAATGCCTGTGAGGTCGAAACATCAGCTCTTGCCTTGAAACGCTGAACTATTCCAAACTGAACTCGTCCGCTGAAGCCATTATCTGTATCGAAATCATCGTCCAATGCGGCTGTGGAAATCAAATATTTTCCGTCTACATTTCCACCGAACCACTCAAATGCATCATCATTTGCATAGCTGACTTGTATGTTTTCGAATTTTGTGCCACGTCCAACACCACCCATAGTAATTCCATTCAATTCCTGATTTGGCTGAAGTGCGATTCCACCAAATTCTACGCGAACATATTGCAGCGAACCACTATTGTCCGCATCATCACTTCCGCCATAGTACCATTTGGTTTTATCATTTGGATCTGCAACTCCACCTTCTTGGGCAGCTTCACCACCGGGATTATTAATGCGAGCTTTACCATAAATAAGTAAACCACCCCAATCACCAGGACGTCGTTGACCCGGAGGAGCTGAAGAAGTAAACACGATTGGTAATTGCGGGGTACCGTTTGCAATGATTTTTGCACCACGATTGATGATCAATGCTGAATTTTTACCTACTGTGTCACCCACAACAATTGTACCCGGCTGTACAGTAAGAACAGCAGGCTCAACAACATGAACAAATCCTCTCAATCCATAGATTTTCCTATTTGACAATGTCACATTACCTGTGATTGTACCTGAAAGAACTGAGTCTACTTTTGTAGGTAATGGTCTTTGAATGACAATAGGAAATGTAGTGATTCCGGACATATTTGTATCTGCCAATTCAACCATTCTGATATAGCCTGTTGCTGTTTCTATACCTGGCGCACGGAAGCCACCGACATATTGACCTCTTCGAATAATACTGCTGACATTGCTGTCTTTTACGCTTGTTGCACCAGCCAAATCTGTCCAAGGACCTGTTTTTGATTGAGCAAATTGAAACTTATAGACACCACCAAGTTTTGTGGTAGTTGTATCCCACCTGATATCATATGAAGTACCCGCGCGATATACCTCACCTGCCGCTCCTCCTGGAGTTGTGATTTTTGGCTTGGGAGGTTCTTGTGCTTTATATTCCGTATTGATTGGGTTATAATTTGCCCATGGGGTATCCCAGCGGCTTGTACCCATTGCTCCTCGGAATTCCACTTTGTCAAAAAATGCATCATCTATTGCAATCACACCATTTCTTGTAAAGTTTGCACCAGTCAATAGTGGTGAACCAGGCATGAGCACCGGACTAAAATTCACATCTGAAAATGGGTTTTCCAATCTTGCTGCTGTGGTGCTTCCTCTTTCGAGAGCATTCGCATATGTACCTTTTGCTATCCAATTGGCATCCATGCCTGGCGGTGGTGTTCCACCTGCCAAATTGAGCCATGTTCCTTTGATACCATACCATGCGCTGTATCGAATATGAACAGAGTCTGCATTTGCTGCATTCATCGTAGCTGTCTGCGCAATTTCGATTCCACGAGGCCAACCTATGAATGCTGAATTATAAATTGATTGACGCGTATTTCTACGAATCTGCGCAGCTGCACCAAAACGAGAATTAGGCGTAAATGATGTATCAGCCAAAGGGCCGATAGCCGTGATATTTGAGAAGATCGATGAAGATAAAGGAGCATTAAATGTTGCAGTGGCATCATTGTCAGCTTCAAATGCTTGTGAAGTTGATTGGTCAGCTCTTGTTGTGTAGCGTTGAACAATTCCATATTGTATTCTACCGCTGAAACCATTGTCAGTATCGAAATCATCGTCAAGGGCACCAGTAGAAATGAGATATTTTCCATCTACATTTCCACCGAACCACTCAAATGCATCATCATTCGCATAGCTCACTTGGATATAGCGCATTGTGGTTCCACGACCAACACCACCCATTGTGATACCATTCAATTCTTGATTTGGTTGAAGCGCAATTCCACCAAATTCAACACGCACATATTGTAATGAACCACTATTGTCATTGTCATCTGTTCCGCCATAGTACCATTTGGATTTGTCATTCGGATCAGCAACGCCACCTTCTTGTGCGGCCTCACCACCTGGGTTATTGATACGCGCTCTTCCATAAATCAATAGTCCTCCCCAGTCACCTGCCCTTCTTTCACCCGGAGGTGCTGATGATGTCATGACGATTGGCAATGTTGGAGTACCATTCGCTACGATGCGAGCACCTCGATTGATGATCAATGCAGAGTTCACACCAACTGTGTCACCTACGATGATTGTACCTGCTTGTATCGTCAGGACTGCAGGTGATACCACATGCACAAATCCTTTCAAACCGTATATTTTCTGATTCGATAAAAAGAGATTATTTGTGATTGTCCCTGTAATGGTGGAATCAATCCTAGTTGGATTTGGTCTTTCAATCACAATAGGATTTGTTGAAACACCAAATCTTGTGGTATCAGAAATTAGAACCATTCTGACATAACCCGTCAAAGTTTGCAATGACGGAGCCCTGAACCCACCATTGAATCTTCCTCTTCTATTCGTTGAGTTTGCATTACTGTCCAACACATTTGTTGCACCTGCAAGATCTGTCCATGGGCCAGATGGTGAAGTACCAAATTGAAATCTGAATCTCTGTCCCAGAGTGGTTGTGGTTGTATCCCAAACCAAGTCATAGGAACTACCGGCACGATAGGACTCCAAAGCTGATCCACCTGGACTTAATATCTTAGGGTTTTGAGCCCAAAGTTGTGTGGACAATACAAGGATTGTCAAAAAGAGGGAAGCTATGTGTTTCATGGCTCTCTGCGTGAATATGTGAATGATAATTGTCTTTATTGCCATCTATAAGCGATGCTTAAGGAGAATGTACTTCCAAATACATTTGATTGTACTGTGCGATCACCCTGCTTCCAATACAATGTCTGATTGAGAAGATCTCGAACAACAAATTTTACATCGAACATTGACGAGATGGTTTGTGAAATTGAAATATCCACAAGATCTCTTGGTTCTTCATACCAATGGGGTGATTTGCCATCACCTTCCAAACCGGGGAATCTACCTAACTGAGCAACGGATACGATGCGTCGACCGGCTCTGTTGTATGCAAGATTGACTGATGTGCCGGTTTCGGGATTCATGTAATACAATGATGCATTGACTGAATATGGTGATTGGCCCCACATTGGTCTTGTTTCTTGTGAATTACCTTGACTGATTGTCAATGCTGAATTGATGAGCGTGACATTTGTTCCGAACATGAAATTGCTGAACATGGAACCAAGAAAACCAAGTCCTTTTCTAAATTCGAATTCGACCCCATAGTTATTGGCAAAACCATTCTTGATGATATTTCCAAGTGAGTCACGAATGGCTCCACCATTCTCCCATGTTCTATCTGGCTTTCCGCCTGTTTCACCGCTTAGGGTTTCTTCAATTGGATTTCTGAAATTCTTATAAAAACCACTTACGGAAAATACTTCGCCGGGGCCCATGAATGTTTCAAAACGCACATCATAATTTTCTACCTGACTACGATTGAGTTTTGTATTTCCACGAACATTGATGAGATCATTGAAATTATAGAACTCAAAAGGAGCAAGCTCACGGAATGTTGGACGAGTGAGTGTTTGTGAAGCCGATACTCTGATATTGGTTGTCTCATTCATTTTATAAATGAGATTCAATGCAGGAAGAAAATCGAATGTATGATAATCAACATTTGCAACTTGTCCATTCGAGAAAAATCCATTGAGATTGATTGTGTTGTCTTCAAGACGAAGACCGGTGATCACACGGAATTGCTCCGAGCCAATTTCAAATGGAGAATCAATCATTGCATATCCGGCGTATAGACTCTCTGTTCCTGAATATCCATCACTCGGCTTGGAATCTTCACGCATATACAATGTATCACCACGCTTATCAAAATTCTCAGGAGTGAATAATTTATCAGGTGAAGTGGCAAAGAAATCTGTTCCTAATAATCCATTTGCATCATTGGAAGCCAATGTGAATGAACGTGCCGAGAATCCGCGATCACGAATTTCCATCAAGGCACCTGTTTTCACTTTCAATTCAGCTGTAATTGGTATTGTTAGATTGAATGAGCCACCATTCACTTGATCGGTAAGATTTGAAAAGAATCGTCCTGCCAATGTTCCATCACCCAATGGCTGAATATCCGCAATGAATGGAGCATCAGGAGAAGTTGATTGACGTGAATAACGAAGTCTTCTAAAATCCGGCTCATCTCTCTCTGATTGAGAATAACCATATCTCCAATCAAGCAGCATATTATTCAAAGGCAATGTATGCTCCCCACTCACTTGAGTTGATAATAATTCTTTTTGCACGAATTGAGCACTGAATTGTCTGAAATCAATTCCTTGTGTGGAATCAGCACCCTGTAAAAACAATGTCTCATCATCAATGGAACGATTGTACATGTTCTTGAAGCTGATTGAATTGGTTGTTCCTATTTTATAGGAAACGTTCATCAATGCTCCGATTCCTGCTGATCTGCTAGACACAGATCCACTGCTCTTTCGCTCATAGGAGCCATCACCCAATAAGGTATTTCTATCTGTTGCTGATTTGATTGCATAGGAATTCCCATGAGACAATGATGCAATCACTCCAAGTTCATTTCCACCTACTTCAAATATGTCTGTATATGCAAGATTGACGCTGGTATTTGGATTCGCGGAACTTGAATCTTTTCTCCATGAGTCCGATTTCAAATCTCTTCCAAATTGTTGGAGTTTGTTTTGTGCATCCTCTTTTCCGGCATAGGCATCACGGACCAATCTGTCTGTTTCTGCTCTATTGCCGGGAGCACTCGAAGGAAGCGATCTCATTCCATCATCAAATCCCAACCAATCGGATCCACTACCCGGTGTACTCAAGAATGCATTGTCTCTTAATGTTGTATTTGAATTGAATGCACTTGATATAGATGCTTTGAGTGAAAAGCCATCGGGGAAATCGACTGTGTTCAATTGAACAAGACCACCAACGAAGTTTCCGGGAAGATCCGGTGTGAATGATTTTGCGACATTTGCACTTTGCAAAAACTCGGATGGGAACATGTCGAATGCAAATGAACGCTTGTCAGGCTCTGTGGTCGCCAATCCAGCACCATTCAAAGTTGTATTGTTATAGCGATCACTCACGCCGCGCACATAGACAAATTTATCACCCACAAGCGTAACGCCTGAAACACGCTTCAATGCCTGTCCCGCATCGCCATCAGGAGTTTTTGAAATTTCTTCTTTGGATATTCCGTCACTCACCTGGGCCGCATTTTTTCTTTG
>SXGQ01294348.1_pt1 | contig 17383 bp, 12 predicted proteins | sample 3178371 | NCBI WGS metagenome assembly SXGQ01 (sample SAMN11356859, study PRJNA531348) | freshwater metagenome | isolation source: freshwater sample F1-20 | place: China: Fuxian Lake, Yuxi | collected 2017-12-25 | reverse complement strand
CCGAAGCCGAAGAGATCAAGAAGAAGCTCGAAGCTGCTGGCGCGAAGGTCACCATCAAGTAACGAGTCTCCAACGAGAAACCTCGAATTCAACAAAACCGCGCGGGGGCGACTCCGCGCGGTTTTGCATTTTGTGAAGGGCAGGAGAATCGTGGAAATTGCGCGGTTTCTGCTGTCTGAAGGCATCCGGAGATGCCGGGAATATCGAAGCACATTGAAATGACATACACAGCAAAGGGCGCATGGATCTGCCACACCGGCCGGGTCCGGAAGATTAACGAGGATGCGTGCCTCTTTGGCGGCACCTTCAGCGGTGCCAGTGCATCGGCGCCGACGTCGGTCGCCCTCCAGCAATCGCCTTGGATCGTCGCTGTGGCGGACGGCATCGGCGGGCACCGTGCGGGTGCTTACGCCAGCCGCGAGGTGGTGGAGACTCTTTCCAAATGCGCCGACGTGACGCCGGATGGAGTCGCGAAACTTTTGCAGGACACAAACAACCGGCTCTTTCAGGAAGGGACAAAGAATCCTGATTTGACAGGAACCGGCGCGGCGGTCGTAGGGCTCTTTTGCTGCCCGGCTGGCGTGTATGGGTTCAACGTCGGCGACGCCCGTCTTTACCGGCAGGAGGGTGGCAAATACCGGCAGGTGACCACCGACGATTCCGTCGAAGCATTGCTCGTCGCAGAGGGGCTGTTGCGGGCGTCCGATGGCATCCGGCCTGCAAACATGCACGCGCTGACGCAATCGGTCGGTGGCTCGCGCGAAGCGGTAAAGATTGAACCGCACGTCCACAAACTCCCGGTCGAGACGAGCGCACGATTCCTCCTCTGCTCGGACGGACTGTCCGACATGCTTTCGCAAAAGGACATCGAACGCATCGCCGTGCCGCTCCTCCCGGCGGCCTCGGTGGTTTATTCGCTGTTCCAGGCCGCCATGGAGGCCGGCGGGAAGGACAACATCACCGTGGCAGTCGTGGATGTGGAGCTTTCGGCGTGATGCCCGGTTAAGAAACGGCGGCGACGGCCAAGCGCGTTTGCGTGCGCTTTGCGTCGTGGTTCCGTAGCGGGAGGTAAATGCCGTTTGCCGCCTTATTTGGCGAAGGCCTTGTCCTTCTCGTTTCCGCCGCTGAGCAGGTAGGCGATGAGGTCTTTCAGTTCGTCCTCGTTCAGCGAGTTGATGAGGCCCGGAGGCATCATCGAGACGGTCCATGGCTTGCGGGACTTGATGTTCGCGAGCGGGACCGGCGTGAGGTCATTGGGAGTGAGCGGGCTCGCCATCACCATCAGCTTGCCATTTTCCTCGCCGGTCACTCGGCCGATTGCCACGCCGCCGTCCTTTAGTTCGATGTAGTCGGTGCCGTATTGATCGGAGATGACCTTGCTCGGGTCGATGATGTTCTCCGCGAGGTCGCGGATGGTGTAACGGTTTCCGGAGCCTGTGAGGTCGGGTCCGATGTTTCCGCCGTCGCCAGCGAATTTGTGGCACGATGCGCAGAGCGTTGCCGCATACATGGCTTTGCCGTTGGCGAAATCGCGGCCTTTGAGCCCGCCGGCGACGAGTTTTTCCACTTCGTCCACGGTCCATGCGCGGCCGGGGCCTTTGGCGGCGACGGTGACTCCGGGCGTTGAAGCCGGTTTGGATTTGCTCAGTTCGAGCAGTGCTGCCCGTTCGGTTTCCGGAACATTTGCGAGCGCATCATTCCGGATGTTGTCGAGGAACTTCGGGAAGCTGTTGCCGCCCTTCCATGCGGTCGCAATCGGGAACCAGGAAAAGTAGGATTTGCGAAAAGCCGGCGTCCAGCCAGCGGTCGCGGCGCGGAGCGCGGCTGCATAGGCGATGGCCTGGCGGTTCGGTCGGCTGGCTGCCATGGCGCGAGCCGCACTTGCGTAGCCGTCGTTGCGGGCGAGGAGTTCATCGGTGGCAATTGCGCCGCCCGCATCGGCGGTCGTGCTGAGCAGCGGGACGGTTTTGGCCACGACGGTCGGCGAGTCGAGAACGATAAGAAGCTGCAGAAGCTCGCGGTTGAGCAGCGCGTCGCGGGTGGGGAACAGGCCGTCGAACTTGCTCAAAATCGGCAGTGCAGCCGCGCTCGCAGGTTTTCCGAGTCGCGTGATGGCGAGCTGGTACGCGCGGATGAGCCCGTGCTGCTGCGCGAGCGGGAGTTTTGTGATGTCGTGACGCGCCAGCGCAGCGAAGATCTGCGTCTGAAGATTCGCGTCCTTTGGGCCGACCGGGAAGACGGGGCCGGAAGATGCGCCTTTCATTTCCTTCTGCTTCGCGGCTGCAGCTTGAGCCTCCTCGCTGCGTCCCATCCGGGCGAGCGCGACAAGTGCTTCGATTGCTGCTTGCGGATTGGTTTCCGCGAGCGCTTTCGCCGCCCATTTTTCCACCGGCTGCCGCTCAATCGCTACGCGTGCAGCGAAGCGCACGTGGCGGTCTGCGTGAGCGAGATACGGCCATGCTTTTTCAATCGCTTCGGGGCCGGTCCCGTTTTCGTGCAGCTTTTCAAGTTCGTGCCGCAGTTTTGCCTCCGGAGTCACGGCGTATGCCGGAGCGGGAGCGGTGCTTTCCTTTCCGGTGTAAATGACGCGGTAAAGCGCCGACTGCGAGCGGCGTCCGCCAGTCGTGAAATACATCGCTCCGTCCTGCGGGCGGATGATCACATCCGTGAGCGGAAGCGGTTTTCCGGCGACGAACTCCTCCTTCTCGGCCTTGAAGGAACCACCCTGCGGCGTGAGGTGGATCGCGTACATCGTGCCATAGGTCCAGTCGCAGGCGAAGAAGGCGCGCTGATATTTCGCCGGGAACTTTGCGCCCGCGCCGAATGCAACGCCAGTGGGAGAGCCGGGGCCGATGTCGAGTGTTGTCGGCAACGAATCCGGATAAGTCTCCGGCCATTTGCCCGCGCCGCTGCGCCAGCCGTTGTCGGAGCCGCTCGTCGCGTGGGCTATCCTCGTCGGACGATACCACGGCGAGCCGATATCCCATTCCATGTCGCTGTCGTAAGTGAACATTTCGCCGTTCGCATCGAGAGCGATGTCGTATTCATTCCGGAAACCATAGCTCAGAAGTTCCACCGTTTTTCCATCCGGGTCGGTTTTGCAAATGTAGCCGCCGGGCGCGAGGATTCCCTTTGCGTGGCCGTTGCCGTCCCAAAGGCGGGGAAGCACGTGATCTTCGCTCCACGCCTTCGGAGCGCGCGAAAGCTCCATGCCGTCCGGAAGCTTCGTATGGTTGCCGCACGCAAAGTAGAGACCCTTGCCGTCCGGCGAAACGATGATTCCGTGTGGTCCATGCTCGCCGCCGCCGTCGATCTTCCGCAACTGCTCGGCTTTGTCGAACTGGTCGTTGTTATCCGTATCCTTCAAGCGCCAGAGCCCTTTGCCGCCCTGCTCGTTGATCATCACATAGAGGCTGTCGAATGCGTAAAGCAGTCCGTGAGCGCCGCCGATTGGCTTGCCGTCCGGTCCCGCAGGAACAACGAGTTCCTCCACCTTTGTTTCCTCCACGGGAGCCGCGGCTCCGATTGGCGGAACGGTGATGCGGTAAAGTTTTCCATACTGATCGCACGCGATGAGCCGGCCCTTGGTGTCCACCGTGACCGTTACCCACGAACCCTGCTCGCCCTTTGGTACGGTGTAAAGAAGCTCGGCTTTGAAGTCTTTCGGGAGTTGCAGCGCGTCGGCTGCAACGACGACACCGCCACTTTTTCCGCCCCCGCCTTTTGCTCCGGAATCGAGCACGCGGCCCCACGGGCCTTCGCCGTATTTGTTAATCACCGCCACCTGTTTGAAATCCGTACTTCCCGCTGGAGCGCCAAGCCACGAACCGTCGCTTTCCACCGTGGCTTTCCGCCCATCTGCGTATGTAAGCTGAAGGCGCACGACGAGGGCGGCGATGCCATCCTGATTTCTGCCATCGACACGGATTTCGTTTTTCCCGGCTTGAAGAGACGCCTTCACATTCGCTCCGCGCAGCGGCTCGTTCCAGTCCGCGCTTTCGCCCGCGGCCTTGCCGTTGATGAACACTTTCGCAGAGTTATCACAGCTCACCGAGAGGCTCGCTGACTTCACTTCACCATCGACGGTAAAGTCCGCTTTCATCGTGACTTTCTCGCCGGCTTTCGCGGTCTTGGTGGGCCAAATCCACGCCGGTTCGGCGCGGAGCGTCGTGGCGAGGAATGCTGGAAGAACGATATGTGTGAGGATTCGGTTCATAGTGCGTGCGGGGAAAAGCCGTGAGCGCGCTCAGACTTAGCAGCATTTCCAACCAAATGTTGATGCGGAAACCGGACCGTCTGCCGCAACGCGAATTTTTACCGCATTCCGCGCTGCGGCATCTTGCATACGGGTAATGAGCCCGCTTTTCTTGCGACATGGCAGACTCGTTCGTTCATCTTCATTGTCACACGGAATACTCGACGCTCGACGGGGCGTGCCGGGTGGGTGCGGTGGTGAAGAAGGCGGCGAAACTCGGGATGCCGGCGCTGGCTATCACGGACCACGGCGTAATGTACGGGGCGATCGAGTTTTATCAGGAATGCCAGAAGGCGGGTATCAAGCCGATCATCGGTTGTGAGATGTACGTCGCGCCGGACTCATATACGAAGCGGTCGAGTTCGGCCAAGCAGGAGGGAAACTTCCACTTCACGCTGCTCGCGCAAAACGAAGCCGGATACAAAAACCTGATGAAGCTCGTCTCCATCGCGCACCTCGATGGGTTCTACTACAAGCCAAGAATCGACAAGGAACTGCTCGCCAAACACGCGGAAGGGTTGATTGGGTTGAGCGGGTGTTTGAAAGGCGAGGTGCCTTACGCGATTCATGCACAGGACGATCCAAAGAAGGCGCGGGAGCTCGCTGCCACGTATCGGGACATCCTCGGGAAGGACAATTACTTCATCGAGATGTGCGACCACGGGATCGAGCAGCAGATCAAAGTGAATCGCGAACTGCCGAAGATCGCGCGCGAACTCGGCGTTGGGATGGTTGCCACCAATGACGTGCATTTTCTAAACAAGGAGGATCACGACGCGCACGATGTACTCATCTGCATCGGCACGGGTGCCAACGTCGCGGACGAGCGGCGGATGCGGTACGTGACCGAGGTGTATTTCAAGACCCCCGAGGAGATGCGGCACATGTGGCGTGATTTTCCGGATGCGTGCGACAACACCCTGGCGATTGCGGAACGGATGGGGTTCAAACTTGATACGACTCCGAAGTATCCCAGCTACACGCCGCCGGAGGGAAAGACGCAGAATGAGTATCTGCGCGAGATCGTGCAGGAAGGAATGCGCAAACGGTATGGTTCGCGTGTGGATTCCGCGGAGGTGCAGGAGCGCTTTGCGCTGGAAATCGCCGTGCTCGAGAAGCAGGGTTTCGTGAACTACTTCCTTATCGTCTGGGATTTCATCAACTGGGCGCGCGAGAACGGCATCTCGGTCGGTCCCGGCCGTGGATCAGCGGCAGGTTCGATGATCGCGTATGCGATGGGAATCACGGACATCGATCCCATTCGTTTCAAGCTCCTGTTCGAGCGCTTTCTCAATCCTGAGCGCGTCTCGCCGCCGGATATCGATGTGGACTTTTGCGTAAACCGTCGCGCGGAGGTGATCGATTACGTCCGCCGGAAGTACGGGGACCGCGCGGTGTCGATGATCATCACGTTTGGCACGCTGGGCGCGAAGTCGGTGGTTCGGGATGTCGCGCGCGTCCAGGGCCTCGGATACGGCGATGCCGATCGCGTCGCAAAGATGATTCCGAACGAACTCGGCATCACGCTCGTGGGCTACGAGAAGAAGAACAAGGAGACGGGCGAGATCGAGAAGGTGATGGGTGCGATCGACAAGAATCCCGAACTTGCTGCCGCTGTGAAAAACGACCCGGCAGTCGCGCAAATGTGGGATGCCGCGACGAAACTTGAAGGGCTGACCCGTGGCACCGGCGTCCATGCGGCTGGCGTCGTCATCGGCGATCGCGATTTGTCCGAGTACATTCCGCTCGCACGTTCAAATGACGGTTCGATTGTATCCCAATATGCGATGGGGCCGCTCACGGATGTGGGCATGCTCAAGTGCGACTTCCTAGGTCTGAAAACGCTCACGATCATCGCCGATGCGGTGAATTTGATTCGGAAACGAGAGCCCGCTTTCAACATCGACACCATCCCGATGGATGATCAGGCGACATTCGATTTGTATAATCGGGGCGAGACGATTGCGGTGTTTCAGGTCGAGTCGGGTGGAATGGTCAATGTGTGCCGCCAGTTCGACGTGAGGGATATCGAAGATATCAACGCGATTCTCGCGCTCTACCGCCCGGGACCGATGGAACTGATTCCCGACTACATCAAGCGCAAGAAAGGAAAGGCGAAGGTGAAGGCGCCGCACGAACTGCTGCTGCCCATTACGAAGGAAACCTATGGAGTGCTCGTGTATCAGGAGCAGGTCATGCAGGCCGCGCAGATTCTCGCGGGCTATACGCTCGGCGGCGCAGACCTGCTCCGGCGCGCGATGGGTAAAAAGGACAAGGAGAAGATGGCGAAGGAGCGCGTGAAGTTTTGTGAGGGCGCTGCGAAGCTGCACGGAATCCCGGAAAAAACTGCGAACGAGATTTTCGACACGCTCGAGAAGTTTGCGGGCTACGGATTCAATCGTTCGCACTCAGCGGCGTATGCGTGGGTGAGTTATCAAACGGGATACCTGAAGGCGAATTATCCCGTGGAGTTCATGTCTGCGGTGATGAGCAATGAAGTCGCGAGCATGGACAAGATCAGCGTCTTTGTAAGCGAGTGCGAGCGGCTGGGAATCAAGCTTCTGGCGCCGGACGTCAATGAGAGCGGCCTTAAATTCCAGCCGTCGGAGGTCAGTCTGGAGGGAATCGCTGCATTGAAATCCTTGCGCAAGGCGGTGGTGAGCGCTGATGCGAATCGGGAGGTGCCGGAGGAAATCGCGATTGCACCGGATCCGGACCTTGGCTCGGTCATGTCCGACGCCGAGGCAGACGCGGAGAATCATCGCTTTGAGGAACTCGGCGAGGCTGATGCCGGCGTCGCGTCCGCGCCCGCTACGGCGATCGAGACTCCGGCGCTTGGCGGAGAGAAGCCATACATCGGCTCAATCCGCTACGGTCTGGCGGCGATCAAGAATGTGGGCGAGCTTGCAATGGCGGCGGCGATTGAGGAGCGCGAGCGTGGCGGACGATTCAAGTCAGTGGACGATTTTTGCGCGCGGGTTGATTCCAAGAAGGTCAACCGCAAGGTCGTGGAAGCTCTCGTAAAGTGCGGAGCATTTGATTTCACCGGTGCCGATCGTGCGCAGATGTTCGCGGAGGTGGAGGCGGCGCTTGCGGCGGCCGCGAGCGCGCAGCGTGACAAGGCCAGCGGGCAATCGTCGCTGTTTGGCGATATCATGGCGGTGGCGAAACCGGCCAAGAAGGGCGCGACGTCACGCGTGATTCCATGGCCTGTCTCGGAGAAGCTGCAGTTTGAGAAGGAGTTGCTCGGTTTTTATGTGACCGGGCATCCGCTCGATGAATATCGCGCGGAGTTGGAGAAACCTCGTTATGCGCCGATCGGGCGGCTTGCCGAGCGCGAGACGAAGAGCACGGTGACCATTGCCGGACAGCTTGCGACCGTGGAAAAGAAGTTCACGAAGAAGGACGGGAAACCGTTTGCCATTGTGACCATCGAGGATTTCACCGGGCAACTCGAAGTAATGATCTGGAGCGAGGCGTATTCCAAATTCCAAAGCCTGCTTGTCGCGGGCCGGGTCATTGCGATGACGGGGCGTCTCGATGTTCGCGATGAGGGTCCGCGGCTTTCCGCTGACAAGATCGAAGTGCTCGAAAAGCCTAAGCCGAAGGAAAGGCCGGTGGTGCTCAATCTTGACCTTACGAAGATGGAGGAGCGGGAGTTTATGGAGATTCGCGACACGATTTTGCGCCATCCGGGGAACCGCGGCGTTGAGTTGCGGCTCGTCGGAATGTCCCGTCCGCTGAAGATCGTTCCCGCGGACGGATTCCGGATGGAATTGAACGAATCCGCCAAAGCGGCGCTTGCGGCGTATTTGGGGTAACTATGCGCTCAACGGCGAATATGTCCTCCGGGCTGCTTGGGGCCGCGCTTTTCGCGGTGGCCTGCATCTCTGCGAGTGCGCATGGACCGTTGTCGGAATCGATTGCTGCCGTAAGCGCGGAGATCGCGCGGGATCCGAACCGGATTGAACTGTATCTGAGCCGCGCGCGGTTGCACCTCCAGCACGATGACTGGCCGGCTGCGCATGCCGATCTCGATCGAGTGGCAGTGAGTGCACCCGGCGCGGCTGTCGATCTGTTGCGCGGCGAGGTCTTCCTGAAGTCCGCGGATTTTGCGAGAGCCGGAAAGGTATTCACCGAACTGGTTGGCCGGGAACCCCGTTCCGTCGCCGGCCATAGCGGGCTGGCGCGGGTGCAGTTTGCGATCGGGGAATTTGAGGCGGCGGCGCGCTCGTTTGCGCGTGCGGCGGGAGTTTCCGAGCAGCCGGATCCGATGTTGTTTGTCAGTCAATCTTCGGCGTTTGAGAAAGCAGGCCGGACTGCGGACGCCATCGCGGCGCTGGATGCGGGAATGCGCAAATTGGGGCCGCTCGTCACACTGGCCAATCCTGCGATTGAACTGGAGCTCTCGACCGGCCGCACGGACGCTGCCGTCGCAAGGATTGACGCTTTGCTCGCCGGGCAGCCGAGAAAAGAGGCGTGGCTCGTGAGGCGGGCGGAGATTTTGCAAAAAGCCGGACGCACCGCTGATGCGCGCGTTTCGTGGGAACAGGCGCGCTCGGCGTTTGCGACGCTTCCGGAGTTTCGGCAGAATACTCCGCAGATGGTAGAACTTCGCAGCCGCATCGACGCGGCGCTGGCAAAGTAGCCGGCTACGGCGCGGTCGGGCGCGTTGGTGGTGCGGATTGCGAACTCGTTCCGTTCCACCAGGTCGTCCAGATTTTCGTTTCCCGGTATCCGTCCTTGGTCCAGATGCGGGCCGCCTTTTCCTGCATTTCGAGATGATGCCAGCCGATGTCCTTGTCGAATATCAGCGTCTGGCAAACCTGCTGGTTCTTGCTGTCCCGCGACGCGAAACCGAGCACCGTGGCGTAAATCGGGGCGACTTCTCCTTTAGCGTTCACTCCCTGACGGATGGCGATGACATTGACATCCTTCCATTCCATGAATTCGAGAATTCGTTTGGCTTCCGGGCGCTCAAGGTCCGGCGGTTGGGCGAAGCACGTGGTGGTGATGAGCGATGCGATGGCGAGGATGGCGGATCGGAAGTTCATAGGCACGCTATGACGCACGGGAATGCATGCTTATTCAATACGAAGCACCAGAGTCCCCACGCCTCTATTTCCGGCTGCAGCGCAGTCGCTGTGAGCAGGCTTATTGGGGGCGGGGCGCGATTGCGTCGAGGCGCCGTTTCCAATCGGTCGCCTCCCGTCTGCGGCCGGTGACGGTGAAATAACGGACGATGAGGCGCGACGCGGCGGTGAACCGCGCTCGGTCGACGTCGGAGGCCGGCGTTCCGAGGGACTCAATCAGAGTCGCCGCAGAAGTGAACTCCCGCTCTGCATCGGCATCTGCGCTTCGTTGCAGGCTCGCTTCACCCAAAAGCGTGCGGGCTTCGACGATGGGCCATCCCTCCACGCCATTGGCGGTTCGCAGTTCGATGCACTGCCGTGCGCTCGCTTCGGCCTCCGCGTAGGCTTTCGAGGTAATTTGAAAACTGGCAAGCGATGCGAGATTGTCCGCAAGCGCGATGGCTGCAGTGCGCTGACTGGAAAGCAGCTTCTCACGCTCGGCCTTTGCCGCTTCGCTGTCGCTGGAACGCTTTTTTTCGAGTTCGGCGCGCTGCTTGTCCGCCTCCGCCCGGAGGCGTTCGCTTTCGCGTGCAGCTGCGGTTGCGGCATCACGCTCCTTCTCCGCTTTTGCCCTCGCATCCGCAGTCCGTTGAGCTTCCGTCCTGGCCTCCAGAGCACGGGCTTCGGAACGCTCGCGATCGACAAGGGATTGTTCGGCTGCGGTGTTTGCTTCTTTTGCGGACGCTTCGGCTCGGACGCGCGCGTCCTTCTCAAAATAGAAGGTGACAGCGAGCGCGCCGACCGCCAGCGCCATCAATGTGGCACTGCCCCATGCAAATGTAACCTGCCGCTGAAGCTGCGGAGGGAGCGCTGGAAACTGCATCGCCGATACCGGCACGAGCGCAAGGGCGGGGGAGTTCTTTCCATCGCCATGTTGCTCGAGTTGTCCCGTCTGCAAAGCCGGGGTTGCCGGCCGGGCGAGCGATGGAACGTGCTCTGCGGGGCGTGTGGCGAGTCGTTCCTCGATGCGCTGGCGCATCGCTGCATCGCCGTTGCATGTCCGGTCAAGATAAGCCGCGCGTTCGGACTGGTCGGGCATGGCGGAGGCAATCGCGAAAACCGTGAGTTCGTTGAGTGATACGGACGGTTTTGGCGAAGCCGGTTCCGGCGTCTCCGATGCAGGTGGGCGGGGTTTGATGAACGGCTTCATGGCTGCGGCATGCTGCGGACAAAATGCCGCGCTCCGGATGGAGACGCGGCGATAAGGAATTGCCCGCGGGGGAGCGTCAGTTCTTGAATTCGAGCGGCGCGCCGGAGCGCATCGCCGCGTGTTCCGCATCCGTGCATGCGCTGTTCAGCGGAACATTCACGGGCGCATCGCTCGCCTGAACGATGCCGTTTTGGAGCAGCCACGCTTCGAGTTCCTCGCCGGAAATGTCGGGGAGTATGCGGCCGTTGATTTCGAGCGTCGGTTGCTTGTCCTGCCCGGAGCGCTGCTCCATTTCCCAGCGGAAGGCGGGATTCTTGATGATGTCCTTTTCCTCGTAATCGAGCCCGTATTTCTTGAGCACAGCGCGAACGCCGTTGCTCCAGCCACAGTATGTTTTCAGCCACGCGGTAATAGTCGGTTTTTCCATAGTGCTGCGAAGAATGCCACGGCGCGTAAAAGCGGCAAGGTGCATTTTGCTCAACGGCGGTCCATCGCTCGATAGATGAGGTGGGAATGAAACAGTCGGAGCTCGTTGAGGAGAAACGGGACCTTCGTGCGCCACGTCCGGAATGCAGTGTGCGGAGTTGGAGAAGTCACGGCCGTGATTCCTGCGTCCGCAGCCATGGTGCGGGCGCGGTGAAGGTGATATGGATCGCTGACGATGATCGCATTGTGAAGCCCGTGTTCGCGCATGAGGCGCGCAGCTTCGACGAAATTCTCCCATGTCTTGGTCGATTTGGATTCGATAAGAATGTCGCGGTCGTCGATGCCTTCGCGGAGTGCAATCTGCCGGCCGACTTCCGATTCAGGAATCTTTCCATCGTGCCCGAGGCCGCCGGTGAAGATGAGCTTTTGGGCGAATCCACGTTTGTGCAGGTCGATTGCGTGCCGGATGCGACCCGCGAACGCCGGCGATGCTTCTCCTTTGCGAACGGCTGCTCCGAGAATAATGATGACATCCGCTTTCGCTACCTCGTCGTGGTTTCCGTAATAAACGATGCGACCGGCGATGATGCCGCACCAGACGAGCGCGAGCCCGAGGATCCAGCCTGCGAGGCGCAGGAGTCGGCGCGAACTGGACGGTGGCTTATTCACGCGCTCATGGAGCTAGTGAGCCGGACGGACCGCAAGCGGGGATTTCGTTTGATTCGACGTTTTCGCGGCTTGATGGCAATGCTTCCGGAGTGACGTTCCATCGTGCAGCCACAATCGCGCTTTCGTGCATCGCATTCGCCATGACTGCGAATGCGCACCCCGTGGAGCTTGCGGGTGTGGAAGCGTCGCACGAACTTCCGTCGCACGAGGCTGCGCAGTTGATCGATGGCAACGTGGCGCCCGAGAACGGATGGGGAATCGCGGGAAATGTTGCGGAAACGGTCCAGGCCGTGGTCCGCACCAAGGAACCGCTCACGGCGGGCCTGCTGCTTTTTTCGGTCGTGGAAATCAGCCGCTGGTGCGAGATGCCGGCGATGTTCGATCTCGCGGTGACCGCGGATGAGCGTCCGGCGTCGGATGGCAACTGGACGCCTCTGCGGCCCGAGTTTGCCGCGGCCTCGCAAACCGTGGTGAACGTGGACGGCATGGCGATCCTTCCGGGCGGCGGCGGCGCGGTGACCGTTTACGCGACCGCGCCTTTCGCCGGGATCACCGGATTCCGCCTTCGGATGCTTCCGGTCGATTCGGATAGAAATCCCGCCACCCCGTCGGTTCTCGGGCGCGGTCCGGGCGGTCCGGTGGGTCTCACCGAGTTCTCCGTCGAAGCCGATCCGCTGCGCTCCAGCAACGTCGCGTTCGGGCGCCCGGTTAGTGCCTCTGGGCGGCTGTTCAAAAACATGCCGACGCGTTTTCTCACGGACGGCTTCGAGGGGACTTTCTCGCATCCCGCAAGCGATGTGGATGCGATGGGATTCTTTTACGAAGTGGACCTCGGTCAATCGCGCCCGCTCGATCACATCGTCATCCGCGGGAGAGGCGATGGAGTCGTCCCTGAGCGCCTGACCCGCTACGAAGTGCAGTTGCTCGATGGCGATGATCGCGTGCTTCGATGGTCGGCGATGCAGCACATGGACGGTTCGCATCCGGGGAATGCCGGCAGCGACGTGATTCGGCGTGATGCGGGAACGGGCCGCATGGAAGGTCGCTATCTCCGGGTGATCAATCGCAGCGGAATGCCGAACAGCCCGCAGATTGCGGAAGTCGAAGCCTATCCGGCGCTTCGGATTTCCGTGGAGGGATTGTCGGCGGATGGTGTGAAGATTTCCGGTGGATCAATCCCGGCGGGAGCAAAGCGTCTCGGCTTCCGGATCGTGCTCGCGGAAAATATCGTCCCCACCGAGCAGGCGGCATTCCGCTGGCGAATCGAGGGCGCCGAATCCGCGTGGCGGGAAGTGGACTGGCGCGGCGTGGTCGAGGGTGAGTGCCCGCGTCCGGGTTCCTATGTCATCTCGGTGCAGGCGCGGCATACGGACGGAATCTGGGATGAATCCGGCGGCACGCTTCCAGTGCGCGTCGCGTTTCCGTGGTGGCGGAATCGTGTCGCAATCGCGGGATTTACGGCGCTCGTGGTGTCGATTACCGCATGGGTGATTCGTCGGATGGCATTGCGCCGCCTGCGTCGAAAGGTACGGGAACTCGAGCACGAACAGGCACTGAACCGCGAACGCGAACGCATCGCCCGTGACATGCACGATGATGTGGGCGCGCAGCTCGCGTCGCTCTCGATCCTTGCGGAGCGTTGCGTGGACGACCCCTTGGCGCTTCCCACGCTGGGGCAGCGCGCGCGTTCGGCGGTCGCTTCGCTCGACGAGATCGTGTGGTCGGTGAACCCGCGCCACGACACCATCGGTGCGCTCGCGCATTATCTCTGCAAGTATGCTGCGGAGTTTTTGGAAACGGCATCAATTCGCAGTCGTGTTCAGGTTTCGATCATAGAGCCCGGACGCACCGTGGAGTCCGCGATGCGCAACCACGTTCTCATGGCGGTAAAGGAATCGCTGAACAACGCGGTCCGCCACTCGGGAGCCGGTGAGGTCTGGCTGCGGCTGCGCGAGGAAGCCGACGTGCTTGTGGTGGAGGTTTCCGATTCGGGCTGCGGCATTCCGAATGAAACGCTGGAACCCGGCGCGGACGGACTGCGCAATCTTCGCCTCCGTGTGGATGAAATGCGCGGCCGGCTTGAAGTGATTTCCACGCCGGAATCGGGGACGACTATCCGGATGACGATTCCGCTTCCTCCGCGGTGAGATTTTTTCCTGCCCAAAATCGATGCGCACAGTTCATAACTTCCGCAGATGAAGACTCGAGTCGCAATCGTTGAGGATAACGCGCGGTTCCGAACGGAGCTGGGCGCGCTGGTGGAATCCACGAAGGATCTGGAACTGGTGGGCTCCGTTGGGAGTGCGGAGGACGCCATCGCCAGGATGCCTGCACTCGCGCCGCAGGTGATCGTGATGGATATCAATCTCCCGGGCGCGTCGGGGATCGAGTGCACGGCGAAACTCCGCGAGCTTTTGCCGGATGTGCAGATTCTCATGCTGACGGTGTATGAAGATACCGATTCGATTTTCCGCGCGCTGCAAGCCGGGGCGACCGGGTATCTGCTGAAGCGCGCACATCCGCGCGACATCTTGAAGGGGATTCGTGAAGTGAAGGAGGGTGGCGCCCCGATGAGCAGTCACATCGCGCGGAAAGTCGTGGAATCATTCAGCCGTCCGCCTGCCGCACCGGATCCAGAATTGGAAAGTCTCACGCCGCGGGAGCGGGAAATTCTCGACCTCCTCGCGGAAGGCTTTCTTTACAAGGAAATCGCGGATCGCCTCGGAGTTTCGTATTCCACCGTGCAGACGCACGTGGAGCGAATCTACCGCAAGTTGCAGGTGCATTCCCGCAGTCAGGCGGTTGCCCGCACGACGCGCCGCTAGGGTTCAGGCTTGCTTCCCTCGAATTTCTGCCGCTAGTTGCGGTGCCCATGAAACTATCACTCCTCGTTGCGCTTTCCAGCGCCGTGCTTATTTCCGGATGCGAATCGCCCAATAAAAAGAAGGGGGATAAGACGAAGCCGCAGGCTCCCGTGCATTCTCCCGCGACGCCTGCGAAGGAGGAACACGGTGATGTTGCGTTCCAGAGCTTCATCTCCCGGTTGCGTACGGCGGTTGCGGCCCGCGACCTGCCGACTCTGGCCGCGTTGATGACGGATGACTTCGGATATCGATGGGATCAAGGCCCGCAGGGTGAGACGGCGTTTGATTACTGGGACCAGAATCACCTCTGGTCGCAGCTCTCCACGATTATCAACTCCAAGTGGACGGCCCACGAGGGCTTCATGGTTGCGCCTCCGCAGATGGCCGTGGTCCCGAATTACGACGGCTACCGGGCGGGAGTCGCGATGGTCGATGGTGGCTGGAAGTTCGCCTACTTCGTCTCCGCTCCGCCGGCGGAGTAACGGAATCCGCGGACGACGCGATTACAGCACGGGGTTGAGGAGTTCCTTTAATTCCTCGTGCATGCGCGACAGATCCGCATCGAGTTTCATTCCCTTCGCGGTGGCGGCCTTTAGGAATTTCAGCGCTGTTCTTCCGTGCTTCTCGGCCTTCGGTCCGTCGCCACGGTTGTGCGCTCCGGCGGAGAGCTTGCAGTGGAGAATTGCCACCACCCGCAGTGTGTCGAGCGAGTTCGCGCTCGCTTTGATCAGCGTCTCGCTCATCTCCACGCCACCCGCGTAGCATTCGAGCGCGGCGGTGGATTCCTCCGATTCCGCGTGGCTGCCGAGGAAGTCGCCCAGCGCAATGCGGGTAATCAAGGCCTCCCGCAATGCGAGAGCGGACGCGGGACGCTTTTTCGCGACCTGTCCGGCGAGGTCCAGCGCACTGGTCAGGTGCGCACGGGCATCGTCGGTTCGGCCCGGTCCTCCGCGTCTCGAAAGCAGATCGCCAAGCTGCCGCTCGGCGAGCACGACATCGCGCATCGCTTCGGGCGAATCCGGAGAGGCCGCGAGCAGTTCGTTTCGCAAGGCGATGCATTGTTCAAAGCGCGCGATGGCCTTCGGCATGTCGCCGGATTCCCGCCGCGCGACAAGGCATCCGGCGACGCCTTCGAGCGCCACGGAAAGATTTCGTTTTGCGTCGGCCGATGCGGGGTTTGCGCGCAGGGCATTCTCGCGGATTTCAAGGCCACGCGTTAAGTGGATGAGCGCCTTGTCGAGGTCGCCGGCTTGATTCCGTGCGAGCAGCGCTTTTCCGAGCAGGCACATACTCTCGGCTGCAATGTGGGTCTGGATGGCGGGGACTTGTCCGTTGCGCCGGTTCAAATCGGTAAGGTCCAGACTGCGCGTGAAACAAGCGATGGCGAGGTCCGCGTCGCCCTGGTGGCCGCGGTTCAGGTGGCAAAGGCCGAGGTTGATCGAAATCATCGCCGCGTCCGGCACTGCCAGCGGCGAGGAGGATGGCTTGTCGAGCGTCGCCTCCGCCAGTGCGAGGCTGCGCTTGAGGTGCGCGAATGCCTTGTCCACATCGCCGGTGTCGCCGCGTCTTGCGAGGAATCCGCCCAGCTTGGCGAGAACGACGGAAAGATCCCTCGATGCAACGCCGGGGCCGCGCGCTGCGACGTGGATGGCTGATTTTAGCAGTTCCTCCCGAAGCGCTGCGCTGCGCGTGTAGCAGCCCAGAATCTCGCTCTCATCGCCGGCGGAGGATTCGCGGGCGAGGGTGTCGGCCAGCAGTTCGAGATGCAGGGAGAGATTCCATTTCGCGCCGACGGAGCCCGGGTTCTTTTCGAATAGCGCCTCCGCGTCGTTGAGTTTGCGGCGTGCGATCTCGGGAGTCGGTGGTTCGGCGGGTGGCTGCGGAGCGGCGATGCAGTGCGATACGAACGCGAAGCCCAGCACGAGCGTGATCGAACGCACGACTTGCCGAAGTCGGGAAACCCTCGCTGCGAATGGGCCCGGCGCGTTCATTGGTTCAAAGTTCCCCGCGGGCAGTGCCAGAGCGCCGGTCGGTTGGCAAGCCGGCTTAGGCCGGGCCGCCCTGCGCAGCTTTGATCTGCTCCAGCTCTTCCCAGCGTGTGTAAAGCCGGGCAACAGTCTGCTGCGCGGCCTCCAACTTGCGTTCCTGTTCGGGGAACTCGCGGGAACGGGTGACGAAAAACTCCGGGTCCGCGAGCAATTTCTCAATCGCGGCGACCTCGGCCTCGGCGGCGTGAATGTCGTCCTCGATCGTTTCGAGTTCCCGCGTTTCCTTGTAGCTGAGCTTGCGGCCGCGGGGCTTCTGCGGCTGCGCGACGGGTGCAGCTTTCGGTGGTGGTGGCGGCGGAATTGCCGCGGACCGGCTGGCGCGCTTTGAGAGGTAGTAATCGTAATCGCCGGGCGTGAAGTCGATCACGCCGCCTTCCTCAAAGCTGAGGATGTGCGTGCAGACGCGATTGAGAAACCAGCGGTCGTGGCTCACGACGAGCGCGCAGCCTTCGAACTGAGCGAGGCTTTCCTCCACGAGCTGGAGCGTGGAAAGGTCGAGGTCGTTCGTCGGTTCGTCGAGGATGAGCAGGTTCCCGCCGCGAAGCAGCACCTTGCCGAGCGTGAGGCGCGAACGCTCGCCGCCGCTGAGGTTGCCGACTTTGCTGTTGATTGCCTCGTCGGTGAAAAGGAAGCGCCGCAGATACGTGCGGACGTGGATTTTCTCGTCGCCAAGAACCACCCAGTCGGCCGTGCCGGCGATGGCGGAGAGCACGGTGTCTTCATCGCGAACGACGGCGCGATTCTGGTCCACGTAGTTGATGACGGTCCGCGCGCCGGTGGTGACGCTGCCCCAAGTGGGTTCGAGTTCGCCCATGATGACCCGCAGCAGCGTCGTCTTG
>SXGQ01407033.1_pt1 | contig 17384 bp, 16 predicted proteins | sample 3178371 | NCBI WGS metagenome assembly SXGQ01 (sample SAMN11356859, study PRJNA531348) | freshwater metagenome | isolation source: freshwater sample F1-20 | place: China: Fuxian Lake, Yuxi | collected 2017-12-25 | reverse complement strand
GAAGTCGGCCGGATAGAACATCAGCACGGTCCAGCGTCCTGCCGCCTTCTGCTCGGCCAAGGAAAGCTGGCCGAATTGACCCGAGGCGGGGTCATAGGTTTCCACGGTGAAGTCGGGCACCGATTGGCCGACGCGGAGGACAGAGGTTTCGTTCATAGGCAGAGGCGGAGATAACCCTGAGACGCCGGGTTCGCAAGCGACCACCCCGCGTCAGCCTTCCCCTCCCTGGAACCGACGGCCGCTCTTCTTGACGGATCGATGGGCTTTTTCGGCCAGGATGCGTCGCTTGGACGAGGCGCTGCGACCCCGTTTCTGGCGTCGGATGCGTTCCCGTTCAGCCCGGAGAGCCTCCCTTGCGACCCGCTGTCGGGCTTCCAGCTTCTCGAGAAGCCGCTCCAAAGCGAGTTCCCGGTTCCTTCCCTGATACCGCGTCTCCTGACATTTCACCACGATGCCGGTCGGCCTGTGCAGGAGCATCACGCAGGTGGCGACCTTGTTGACGTTCTGGCCGCCGTGACCGCCCGACCGGACAAACGTCTCCTCAAGGTCCTCCTCCCGGACTCCCAGCCGTCGGAGTCGCTCGGTCCAGGGATCCGGGCCGGCACCCGTGGACTCCGCTCCTGTCATGGGGAGGAATCTGTCAGATCCCCTCCGGCTCGGCGAGCCTGTCGCCAGGACGCAGGGAGGTCCGCCCCACCTGCCGCGTTGCCGGCGATCCATGCGGTCGATAGCGTCGACCCATGGTTCATGTCGGCATTGGCTACGACGTCCATCCCCTCGTGGAAGGACGCAGGCTCGTCCTGGGCGGGGTGGAGATCCCACACACAAAGGGACTGGACGGGCATTCGGATGCAGATGCCCTGATCCATGCGATCACGGATGCGTTGCTGGGTGCGGTGGGTGAGGTGGATATCGGGCATCTGTTTCCGAACACCGATCCGACTTGGAAGAACGCCCCAAGCCGGATCTTCCTCGAGGAGGCGGCCCGACGTGTCCGCGCGAGGGGCGGTCGCATCGTGAACATCGACGCCTCGCTCGCAGCGGAGCGTCCGAAGATCTATCCGCACCTCTCGGCCATGAAGGACCACCTCGCTGCCGCACTGGGGATCCCCCGCGAGAAGGTGGGCATCAAGGCCACCACGAACGAGCGCCTGGGTTTCATCGGTCGTGAAGAGGGCATAGCCGCGATGGCCGTGGCAGCCGTGGATCTGCCGGAGTGAACCGCGAGACAATCCAACCATGGGCGCCAAACAGGAGATCGGATGGACGACGGACGGTGAGGACGGACAGACGCGTCATGTCTTCGCCCATCGTTTCGGAGGGGAATGGAAATTCTTCGAGCGCCCCAAGCGGCGAGGACGCGACATCGAATGGACTCCCCTGGAGGAGCCGCCGTTGTCGGACTGGATGGAACTGCTCGAGGCGCTGCAGCGTCGGGCCGATCGGGATCTGGTCCCGCCGGCTCAGGTGGACGCGTTGAAGGCGATGATCCGAAACCGCTTCCCGGAGGAAGGAGCCCGGAAGCTGAAAGGTGAGAGCTGAACCAGGGGATGCACTCAACGGCGTCCCCATCTGGATCCGCGAGGATTTGATTTCTCAGCCGGTCCAGTCGGGTTCCACTGGCTTGTGAGTGGACCCACCTCCGTTCACAGGTGCACCACGTCCAGCGGGTTGAGATGGGGCCGTGACGGAGCCCAGCCCCACCGGAATTTCGTCCGCGTCTCACCCCTCTGCGTGGGTTTCTACCTCGACTTCCTCAGGATGGCGTGCAGGTCATCCTTGAGGTGGAGTCGTCTGACCTTCAGCGACTCAAGCCGGGCGTCGCTCGCCGCCTCGACCTCCTGTTCGATTCGGACCACCTCCCTGTCGATCTCATGGTACTGGTCGAAGAGGTGACGGAAATGATGGTCCTCGGTCTTGAGCCGATGGATGTCGTCCCGATACTCGGGCAGCTCGCTGATCAGCGGGTGGTGCAGATCGGTCATCATGGTTCTGATGAGTTGTGGTTCGAGGGTTCGTTCCGTGGAGGAATCGTCGTGAACCATCAGACACCGAACCCAGGCTCCATGCTGCCCGCCCTTTGTCGAATCCAGCGCACAATTTGGCGGGGGAAGCCCTGGACGACAGGGCATCGGACCCGTGCCCCGAGCAGATTGCCCCCATTCCTCCGAACCACCGACTGCCCTCAGAGTTCGACCTTCCGACGGGAGGACTCGACGCTTGCCGCCCGGGCAACGCTGGCGTTGCGGGCCCGTCCCTCGGCCCAGGCCCGGAGACGGGTGATCTGCTCCTCCATCGTCCGCGCCAGCGGGACGGTCTGGTTCAGCGCCGACAGGACATGTCGCGTGGCGAGTTCCTCCTTGGCGTAGAAGGCCTCATAGAGGGCGCTGTTGACCGCCTCCTGGATCTCCGCGCCGCTGAACCCGCCCGAGGCCGCCACCAGGGCGTTCAGATCGAACTGGGAGACATCCCGTCCTCGACGCTGGATGTGGACCCGCACGATCTCGAAACGCTCCTCATCCGTCGGAAGATCCACGAAGAAGATCTCGTCGAGACGTCCCTTACGGAGCAGTTCGGCGGGCAGGTGGGAGATGTCATTGGCGGTCGCCACGACAAACACGGGGGCGGTCTTCTCGCTGAGCCAGGTGAGGAAGGTGCTGAACACGCGGGCGGTGGTGCCGCCGTCGCTGGCCCCGCCGCCCTGGGATCCGGCGAACGCCTTGTCGATCTCGTCCACCCACAGGATGGCGGGCGCGACGGATTCGGCGACCGCGATGGCCTTGCGGACGTTCTCCTCGGAGGAACCGACGAGGCTTCCGAACATCCGTCCCATGTCGAACCGCAGCAGGGGCATCTGCCAGGTGTTGGCCACGGCCTTGGCGCAGAGGCTCTTGCCACAACCCTGAACCCCCAGCAGCAGCACGCCCCGAGGGGCTGGCAGCCCGAAGGCCTGGGCCTCCGGGGTGAAGGCGTCGGCCCGCATGCGCAGCCAGTCCTTGAGGACCGCCAGCCCCCCCACCTTGTCGAAGCTGTCGTCGGTCGCGTAGTACTCCAGGAGGCCGTTCTTGCGGATGATCTGCTGCTTCTCGGCGAAGACGGCATGGACGTCCTCCGAGGACAGGCGTCCATCCTGGACGATGATCTTGGCGAACACGTTCTCGGCTTCCGACCACGTCAGACCGAGCGCGGCCTGGATGAGTCGGTCGCGGCTCACCGGAGTGAGTTCCAGTTCGATCTTCTTGAGCACCTTGAGGTCGTCGATGATCCGGTCGAGGAGCTCCGAAAGGTCCTCCTTGGTGGGCAGTGGGAAGTCGAGGACCGTGACCTCCTTCTCCAGCTCGGCCGGGATCTCAAGCAGTGGTGAGATCAGGATGATGGTCTTGAAGCTGTTCTTCAGATGGACCGCCACATCCCGGAGCTTCCGGATGGGGGCCATGTTCGTGGACTTGTTGCACTTCGCGAGGAACGGGTGGAAGTCCTTGAACACGAAGATGGCGGGCTCGACCTGCTCCAGGACCTGGTCGAGCGCGGCGATCGGATCCTTCGTGGCGGTGCTGCGCCCCTTCTGGCTCTGGATGCTGGCGCCTCCCGGTATCAGCCCGGTGGAAAAGGACCACTCGTACACCTTTTTGTTCCGACGCGTGGCCACGGATTGGACCACGGGCAGCACCCGGGCTTCCTCGCTCGTGTGGATGTAGAGGATGGGGTAACGGGCCCGGATGAGGATCTCTAGATCGCTGGCGAAGGACATGGTGGGATGGGGGAGCCTAGGATTCTGAAGGGTCGTTTGCGAGGGGCGTTGCGCCGGTGTCGACGGATGCACCCGATGGGGAAGAGAGCGCCGTCAGCACCTCGTGCAGGGGCACCGTGAGGTTGTGCGCGAAGACCCGTCCGTCGGGCAGGATGAGCAGTTCGGTCTCCACGGAGTGCGCCTCCGATCGGGTCGAGCCGGGTGCTGGGGGTTGATCCATGACGGGTTGGGTTCAGTCGATGAGGTTCAATCCGAGTCCGACGCCGATCTTCCGGGCCCGGGCGTGGTCCCGAGCCGAGCCGGGCACCGAGAGCTCAGGATGTCGTGAGGAGAACCAGCCGGGCCAGAACCCATCCCGGAGACTGACCTCGACCCCGGGCAGTTCCTCGGCCAACCACCGGGCGACCGGCACCCAGCAGCAGTCCAGGTGACCCGGCATCAACAGATGCCGGACGATCAGGCGGCTGTTCCCTGCGGCCCACCGCAGGTTCTCCCGGACCACCTCGGTGTAGTTCGGGATCCGGGCCAGTCGCTCGGCACAGGTGTCCTGACCGAATTTGTAGTCAGCCACCCAGACATCGAAGACTCCCTCCAGGAGCCGCCGGGCCGTCTCGGTGCCGTGGGCATTGGTCTTCCAAACCAGCTGCGCCTCCTCCGGGAGGCGCGACACGAGGTCGAGAACCGCGGGCATATGCAGCGTGGGCTCGCCACCGAGGATCATGATGGAGCGGGCTCCGTTGCGAAGCGCCTTGCGGGCCGCCTCGGCAAGGACCTCGAGGGGGTCTCCATCGACTCCAGGACCCGAAACCACCGCGCCCACCGCAGGGTCCCAGCTGGATCGGCCTGTGATGCAGAAGTCACATCGGAGGTCGCATCCGCTGAACGACACCGCGAAGATCGGGCGCAGGGACGCCTCATCCCCCATCTCCGTCTGGGAGAGGAACACCCGAGCGGAGGATCCCGCGCCACATGGACCCCGTTCGCCGGCCATCCGAGTCACCCCGCAGCGATGGGCGCAGAGGTCGCACGTTTCGAAGGCGCGGAAAGCGGGGTCGATCCGGGAACGGGCCCGATCGGCACGTCCCGCGCCGGACAGCCTTGGGATCTCGGTCATCCCCGCACGAAACGTTGCGGTTCTCGGAACCATCTCGATCTAGCCCTCCGTGTCTCCATCCCACCAGCGACGCCACCAGGGTCTCTGCGCGTCGCTGGACACCTCCGACTCCAGCGCCGCGGCGAGTCGGGTTCTGACCTCCGATGGAACGGAGATGGAGCCGCGATCGAGTCGGATCAGATCCTCGGGCGTCTCGATGCGCTGCGCCGCGGTCGACGACGCCTTCTGGGTCGACTCGCCCTCGACGGTGGACTCGGAACCGGTCCGGAGTTCGTAACGTTGTTCCATGGTTCAGGCGGTTCGTGCAAAGGCTCGGGTGAAGGCCTTCCGCGCCCGGTGAAGCTTTCCACGGACGGCGTCGGGACTCTGCTCGGTCAGCTCGGCCACCTGTTCGTAGCTGAGTTCCTGGTCGGCGACGAGCAGCAGCACGAGGCGGTATTCCTCAGGCAGGGAATCCAGGCATCGCTGGATCCGTTCCCCCAGCTCCTTCGTCTCCAGCACATCCAGGGGATTCGGGGCCTGCGCGTCGACCCGATCGAAGATCGCGTCATCCTCCGCGGTCTGGATCTTCCTCGCCGCCCACGACCGCCTCAGATGGGAGCAGTGGTTGAGGGTGATCCGATAGAGCCAGGTCCGGAGCGCCGAGTTGCCACGGAACGTCTCGAAATTCCGGAAGGCCTTCAGGAAGACATCGTGGGTGACGTCCTGGGCCTGGATCGGATCACCCGTGAGCCGGAGGGCGAGGTAGTGGATCGACTGGGAGTGGGCCGCGTAGATGCCGGCGAAGTCCGCGGGAAGATCCGCCTGGGCAGACGGACCCCACGACACCGTGGTGGTGTCGGTCGGGTCCTGCGGGTGTGCGGCCATGGGGGTCACCGTAGGTTGGACACGCCGACCGGCCAAACGTCACGCCACGCTCAGCGACGCAATACGGCGTCCTCCCGGAAGATCGCCCGCATCACGCGTTTCCGGGCGTCAGTGAAGATCACCTGGATCCGCCCATCCCGCGTCTGGATCGCGGTGGGGTACGCATAGTCGCCATCGGGCTTGGCCAGGAGGTTCCGCTGGTGGGGGAACGTCCGGGCCCCGTCGACCGACAACGCCACCCTCAGGGGGGTCCGCTCCGAGAAGCTGTCGTTGTAGACCAGCAGGTGATGTCCGCTCTGGAGCCGGAGGAAGTCCACCCCGGCATTTGGATTCGGGAACTTCGAATCCACCCCGGGGCTCCACGTCCTGCCGTTGTCGTGCGACTCCGTCCGGACCAGCCAACCATCCGGCTGGCCGTCGTAGTCGCCGCCCCGCCGGCAGAAGGCGACCAGGTGTTGGCCCACGATGACGGCCGGGGCGGGCTGGATGTTGCCGAGACGGGAGCGAACCCGGTTGGACTCCGTCCAGACCGACGTCCTCGGATCATATCGGAGGAAGAACGAGGTGCAGTCGGGCGAGGTCTTCTCCGGATCATTCCCCACCTCGTGATAGACGGGCAGCAGGTAGTCGCCACCCTCGAGGACGATCGGCAGGCCGCGGACCATGGTCCCGGCCTCGAAGGTGAGCATGAAGCTCTCCGACCAGGTCCGGGCCCCGTCCTTGGAGATCTTGGCCGTGATCCGGGAGGTGTCCCAGATCTCGCCATAGCGCGTGACATAGAAAAGCCAGACCCAGCCATTGGGGGCCTGCCAGACAACGGGGTTTCCGAGGGAGTGAAAGGGGTTTCGGGCGATGGCGACGGGTGCGCTCCAACGGTTCTGCCCCTTCTTCAGGCGCATGCCGAAGACCGAGGCGGCGTCATCGCGGTACTCGCCCTTGCCGCTGAAGAACACGACGTAGAGATCGCCATTGTCCAATTCCGTGACGCTCGCCGGATGTTTGTAGTCCCCGGTGGGCGCCTCGGGTCCGACGATCGATTCGATGACCACCTCTTCGGTCGTCCGGGCGAGTGCGAGGGTGAGCAATCCAAAAAGGGCACCGAGGAGCCAGAGGGAACGCATGTGGATCACAGCGTCATGACGACGCGATCGGAAGCGATTGGAAAGGGGGAATCGGGGAGGGGCTCACACGATGACGCGGAGACGCGGAGGCGGCAGAGAGAAAGGAAACGAGGTGGGACAACGAATGGCGCCGGGCCGAGAACGATGTCGAGCCGTTGGGCGATGCGGTGCCCTGCATCACTGGGTGTCGCATCACCCACCCCAGACCTCAGCCGGCCGCCTCACCGCCATCGCCAACCGGTCTCTCAAAATTCCCTTCCCGGTCTTCCCTCCGCGTCTCCGCGTCACCGCGTCACCGTGTGAGTCCCTCCCCCTCAAACGAGGCTGACCGGATCGATATCAATGGTCAGTCGCAGGTCCTCCGGCCACTCGAGCGACGCCTCGACCGCGGCGAGTTCACGTCCGAGACGGGCCATCGCCTTGGTCCGGATCATCAGCTGGTAGCGGAAGAACGTCTCGGCCTTCAGCAAGGGTGCCGGAGCCGGCCCCGCCAACACCAGGTCGCGCCAGGATTCCAGCCGGCTGGCGAGGGTCTTCTTCAGGTGTTCCGCGACCAGCTTGACCTTGTCCTCGTTGCGCCCCCGGATCGTGAGCAGGGCGACCCGCGACCATGGCGGGTATTTGAGCTGCTCTCGGAACTCCATCTCCTGCTCGTAGAAGCCGAGGTAGTCGTGACGCCGGGCGAATTGGATGGCGGGATGGAACGGGGTGAAGGTCTGGACGAACACCTCACCCTCGACATCCCCACGTCCCGCCCGGCCACTCACCTGGGTCAGCAGCTGGAAGGTCCGCTCCCCGGCCCGGAAATCCGGCACGTGCAGGCCGAGGTCCGCATGGATGATCCCGACCAGGGTCACGTTCGGAAAGTGGAGTCCCTTGGCGATCATCTGGGTGCCGACCAGGATGTCGATCTTGCCGGTCCGGAAGTCGGTCAGGATCCGGCGGTAGTCGTCCTTGCGCTGGAGCGTGTCGGAATCCATCCGCGTCACACGGGCCTGGGGGAACAACCGGCTCAGGACGTCCTCGACCCGTTCGGTCCCGAGGCCCGAATACCGGATGGCCGGGTTCGAGCACTGGGGACACTGGGCCGGGACGGTCTCATCGTGGCCACAGATGTGACACCGCAGGTGCTGGGCCTTGCGATGGAAGGTGAGTGTGACGCTGCAGTTCGGGCATCCGGCGACATAGCCGCAGGTGTCGCACTGCAGGGAGGTCGAGTAGCCACGCCGGTTCAGGAACAGCATCGTCTGCTCCGCGCGTTCGAGTCGCAGCCGGATCGCCTCCGTGAGCGGGGTCGAGAAGATGGCGGACGCGCCTCCCTTGGTCTTCCGCTGCTCGAGCCGGAGGTCGACGATCCGGACCACCGGCAGGCGGGTGTCGGTGACGCGACCGGGCAGCTCGAGGAGGCGGTACTTTTTCCGGGTGGCGTTGAAGTAGCTCTCGAGGGAGGGCGTGGCGGATCCCAGGACGACGACGGCGCCCTCGCGCTGGCCGCGGACCACCGCCACGTCGCGGGCATGGTAGCGCGGAGCCTCCTCCTGCTTGTAGGAGTGCTCATGCTCCTCGTCGACGATGATGAGCCCGAGGGGTTCGACCGGGGCGAAGACGGCCGACCGGGCACCGATGACGATCCGGGCGCGCCCATCCCGGATCTTGTGCCATTCATCGTGACGCTCCCCGGTGCTCAGCTGGCTGTGGAGCACGGCGACAAGGGTGGGATGGGGGCCGGAACAGAACCGGGCCTTGAACCGTTCGACCGTCTGCGGGGTGAGGGAGATCTCCGGAACGAGCACGATGGCTCCCTTTCCGGCGACAAGGGTCTCGGCGATTGCCTGGAGGTAGATCTCGGTCTTGCCCGATCCCGTCACCCCGTGGAGCAGGAACACCCCACCGCCCTCCTTCGCGGCCCGGTCGGAGACCGACTTCATGGCACCGCTGATCGCCTGGAGGGCCCGGTCCTGGTCCGGATTGAGGGTGAGGGGCTGGGTGGGGGTGAACCGTTCGAGGGCGTAGGGGTCCCGCTCGTCGCGCTTGGGAGCGATGACCACCAGCCCCTTGTCCTCGAGCTTCCGGATGGTCTCGGCGGTGGTCTCGCCAAGGCGGATCAGTTCCTGCAGGGGGAGTTCGCGCCACTCCTCGAGGATGTTCCAGATCGCCTTCTGACGCGGGGTGAGCTTCGGCATCTCGCCCGCCGGCGGGAGCAGATGGACGTGGAGCCGTTCCCGCCAGCCGGCTTCCTCCTGTCGGACCGCCTCGGGGACCACGGTCTTGAGGGCGGCCTCCACGGGGCAGCAGTAGTACTCGGCCATCCAGCGGGCGAGCTCGAGGACCCTGGGCGTGACCAGACTCTGTTGTCCGATGACCCGCAGGATGGGCTTGAGGCCGGTGTGCGGGGAGGAGTCGACCAGGGCCGTGACGACGCCCAGGACCTCGCGGTGCGAGAACGGGACCTTCACCCGGGTGCCGACCGAGACGCTCGACTCCAGCTCGGTCGGAACCGAGTAGTCGAACTCCCGCCGGAGGGTCAGGTCGAGGGTGACGCGGGCGATCACCGGGTCACGCTCAAGGATCCCCACGGGTCTTGGAAAGCAGGAAGGTGTCGGTCATGCGACACCCCCTCTTGATCCGTATCGGAGCGCGGGCCGGATCCCATTCCCCTCCCCGGGGGACCCCCCGCAGGGCGATCCGGATTCGAACATCCCGGACAGCATGGCTCCATGGCGCCCTTGCGTCCTCGCGACGTTGCCAGCTGGAAGATCCAACCTACCCTCCGCCATGATCCGCCGCGTGCTCCTGGTTGCTGGAACCCTTCTTGTGGTGGGACTGGTGTGGGGTGGATGCGCCATGACCCGCGCGGGATATGAGTCGGCGCCCTATACGGTCGTGGAGAAGTCCGGCCGGATCGAACTGCGCCGGTATCCGATCCTCAGGGTGGCGGAAACGCCCCGTGGGGGTGACGACTTCATGCGGCTCTTCCGCTACATCTCCAAGGGCAACGCGGCGGGCGAGAAGATCGCCATGACCACGCCGGTGTTCATGGGGGGCGAAGGCGGCACGAACGAGACGATGGCCTTCGTCCTGCCGGAATCCCTGACCGCTCCCCCTGCCCCGAGCAACGGCCGGGTCAGCATCCGCGAACTACCCCCCTCCACCTTCGCCGTCCTGCGGTTCAAGGGAGGACAGCAGGGTCCGGACGGGAAGGCCGCCGGGGAACTCCGTCGTTGGATGACCGACCGGAAACTGCCCGTCGGCGGCGACGCCCGGTTCGCCTATTTCGATCCTCCATGGATCCCGGGATTCCTCCGACGCAACGAGGTCATGATCCCGACCTCGGAATCCACCCACTGATCCACCGCGCCCTCCGTCACGGTGTTGCGGAAGGCCGGGAAGGGAAGTCCCGACGATACCGTCGGACCAGTTCGTCCGGATTGTTCGGGACCAGGTACAGCCTCTGCCGGAGCCGCTTCGATTCCCCGGGCTTCAACCCCCCGATGAGGGGATCGCTGTGGAGACACACGTAGACCCCCTCGAACAGTTCGTGGGTCTGGTCGCTGGCCGTGGCCAGGATCCATTTGCCGTCCCGTGAGACGCACCCGATCAGCCCGGAGGCGAGGCGATCCGGCGAGATCGGACGGGGGTTCGCATCCGCCTCCGCGGTCCACGGAGGCAGGTAGACCTGTCCTCCCAGATACCGTGCCGTCTCGGTCCGACGGATCCGATCCAGTGTCCTGCGCCCCTTCGCGGTGAACACGAAGCTCTTCCGGGTGTAGTTCGATTGACCGCATCCGGTGAACTCCGCGACGCGGATGCAGGCGGGCTGGAACCACTGCACCGGGACCGCGTTGGTGCCTTCGTTGCTCAGGAGAAACCGGAGGTCCAAGCCATCGGGCTCCACGCGCACCTCGTGAAGCACCAGCACCGAAGGGTCCACCCGCGTTCGAAACCGCAGTTCCTGTCCATCAGGCGTCACGTGGAGGAGTTCGGTCCGGTGCGACAGACGCGTCTCGTTCCAGTCGCGATCATGCGCCCCTGGTTTCAGAAACGCCTCCAGATACCAGACCTCCAGGCGGCCGCCCGGAAGCCGCGCGTCGTGGACCGTCAGGAGGTTGTTGGTCCAGGACAGCCGCATCGACGGCACAGGCTCGTCCGCGATGGCGCCCATCAGTCCCCACAACAGCAGGACGACGGCCGCCAGCAGGTCGCCCCGGATCCGGATCCATCCCATGCTCATCCGGAAACGCTGGCGAATCCACCGGTCCTGCCAAGCTTTCTCCGGAACCCGACGGCATCACCCCCCTCAGAACCGCTCCGGCACACCTTCCTCGAGGACCCGGAGGTGCCGATGGAGCCTCCTCTCCCCAGCCACCTCACGCAGCCATCGCTCGGGCTCGTCCATGTCCTCGAAGGAGAGCTTGAAGGTCCCGAAGTGCATCGGCACCAGCCAGTCGGCCCGAAGATCCTCGAAGGCCCGGACCGCCTCGTCCGGCCCCATGTGTACCTTCCGGAACGAGTCCGGATGGTAGGCGCCGATTGGCAGGAGGGCGACCTCGGGACGCATCCGCTGGCCGATCTCCTCGAATCCCTCGAAATAGGCGGAATCCCCCGCGTGATAGACCCGTCGGCCCTGGTGCTCGATCAGGAATCCACCCCAACCCCGATGCTCATCCTTCAGCGTCCGGGCCCCCCAATGTTTCGCCGGCACCAGGGTCACCTTCCAGTCGCCCCGCCCAAAGCTCTCCCACCATTTCAGCTCGATGATCCGTTCGAATCCAAGGGATCGGGCCAGTGATCCGCATCCCCACGGGAGGACCGCGATCTTCGCGGAGGGAGGGAGCTTGCGGATCGACGGCTTGTGGAAGTGGTCGAAGTGCGCGTGGGTCAGCAGGACGACATCGATCGGCGGCAGATCCTGGGCGCGAAGGCCCGGACGCTTCAGTCGCTTCAACAGGAAGAGCCAGTTCGCGAAATTGGGATCGATAATGAGGTTGAGGTCCGAGAACTGCAGGAGGAAGGAGGCATGCCCGATCCAGGTCAGAGCCAGCTGACCCGTCTCCAGATGAGGGAACCGGGGAACTTTCACCGATCCCCCCTGGGGGGTCATCAGCGCCTTCCAGACCATCTCACGGAAGAAGCTGCGCGGATCGAAGTGGTTGCTCGGGGTGAGTTCCCGGAAGGAGCGCGGGATGCGACGACGCCGGACACGGGCCTCCACGGGGCTCGGCTGCTTCCAATCGGAACTCATCGGTTCCCAACTGGTAGCGGGTGAACCCGCCGAGGCCAAGTCGGAGTCCTGGTCCCGTCCGACTTCCTTTGAATAACAGGAACCAGAATCCGGGGATCCATCGCTGAATAGGTCCGGACTCGACCAGTCCAACCCCCCACGCAATGGACACCCGAGCGTCCAGGTCTTTCGCCCCTGTCGTGGGTCGGTTGGAGTCAGGGGTTGGGATCCGCCGGAGGAGACGCCGGCGGATCCCTCATTCCCTTCTACCAGGGGACGCCCATGTCGTGTGATCCGAACCCCTTCCTCCACGATCGGGTCCCGTCCTCCGGACAGACCCCGACAGGGTCGACCCCCGGTGGCCGGAATTCCGTTTCCCTCCGGGTGGTTTCCCATGCTGAATCCCGGGGTCCGAAGACGCGGTTTCACACCCCCGACATGGCCGCATTCCCAACCCCCTCCGAAGTCCGTCCGCCGGACCTTCCCTCGATGGAGGGAGTGCGGGTCCGGGTCGAGGGCAAGTTCCTCAGACTCGGGGAGGCCAGGTTCACCGCCAAGGGTGTCACCTATGGACCGTTCGCGGCAGGATCCGACCGCGAACCGTTCCCACCCCACGATCAGGCGGTCCGGGATCTCGGGCAGCTCCGGGAGCTCGGGGCCAATGTCATCCGGGTCTACCATGTCCCGCCCCGTTGGTTCCTGAACGTCGCACTGGGACACGGCATCCGGGTGTTCGTCGATGTCCCCTGGAACAAGCACCTGTGTTTCCTCGACGACGTGGCGGCCCGTGACGCCGCCATCCGGGCCATCCGGGATGCCGCCGAACGCTGCTCGGGCCATCCCGCCGTATTCGCCCTCTCGGTGGTCAACGAGATCCCGGCCGACATCGTCCGCTGGAGCGGAGCCAGTGCGGTGTCCGACTTCATCGACGCCCTCATCGCGGAGGTCAAGACCATCGACCCGGGCCTCCTCTGCTCGTTCGGGAACTTCCCGACGACCGAGTTCTTGCGGCCACGCCTCGCGGATTTCGACTGCTGGAACGTCTACCTCCACCAGCAACGGCCCTTCGAGAACTACCTCGCCCGCCTCCAGATGCTCGCCGACGCCCGGCCCCTGGTGATCGGCGAGTTCGGCATCGACTCGCTCCGGGAGGGGGAGGAGAGCCAGGCGGAGATCCTCGGATGGCAGATCGAATCGGCGTTCCGAGGCGGGTGTGCCGGCGCCTTCTGCTTCGCCTTCACCGACGAGTGGTACAGGAACAACGAACCGGTGTCCGACTGGGCGTTCGGACTCGTCCGCTCGGATCGGACACCCAAACCCGCCTTCGAGGTCGTCCGTCGACAGTTCCATGCCGCGCCCGGATTCCCGCTGCCCCGGACGCCGAAGGTCTCCGTCGTCATCGCCAGCTACAACGGCGCCTCCACCCTCCGATCCTGTCTCCACTCGCTGGAGCGGCTCCGGCATCCCGACTACGAGGTCATCCTGGTCGACGACGGATCGACCGACGCCACGCAGTCCATCGCCGCCGAGTACCCGTCCGTGCGGTATTTCCGCCATGCGATGAACCAGGGACTTGGCGTCGCCCGGAACACCGGGATCACCGCCGCCACCGGCGAGATCATCGCGTTCACGGACTCTGACTGCCGGGCCGACGGTGATTGGCTGCACTACCTGGTCGGCGACCTCCTCAACTCCTCCTTTGCCGGGATCGGCGGCCACAACTTCCTGCCCCCTGACTCCGCGGCGACGGCCGCCTGCGTCCTCGTCTCCCCGGGCGGACCGGCCCATGTGATGCTCAACGACCGGATCGCCGAGCACATCCCGGGCTGCAACATGGCGTTCTACAAGTGGGCTCTCAACAGCATCGGAGGCTTCGATCCGATCTACCGTCGGGCCGGCGACGACGTCGACATCTGCTGGCGTCTGCAGCAGCGGGGCTATCGGATCGGGTTCAGTCCCGCGGGCTTCGTCTGGCACTACCGGAGGAACACGGTCCGGGCCTATCTCAAGCAGCAGTCCGGATATGGCGAGGCGGAGGCTCTGCTCGAGCGGCGCCACCCCGAGAACTTCAACCGCTTCGGGGGTTCCATCTGGCATGGTCGGATCTACTCCAACGCCAAGTTCGGTCTCCAGACGCGGGCCCCCATCATCTATCACGGGCTCTTTGGCAGCGCGTTCTTCCAGAGCATCTACGTCGAACGTCCCAACCTCGGGGCAATCCTGGCCACGACCCTGGAATTCCATGTCCTGGTGACCCTGCCCCTGCTGGTGCTGGGTTCGGTCGTCCCAACCCTCCGCGCCTTCGGCGCCGCCAGCGCTCTGTTCTCGGTCGCAGTCTGCTGCCTGGCCGCCGCACAGGCGGAGCTTCCCGCAGGACAACGCCGCTGGTGGTCCCGACCCCTCGTCGCCCTGCTTTTCTTCCTCCAGCCCATCGTCCGCGGATGGGCCCGGCACCGGGGCCAGCTTTCAGGACAACAGCGGACGCTGTCCGACCACGAGACGCTCGACTCGCTGGGCCTCGAGGGCCAGGAGGACCAGCTCGGTCAGCTCCTCTACTGGAGTGAGCAGGGCCTCGACCGGATGCGGTTCCTCGGGCGGATCCTCGAGCGCCTCGACCAGAAGGCCTGGCCGAACCGCCCGGATGCCGGCTGGAGCGACTACGACATCGAGCTCTATGGCTCCCGCTGGGCCAGCCTGCGGCTGACCACGGTCGGCGAATGGCACCCGGGACGCCGGGAGATGATCCGATGCCGCCTCGTCGCCCGCTGGAGCTTCCTGGGTCGCGCCCTGTTCTGGTCCGCCGCCGGACTCCAGGTGGTCCTCATCGGAGCCGTGGGCCACTGGGGCGCCTGGGGCCTCGCCGTCACCCTTCCCCTCCTCGTCTGGTGGCTGAACGGCGAGAAACGCCATCTCACCCGCGTCACCGCCAATTTCCTCGACGAACTCGCCAAGGAGTTCCGACTGGTCAAGGTCACGCCGTCGCAGATCGCCAAGGCACAGGCCCGGACATCAGAGAACCAATCGGGCGCCCACGATGGGCCCGTCTGAAACCGGATCCCGCCGGTCACCCCCCCGTTCCGGCATCCCTTCCACAGCCGTTGTCCCGGAGGCCCGGAGGCGGATCTGGTCGATCGCCCATCGGGCATGCTCAGCCACCAGCGGCTCCGGATCCTCCGCCGCACGCCTGAGCGCCGGCAGGGCGCGCGCATCCCCGACGTTGCCCAGTGCGACACAGACGTTCCGAAGGAGGCCACGACGTTTCGTCCGCAGGATCGGAGTCCCACGGAACAGCTCCCGGAACCCGGAGTCGTCGAGCGCCAGCCACGCCAGAAGATCCGGACGCCGCCATCCGGGACGGAGACCGTCCTTCAGCAGGGCGCTCTCCCTGGCGAAGCGGTTCCAGGGACACGCCGCCAGACAGTCGTCGCATCCGAAGATCCGATCCCCGACCAGGGGACGCAGCTCCACCGGGATGGAACCCTTGAGCTCGAGGGTCAGATAGGAAATGCAGCGTCGGGCATCCAAGACGAAAGGCCGTGGGAAGGCCGCGGTCGGACAGGCCTCGATGCATCGCGTGCAGGTGCCACAACGGTTCGGTTCGGGCGGATCCGGTAGCAGGGGGACCGTGGTGAGGACCGCACCGAGAAGGATCCAGTTCCCCAGGTTTCTCGAGACCAGATTCGTGTGCTTGCCCACGAACCCCAATCCCGCTCGACGCGCCAGATCCCGCTCGAGCACCGGACCCGTGTCCACATACCAGAGCGCCCTCGCCCCCTCTCCACCCTCCTCCTCGAGGAACCGCGCGAATTCGCCGAGCCGACCCCCCATGAGGTCATGGTAGTCCTGACGACACGCGTAGCGGGCCACCGTGCCTCGAGGCACAGGAGCCGGGGTCGGGGCAGGATCCGGTTGGGAAGGCACATCGTAGCTCGCCGCGACCAGGACGATGCTGCGTGCCCCGGGGAGGACCAATTCGGGACGCAGACGCTTCTCCGCGTTGCGGGCCAGCCACTGCATCTCGCCGTGTCGCCCTTCCACAAGCGCCTCCTGGAACAGCGCACCCGTTTCAGGCGCCGCAGCATCGGTGATCCGACAGCCGTCGAACCCCAACTCCAGGGCCCGCGACCGGACCCGGCCGGTCTCCTCAGCGCTCCACATGCCGGGACTCCTGTCCTGAGAGCTGACGGAACGCCGAGGCGATCAGACGCGCCGATTCATTCGGGGAACGGAAGTCGACCCCGAGGAGCAGATCCGCCTGGCGATAGACCGGACCCCGGACCTGGAGCAGATCCCGGATCGTCGCGGTCGGGTCTGGGGTGTTGAGCAGCGGACGGTGGGCCTGGTGCCGCACCCGTTGATAGATCGTCTCCACCGAAGCCCAGAGACACACCACATAGGCATGCTTCCGGAGTCTCTCCAGGTTTCCTGGGGTCATGGGGAGCCCCCCCCCCGTCGAGATCACCTTCCGATCGGCCTGCTCGAGCTCCCGCACCAGATCCGATTCCATCCCGCGGAACGCCACCTCGCCCTCCTTGGCGAAGATGTCCGCGATGCGTCGCCCCGACCGCTCCTCCAGGACGCGATCCGTGTCCATGAACTCGAAGTTCAGGATGCCGGCAACCATCGAGCCCACGGTGGACTTACCCACCCCCATGAATCCAATGAGGGCGACATTCCTAACAGGGCGGGCATCCGACATCCCGTGGTGGTACCCGTTGCCCGACCTCCAAGGAACCCGAAATGTGTTCCGACTGGATCCCAGACCTCGACAACCCTGTGGACCTCCGTCAGCCGGAAACCCGCGGTTCCGCCAACAACCGTTCCATGTAGACCACGTCCAGCCAGCGGCCGAACTTGAACCCCACTCTCCGGAACCGTCCGACCGTCATGAAGCCGTGGCGTTCGTGGAGGCGGAGGCTCACGGCGTTGTCGGCATCGATGGCCGCGATGATCGCATGGAATCCACGGGACTCTCCCGCGGGGATCAAGGGGGCGAGGAGCCGCGAACCCAGACCCCGGCCGCGGGAATCGGCCGCCACATACACGGAGTTTTCGACGGTGAACCGGTACCCGATCCGATCGTGATAGGGGTTGAGTGCACTCCAGCCGGCCACACGACCTGCCACATCCACCGCCACCAATACCGGAAACCCGTTCCGCTGCCGGGCCACGAACCAGTCCCGCCGGTGCTCCAGCGTCCGGGGCTCGTAGTCATACGTGGCCGTCGTCGTCAGCACCGCCTCGTTGTACACCGCAAGGATGCCCGGACAGTCGTCGAGGGTCGCGGGGCGGATCTCGAACCCGGAGTCG
>SXGQ01113730.1_pt1 | contig 17386 bp, 16 predicted proteins | sample 3178371 | NCBI WGS metagenome assembly SXGQ01 (sample SAMN11356859, study PRJNA531348) | freshwater metagenome | isolation source: freshwater sample F1-20 | place: China: Fuxian Lake, Yuxi | collected 2017-12-25 | reverse complement strand
GGAGGCGGGCGGTGGCGCCGCCGAGATAGCGGTAGAGCGGCAGGCCGCAATGCTCCGCGGCCGCATGGGCCACGGCGAGCGAGACCCCGAGGATCGCGTTGGCGCCGAGCACCTTCTTGTTGGGCGTGCCGTCGAGTTCCATCATCAGCTCGTCGACGGTCGTCTGGTCGAGGGCGTCGCAGCCCTCGAGCTCCTCGGCGATCCGCGTGTTGACGTTCTCGACCGCCTCCAGCACGCCCTTGCCGAGGTACACGGCCTTGTCGCCGTCACGCTTCTCCCATGCCTCGTGGGCACCCGTGCTCGCACCGGATGGCACCGCCGCACGACCGCTCGCGCCATCGGCGAGCGCCACATCGACCTCGATGGTGGGGTTTCCGCGGCTGTCGAGAATCTGGCGGGCGTGGACGTCGACAATCGTGGACATGAGGACCTCGCGTGGTGAATGATGTCGGGGCGGCCGCCGCCGGCGTGCGCACGGCAACCGGACGACGAGCCGGGCGAGCCGCATTGTGCCAGCGGCGCACCGCGACGCAAGGCCCGAGCGGGGCGGACAGCGGGCGGCTGTCCCCTGCCCCGCATCGCAGGTATCCTCGGAGCGTGATCCCTCGACCGTTGCGGTCGTCCCCGGTCGCCCCCGCTCACCGCCCGTTGCGGTCGTCCCCCGTCGCCCCCGCTCACCGCCCCATGTTTACCGGTCTCGTCGAATCGCTCGGCCGCGTCGTCGCGGCCGTCCCCGATCCCCCCGGCCTGCGGCTCGTCATCGACGCCGGTCAGGTCGCGACCGACGCCGCGGTGGGTGACAGCATCTGCACGAGCGGCTGCTGCCTGTCGGTGGTGCGGATCGAGGGCCCGCAACTCTCCTTCCAACTCGGTCCCGAGACGCTCTCCCGGACGACCCTCGGCGGCCTTGCGGCCGGCGATCCCGTCAATCTCGAACGTTCGCTGCGGCTTTCCGATCGGCTCGGCGGCCACCTCGTGACCGGCCACGTCGACGGCATGGGCCGGCTCGCGTCCCGCGTCGAGGAGGGCGATTGGGTCACCTGCCGGTTCGAAGCCCCCGCCCCGCTGCTGGCGCAGATGGCGGGCAAGGGCTCGGTGGCGATCGACGGCATCAGCCTCACCGTGGTGGACGTTTCGCCGACGGAGTTCGGCGTGGCCCTGATCCCCCACACGCTGGCATGCACGACGCTGGGCGGACTCGCCGTCGGCCGGCGGGTGAACCTCGAAACGGACCTGGTCTTCAAATACGTCGACCGCTGGCTGACAGCCCGTCATTCCTCATGATGCACGAACCCGAAGCTCCCGCCCCGCTGTCACAGTCCCCGGAGGCTCAGCCCCCGCCGGCTCAGCCCCGGCAGACGACGGCCTACCTGAAAAAGCTGTTCTCGCAGGTCGGATTCACGATCGACGCCCGCAAGGGGCAGAACGTCCTCGTCGACCTCAATCTCATCGACCTGCTCGTGCGGACCGCCGAGATCCAGCCGGCCGACGTCGTGCTGGAGGTCGGTTGCGGCACGGGCGTCGTCACCGAGCGGGTGGCGGCGGCGGCGGCCTGCGTCGTCAGCGCGGAGATCGATCCCCGCCTCGCCCAGTTGGCACGCGATCGGCTCGTCGAACGCGACAACGTGAACCTCGTCGAGGGCGACGTGCTGGCCGGCAAGCACCGGTTCGCACCGGAGGTGCTCGCGGCCGTCGAGACGGCCCGCGCCGCCTCCCCGCGCGGCCGCTTTTTGCTCGTGGCCAACCTGCCCTACTGCGTCGCCACCCCGGTGATCTCGAACCTTCTCGCCCTGCCCCGCCCGTTCGACACGGCGGTCGTCACGGTGCAGCGGGAGATGGCGGAACGGATGACGGCCACCGCCGGCACCGGGCCTTACAACGCCCTCTCGGTCTGGATCGGCGCGCAATGCCGCGGCGAGATCATCCGCATCCTGCCGCCGGGCGTGTTCTGGCCGCGGCCGAAGGTCGAGTCGGCGATCGTGCGGCTCGATATCGAGCCTGAACGACGGGCCGCGATCGGCGACCTCGGCCGCTTTCACGAGGTCGTCCGCGAGGTCTTCTGCCATCGCCGCAAGGTGCTCCGCGGCATCCTCCTGCGAATGGCCGGCGGCAAGAAGACGGAGGCCGCCCACGCCACCGTCGAGCGGGTCTACGCCGCGCTCGGCCTGCCGCCGAACGCACGTGCCGAGGACATCCCGCCCGACGACTTCGCCCGGCTCGTCAGGGCCTTCGACGCCGGCTGAGCCGCCCGCCGCCAAGGCCGGGGAATCGCTACGACCCGCACGGACACCACCCGCGAAACCCGCTTTCTCCCGTGGAAAAACGGAATTCGACCGGCCTGTCCGCAATTTCCGGTTATCTGGACCGGACGGCTAAACTGGGGCTTCCGAAGGTTGTCCTGCCGAAATCCCAAGGTCGGGTCTGAGCCGTTCCCCCCGGGGGGCACCGGCTCTCGACAGGGGAAACCGAGGGTGGAGGCCTTCTGCGCGTGATACCAACTCCCACGACTGAAGCGTCGTTCGCACCCACCATCGTCGATCTGCTGCGGCAACGGGCCGCCTACCGACCCCATGACCGGGCCTTCACGTTCCTGGTGGACGGCGAGCACGAAGAGCTCAACATCACCTATGCCCAACTCGACCGGAAGGCCCGGGCGGTGGGTGCCTGGCTGATGGACCGCGGGATGGTCGGCAAGCGGGTCTTATTGCTCTATCCCTCCGGCCTCGACTTCATCGCGGCCTTCATGGGCTGCCTCTACGGCGGCGCCATCGCCGTGCCCGCCTACCCGCCCCGCAAGAATCGGTCGGTCGAAAGGATCGAGGCCATCGCCTCGGATGCCGACGCCTCCGTCGCCCTCACCACCCGGGACGTGCTCGACCGCTTCGATGCCCTTCGGGCGGCGGCCCCGAGCCTCGAACATCTCGTCTGGAAGGTTGACAGCGAACTGGAGCCCAGTTGGGCCGACCGTTGGAGCCGACCCGACATCGACGGCGACACGCTCGCCTTCCTGCAATACACCAGCGGCTCCACCGGCACGCCCAAGGGGGTGATGCTGTCCCACGAGAACCTGCTCCACAACTCGTTGCGGATCATGCAGGCGTTCGAGATCACCCGGAGCCAGTCGGGCGTGTTCTGGCTGCCGAGCTTTCACGACATGGGGCTGATCGGCGGCATCCTCGTGCCGCTGTACGGCGGCAAGTTCAACGTGCTCATGTCACCCGTCGCCTTCCTGCAGAAGCCGCTCCGCTGGCTGCAGGCGATCTCCCGCTACCGGGCCACCATCAGCGGCGGGCCGAACTTCGCCTATGAGCTCTGCGTGCGAAAGACGACGCCCGAACAGCGGGCCACGCTCGACCTCTCCAGCTGGTCGCTCGCCTTCAACGGCGCCGAGCCGGTCCGCGCGGAGACGATCGACGCCTTCTGCGAGGCCTTCGCCCCGAGCGGATTCCGCCGCGAGGCGTTCTTCCCCTGCTACGGCCTCGCCGAGAGCACCCTCATGGTCACCGGAGGGATGAAGTTCGAGCAGCCCGTGACCCGTTCGTTCGATGCCGCCTCGATCGAGACCGGCACCGCCCAGTCGCGGCCCGCGAAGGCCGCCGGCGCCCGCCGACTCGTCGGCAGCGGCCGCGAACTCGACGGCCAGGACGTGCTGATCGTCGATCCGCACTCCACCGAGGCATTGGCCCCGGGCCGCGTGGGCGAGATCTGGGTGAGCGGTCCGAGCGTCGCCCAGGGCTACTGGAACCGTCCCGACGAATCGCAGGCCACGTTCGGCGCCATGCTCGCCCAGCCTGACCAGGACGACTCGCAGGCCTTCGCCAAGTGGCGGCCCAATCCGGGCCCCTACCTCCGCACCGGTGACCTCGGCTTCTTCGACTCCGGCGAGCTTTTCGTGACGGGCCGGCTCAAGGACCTGATCATCATCCGCGGCCGCAATCATTACCCGCAGGATCTCGAGCACACCGTGGAGGAGGCGAGCAGCCTCGTGCGAGCCGGCTCGGTGGCTGCCTTCGCCGTGGACATCGACGACCGCGAGCGGGTGGTGGTGGTTGCCGAGGTCGAACGGGGCAAACGCGATCCGGCCGAGCTCGTGGCGGCTTTCGACGCGATCCGCAGCAAACTCGCCCGCGACCACGAGGTGGCGGCCGAGGCCATCGTGCTCGTGCGGCCCAACAGCATCCCGAAGACGTCGAGCGGCAAGATCCAACGGCATGCCTGCAAGCGGCAGTTTCTCGAGAACACGCTCGAGGTCGTCGAACAGCACGTGAGCTGGCTGACCCCGGCGGCACCGGCCGTCGCCGCCCCGGCGGGTTCGGGCCTGCCGCGACTGGCCCGGCAACGGCCCGTGGGCGAGGCGTCTCGGGCCCACCGTCCCGAGCGCGATCTCCCCCAGGAGATCGTGCAGACGGTCTTCGACCACGTTCGCCGCATCGCCAAGGAGCGGGCCGGCGAGCTGACCCTCGACACCAACATCGTCGAACTCGGCCTCGATTCGCTGGAGCGGATGGAGATCGTCGCGAGTCTCGAGGAGGCCTACGGCGCCCGCTTCCCGGAGCAGGTGCTCCCGCAGATTGAAACCTGCCGCGAGGTCACCGAGGCGATCATCGACCACATGCCGACGGCGGCGAAGGAGCCCTCCGACCGGTCCGTGCGGATGGATGCCGAGATCGGCGCCGACGTCTGGGACATCCAGCAGTTTCCCGAGGTCCGCGCGCTGGAGCAGAACTTCGCGATGGTCCGCGACGCGGGCCTCGAAAACCCCTACTTCACGCTGCACGAAGGGCTCACGAACGACCGCACCATGGTCGCCGGTCGGGAGATGGTCAGCTGGGCCACCTACAACTACCTCGGCATGTCGGGCGAGCCCGAAGTGGCCGCGGCCGCGAAGGCGGCGATCGACCGGTTTGGCACGAGCGTGTCGGCGAGCCGGCTGGTGTCGGGCGAGAAGACGATCCACCGGGAACTGGAGCGGGAGATCGCCCGGCTCGTCGGCACGGAGGACTCGATCACGTTCGTCGGCGGCCATGCGACGAACGAAACCGTGATCGGGCACGTGGTCGGCCCCGGTGACCTCGTGCTGCACGACGCGTTGGCCCACAACAGCCTCCTCCAGGGCGCGCTGCTTTCCGGCGCCCGTCGCCGCCCCTTCCCGCACAACGACTACGACGCCGCCGAGAAGCTCCTCGCGCAGATGCGGAGCCAATACCGCCGCGTGCTGGTGGTGATCGAGGGCATCTACAGCATGGACGGCGATTTCACCGAGCTGCCCAAGTTCATCGGCCTCGCCAAACGGCACAAGGCCCTGCTGATGGTGGACGAGGCCCATTCCATCGGTGTGATGGGTGTCCGCGGCCGCGGCATCGGCGAGCACTTCGGCGTGAATCCCGAGGACGTCGATATCTGGATGGGCACCCTCTCCAAGGCGCTGGGCAGTTGCGGCGGCTACATCGCCGGCTCCGCGGCACTCGTCCGCTGGCTCAAGTACACCGTGCCGGGGTTCGTCTATTCCGTCGGCCTGCCACCCGCGGCGGCGGGGGCGTCGCTCGGCGCCCTGCGGCTGCTGCAGCGGGAGCCGCAGCGGGTGGAACGGCTTCACGCCAACGCCCGGCTCTTCCTCCAGCTGGCCAAGGAAGCCGGCCTCGATACGGGCCCCTCGGGGGGCTCGGCGATCGTGCCGGTCATCCTCGGCAACTCGATGAACAGCCTGCGTCTCTCCCGCAATCTCTTCGCGCGGGGCATCAACGTGCAGCCCATTCTCTATCCGGCGGTGGAGGAGAGCGCCGCCCGCCTGAGGTTCTTCATCACCTCCCGGCACACGACCGACCAGATCCGTCGCACGATCACGGCGGTCCAGGAAGAGCTCACGAAGATCGACCCGGGCTACACCCGCAGATCGGCGTGACCGCGGCCGAAACGCCCTCATGGCCACTGAAACCACGAGCCACCGGCTCGTCCTGCCCGCCGACGCCAACCACCACGGCACGCTCTACGCCGGCAGCCTGCTGAGGTATGCCCTCGAGGCGGCCTCCGCCACGGGCAGCCGGGCTGCGGGACCGGCGGCCAACCTGTTGCTGCGGCGGGTGCTCTCGCTGGAGTGCCGGAGAAGCGTGCCGGTGGGCACGCTCGTCGAGATCCGCTGCGGCGTGCTCCAGGTGCGGCAGGCCTACATCGTCGTGGGCGTGGTGGGCATGCCCACGCCGGGCGGCACGCTGCCCTGGATGGACGGGCTGCTCGGCTTCGTGCAGGTCGATGAAGCCGGTCTGCCGGCGGCATTGCCGCAGCCGATCGAGCCCATCTCCGGCGGCCGTTTCTGGCAGCCGCTCATCGACCGGTCGGCCAGGCTCGCCACCATCCGCGGGGCCACCGGCGACTGGATCGCCGCCGGCTGGTGAGATCCGCCCGGATGCGGCTCAGAACTTCACCTCGACGCCGAAGTCGATGCCGTTCGTGAAGACGTATTCGGTGCCGTCGTTCACCGGCACGATCCGGTCGTACAACACTTCACGGGTGCCCACCGTCCAGTCCGTGGCCGTGGGATCGGCCGGGTTCTCACCGGGGGCGTACGCCGCCTGAACCCGCTTGGGGACCGTCCTGTAGCCCGTGTTGCTCGAGGCGCGGGCGATGCCCGACATCCACATGCCCGTGTAACCCGCCCGCAGGAGGACGGCCTGGCTGACGCGGAACTGGGTTCCGAACCGCCACTCACCGATCGGCGAGAACATGAACTGATGCTCCGCCTGGTTGGTCGCGTTGGTCTGGCCCGTGCCGTAGATCTGCAGGAAGAGTGGCGGCGGATCGACCGAAACCGGCTGTCCCTGGGCGATCGAGGTGAACGTGGTCGATGGCGTGAACGTGGTCCGGAGGTAGTCGGCACCGAGGGCCTCGGGGAAGTTCGCCCCGCGATAGAGGTTGTTCTGCCAGTTGAAGGCCGCCGTGAACTTCAGTTCGGTCGAGAACGTCCACCTGCCCCGCTGGGTTTCCAGCAGGAGGGCAAACTCCGGCCCGACCATGTTGTTGGTCGTGTAGGTCTCCCAATCGCCGGTCTGGAGCGGCGTCGGGGCTCCTCGTCCGGTCAGGGCATCGACGCCGTCGATGTCGAGCACGTCTCCCGCCGAAGTGACGTTCGTTCCCACGTTGACGTTGCCCCCGATGGTGCCCGTGCCGTCCCCACCGCCACCCGTGGCATTCGAGCCGCTCGTCGTCGTGTTGAAGGGGTACTGGTTGCTCTCGTAACCCAGGCCGTAGCGATCTTCCAGCTGGACGAACCGCGGGCCGAGGCCAAACCGCACCGACGACCCGCTGCCCCGCTTGCCGAGCTGCCGCCGGACGATCGCCGAGAATCCCCCGCTCTGGATGCGGGTGATGTTCTCCTGGGTGAGTTTCTGCGAGATGATGTGGTCCGGCGGGGGGCTCACCGAGGTGATCGTGGTCGTCGTCGCCGGCAGCCCGCCGATGAAGCCACCACCCGTCTGGGTCGACTGGGTGAAGATCTGCTGGGGCGACGATGCGGCAAACTCGCTGACCGTCGTGAACTTCTGCCCCTGGTCTCCGCTGTCAAAGTAGGAGAACTGCATGCCGCTGTCGTCGTAGATCCAGCCGCCCTCATAGCGGTTGCCCCACGTCATCACCGTGCGCATCCAGCTGGTGTTGAGGTCCATCGTCAGCACGTCGCCGCCGAAGACGTAGAGCCCGCCGATGACGTCGCCGGTCTCGAGGTTGGCGTTGTTCAACTGCACGAGCGACTGCGGTGAGATCGGCTGGACGGGAATGATGTACGCGCCGGTCTGGGTCTGGGCGACGCCCACCACGTCGGGCACGGTGATGCCCATGTAGAGGCGGTCGTAGTTGAAGAAGATCCCCTCGCTCTTTTCGGGATAGATCTCGTACTCCTGGAGATCGGGGGGGGCGAACATCTGGAAATCGTAGAAGTTCTGATCGGGCAGCAGTGGCATCCAGTTGCCGCCCGCGGTGGCCGCAACGGCGGCGCACCATGTCGCCCCGACGGTGAGGAGAGTCGCCGCAAGACGCCCAAAACTCGGTTTCGTAGCCATCGCTTGTGTGCCCTGGAGAGCAGGATCCGATGTTCCGCCAGTGCGGATTGCTCTCCTGGTATAGGTCGTGCTGGTCGATCGGGTTGACGAAACTTGGCTGACTCTGCGGGATTGAAGGATTGAGCCGGTCCTGCGGCCGAAAATCTGGCAAGGGGGGCAGACTCGGGTATTCTGCGTTGATCGGGCCCCGCTTTCGCGGCCTGGATCCGCACAGGAGTCGTCCCATGCCCCGCCTCGCCGCTTCGGCCCTCCTCGCCCTGCTTTCCCTGACAGCCTTCGCGGAGCGGCCAGCGGACCGCCCGAGGGAGGTCGAAGCCCGCCGAGCCGCAGCCGCAAAGAAGGCCGGGGCGGAGTTCCTCAGGGTGCTGCGGGATGACGACGGCGAGCCGATCTCGCTCGACACCTCGATCGTCGAATACCGGGAGACGGCCGCGGCGGCGGCTCAGGCGGGGCGAAAAACGCCGCTGCAGGTCGATCTGGTGGCGGCGGTCCACGTCGGGGGCGCCGACTACTACGAGATCCTCGACCGGATGTTCACCGACTACGACGCGGTGCTCTATGAACTCGTCGCCCCGCCGAACGCCAGGGTTCCCAAGCCGGGCCGCAAGCCCGCCGGAGCGATCGGATCGGCCCAACAGGGCCTGCGGAAGATGCTCGGGCTCGAGTTTCAACTCGAGGGCATCGACTATTCGGCGGCCAACTTCGTCCATGCCGATCTCTCGCCGAAAGAGTTCGACGCGGCCATGGCGAAACGGGGCGAGACCTGGTGGTCGATGTTCTCCCGGCTCATGCGGGAAAGCATGGCCCGGGCCGAACGCGACGGCGGTGCCGGCGACGTGAGCGTGGGCGAACTCTTCGGGATTCTCTTCGGCTCCGGGCCCGAACGGCAGGCAAAACTCCGGCGCATGATGGCCGAACAGTTCACCGACATGGAGGTGCTCTCCGCCGCCTTCGGGGGCGAGGAGGGATCGACCCTGATCACCGACCGCAACGCGGCGGCCCTCGGGATCCTGCGGGATCGGATCGCGAAGGGCGAGCGGCGGATCGCCATCTTCTACGGGGCCGCCCACATGGACGACTTCGACGAGCGGCTGCGGGAAGACTTCGGGCTTCAGCCCGGCGAGCCGGTGTGGCTGGAGGCGTGGGACCTGCGGACTCCCGTGGCGGACGCGGCGCGGAAGTGACCGCGGCTCGTCGCCAACCGCTCCCCCTCGAAGCCCGCGGGCACCATGCTCAGCCGCGTCGCATGGCGATCGGCCCAGGCTTCGGTCGTGAACCGGGTTTCCCGCCAGACGCCCTCGTAACCGAGGATCTCCACGGCCTCCCCGACGGGATCAAACTCGAATCGGCCGCGGTAGCCATGATCGACGAGGCCCGTCACCAGCGATTCCAGCGGCAGCGACCCGTGCCCGAGCGGAAGTCGATCGCCATCAGCCGCGGGAGGGCCGCAGCGATCGGCCACCTGCACCACCGCCGACGCCCTGGCGAGCCGCGGCAGCAGGCCATGACATTCCGCCTCGTGACCGAAGTGCCAGAGGTCGAGGGACAGCCGGACGGCGGCATCGTCGAACTGCTCGACGAGATCGAGCGTTTCGCGGAGGCCCGTGAGAAAACTGCAGCCGGAGGAAGCCAGCGGGTGGACGGGCTTCAGGGCGAGCGCGACACCCGCCTGCGAGGCCGCGGGCGCGAGGGCCTCGATGGCCTGGACGAGCAGCCGGCCGGCATGGCTCCGCGTATGACCACCGCGGCAGCCGCTGTGAATCACGAGGCACGGGGCCGCAACGACCGCGGCGACACCAATCGCCTCCAACGCGTCGTCGATGCTCTCGGCAAACGACCGCCCGTCGCCCCCGGTGAAGCCCCCGGCCCATTGCAGGCTCGAGACCCGCAGGCCGGCGCTGCCGACCAGGCGGGCGACGACGGCGGCCCCCAGGTCGGTCACCTTGGGCCGCCAGAGGGAGATCGCCTCCACTCCGGAGGCCGCGAGCCAGGTGATCTCCTGGGAGAGATCGGAGCCGGGACTCGTGAGTTCGCTGACTGCGACATCGAGCATGGTTATTTCCTGTGGGAGTCGCCGCTTCCAGTCCGCGGCGTGGCAACCCCGCCTCGAGGGTCGGAAGTATGTGAGCGGCGGGCGCAGCCTGTCCAGAGAAACGACGCGGGCGTCGTCAGAGCCGTGCCAGAGATGATTCCGGAAGAAACTGCACGTGACAGCATCGGGGCGTTCATTTCCACTTGACAAACTGGTGCGTAAGCCCCCCGGAGCAACGACCCCATGGCCAGGCCCCGACATTTCCGCGTGAGCGACGGCATCCGTGAAATCGTGATCCCGGCCGACGCGCTCACGTGGCAGTTCGCGCGGTCGAGCGGGCCGGGAGGGCAGCACGTCAATCGCACCAGCAGCAAGGCCGTGCTGCGGTTCGACGTGGCAGGATCGCCGCACCTGCCCGACGATGTCCGCCGCCGGTTGCTGGCCCGGGAAAAGTCGCGGCTGACCACCGACGGCGGGCTGGTGATCGCCAGTCAGGTGCACCGTGATCAGCCCCGAAACGTGGCGGAGTGTCTCGACAAACTGTCCGAGATGATCCGTCGCTCCCTCACGCCCCCCAAACGCCGCCGGCCGACGCGAAAACCACGCTCGGCGATCGCGGAACGGCTGGAGTCGAAGAAACACCGCTCGCGGACGAAGCAGCGGCGGCAGCGGCCCGATTCCTGAGTCGGCCGCGCCGGGCTGCCCGACGGCGGCGGGTGATATAATCGGTTCCGCGGGCAGCGAGGCCCGCATCGCCGCCCTTCGAAGGACTCAACCCCATGGCGTCTCCCCGCGACATCGACTCCCTGCTCCGCAAGTGGGATTTCCGCCCCGGAGAGGTCAATGCCCGGCTGCTCAAGACCCGCACCGGCCGCGAGGTGCTGCAGATGCGGATCGACATGGGCGTGGTGCAGATGGAGACCGACCTCCGCCCCGACGGCCAGCGACCCAACGGCGCCGAAACCTATTACGACTACCTCGTCGGCGAGGTGATCCGCGAGGGGGGAGGCTTCCGGCTCACCAAGGAGCAGTGCTCCGAGGCCGACCGCGAGTTCGTCCAGTTTTACCAGCGTCGGCTCTGCTGGCTCTCGCTCCGGGAATACCGCCGCGCCGCCCGCGATGCCGATCACAGCCTGGCGTTCATGGATTTCGTGCGTGAACACGCCCCCGACGAGGAATGGGCCCTGTCGCACGAGCAATACCGGCCCTTCGTCCTCTTTCATCGCGTGCAGGCGGGGGCGTTGGCGGCCCTTCAGGACGACGGCCCCGAGATGGCGATCGGGGAGATCAACAGCGGGCTCGCCCGGTTTCGGGATCTCTTTGCCCGCTACGATGCCGTGGAGCAATACGCCGACGACGAACTCGTGAAGCGACTCGAGGAGATGCGGGAAAGCGTGCGGCAGCGGTACGACGTGGGCCGGACGCTCGACGAGCGGCTCGTCGAGGCCGTGAGGTCCGAGGACTACGAGCTCGCGGCGCAGATCCGGGACCAGATTCGTCGTGGCCCGGAGGTGGTCTCCGACGGCGGTCAAGCGGGGCAGCCGGTGGACGGCGGCGGCTGAGCGTTGCCGTTCGCGGTGAACAATTTGCAAACTGCCCTGCTGGCACGGCTTGCCCATCCGCTGCCTTCGCCTCCCGCCGCGTGAACCTGGGGGGATTGTGCGGTCTGACGGCGATGAAATCCCGTCGGCCCGCGAACTGCCGCTCATGGCACGGCGTATGCACTGTCATCCATCCGCGACGGTGGACGCCTCCGCCGCCGAACCCGCCACGAGGATTCACGCCATGAACGCCACGAGCCTCCGAGACACGACCCAGCCCGATTCCCGCAACGTCATGCTCTTCGCCATGAACGTGGACGGGGAGGCCCGCACGGTTCGCGGAACGACGGTGTGGCCCATCGCCGAGGTTCTCGACTACGAGCAGCAGATCGACGGCCTCGCGGCCGGGACCTTCATCGATGGCGGCGCGGAAATCGACGCCGAGTTGATCGCCGACGTCCTCGACTCACGGATGATCGCCCCGCCGCGGCCGCAGCGGCGGAGGCAGAAGTCGGTCAGCTCCAGGGCGTTGTTCTACGCGGGCGGCTGATCGCGAGCGCGTGCTACACTTCCCGGCCACCCCGGGAGTGAAGCATGAACGGTGCCGAACCGCTGCTCGATCTGGATGCCTGCCGAGCGCGGCAGGAACGTCTTCGCCGGCACATGGCCGAACGGTCGCTCGATGCCGTGGTCGTCGTGTCGGCCGAGCACGTGCAATACCTCACCGGCCACCGCTGGGACTTCCGCTTTTCTCCCCTCGCCGCCCTGCTGTCCACGGGTGACGGGCTGCTCATCTGCCCCGACAAGCCGGTCGAGCGGGCCGCCACCGACGAGGTGCGAACCTACGAGGCGAAGTGGCGTTCGACCCTCCGCAACGATCAGCGCGAGGCGTCTGCCGCCGTGTTCGGCGACTGGCTGCGGGGTCGCGGCGCGGTCCGGCGGGTGGGCGTCGAGTTTTCCGCCTGCCCGCCCCACGTGACCCGCTGGCTGGCCGATGCGGATCTCGAGGACATCGAGCCCGCGCTGCTCGACATGCGGCGCCGGAAGGATCCCGACGAACTCGCCGTGCTCAGGCGGGCCATCGGGGCGAGCGGTGCCATGTATGCCCGGGCCCGTGAGATCGTCGCGCCGGGCGTGAGCGAACTGACCGTGTTTTCGGAGCTCCAGGCCGCCGCGGTGGCGTCGTGCGGGGAGATGCTGACGGGCACGGGCAACGATTATGCCTGCGGTGCCCGCGGCGGGCCGCCGCGAAACCGTCCCTGCGAGGCGGGCGATCTCTTCATCCTCGACCTCGGCCCCGCCTGTCGCGGTTACTTCGCCGACACGTCGCGGGCCATTGCGGTGGACCGCCGGCCCACCGACGAGCAACTCGCCGCGTGGCGGCTCGTCACCGGAGCCCTCGAACTCGTCGAGCGGATCGCACGGCCGGGCGTTCGCTGTCGGGACATCTACGAGGAAGTCCGCCAGTGGCTGGCGACCGCGACCGTGGGCTCCTGGTCGAGCCACCTCGGCCACGGCATCGGTCTGGCCGTGCACGAGGCTCCGCACTTGAACCCCAACTGGGACGACACGCTCCGGGAGGGGGAGGTGATCGCCGTGGAGCCCGCGCTCTACGATCCCCGACTGCGGTGCGGCATGCGGATCGAGAACGACTACCTCGTGACGGCCACGGGCCTCGAGAACCTCAGCCCGTTCCCGCTCGCGCTGGATCACTGAGCGCCAACGCGGCGGCGTCAGAAGTCGTAGCCGAAGGCCGCGAGGTCGGCCTGGTAATACTCCCCGATCAACCCGCGGGTCTCGGCGTCGTAATACCCGCGGTGGTTGGCGCCGCGGGGCGACGCATTCCGCCGGTCGAGCCGTCCCGGAATTCGATGGCGGGCGGCAAACTCGTTCCAATCAGCCGCCAGATTCTCGAATCGGAGGAGTTCGCCGGCCAGGAGCGTGCCGTCGGCGGCCGCCAGCCAGGCCACCTGCGGCAGGAACCAGAGGAGCGTGCCGTCGATCATGTTGCACTCGTTGAAGGGCACGCCCGTGCGTTCGAAGAACCCCCGCGTGCTGTAGTCGCCATGGCGATAGGTGTCGATCACCCACTGCTTGAACGGCAGGTGCAGGTTGGCGAGATGCGGATTCGCCTCCCCGCTCTCAAACCGCCGGCGGCGAAAGTGATACTCCGACACGACCCGATCGAACGGGTTGCGGACAACCGCAAAAAGCGTCCCGCCGGCGCCGTGCTCGGCGACCCAGCGTGCGGCCGTGCGATGGCCGGCATTCACGATGGACTCGCCGGCTGCCTCGGCGAGGCTCGTGCCGGCGTTCTTGCTGATGTGGATGAAAACGGGCCTGGGATGCTTCATGGCATGATGTGCCCGACCTGCGATCGGCGTGGCCTCGGGGAAGCGTCGCAGAAATGTCCCCGACGTGCAAAAACCGACGCCGGCCGCTTTCTTCGCGTGGAGCCGGCAGCGTCCCGGGGCCGCCCGCAATTGCCCCCGGTTCCGCCCGGGGCTTCCTGGCGAGGAGGCCCGGCCCAGGATGTTACGCCCGGACGGGATCGCGTACATTCTTGGGCACCGCGGCGACAGGCCGCGGCTGCCGCGATCCCTCAAATGCCCCAGGAACATGCCGCATGTCTCTCGCCGAGACTTTCCCCGACACCACTCCAGGCCGCTGGCAGGCGCTCGCCGACCGCGTGCTCGCCGGCGGGGCGATCGATCGCGCCGAGGCCCGCGGGATCCTCGATTCGTCCGACGCCGAACTCCTCGACATCCTCGCGGCGGCCTGGCGGGTGCGGCACCGCCATTTCGGCAACACGGTGCAGCTCTTCTTCCTCATGAACGCCAAGAGCGGCCTCTGCCCCGAGGACTGCGGTTACTGCTCCCAGTCGAAGGTGTCCGAGGCCGAGATTCCCCGATACAACCTCCTCTCGGCTCCCAAGCTCCTGGAAGCCGCCAAGCTGGCGGCCGAGCAGCAGTCGAAGACGTTTTGCATCGTGATCTCCGCCCGGGGCCCGACCCAGCGGGAGATCGACTTCGTCTGCCAGATCACGCCCCAGATCAAGCGGCAATACGGGCTCAACATCTGCGCCTGCCTCGGACTGCTCACGCCCGAGCAGGCGAAGCAGCTCGCGGCGGCGGGCGTGGACAAGGTCAACCACAACCTCAACACGAGCGAGCGGCACTACGGCGAGGTCTGCACGACCCACACCTATGCCGATCGCGTGGCCACGCTCGCGGCCTGCCGTTCCGCCGGCCTGGAACTCTGCAGCGGCGGCATCATGGGCATGGGTGAGACCCACGACGACCTCGTCGACATGGCGATGGAGCTGCGGGCCCTCAACGTGGAGTCGATCCCGCTCAACTTCCTCAACGCGATCGACGGCACCCCGCTGGAACACGTCAACAAGATCAATCCCCGCGACTGCCTCCGGGGGCTCGCCATGCTGCGGCTCGTGAATCCGACGGCGGAGATTCGCATCGCCGGCGGCCGCGAAATCCACCTCGGCAGCCTGCAGCCGCTGGGCCTCTACGCCGCCAACTCGATGTTTGTGGGTGATTACCTGACCACCAAGGGACAGCTTCCCGAGGCGGACTACCGGATGATCGAGGAGATGGGCTTCGTGATCACCCGTGGCGCGGAATCGGCGGAGCCGATTCCCACGATGACGTGATCGGGCCCGTCACGAATCCTCACCGATCACGCCGAGGCTCATCAGCAGTTCCGACATCTCGCCGGCGGCGTGCGTGTTGCCCTGCTGCCGTGCCGCCTCGATGCCCTCCCGCAGCGCCCGACGGGCGTCCTCGATCCGCTCCCGCTTGATCAAATGCTGGGCCGCCATGTGGAAGGCCGGCACATACGGCGGCCCGCCACGGGCCAGATCCTCGAGGATCTCGAGGCCGGCCTCCCATTCGTCGGCCGCCTCCATCTCCAGGGCCAGGCTGTACCGCAGGAACACGTCCCCCGGATCGTCTTTCAGCATCGCCTCGATCTTCTCGCGACGTGTGGTGCTCATGGCGTCTCCTGGTCCTCGTCTTTCCCGGACCGAATCCCCTTGCCAACCGGGTCGATCCGCACGATCGATCCGGCGAGTGCCGCCACGACCGACTGTTCCGAAACGGCGACAATCGACCGCGGATCGACCAGCCGGGCGACGAACGCGGGCCTGACCGCCTGGCGGCCATCCTGCATGACGGCGTCGAGCCGCCACAACCCCTCGGGCCGCGCGGCCGAATCGGCGGCGCCGCCGAGCACCCAGAGCGTGCCGTCGCCCCGGCTGAAGGCGGCATCGCGAACCTGCGGGAGTCCCGTGTCGAGCCGCAGCAACTCAGCCCCGTTGCCCGCGTGGAAAGTGACCTCGGCCGCCGTGGCTCGCGATTGTTCGAGCAGCACCAGTTCGTCGGCGGGGCTTACGACGGCGGCGACCGGCAGGCGGTCCGCGGCGATCCCCGGCCGGCCGTCTTGGGCGAGCAGCCGCATCCCGGCGCCGGCAAACACGATTCGCAGAACCGGCGGCAGCGGCTCGGGCAAGCCGACGACGGCCAGCCAGTCTCGCGTCTGGCTCACCACCAGCCGGACCGTCGGCGCGGCGGCGGCCGCGGTTCCCAAACGCATGGACTGAAGCGGGTTCGCCGGATCGGTCGCCTCGCCCGGACGGATGCGAAAAGTTCGCAGCGACCACTCGTCGCCCGATCGACCGATGATGGCCAGCACCTCGCCCGGCAGGCACCCGATCGCGACGGGCACCGGCTGCCCCTCGGCGGCGGCCGCGACGACGTCACGCCGGCGGGTCGGCGCGAACGGATCAAAGGCGATCACGGCCCGGCGGACCTGGTCGAGGCAATGGACCGTCTGCCCGTTGGGCGACACGGCCAGCGGCCCCACACCGGGCAGGTCATCGATGAGCGTCGTGATCCTGACCTCGTCCGCCGCCGGTGCCGACGGGCAGACCAGCGCCGCGGCGAGGCAGACGGCGAGCAGCGCACCGCGGCCACGGACCCAGCCAGACCCCGGCATCCTCCCGGGCACGGTCGAAGGGGGGGCGGCCGGCATCTTTTTCAGTGCGCCGCGGCGGAAAGACCGTGGGCCGTCTCCCAGGCCGTGATCTCGTCGGTGTGCCGCAGGGAGAGGCCGATGTCGTCGAGCCCCTCGAGCAGGCACTGACGGCGAAAGGGATCGACCGCGAACGAACGCACGAAGCCCGCGTCGTCGGAGACGGTGCAGGCTTTCAGGTCGACGTGAAGACGATACTGCCCACCACTCCCGGCCGCGGCGTGGGCGCGGTTGAAGAGTTCGTCAACGTCGGCCTCGTCGAGACGGATCGGCACGATCCCGTTCTGGAAGCAGTTGTTGCAGAAGATGTCGGCGAACGTGGGCGCGACCACCGCGCGAAAGCCGTAATCGGCCAACGCCCAGGGAGCGTGCTCGCGGCTGGAACCGCAGCCGAAGTTGCGGCGGGCCAACAGGATGCTCGCTCCGGCGGCCGGCGGCTGATTGAGCTCGAAGTCGGGGTTGGGCGAGCCGTCGGGCAGGAATCGCCAGTCGAAGAACAGGAACTGGCCGAAGCCCGTCCGCTCGATCCGCTTCAGAAACTGCTTGGGGATGATCTGGTCGGTGTCGACGTTGGCCCGATCGATCGCGGCCACGATGCCGGTGTGGGTTGTGAACGACTGCATGGTTCGCGAAGGCTCCTACTTGTATTCCCAGCCGCGGATGTCGACGACGTGCCCCGTGACCGCGGCGGCGGCGGCCATGGCCGGCGAGACGAG
>SXGQ01573074.1_pt1 | contig 17388 bp, 41 predicted proteins | sample 3178371 | NCBI WGS metagenome assembly SXGQ01 (sample SAMN11356859, study PRJNA531348) | freshwater metagenome | isolation source: freshwater sample F1-20 | place: China: Fuxian Lake, Yuxi | collected 2017-12-25 | reverse complement strand
GTACGGGTATCATCATAGGAGATTTGTATATGAATGAAATAGTAAGTCATTTAGCATCAAATGTGTATCATCTAACAACAGATGAACTTAAACAGGCAAAATCAATCATAAATGCTCAATTAGAGATACTCCGACAAAGGAATGAACTTACCATAAAGGCAAAGTTACGCCCAGGTCTTAAATGCAAGGTCGATCACCCAAAAGCCTTCGGTAAAGTCTTTATCATTACCAAAGTTAATAGAACAAAGGTAAAGTGTCAGTTGGAGGGTTCACAGAATTGGAACAGTCAATGGAACATACCTATTAGTATGTTAGAGATTATTGGATAAGTCGTAACACAAATATAATTGTATCATGTATTATACACGGAATAACTATTATGAATACCATTACACTAACAGAACAAACACCTATCTACAAAGTAGCACAAATCATTCGTGAGGATTGGAAACGAGTGTATTTTGGAGCAGAACCATACCTAAGTGCTATGGAAACCCTTTCATCCATAAACGATAGATATTTCTTTGATGATGGCAGAAGTATTGTATTGTATTTCCTATCAAATGCGTCCACATGGAAAGGTGAAGTTGCTAAACAAGTAAAATCACACCTAAAATCATTGACAAAATAATTTTTGTCTTACATACCGACAATTTCTCTTGTATTGTATCGTCTAATTTACTATATTCGTAAAGTATTACATTGGAGAGTATATGGCTAATCCTTTGATTCACTCAAAATCGAGTGTAAAGCGTTGGGGTGGTGTTGTAGAAGATTACATCGCTATTCACGAACTGATTGATAGTCCAAAAGCAACTATGAATAATAATGCTTCGAGAGCACTGACACACAATACTTGGTTTGCATATACAATTATCCCCAAAGTGTTTGGTTACAATATAACCAATTCAAATGGCAAGAGTGTGGACACGATTGATATTGCTATGCTACATATATTGGAAGATTTCCGAATGAAATTTGTTCCAACCGCACAAGACTTCTTGAAACATCTGAAACTCCCCGATTGGATTCACAATGGGGTTAAGTTGATAGATAATCCAGAAAGTATAGAAACTGCAAATGTTTTCTTAGCAAAGTTGCGAAATGATACCGAGAACATTGAACAATAATAATAAACTATTTTCTGTATTACAGTAAAGGTATAAACCAATGGAAGATATTATTAAGAAATGGAAAGAAGCGAAAATTTCTTACGCTAAGTTTGAATTTTCTTGTGGTGGGGATAGTATGAATGATACATACCTTACCTTTTATGATGATAATGGAAACGAAATTGAAGTATCATCTGAAATATCATCATATTTTGATGATGATGTTTACAATCATGTTGATTTTTACGAAGCAAGTGATGGGCATTATTTAGGAGAGAATGGCACAGTTCATATCGAACTAAATGAAAGCGGTGATGATATTGAATATACAAAATCAAGTATGTTTAGTTATTCTGAACCGTGCGACACACTCATTCAATGTCCTATTACAAAAGAACAGGCGGAATTTATTAGAGAATATATTAGTGAAATATCCCAAGAGGCTTGGGGTGGTAATGGTGTTGATTTCAAAAAAGACTTTGTTCTTACGGAACAACATGAGGACTTAATTCAAGAATTGCACGATCTATTTTTCAATCATGCTGAAAATTGGAATCCTGACTGTGATGGAGAAATTGAGTACGATAGTCAATCATATAGTATCACTGACCAAGGTGGTCGTGAGATTTCTATCTATGAAGAAGATAATCAATTCTATATTGAATTGAATGTAGCGTGTAATGTCCTTACTGAATCGGAAAGTTAAAAGTAATTTCGTACTACAAATAGGAAACCTCAATGAAACTCATAATCAATAATGTCGAATTTCCATTCGATTTAGGATGCCGTGTTCTTAAATTAAAGCATGGCGATAATTGTCCGATGGAACAACTCCAAGATTTTTGGAATGATATAATTCCACTTTCTTTCAAAGAAGTAGCACAATTAACTAACCTTGAACAAAGACGAATTGGTGTATTACATTTAGGTATAGATAAAATTATAGCCGATGTCAATCCAACACTCCTATCAAAAGATACGCTGAATAAATCAACACTATGGGTTGATACCAATGGTGAACTAATAGAACATAAATTCGAGGACACATACGAACTCTACGAAGTTAGTGGAGAATACTTTAACGAGGGATTGGAAAATCGTTTTGGACCAAAGATCGATGATTGTCATTACATTCGATGTAAAGATACAAGCACGGATAGAGAATATCTTATATGGGTAGATTTGCGTTCTGTATGGAATACAAATGAAATAGGTAATCGTTGGGATTTTGATAAAACAAAAATAAATGCTACACAGTGTATAGCATGGACTATACAAACGGATGTGCCTGCTGGTAACATTGAAAAGATTATCCGTCAAGGTGATTGTATTATGATAAAACCAAATGGAAAGTATGAGCCATTGCTTAGTGCAAGACATCTGACTGAAAAAGAATATCGAGACTTGCTTGTTGCAGAAAGTTAATTACTAATCTAATAATAGGAATTTCTACTATGAAAAAGAAACTGAAAAAACACACACTATTGGTTGGGGAAGGTACAAACCAACATACGCTTTACGGAAATTTTTATATGGACTTGGAAGATAGAACAGACTTTCCACAAGTTCTTGTGAAGGACAATAGTGAATTGAAACATGAGAAACCTAATGGCGCATGGAGCAATGAACATAAAACATTACAAGTGGACAAAGGTAGTTGGGTTATGGGTAAACAAGTTGAATATAATCCATTCAATCGTAGTGTTAGTCGTATTTGGGATTGATTTATTTTCGTATTACAGTTGGTGTTATTATGAGTTCAAAACAAAAATCTAAGACGGCATCAAGTCAGTTGGTTAAAGGTCAATCAGTTATACTTAGTTTGTTCCGTGACGGTATTAACGCAAAGTGGTTGTATGTTGGCGATAATGGTGGCACAGGTAAAAATACCATGATGATATTCGATAGAGTCTATCAACCTGATAGAGAAACAGATCCATCTGTTGCTTTTAATAATGAAACTTGTATGGTATTTCATAGGTCAATGTTCAATAAGTATGTTGTCAATATGAGTTGTTTCAAAGTTATCTATTAAATTGTGTATTACATTGGAGAATGTTATGAGTAACGAAAAACATGTAGAAGGCATCTGCCCAAATTGTGCTACTCGTAGTATTGACATGGGTTATTTGGAAAATTTTAGTGGTGATTTAGGTCGTGAATGGGAATGTAGGTCATGTGGTGCTTACGGTGTTGCCTATTACGATTACAAATTTGGCGAATATGCCATCCATGGCAACCGTCAAGATGATGATGATGATATGAATTTCATTTCACTTGGTCAAAACAGCATTCTTGATTATGAAGAAATTGATGATTTACACCTCCTACATAAGATGAATAAACAATAATTGTTTTACATATTATTCTAAGACATCATATAATTTTATTACACTCACCGTCATGGAAACAACTATGAATAAGACAAACGAAGAAGTACAACTTGGTGTAGTTAGATATTGGGAACGCCAAGCCCGTCAGCACAATATGACGGTAGATGAATACCATGCTTATCGTAAGGCACAGAACGAGCAGAAACGAAAGGAATGGGGCTTGTCTATGGCTGATGCCATTACGGTTGATGATGCTCAATCATTATTGGAGTATGCTGAGAAATTGGCTGATGATGCAAAAATTATTACTATTCTCGCTCCTCATAAGATAGGTCAGGATTTGGTATTGGGTGAGGCAATATGTAAGTTACATGATAGGTTGCGTCTCGTTACTGCTGTGCTTGATAGGATAGATGAAAATAGACATTGATTGTCTATGTCCGTATAGTATTATTATTTTACATACCGTCAAGGAATTATTGTATGACAAGGAAAGAGGCAGAAGAAGAAGGCATTAAGGTATTAACTCGTGAGGAGGCAATTGATTTTGTTACCGAAGAATTATCGGATGGTTTAATCAATGACCATGGCTCAATATGGCATATTATTAGGAAAGGACATGGTGGTACTGAGAACATGACCAATGAAGAACTTGAAGATTTCTTTGAGTGTTGGGATGATGTGTATATTCTTGAATGGAAATTGGAGGCATAACAATGACACAGGCAGTAACTACAATAAGTGAAAAATATGATGCGGTGCAATTGGAATTATTGGACCTTTATGAAAGGTATGACAATGGTGATAATGTTGAGAGTGAGATTGTGAACGCTGAAAATACTTTGAATGTTTATCGTTCACTTGCAAAATTTCTTTATTATGAGAAGCATTAAGTGCCGAAGTCGCATTCGGGTACGGGTATCATGCCCATAATAACAATTTATATTGTACTACTATTACGGAAACCGTTTTATGTTTAAGAGAACATTCACAAACCTTATTGAACCACTTATCAACGATAGGTTCACTCGAATCAATCAAAGTATTGATGCCTTGAAAGGATTGCAAATCGCATCTATACAAAATTTGCAAAACCAAATTACGAATCTTAATCTTGATGACTTGGATATTCCAAGTGCTTCGGATATTGCATCCGAGATTAGTGCTGATGAGATTGCCAATCACATAAATTCGTATGATATTGGAAGAGCCATTGAGATTGATGCGAGTGATATTAGTATTGATGCAAGTGAGGTTGCCTCTTACATTGAGATTGACCCCTATGATATTGCACGGAACATAAGTGCGAGAGATATTGCATCGAACATTAAGATTGATGCGAGTGATATTAGTATTGATTTGAGTATATTCACAAATGCAATTGCTGAACTGTCTGCAAAACTGACTGCAATTGAAACACAAGTGGCAACACTTTCTAAACCGAAGGCGACCAAGAAACCTACGGTGAAGAAACCCGTTGCAAAAAAATCTACGAGTAAGACGACTGCTACAAAGAAACCTGTTGCAAAGAAACCTACTAAACCAAAAAAATAATGAAGAAACTAAAGACAGAAAAGCAACTTTTATTAGAAGAACTATCTATTGCCATGAAGCACAAAAATACTCATAGAGTAGATGAAATATCAGATGCTATAAAGGTAATGAATGACGGAAAGCCGTTTGTTCTAAAAAAACCTAAACATAAAAAATATGGTAGCAGAAGAAACGATGAGTATTAAATACTCGTAGTTATGAACACTAAATTAGTTATATTGTAACACATTAATCATTTTTTTCTTATTGGAGATATTATGCAAACAACTGATGTAAAATCAGCAATTCAAACCGCACCATCTATTCGTCCTGAATATCTTATTATGGATGACAAGAATTGGAGATTTTTGGTACGAAATGTTTTGAGAGGCAAGAACACAATGCTAATCGGTCCTGCGGGGTGTGGTAAGACGCTAGCAGTATCAACTGTGGCAAACGCAATGGAACGACCATTCTTCTATTTCAACTTAGGTGCAACTCAAGATCCACGAGGTTCTTTGATTGGTAATATGCACTTTGATGCAAGCACAGGAACATACTTTTCCAAATCAACCTTTGTTAAGGCAATTGGAACAGAGAATGCAGTTGTTCTTCTCGATGAATTATCCCGTGCCCATCCTGAAGCATGGAACATCCTGATGACAGTTCTTGATGAAACACAACGCTACCTTAGACTTGATGAATCACCAAATGGTGAGGTCATAAAAGTTGCAAACGGTGTATGCTTTATTGCTACTGCTAACTTTGGCATGGAATACACATCAACGCGAGAAGTGGACTATGCCATTTTGGACAGATTCCAATTGCTAAAAATGAAACTTCTTGATAAGGAAAAGCAAGAGCAATTACTTAGACTTGCTTGCCCCGACATTGATGATGTATCTGTAAATGTTTTGACATCAGTATATCAACAAGTGAATGACGAAATTGATTCTAACAGTGGTAAATTGACAAGACGAATTTCAACGAGAACAACTATCGCTGCGGCAGAATTAATATGTGACGGATTCTCTGTGCGTGATGCACTCGAAGTATCAGTATTCCCATACTTTTCAGAAGATGGTGGGTTGGAATCAGAACAAACTTATGTAAGACAAATCGTTCAAAAGTATCTTCCCGAAGAACACCTTACGAATGACAATATGTTTGACGAAGGCGATACAACAACGGAAACAGCATCTTAATCCAAGGTTTCCGATTGGCAATAGTGGGGAGAACATAATCTCAGTTCTCCCACACTATTTTAACTTTGTAATACAGTTCAATAACCATTCAATCAAGGTAAAATATTATGAGTAAGTACAGAAAAAATAGGTTTAGTAGTAGTAGAGTTCTTGGTTCTGCAAAAAAGTTTGTATCAAACTTTTGGGACAAGTATGATTATGATGATTATTCCGCAGATTCAACTTCGGACTATTGGTTGAAAGGTTCATTGTTTGATCGTAAGAAATCATACTTCGATGACAATAGTAGTGAAGAAAAGTATGACTACTTTGCACTCGCACAGTATAAGCGTGCAATTACAAACTTTGTTCATATTCTTACAGGCAAACCTGACATCAAAGTTACTTATACAGAACGGGGCGATAGTTACACTGACGGTGAAGATATTACCCTATCTGCATCTATGAAAGAGAAAGACTTTGATTCGAATGTTGGCTTAGCACTACATGAGGCTAGCCATATTTTGTACACAGATTTCGATGAATTCAAACAACACATTAGGGATGTTGAAAACAATCAAAGCAATCTCACTAGTAAACAGAGAAAGATACTTAATAACCAATACATAGGTGGTAATCCTAAAAAGACAGTAAAGACAATTCTGAACATTGTAGAGGATCTTTACATTGATGCAATGACCTATGCAAGTGCTCCTGGCTATCGTGGTTATTATCAATCATTGTATCACAAGTTCTTTGGTGATGACAAAATTATTGATGGTTTCTATTCGAAAGATTATTCAAAACCAATACTTGAAAATTATTTGTTCCATCTATGTAATATCCGTAACCCAAACCGTAACTTAAAAGCACTTCCTGGTTTAGTAGATATCTGGAACAGATTAGATTTATCTAATATCAAGCGTCTTACAAGGACAAAAGATAGAATAGATTTGGCGTGGGGTATTCTTGATGTCATATCAAAATACGCTTTGGTTGATGATACGGATGATGATACAATAGAACGCATTGGTGACGGTGGTGGTGGTGATGATTTAGGCACTGATTCGGGTGATGATAATACGGAATATCCATACGAAAATGTATTAGATGGTCGTCACTCGTATGATGATACAGAACAAGAAACACCGCAATTTCAAGAACTTAACAAAACAACTGCTGATAAAATTAGAAAGCTGTTTGAAAAACAGATTGAGTTAATCAATGGTGAAAGTAAAAAGACTAAACTAACCAAACAGGCTAAAGATAATGTTGATGCCATTTCATCCGTTGATGTTCAAACACATTATTCTGCAAAAGATTGTCCGAACTCTTGGCATGGTTATCGTGGTGTAAAGACATTGGTGATTCGCGATGTGAATGATAAATTTATCAATTCGCAATTAGCAAGTGCGTTTGGTATTCGTACTTATCCAAATTATAATGTAGAGCGTGAAATAGAACGGTTTATTAGTTTGGGAAAAGTTCTTGCAAAGAACCTCAAGATTAGAAACGAAGAGCGTTCTCTAACAACAACAAGACAGAAATCGGGTGCTATAGACAAGCGATTATTACATGAAATAGGTAATAAGAATTATGAAGTATTCAAACGAATCAATCTTAATCAATACCGTGATTCTTACATTCACATATCCATTGACACATCGGGTTCAATGAGTTCCGAGTTGGCAGAGTGTATGAAGTTTGCAACCATGTTTGCGGTTGCCGCCAAACTAATCAAGAACATTCATGTAGTTGTTTCAGTTCGTACTACAACATACGGTTCGGGTATTATGCAAGAATCAAGTGGTGGTCGAAGAAACGGTGGTGACGGTACACCGTTCATCATGTATATTTTTGATTCCAAGAAAGATAACATTGCAAAGATACGAAAATTATTCCCAAGAATCAGTACTATTGGTACAACACCTGAAGGTCTTACATTCGAGGCAGCGATGCGTGACATAAAGAAAAGTTCCGCAAATACGGATGCGTTTTTTATAAATCTGTGTGATGGACAACCATACTTTTCTACAAGCAATATGAATTATTCTGGCGACTATGCAAAGAAACACTCAAAAACACAAACAGATCGTATGATGCAAAATGGTATCAATGTTCTTACATATTATATCGGTAGTCTCGGTGGATATAATGACTTAAAACAAACGTATCCTATAAATTGTTTCCACTTGAATGATGCAAGTGAAATTACAAAAATTGTCAGGGTATTAAACGGCAATCTACTTAAAAGAGCAGAATCTGTATAACCTTATTTAATAAGTATATTTTATATTGCTATGAAATTAGAACTATTTAATTCGATGGGGGATTCTATCCCCCTATACGAAATAGCAAAAATCATCCGTAGTGATTGGGAAGATCCTTACTTTGATGCTATAAAATGTATAGAGGATTTATCATCGTTAGATACTGTATATGACTACTTTCAATTTGAGGATGCTAAATCTGTAATACGAGATTTCCTAAAAGTATCGAAAGATTGGCAGGGTTCAATTGCAACTGAAGTAAAAAATCACCTTAGATTTTTATTAACAAAATAATATAACAGGAAGAACTATGCTTCAAACAGAAGAATATATTTTTCAAGTTTGTAATAAATTGTTTCAAAAATTCAAAAATTCTGAGCGTGATTTCAATACCATTTGTGAAATGATAAAATCTAATCATGAATTCAAGTACGATCCTGTTATGATGGAGTGCCATAAAAAGTTAAAGGAAAAAACACTAATCAATTTTGCACACTTAAAAATAATAACAATGGAAATATCCATATCGAATTTGGATTTTCGTTGGAACTGAATCGGGTACTGGTATCATCGTACACAGTATTCACAATAAATAATAATTATACAATTTATAATTCATAAGGAATTAGTTATGGCAATCGGCCCAATGACAAGAGAAGAAGCAGATGAACAAGATTTAATCATTATCACCGAAGAAAGAGCTCTTCAAATTATTGAAGAAGATTTGACGGAAGAACTAACTCGTAATATATGGAATTATATGTCACTCACTGACTTGATATGGGATGGTTTCAAAGGTCTTAGCGAATGGACGAATGACGATATAACGGAGTACTTTGAAGGTTCTGAAATCTATATTCCTGAATGGGAAATTACAAACTAACAGGAGACAATATAATGAATACATATAAAGTTACATTCCGTGGTTTTATCGAAGATGGTGTTCATGGTTTATTAACAGAAGATGATTATTATACCATCGATACGGTGGATGAAGATAGTGCTGCTTTGATTGTTCATTCGGTAAATGAAAACAGAGAAAACCCCTTATATGACATCAAAGTTGTTTCAGTAGAGAAAATTAGTAAGGAATAATACAATGCCAAATTGGTGTAACAACAGATTAGTAGTATATGGTTCTAAAGAAGTAGTAGAACAGTTTTTGACTGACGGTATAAATGATAGTAACGAATGGACTATAGGAACATACTTTCCAATACCCGAAGAATTAGTGAACACAACTTCTCCGTCCAAAGAAACGAATACGGAATTGATTGAGAAGTACGGTGTAGATAATTGGTATGAGTGGAACATCCGAAACTACGGATGCAAGTGGGATTGTGAGGCGTATGACACACCGTCCACCGATGATATTAACTATGGTGGAGGTAATGGTACACTTGACATAGGATTCGATTCCCCTTGGTCTCCACCTGATGCTTGGATGAAAAAGATTTCAGAGAAATATCCTGACTTACAGTTTACACTTTATTTCAGTGAACCTGGTATGAACTTCGGTGGTGCAATTTATTCAAGTGACGGTGATTATTCAATAGAAGAAGGCGAACTCGAATGGATGGATTGTGATGGTGGAACTTATCAATATGATAATGATAAGGAATGCTACATTGATGAAACTGGTGACGAAGTTTCTGAGGAAGAAGCAGAAGAAAGAGAAATTGAACTCCGTAACCCGTTTGAATGGGGTTGATAAAACAACCTATCTTTATAAACATACATAAAAATATTATGAACACATCTATTTCAAACATCAAACCCCATGTGCAATGGTTAGTTTATATGATAAATAATCAAGGAGAAACAGAAGCAGTTTCTGTTTGGGCAACCTCTAAGAATGAGGCGGAAAACGATGCGTTATTTGAATGTAAAATAAAAAATGCAACTGTTTTTGATTCCGTATTACGAGACAATATCAAACAACATATAATAAACAAGTGATGTGAAAACAAGGTTTCCAGGACTCCTCTAAAGTAACTCACACTGGTGGACAAATAGTATGAGTAATACTAACCACTGGTGGACATGATGGAAGGCAAGTAACTATTTAGTTACTGACGGTTTCAATTACCTCCATGTCCACAAGTAATATAAACAAGTGGAAAACAATAATATGGAACATCCAATCCTAAAGATTAAAGAAATCAAAGAAGATAAGAGTGGTTACTTTGGTAATAGGGGTAATAGTAAAATAACTATTATCATGGATTTCAAATCTCTTGATGCTGCTAATAATATAGATGGTGAAGAATTACTGCGTGATGCTTCTAAATATGCAAAAGTATTATGCAACAAATGGGATAACTACAACACAGACCACCGTACAGGAAAACCACAAAGAGTCGGTGATGAAATTATTATACCTATTAGTGTGTCTCATTGGACAGGTGATTAATTTTTTTTATATTAAATCATTGTATTACATAATAAGGAATGAGTAAAATGAGTATGCTTAATTACAAAAAAACATGGGGAAACCCAGTGATTGATACACCCGAAGCGTACAGTGAATTAAACAAAGTACTTCGTTATGAGATTATCAACCGCATAAGACATGAAATGTTTACAATGAGCGATACACTTACTTCTCACTCGCTTTCATGGTTAATCTTACATTTTCAAGAAGAAGAAGGCTACCCCATTGTATATCTTGATGATAATTACCCCGATGATGCCGAAGTGGTATGGGTGGACAGAATCGTTTTGAATAATAGAGAAGAAGTACACAAAGATATTTGGTCATTAGCAAATGATTCCAAAAAGTTATCTTGGGGTTATATCAAAGATAAAATTTCAACCGATACCCTGATAACAATACTAACAGAGTTGCAACGATCGAATAACCACCCGATTTCCAAAGAAGAAGTTTCGGAGGATGAACAATGAAAAAACACTTCAGTGAAGAAGATCTCAATGGAAGGAGTAATGCGGAGATAATAAATCTTCTGAATAAGCAATTGCTAACAATTACACTGTTGGAAGAAGAAGTAAAAAACTTGGAAAGAAGAATTAAGAAATCTAAAGGATAACCAATGGCAACTTATATGGACGGAATGGGTGGTGGTAAACACAATTCAGATAACATAGAAGTTTCAATACACAAAAATGATCGGCAATATATTCGACCAGAAAATATTGGCTTCAATCAATGGTATGATTATGCTGGTAAATGGACGATAGTTGAGTTAGAGGAAATGATCAGTACAGCCGAAAAGGATTGTGAGTACTACGAAGAAAAGATTGTGGAATTTGAGAACCTTCTTTACAGTGCTGAGAAACAACACGATATGGCATTGTGGTTACTTAACCACGATTTGTGGATTGAAGAATATGACGATGTACTACAACAAAGAAAGGAGACCGAGCAATGATTGAATATACATATATGTCAGGTTATAAAGAATACGAAAATGAAGGTGAATGGACAAAAGAAGAATTGGAAGCGATGGTAGATGAAGCGGAAAGTGAAATACATACCATTGAAGGACTGATGGCGAATTTGAGACAAGACCTTTGGTATGTAGAAGAAAAACATGAACAAGCAACATATTTACTTGACAACGAATTGTGGTTCACAGAAGAAGAAATAGAGGATGAAGAAGATGAAGACTAACTATAAAAAAATGTATTCCGATCCAGAAGACAGACTTATAGCCGAGATACTCGACCTGATGATTGCAACTCAATTTGACCAAGATAAAAACAACCCCGATGTTAAGCGGTTGATTGCACTTCAAGATAAGTTAGAACGGATGAAAACACGAGGAAGAAAAACCAATGTATTACATCAAACAAAGGAGAACGACCAATGAGCAAAGGAGTGATGCCCAAACAAACAAATAAAACAAAGGCAAATGCAGAAACTTATGCCAACTATTCAAACCACCAACTTGCTGGTATGATTAGTAATGCATCTGATGAATTACAAGAAGAAATACGTAGATTGGATAATCTACATGAAGAAACAGAAGCATATCAATATGATTTAGATAGTGCATATAATTCTTACAAAGAAGAACAACAGGCAATGCAAGAACACCTTGCACAAATACAACGGGCAGAAGAACAAGTAAAAAACCTTTCAAAGATATTGGAAAGTTATACCAATGTTTTCACTAGTAGGATTGCTAAGTGATGGATATAATCCAGATTATATCGGGTACTGGTATCATAATGAATAACATTATTTTTTTTATATCGTTAAAATATACTTATGACAAAGACATCTGCATTGAAGGTTGGTTCTAAATTGGAATGGAATGATTATGATGACGATGAACCGAGTGTTATAGTAACCGTTAGGAGTACAACCAAAGGTTACATAATTGTAGAATGGCACGATAAAAGGGGTCAATTGCATATCGATTCTTGGTCTCGTATATTCTTGAATAGAGCTCTCAATGTAAGAGTATTGTCTGTATAGTATTATTATTTTAGTTACCGTAAGGATTTTGTGTTATGACAAGGAAAGAGGCAGAAGAAGAAGGCGTTAGAATATTGACGTATGATGATGCAATAAACATCATTGCAGAATCAGAATACACAAATGTCATGGAAAGTGATTTGATGTGGGATATTATCATGGATGGTTGTAGTGGTATAAATAATATGTCAAGAGAGGACGTTGAAGATTGGTTCGATGGCAATGATGAAGTTATATTTGATTGGCAACTTGAAGGGTAATATATGACAAAGACATCTGCATTGAAGGTTGGTTCTAAATTAGAATGGTATTATACGGGTGACAAATCAGAAGAATCATATATTATGACCGTTACCCATATAACCAAAGGTAAAGTATATGTGGAATATGTAAATGAATATGGCCTACAGTGTAATGATGATTGGTCTCGTAGATTGTTGAATAGATCCCTTAACATAGAAGTATTGTCTGTATAGTAATTTTATTTTTATTACCGTTGGAATTGAGTTATGAAACTATTTGAAATAAAAGAAAGAGTAAATGATGGTATTAGGGTATCTATTAGGGTATCGTATGTGAATCCCGAATACATTATGGATATATGTGATAACTACAATATAGACCGAGAACCATTTGGTAGTAAGGTTAGTGTTCAAGGTGGCATGGTAACTACATACTATGATATTAGAACACCGAAAGAGATTGCTGACATATTAAAGACATTGTAATTATTATTTTAGTTACCGTTGGAATTTATTATGAAGTTAGGTTATGCGTGTATCAATATGACATTATCCAAAGACAATGTTACTACTAATCGTTCTATGATTAAGAAAACATTTCTACAAAAGGGTATTGACTATTGTTCCGAACTTGCACTACTCAATGTGCGTGACATGGAAACCATTATCAAATGGAATGTTGACAACGGTATATTCTTTTTCCGTGCATCATCAAATATATTCCCTTGGGGTTCCGAGTATGATATTGAGACACTACCCCACATCGAAGAAATCAAAACTACACTCAAACGCATTGGTGACTATGCAAACGAACATGGTGTGCGTATTACATACCACCCAGGTCCTTTTAATGTTCTTTGTTCACCCAATCCCGATGTAGTCAAGAATACAATCATTGACTTGGAATTACACGGTAAAGTATTTGACATGATGGGTTTGTCTCGTACACCATACAATAAAATTAATATACACTGTAACGGTGTGTATGGTGACAAGACCGCATCACTACAACGTTGGTGTGATAACTTTCAACTCCTATCCGATAGTGTTCGTTCAAGACTGACTATTGAGAATGATGATAAGGCGAGTATGTACTCTGTAAAAGATTTAATGTTCATCCACAATACCGTTGGTATTCCAATCGTCTTTGATTATCACCACCATCAATTTTGTACAGGTGACTTGACAGAACAACAGGCATTAGAATTGGCAATCAGTACATGGCCGTCTGACATTACCCCTGCCGTTCACTATTCATCATCACGTATGAAAGAAACCTTTGTTAAAAGTTATCTGAAAGAAACCTTTGTTAAAGGTTATGTTTTATCAGGCGAGGTAAAAGAAAAACCACAGGCACATGCAGACTATATCTTAGAGAAGATTGATACTTACGGACATGATGTTGACATTATGTTAGAGTGCAAGGCAAAAGAATTGGCACTCAAACAGTATCTAACAGAGTATGGAATTTAATTTATTTATATTATAGGAACTTAGTTATGACTATTGAAAGCAGAGAAAAATTGATCAAAGAATCCATTGACATGGAGCATGAATTGATGCGTGAAGATTCGGAGACGCTTTGGTACTATCTTGAAAATGGTTTCAAAGGATTTAGAAACTTGACTGATAAAGAGTTGGTCGAAGAACATGGTTCGCTTTTGGAGGCGTATGAAGAAACTTTTGGATTTCCCTACGATTCTGATGATGATGGCGATGAATTCGATGATGATGATGATGAATTCGATGATTAATTGATAAACTATTAAGGTAATTCAAAGTATGAATGAGATAACCGAATTTCAAATCTTGGATTGGATTGACCAATGTGATGGCGAACTTAAACGGCTACAGAATGCTAAGGACTTTATTCATAGAGAATATTATAAAAATGATAGTATAAGTTATCATGTAGAAGAAAACCTGCAAGATGTATTCGGTGAAAGAATAGCAAACCTGAAAGCGAAACGCGAACTTCTATTTAAGATGTTAGAACAGGTAAGAACGGATGATTTGATAATAATGTTTGATTATCAATTTCCTGATACATTAGTAAATCAATTACCCGAAGACTTACGTAAAGAATTTATGAATTATGTATATGAAATATAGGTGATGGGTATGAAACTTCTCGAAATAAAAAAAGAAGCTGAATGGGGTGGTTTTCACCATGACACAGATTTTATCAACATGGAATATATTGTAACGATAAACGAATACAAATTTGGTGCAGGTGGTCATCGTTGTAGTAAAATTCGTGTCAAAGGTGCAGAAAATACTTGGATCAATGATGTAAGAACACCCGAAGAACTTGCACATGAAATCTTAATACAAAGTGGATATACATTAACTAAACCATAAGTGAGATTAATACTATGAACATGACAGCAATTGCAACCTACGAAGGTTTCACAGAAACAATTGACTTAACAGAAGATTGTCACACCTATGATGATGTGTTGGACATATTCATCTATCTTCTTGAAACAGAATGGGACCTTGAAGATGTAGAAGAAGCAGACATTGAAATTAAATTAGAAGAGGTGCCCCATTTCATTAATGATTGGGCTGAATTTGACGATTTTGCACCACATTACTTCAGCAGTCGTTTGGATGATATTAGTATATGGGAAGCTGCAGATGCCTGTGACATTCCATTCTCCGATGTAGATGAGGCGTATAGTGGTAAGTGGGATTGTAACGAGGATTTCGTTGAGAATTTATTAGTCGAAACAGGTGACATACCACAACTACCCCATTATATTTACATTGATTGGGGCAGAACTGCGGATGCTGTCATGCAAGATTATGAAGAAGACAGCGGACATTACTTCAGAAGATTTTAATTTATTTTTTTTTACTATAAAGGAATTGAACCATGTTTTATGCAGAAATGTTTTTATTCGGCTTATCGATTTTATTCGGGCTAGCCTACATCATACTACAAATATATGACGGTTTTTTGCGGAAAGACCTCCCAGACTACCATCGAGATTACCAGATTCGAGCACTACATAAATTATTTTATGTGTCGTTGATACTTGGAATTGTGGTTTCAATTGTAGAATTATTTGTGTAATACAATGTTTTATTTAAAAATTCGTCGATAATAAAAATGAGAAAATTGAGTAGAGATTTAGGGGGGACTAAATTCACTACAAATAATGGTGAAGTAAATACTAAATTGTTACTGTGGTTATGTCTTGTGCTCACATGTAATCTTATACTAACGCTAAAAGTGTTAATGGAAATATGGAAACGCTAGTACATATTATACGTATAATATACGTAATTACTTCAAGTTTACTTTGTTTATGGATAATATATTTATTCACAATTAGAGAGTGGTTAGATCGTCTTCTTATGAGACGAGGCGGTATGCCTTATGATTTAAATGGCATTCCACGAATGCAATCGATACAACGATTATATCATTTGAACTAAAATGATATTGTAAACGTTAATACAAAAATAATTTTTCTTTCTTTGTCATGTTTCCCGAATAAAAGGGAAAACGCCTTAACGCCCTTGATATCGACGATCAATCGCCTTTATGGAATGTTATGATTGATTGTTTTGCTAAACAAAATACTCCCCACCACATAATCTCGTGCATGTATTTTGTTTAAATAATATAATGGTTATGGTTGTCATTTATATTGTTTTTCAGGCGTAGTATCGGGGTGATGTGAGTTTCGATTTTTCCGTGTATTGAAACCCACATCTGCATCAACCGCACTGATATAAGCAGTGTATAACTGTGGTGCGGTTGATGTTGTTGAGGTACAAATGAACATCAGCCTGAGAGGGCTGATGTGAATAGTACCGAACAACATTATTTAATTTGATAATTTATAAATAAATAAAACCGTTATATGATAACATACAATGAATTCAGATTCGACAAAGATAACGACACTTTGTATTACTTCGATTTCCCCATAACTAATACATTGTATAATGAAATTATAGGATTGTATAATTTGTATAGTACGGATATAAAATCAAAATATCCGACAGAGCTTATTGTAGACGAAATTCACATGGATATATCCAGTTCTATAGTTCTGAGATCCACAGATAATATTTTACGATTATCCATTCCCAATGATATCGATTCTATACAAACATATCTAAAATCATTAGATGATATTGGTGAAGTATGGGGTATTGAAAAATAAAGAATGTTTGCTTTTTTGAAAAAAAATACTATATTAATATAGTGAATGTGATTGTTAATAAAGATTAAAGCTGGGCCTATAGCTCAATCGGT